>OGDF01000131.1_pt1 | contig 111647 bp, 112 predicted proteins | sample 1570141 | NCBI WGS metagenome assembly OGDF01 (sample SAMEA4370581, study PRJEB24528) | human gut metagenome | reverse complement strand
AAGCTTGGCGGCAGCAGGGGCATTCGAGACAAGGAGATTATAGCATGGCGGCAAATCGGGGCGTGCGATGTTGGTATTTACAGAAACCGTCCATCTCCGCATCCCGACGCCATCGAAATCATTGACGACCTTGGGTTCCCTGACGCTAACCTCGGTATCGTAGGATTTCAGCAAATCGGAGCGCAAAGTCTTGGAAAAATCATCCAAGGGGAGCGAATCGAACCTGTCGCCGGCGACAAAATCGAGGTCTTCGCTATATCGTTGCGATCCATAGCAGAGACGCAGCGAGGTCCCGCCTTGAAAGGTGATATCTCGAAGCAGGCCGTTCCTCCCGAGGGACCGGATAATCTCGTAATGGATGATTTCCTTTTCGATGACGGGCGTGAGGCGGGCGCCATCGACCTTGCTGGCGATATCGCTGGCAACCTCTTCGAGGTTAATCAACATCCACTTCATCCCAATCGATAAGCTCTAGGCTGCGCTTCCTCGAGACGAGGTCGTGCAGGCAGCGCTCCTCGGTCGCGATCGGCAGCCGATTCCTCGGCATACGGTCGATTATTCCCCGTTTGACGGCATCCAAATCATCATCAGTATGTACAAATTCGATGGCGCCGAACCGGGTATCGACGAGGCCTTCCGCGCCCGTCGTCACGCACGAGATGCGCCCGAGCGGGATCTGCGAGATGAAGCCCCACTGCGATGCCGCGGACTCGAGGCTTTCATAGGTGGCGCCGCCGGGGCGTAGAAACGCCGCGATGTGGCCGAGCAGGTCGCAGCCGTTGGGATGGAAAAGCAGGTAGAGGTACGCATCGTGGGCGACGCGCTCGAGGATGCCGTCTGCGGTAAGCCTCTTGATGGTCGAGCGGAGCGTATCGCCGTGCTCATCGAAAAGAGCCCCCAGCTCGCGGCTCCGGAAGAGGATCCGGCCCTCCAGATCGCACCCATGCAGAATCTTGATCGCCTCGACGCTTTTCACTGAAATCCTCCCATACTCCTCCCCTTAATTATACCAGAGTGGTTTATAATTAAACCACTTGGCACGGGTATATCACCCAATCACCCCCTCAAAGTCTTCTTCCCTGGGACCCGAAAAGCCTTCCGCCATTAGCGAAACCCATGGGAAAGCAGGGCCCGCCGGAAACCGGCGGGCCCTGCGCATGCAAACCGAAACAGCCCCCAAAAGACGCAAGAAGGCGCCCTCGGAAACCGAGGGCGCCTTACCGACCGCACCTATTGTACCGCACGCCGATCACACTGAATACTGTGCTCGCGGCAATCGGTACCCGGAGCGCTATTCCCCGCGGCGGCCTTTGCCGCGGCGGCCATCGCCGCAGGGCTCTTGCCGCCTTTGACCTTCGCCGGCTTGAAGAACTCCGGCGCCGGCTTCGGCTCGTCCCCATGGTAGAAATGGAGCCCGTTGACGGACGATCCGTAGCGGACGGCCTGGCTGATCGCGGCGGGCGATACATGCAGGGGACGGGCCGCCGCCGGGTTGCCCATGAAGGTCTCGCCGGTTTCCAGGCAGACGATAGGCCGGGTCTTCGAATGGCGTTCCCTGAAGAACTCAGGCGCGGGCTTCGGCTCGACGCCGTAATAGAAGTGCAGGCCGCCGCGCTTGACGCCCGTGCTGGCTGAAGTGCGCACGCCTCCGGGCGTGATGCCGAACGCGCGGCCCGCCTGGAATGACGATTCGAACGTCTCCCCGGTATCGAGGCACACCACGGGGCGCGGCGCCCTGTTGGGCGGGATGAAGAACTCCGGTGCCGGCTTCGGCTCGTCGGCATAGTAGAAGTGCAGCCCTTGGGTGCAGGTGCCGCGCTGGATGGAGCGGAAAATGTTGCGCGAGTCGGCGAAACCGAGTTCCTTGGCCGCCCGGTAGGCGGAGTCGTAGGTCACCCCGGACTCCAGGCACGTGATGGGCCTCTTGCGTTTGGCATCACGATTGTCCATGGCGGCACCCCTACTGCCTGATCCCGGCGCCGCGCGCACGGCCGCCGGCGGTCGAGCTGGCCGCGACTGAGGCGCGGTGACCCAGTTCGACGGGATCGGGCTTCACCGCGACGGCGATTTCGGGCTTCTTCTCGGAATACTCGATGCGCCCTCCGAAGGGGTCGGAGAAGCCGAAGCAGTCCTGGGGGGTGTACAGGTCGATGCGGTCGGACTTCCACTCGCCGCGCACGGGTTCCATCATCGTGTACGCGATGTCGTGCGGGTCGATCTCGAAATCGCAGTCGAGCACGGTGCCCATGGTGCCGCCGCACCCGCCGACGGGGTCGTAGATGCCCAAGATGGGTTCATACGTTCCGGGCTTGACCGTGAACGTGCCGGCGTTTTCGCCCTCGCCGCGGCAGATCATCGACAGGCTGGCATCCAGGAACGCGTCGAGCGGCAGCGTCGCGAGGACCGCGAGCCCGACAGGGCGATTCTGCGGCATATTGAAGATATCCTCGCGGAAGCTGCGCTCGAAAGGCGTAACGGGGTCGTTGACGACCTTTTCGATGGTCGTGCCCTGCGAGGCGCACAGCTTGTCGAAGATGCTCTTGGGGATGTCCGCGGGACGCGTGAAAGGCCTGTAGTCCTCGGCGGGCTCGTACTCCCACCTGTCATCCTCGCCCTGGCCGCCCCTATGGCAGACGCAGGGGAGGTAATCTTCCTGCCAGTCGCGCGCCGCATCGATGACGTCGCCCTCATAATACAGGTCGTTGACGGACAGTATGAGCGAGGTCTTGAAGGTGAGCCCGCTGAAATCGATGTCGTAGGAGAACCCGAACTTATCGGTCAGATCGTCGCGGAGGCAGTCGCCGTCAACGTAGAGCGCCCGCCCGAGATGCCCCGACCCGAGTCGAGATTCGATTGCCCGGGCGAACTCATCGGCGATATTCTTGCAATCCGCAAGTCTCGCCTCATCGAGCCCGTCATTGAACCTGTCCGTGAGCACGCAGGTGACGGCATGCGACAGGTCGCCGGCGGTCAGTCCCTTGTGCGTCTTGATCTTATCCGGGTCGACGAGGCCATCGGCCCACGCAAGCGAGGTGTCCGCGAGCAGTTCGCCGCAGATGCGCGCGGCATAGTCGTACTCCCCGTATTCGGGCCAGTAGTCGAGGTGGATATCCCCTCCGTTCAGGATGGCCTTCATTATGTCCTGCCGGTTGAACCGGTTGCCGACGGCATCCGCGAGCATCGCGGCGGCTTCGCCGGCGCCGAGCAGGTTCACGACGTCATCGTAGCTGTCGATCTCGAGGCCGTCGGTAAGGGTCGCGCTGTCGTTAGGGTTGATATCGGCCATGTCGGCACCTCCAGTGAAACGGTTGTCCCCATCGATGCTACCCGCCGCGAACCCGCACGGAAACGCCCCTTCCCGAACGGGAAGGGGCGCCCCTCCATCACCGCGCCGAAGATATCCTGTTGCAAAAGACCCGTCAGTTTGGAGCGGATGTGACCGTAGAGCGAAAGTTCGATGCGAAGTCGATGCTGGGGATGCTGAGGAGATACGAGGCCACGGTCGGCGACCTTTTCGCCGTCGTGCCTCCCCTGATGTCCCGGGACAGCGTGAAGGTCGCCGATATAGACGGAGTGACCCTTAGGCGCATCTCAGTGAAAGACCTGGCGGAAGGCATCCTGATGCCGGAGGACAAGGTGGAGGGGGTCGAGCTCATCCGGGTCGATGCGGCCAAGGCGGACCGTTACCGCCTGCGTGCGGGCGATATCCTCATGCCGAGAATGCTGCCCAGGCACAAGTACACGGACTACATGGTGGTGAACGCGGAGTATGCGGAGCAGGACCTTGCCTCGTCCCACAACATGATAACCATACGCCCGCGGGCCGTGGACATGGCCGAAGGGGAGCGCATAGCGTATTCCGAGATGATGGCGACATGGCGCTTATAGGCCCAAGGCCTGAACGCCCGGCTTTTTGCGCCGAGTTCGAGAAGCGCATTCACGGCTGGAGCTATCGCGCTCTAGTGAAGCCAGGGCTCAGCGGCCTCGCGCAGGTGAGGGGCGGCTATGACCTTTTGCCGAAGGAGAAAGTTGCACTCGACTTGTGGCGCGTGGGGTATCCCATCCTGCGCATCGCGCGCGTTACCGATCCGCCGCACTCCTCGATCATATCGACGGCCCTGCGCTTCTGCTCGTCCGTGTAGCTCGGCATTCGCGAACTCCTAACCGGACCGATTCGGTCTAACTATTTGTCCGCATCCCCATTTGCCTCGAATGCAACGACGCGATGTCCAACTATGGCTCAGCCTTCGCAACCTGCCGGACTGCTCAGCAGTGCCCAGTAACTACTTGGTAGATACCCAGTAGCTGCGGTGTGGCGCAGGTATCCGGCGATGAAAGGCGCGGGGTGCGCCTTGCGGCCCGTCCTAGATGACGCCGCACGGTAGCGCCATCGGGCAGCTGCGCTACCGCAGGTAGACGCTCTTGAGCACCTCGACGACCTGCTGCGCCCCGACGCCCTTGATCTTGAGCGCCTTGGGGTCGACGGGGTCCGACTCGTAGGCCTCCAGGAAGCGCCGCATGTCGGCGCGGACCCCCTCGCTCATGGCGGGGCGCTCGCCGCCCGCGAGCAGCGTGGCGAGGCGGCAGACGTCGTTTCGGTGCTTCTTCACGCTCTTCTCGTCGACGGCCTGGCCGCCCGCCCGCCTGGCGGAAAGGTCGAGCCACGCCTTGGCCTTGAAGGGGATCAGCCCCTCGACCGACAGGACGGCCACGCCGCTGGCCGACGCTCTGTTCTCGACGAGCAGCCGGTAGTACTCATCGTCGAGCAGGATCGCCGAAAGGCTCGAGACCTCGTCGTCGATGTGGATCGGCATGAGGCCGGACTCCGCGTCGCGCAGGTCGACGTCGGTGCGCGCGAACAGCTCCAGCATGGCGGGGAAGGCCGGGTCCTCCGGCTTGGAGAACCGGTAGAACTGCGGCTTTCCGCTGCTCTTCTGCCTGTTCTCGTATCCGCCCTCCTTGACGAAATCCCAGAAGACGCGGCCGAACTCGGGCGTCAGCGCCTCCACCAAAAGGACCAGGTCGAGGTCCTTGGTGGCCCTGAAGTCCTGCCCGGCCTCGCCGAACAGCAGGTCGCAGGCACCGCCGCCGATCAGGACGTACTCGCCATCGTGGCCCGCGAAGCGCTCCTTGAACTTATCGATTCCCCTCATGATCGCCTCCAAGCACTCGGGTCAAAACGTTCTCGATCTCGCCCGCGACGCGCGGGTCGTCCCTCTCGTCGGCGGGAAGGGACAGGATGGCCGAAAGCGGGTCGACCGCGCATCCCGGCGCCGGCACGGGCTCGTAGCGCAGCACCTGCACCACGCACGCGGGATCCTCTGGCTCGTCGAGGCCGGCGGCGCGCGCGTCGGCCGCCAGCCGCAGGGCGCGCTCCTGCGCTTTGGTTGCGGCGAAAGTCGGCCAGGGGTCGTCCTGCAGCATCGAGAGTCCGCACAGCGCCGAGATCCCTCCCAGCGGGAGATCCATGTCGGGCACGCGGCCCAGGCGGTGCTCCCTCGCGACCGGACTAGACATGCGCGGCTCCAAGCGATGCCACATCGCCATCTTGTCCCTGCCGGGGCGCAGCACCCGCCGCCGCCCCTCGATGCCGACGATCGAGGGGTCGGCGGCCGCGAGTTCGTCGAATGCGCGAGAGGCGGTCATCTTCGCCGCGCCGAGGAGGCCTGCCGCCTGGGTGACGCTGGCGCCGTCGAGGTCGCCGTAGAGCGCCATGAGCGCGAGGCGCTGCGCCTGGGGCGAGAACGCGCCAACGTCTGTCCGCCGCCTGTCGCGCGCGTGGCTGCTTCCGCTGCTCAGCGCGATTCCCAGGAACGGCAGGTACACCTGCTTGTCCGGGGCGATGAAGGGCAGGCCCGCCTCGAGCATCCGCCCGACCCTGTAGCCCGTGGCGCCCTCGAGGGCGAAGGACACAGGGGTCCCCAGGGCCGCCTCCAGGGCGTCGCGGTGCTTCGCCATGGTCTTCACCGTCGGGCTTTCGACGGGGGAGGCCACGGCGAACGGCACGTCGAAGGCGGTCCACCGCTCCAGGGAGTACAGCCCCCTCAGGTAGAGGGGGAGCCCCGAGGCGTCGACGGGCTCGCAATCGACTCTCGTGTGCAGCGTCTTCTCGACGTACTCCCTCATGCTCCGCCTCCTAATGTAACTAAACAATTATCAATGTACCATTATGAATGGTACATAGCAAATCAATTAGTTACATTTAATGACGCCTTGCGAGCCCTCGTGGGCTTTCGGAATCGCGATGCGTCTAGCAGGGCGCTCCGCTCGTTTTTCCCTGCGTTTTCGTCTTGACAGAAGGGATATCTCACCAGGGGCCGAGATGATCGCGAGGTTTCTGGACGACCTGGAGGATACCGCGAAGAACCCGACATGGCGCCCGGCGGAGCTCCAGGCGATCGACGCGCCGCCGGCACTGGACTACCGGACGCCAGACCATACGGCAAATGCAGCGAAGTACATGGATCTATACGGCGCCAAGCGCCGCGCGGAGGCCAAGTATGCGGAGGCCGGACCTGGAGAGGGCCGAGCAGGCCCGAAGGAATGTCGCCGTCGTCCTCGAGAAGGCATCTCCCGCCACCCTCGCGGCCGCGGCAAAGAAATCGGCGGCCGCCGGCATAGCCGACAGCCGCCGAGACGATCCCGCAAAGACGATCCGTTAGCCGGTAGGCATCGACGCCCTAGTGCTTGATGCCGCCGGCCTCGTCCGCATGCGAACCGGCAGTTCGGTTCGCCGCCGCGCTCGCGGCCGCTGAGCTGTTCCTTCAGTGCGAAAGCGCCCGCGGCGAGCTTCGCCGCCGCCGCATTATCGAGCAAGGCACGGTAGGTCAGCGTATCGACGCCATATGCCTCGATCCTGCATCCCGCGATCGCGCTGAGCATGGCCAAGGCCTCGTCCTGCCTGCCGAAGTGCTTGACCGCATCGGCCCGTCCGGCATCGGCGCGGCGCACGGCGATATCGCACAGGGGCTCCGACCCGGATATGGACTGCTCGAGATAGGCGAGCACGCAGTCGAAGCCATTGGATGCCGCCTCGTTGGAGACCTCGTCGAAGCCGATTTTCGAGCAGTCGAGCTTGACGCCGCCGACCTCGAAGCCCTGCCCCTCGTCGCGCCTGCAATACCAAAGGCAGGGTACGACCGCGGCCGCGTCGGCATCGAAGGTGCGCGACAGGAACGCCACGCCGTTCTCGTCCTCCCAGGGCGTGAGGGGCGTGACGTCGCGGGCGGCGTCATCCGCCGCAAAGAACGGAGACATGAACGTGTCGTCGGCGTAGGCGCCGAGCACCGTGCCGGCGCGGCTGTACTCGGTCTCGCCGAACGCGCCGTCGATTTCGCGCAGCACATCGTCCGCATCGGTGCCGGCGGAAAAACCGCGCCAGTCACGGGCAAGCGTGCCGGAGCGGCCGACGTTGTCGACAAGCTCCGAGTAGAGTCCGTGCACGGTCCCAGGGAGGTCGTAGATGTCCTCCGGGGCGATGGGCCGCCCGGCGAGCATGAAGGCCTCTCCGTCGCGGATATCCTGGTCCACCAGCGTCTCGGGGTGAAGTCCCTCTTGCGGCTCGCCCGGCGCGGTCCTTTCGATAAGCATGGCGGCGTAGCGTGCGTCCCCGCCGGCGATCTCGAGGAAGTCACTCCAGCGGTAGGTTTTCTCATCGGAAGTATCGCGGTCCGTCACGTACTCGCAATCGAGATAGGCCTTTACCGCCGCGAGACGATCGGGATGGAAATTGTTTACCCGCGCGAGGAGCTTGCGGATATCTCGGGCAGTCGTCCCATACATTTGCGAGAAATCGTTGACGATATAGGAGAGCGCGATCAGGTCGCGCTTCACATAGGGACCGACATGGACATCCGTCTCACCCGGCGAACCGAGCCAGAAGTCTTCGAAAAGATCGAGGTCGCATCCGGTGGCGACCTCCACGGCCCCGACCGCCTCGCGCCCATTGAGCCCGCGTTTCACACCGGACAGGCCTTCGAACGACCTGCCCCTGAAATAGTCCAGGAGGTCGATGCCGAGATCGGAGCACTGGATATCGGAGGCCGCCGCGATATCGAACGACCCCGCCTCGAAGCGCTCGGTATACGCTCCGGTGTCGTCGTCGATATCGCTGCGCAGGAAGGCGATCTGGGTCAGGTCCTCCCCATCGCGGGACACCGGCCGGAACAGCGCGATGCCGTCGATGAGGGTAGAGCAACCGACGAACTCGCAGGTATAGGCGTATCGCGGGTTGAACCCCTCATACTTGCCTCCTGTCGAGACCAGGTCGATGGTATCCATCGCGTTGTAGACGTGGCCGCCGGCGATCTCGAGGAAATCGCCCCAGCGGTACACGGTCTTATAGCCCTCGGGCGAGTACTCCACATCGGTATATCTGGAGATATCCGACTCGTTCCGTCCGCGCTCGTTCATATCCATGCACTCCAATCCAAAAAATCGGCACTCTGGTACCGAAAATGGTAGGGCCGCCCGGCCGCGATGCGGCCCGGCGGCCCATAGGGTTCCCGAACGGGAAGCCGGTCACTTCCTCTGCCGCTTGGTCGGCGTCAGCTTGCCCGAACCGGTCTTCCTGAGGATTGACTTGGCGGCATGAGCCATCTGCGGCGGCGTCTTCTCGTAGAGCTTTCCCGCCTCGACGTCGTCAACGAGCCGTTCGGCCTCGCCGGGCGTGAACGTCTGGGCGCAGACCTGCCTACAGCTCAGGTCCTCGGACTCCACGGCGCCTACGACCTCGATCCCCTCGCGGCGGCACGGGGCCCCGACCAGGTCGAGCGGCGCGCGGACGCGTCCCGCCTCGATGAGCGCGGCGACCTTCTCGCGCGCCGCCTCCATATCTGTGGCGAGCACGGGATAGCTGAAGGTGACGGACTCGGAGACCGTCACCATGTAGTATTCGGCGCCGTCCTCGACGACCTCGAGTTTTTCAGCCATATATCGAACTCCTTGCGTTTCCTACGTCGATCCCTTGCCGGTCGGCGGTTTCTTCTTCTTGCCGCGGTCCTTCGCGGTCCTGGCCGCGGCGCTCTTCGCGTGCCCTGCCGTCTCCCGCGGAGGCCTGCCGTGCGGGTAGTACTTCTCCGGCGGGGCCTCGGGCTCGGGCTTGGCCGCGACATCGCGGCGGCGCTCATGGGCCTGTGCACGCGATTCGGCGAGCCGCGCGCCCTCTTTCGCCGTCATGGCCCCACCTGGGTCGCCGGCGGTATTCCGGATGGGTTTCCCTTCCGCGCCGGTATCGACCGACTCTGCGCTATGCACCGGAGGGGTAGGGGTTTCGGGACGGGCATCTGCCACCGCACCCGCCTCCTCGTATCCTCCGCTCTGGACGGCCGCCGCGGAAGCGCTTCCGGTGGCGTCCTTCCGCGTGAAGTGCCGACCGATGGCACCCGAATCGTCATCAGAGCTGTGTACGGGGCAGTCTGCGGCCTTCGCGCCCGCCCCATCGTCTCCCGCCCTGGAATGCCTGCCGATCGCCCTCAAGGCGTTCTCGATGGGCTCGCGCGCGAGGCCTTCCGCATCGGCGTGTAGGCCGTCTCCATCCTTCCGTGTCTCAACCGTTGTAGACCGGTCACCGCACGCCGGCGAGGGGGCTTCCGCAAATGCCCCCGCCTTCCCGGCGATGCCGCCAGGGGCGGCGTCGCGGCCGTTCTCCCTCCTTGGATCGCTTTCGGGGATGACTTCACGGCGGTGCCGCTCGAAGGCGGCGCGGTAGCCGCCGCGCATCTGCTTGATGAGGGGCGCCGCGGTCTTCACGATCCCATTGACGTAGCCCTTGAGCGAGGAGGCCTTGGCCCTCACGTCGTCGGGCGGCAGCACGGGGCTGGCGCACCCTGGGCCCTGGGCGCGAAAGTGCGCCTCGATGACGAAGCGCGCGTTCTCGTCGAGGTCGTCCCATGCGACCGGCACGCGCTCGGCCTCCGGCACGGCCTCGGCGTCGCTGTCCATGTCGGCGACGTTGACGAGCTGGTACAGCCCGGCCTTGGCGTCGCTCCATGACGCAGCCGCGATATCGACGGAGAGGTCGAGCACGCGCGCGGCTCCCCTCAGCCTCGTGGGGGGCAGTCCCACGAGCAGCGCCGGCGGGAACAGCTCGTCCACGAAGAACAGCCCGCCGCCCGAGCCGCGGGGCCTGGACTTGACGCCGTAGACGCCCGTGCAGCCATCGGCGGCCTTGATGTCAGCGCCGGGGAAGAGCGACTTCCATGTCGAGATGGGCAGGATCTCGCGGCACTCATGCCAATCGGATGCGGCGAGCCCCGCGCAGTTCATCGCGGAGAGGTTGTAGAAGGCGTTGGCGCATCCCGTGTGCCTGGAAAGCGTCTCGAGATAGCGCCGCCACCCCGCCTCGCTGGATGCGGCTTCCGCCAGGTAGCTTTGGTTTTTCGCGTTAACCGTTCGGACGGTCGGGACGGCCATGGCGCGCTAGAGCTTCTTGCCGCCGGCTTCGCCCTCGGCCGTGGCCGATTTGGCCGCGGAGGCCTGGGCCATGGCGCTGATGAGGCACGGATCGCGCTTCTCGGCGGCGTCCTTGCAGTAGGCGCGCACCTCGACCCTGTTGAGCGTATATCCGCCTGCCCCGCTCGCGACGGGGCAGGTCAGGATGCTGTAGTTCTCGCGGGAGATGATCGTGTAGCGCGCGCCGTCGCAGAATACGGCGGAGTCGATTTCGAGCGGCTGCATGGCGTGTCCTTTCGGTTTCAAGGGGACAGGGGGCCGGAAACCGGCCCCCTGTCGGACGTGTCCTCTATGGCGTATACCCTAAAAGCGCCCCGGCTTACATGCCGGCCTTGTGCTTCTCGCCGCCACCGCAGTCCTCGCGGACGGATGCCGCCGCCGAGCGGCGCGCGGCCTCGTAGACGTCGTCCGGGCCGCCGGACGCGATACCGTTGGGCGATGCCGTCGCCGCATCATGCGTGGCGGAGTCCTCGCAGATGAGCCCTTGGCGGCGGAGCTCCGCCACGCGGGCGGCCTCGCGGGCCACGTCGTCGGCCGCGGCCGCGCGCTCGTGCTCGCGCTCGCTCTCGCGCTGCTCCTCGACGCCCTCCTCGATCGCGGCGGCCTCGGCCTCGGCACGCTGCGCCTGCTCGCGCTGGCGCTGCGCCTCCGCCTCGATGTGCTCCTGCTCGAGGACGGCGAGGCGCTGTTCGGCCTCGTCGAGCTCGGCCTGCTTGGGGAACGGCTCCTTGGCCGCCTTCTGCGCGTCGGCGAGCGCGTGCTGCGCTTCGCGCAGCTTCAGCTCGATCTCGGCGGGGCCCTTCGCGTCTCGGGCGATGATGCGGTCCATCTGGGTAAGCACGGTGAATGCTCCTTTCTCTCCGGAAGGGAAGACCCTGTCCGACATGTGAACGTGTTTGGCGGCATCGACCGCCAGGCCGATATAGGGCAGCCAGTCGTCGTCGAGGACGTGCTGGCGGCGGCACACGACCGAAAGGCCGCGGTAGGTTCCGATAACCTCCTCGCAGCCGGGGCGGACGCCGTAGGCGGCGCGGCGCAGCGCGCGGATGGCCTCCTCCTTGTCGGCGATGTGCGTGCCGCCGACGGTGAGGGAGCTGTCCTTGGAGCCGAGCGTCTGCTGGCGGACGAGGTCCGCCTCCGCGAACGGAATCTCGTCGTCGGCGAGCATGTCGCGCTGGGAGGTAAGCGCCTCGACGAGCGGGCGGTACTGCGTCTCGATCTTGTGCTGGACGTCGGCCAGGCCCTCCAGGTGCGATGCCATCATGAGCTTGAGCTGGCCGATCTTGTTCTCGACGTCCATGCGCTCGGCCACGGTGGGGTCGCCCTCGGCGATCTGCTTCATCTGCGCGAGCGACAGCACGGTCTCGTCCAGGTCGTCCATGGTGCGCACGGGCGACTTGTTCGTGAACACCTGGCTGATGAAGCGCTGCTTGCGCTCGACGATGGAGTAGAGGTAGCTGTCGAACGTGCCGGTCGAGACGTAGCGGAAGTCGTGGACGTGGTCGAAGCCGTTGCCCTGGCGCACGATGCGCCCCAATCGCTGCTCGAGGTCGGACGGTCGCCACGGGCAGTCGAGGTCGTGGATCGCGGCGAGGCGCGTCTGCACGTTCGTTCCGGTGCCGAGCGTCGTGGTCGAGCCCAAAAGGATGCGGATATCGCCGCTGCGCACCTTCTCGTACAGCGCCTCCTTCTGCTTCGACTTGCCCTTGGCGTCGGTCACGCAGGCGATCTCGGACTCGGGGACGCCGGCCTCGATGAGGCGGCGGCCCGATCAGCCGGCATCTGCCTTACATTGAAAGCCATCACACATACCTCTTTCTATCTGTGAACCTTGATGTCTGCGCTTCCGGTCTCGCCGGCCTGCGCCGCCGCCTTGGCGGCAGCTGCCATGGACGCGGGGCTCACGCCCTTCGAGGCGGTCGGCGCTACGGCCTCAACGGCCGCGCCGATCTTCGCCTCGATCTCGTCGCAGCGCACGGAAACCCTCTCGCACTGTTCCTTGACGTACTTGAGGGCCGCCGGGACGGGGACGTCGAGCTCTCGCATGGCGGTCTCCGCCTCGGCGGAAAGCAGCGCGAGGTCGAAGTCGCGGGCGAGCCGTGCGTCCGGCATGTCGTGGCGGATGGAGACGATGGAGCCACCGAACGAGAGGGGGGAGGACTGGAAGCCGTGCCAGCCGCGGCGCCTCGAGCTGAACGTGAGGACGGTTCCGGCCTGCGGTCTCGCGGTCGCGAGGAAACCGTCGACGAGCGTGCAGGAGATCTCGATGTCGCGCCCGTGGACCGTGACGGTGCCGAGCTCGCGGGACCTGTCGCCTCCGAGCGTGCGCATGACGTTGAAATCGTCGACCATCAACCGGTCGAAAAGCTCGACATCGACCGACGATGCGCGAAGCTCCTCCATGCTGTCCAGAAACGCCAGGATGCTCTCGCGCGCCTGCATGCCCAGGCCCTCGATGAGGGGGCGGGAGCGGTCGAGTCTGGCGATATCTACGAGCGTGAGGTCCTGCATGAGGCGGCGCGCGTCCACCTCGCTGACCGAGGTCCTGAAGTTCTTGCCGATCCACTGCGACGCTGCGAACGGGTGTCCCGCGAAATCGATCATCGAGGCGCCGGCCCCGCCGAGCTCGATGCAGTTGCGGCGGACCGACTCCGCCACGGACTTCGCCGCGGCGTCGATCGCGAACGCGTCTCGCCCGTCGGCGTAGCCCTCGGCGACGCGGTCGAGACCGAGCAGGCGCGCGCCGGCGAAGATCTCGGCGCTAGGGTAAATCGCCGCGTCCGCGACCCCCTCGCCCAGGCCCTCCAGCGTACCGTCGTTGCAGATGAGCGCGCCCGAGACGCGGTCGATGAAGGCCTCGCTGCAATCGAAGCCGCCGTGCTCGGACTGGAAAGCGAGGCAGATGTCCCCGCCGTCCGTCATTGTTGCGTGTTTTCTGTTCATGATTGCTCCGGGAATCTAGTGCTTGGGACCGCGCGACTGCGCGGGCTCTTCTTCGGCGGGTTTAGCCGCGGGGACGGCCTCGGCAATAGTTCTGGCGACGGCGCATTCGTTGATGCCGTCCACCGCGCGCTCGCGGAAGTCCTGGTCGAAGTACTCGAGGTCGGCGCGGGCGTGCTCGAGCGCCGCTTCCGCGAGCATGGACCCGATGGCGGCGACCGGGTTCTCGTGGACGCCGGCCTCGTCGAGCGTACCGTCATCGATGAGCTCGTCGATCAAGCGGAGGAGGGGCGCCATGATGTCGCGCCCGATATCTGAGTACTCGGTGAGGTAGGCTGAAGCGTCGTCGCAGTAGTATCGGGAGTAGTCCCTGTCGCTGTTCTTCCACTCTATGAGCTTCCCTTGGGCCTCCGCGACGGCGGCTTCCATGGGGTTGATTACGGCCGGCAGCCCGAACATGTCCTCGAAGCGCGTATCGGCCAGCAGCTTCCCGAGCGCTCGCTGGTTCTGCTCGGTGGCGACGGCGAGCGCTCCGAGGAGCACGGGCATGTCCACGTCCTTGAGCTTTTCGTAGAACGCGAGCTTGTCGAGCGCGATCGAGCTGTCCTCGGCGCGGCGGCAGGCCTCCAGCGCCTCGCGGTAAGGGTCGAGGTCGGCCAGCACATCGCGCACGCGGTCGCGCACCTTGCCCATGGCGAGCTCGGAGGCCTTGCCGATGGGGGAGGTGATCAGGAAGAAGCCCGCATCGTCGGAGAGCTGGAAGGACAGAGACTTGCGCCCATCCCTGTATTCCTGGACCCCGACGGTCCAGCGCCCGCCGGACATGTTGCCCGCGAGCGCCGCCATGCGTTTGACGGACTGCGTGAGCTGATGGTCCAGCTCCGCACAGCTTTCGAGGTACATATGCCCATCAAACCAGGTCTCTGCCGCCTCGTGGTTCGAGAAGGCTTCGCACGTCCAGGTATCTGGGTCGAAATCGTACACCTCCCAGGTGGCGATGCCGAGTTCGTTGCCGCAGCGTCGGACGAGATTGCGACCGGTCTCGACTTCCGCTCCGGGCTCGACGGCGCGCGTGCCGTCCTCGTCGTAGAGCGCTGCCATGCGCTCCACTTCCTTCGTATCGCTGACGTCATGGTTCCACATGGCGGCCGGTCCTTTCATAGGGCGCCGTGCGGCGCCGCGGGTACATTCGCTCTCGATGCTATCCGCGCCCGGTCCGTACCGCCCTCGCGCCAGTCCATATTTCCCGAACGGGAAGCACCCTCTGCACCCTCATCGCCCTGGAACGCATACTGAAAGAGCCGCCGCCCGATGGGCGACGGCTCCAAGGCCTCCCGTATCGCTTTCCATGTTCTCTGGTAGGCGCTGTGGAGGGCGCGCCTACCCGAAAAGCTCGATGAGCTTTTCGGCCTGTCGCTGGCCGATGCCGGCCACGCGGCGCGTCTCAGAGATGCCGATCGAGGTCATGGCGCTCTGCGCCTTCGCCGCGCCGATGCCCGGCAGCGCCATGAGCAGCCGCTTGGCCTTGATGCGCCCGACGACGGGGTCGCCCTTGCCCGCCTCGAGTGCATCGGCGATGGACACTTCACCCGACTTGACGCGGCCAAGGTACTCGGCGCGCGCGGCGCGCATCTCGGTGGCGCGCTTCAGCGCGGCGGACCGCTGCTCGGGGGTGAAGTTGTTCCCGAAGGCGGCATTCTTCTCGGTCATGGTCGTTTCCTTTCAGTCATGCGGCTGCGATTCGGGCCGCTCAGAGCCATTCGATTTCGGTCTCGCCGGAATGGACCGAGGCGAAATCGATGCACAGGTTCCGGCCGCGCGCCGTCTTCCCGCGCTTACCACCGTCCAGGGTGAAGATGGCGACGCTGTCGAACACCTGGTCGAGCGTGCAGCGCACCTTCACGAGATTCGCCGCGGTGCCGCGTTTTGGGCCCATATGCCCCGATATGGCCGCTCGGCGGCCGACCTTTTCCCGGAACTGCTCGCGGTACTCGGCGATCGTGAGCCGTCCGTCCCTCGCGGGATCGCACTCCCATTCGAACAACTATATCGCCCCCGTGCCAGGCAGGTTGGCGGCGCGGCCGCCGGCAGGGTCGATAATCGGCTTCATGGGCACTCCCGCTTTCCAGAGATCATTCAGATACGGCAGGTGGTATACCCCGCGACCGCCAAAAAGATGCGCTCGGCCCGCAAAAATCTCCCATTCTCGACTGGATATGGAGAAATGGGACCGCCGTGTGCCCAGCCGTTTCACGGGGCGCCGTCAATCGTCCCAACGGATTGCCGACAATCGTCCCGAAGAATCATCGTCAATCGTCACAACGTTGCTCGATCGACGCGGACCGGCGATTGCTAAACCCCAAAAGCCGAAGCACGCGGCGTCGCCCGTTTCGCTAAATCGACTTGACGGGATGACGACCTTCATGCTACTCGCCCTCTTCGGGGATGTCGATGCGCTCGAGCTTGAAGATTACCGGGCGCGTGCCATCGTTGCAGCAGCAGACCATCTCGTTCTCTCGCTCCATCCATCCCCGCATGATCGATCCGCCCTGCAGGCCCGCGTAGATGTAGCGCGAGACGGCGTCCCACGCCTCGGAGCAGTGAGGGCGCCTCGGGCCGCCGGCAACGGTATCGGGGTCGGCATCGGTCCTCGTCAGCGTGCCGAGGCCGCCTTGCCAGAAATGGTCCTTGTCGCCGTCGCGCTCGAACAGGAACTCGTCGCCCACGTTGTAGCAGGGGCACGCCCCCGCCTGCTTGTCCGCGCAGTAGCGCTCCTGCAGCTCGGGGAACAGCTTCTTGTCGATTACCGTCATTTTCACCTGGTGCTTCACGGTGGCTCCACCTTTCCCTCGAATTGTGAAGTAGTATGCTTGATGCAGGTCGAAGATATGAGTACGCACCTTCAGGATAGGTACATTACTAATGTAGAGCGTAAAGGAAGGATCCGTGGCAGGGGCAAAAGAGGGGGTCGTGTTCGCGCGCAACGGCATCGAGAACACTGGTTTCGCGTACGCATTCTCCCTGATAGAGGGCAAGTGCAAGCTGCCAGTTCTGTTCTGCCTGTACCTGGACGGCACGACGCGCTACAACGAGCTGAAGCGCAAGCTCGCGCCCGCCACTTACAAGTCGCTCACCTCCGCGCTGAGAGGTCTGGTCGCCGACGGCATCGTCGAGCGCGTCGAGTACCCCCAGGTACCGCCGAAAGCGGAGTACAGCCTGACCGAGCGCGGCATGTCGCTCATGCCGGTGCTTGACGAGCTCTGCCTTTGGGGCGAGGCCCACCGTAACGACGAAGTTCCGTCGTCGGGCTGGTAAGCAGGCACGGTGGGACATGCCTTGTCCATGCATGTTGGCGTTCGATCGAAAACGGTCGAATGGTCACCGAGAGCTGAGTGCCGTGATCATTGCTCCCTCCATTAACCACCATGGAAAACGCCGTGCGGAGACCGCCGAAAAGCCTATTGGGTTCGATTTGAGTCTCACAGGCCCCGAAACGGCCCCGTTTCGCCCTCGGGGGCAAAAACCGCGCGTCTACTCACTCGGGATGAATCCTTACCCCCATTCCCCCGAATGCCGCCCCGTGCCTTGCTGTCTTCAAACACGGGGAGTAAATGGCGAAATCGCAGGTGAAAGGGAGTGAAAAGGCGAAGAAAAAGCCTCCGTCCCAACGCGGGAACGGAGGCTCGATAATCGGGTTTATTCACTAATGTCGCTGGCGGCTTTGCCGTGACTCCCGTACGAAACGAAACTCAGGAGCACAGTGCGGCACTAAAAAATGCAGGTCAGAACCCTGTCAGCCTACTCCTACTCAATAGTTAGAAACTCTCTCCAGTTTGTTCCAGTTTGCCGTAGTTTGTTTTGATTTGTCCTATTTGCATCCAGTCTCAAAAATTGCCGCGAAACCATGGGGTCAAATCTGGGTCACGGGTTTCGGGGCGGGGCAGGGCGCTTTCGTGGGTCACAGTGGGCCACGAAAGCTGGAGAGTGGGCTCTCAAGGTGCTTTGATTGCATGTCAAGAGAGAAGCAGCAGGCATGCCCCGTTCCTGTTGTGCGCTTTCCCCAGGCCGGCACCGCCCGCCCGCTTCCGCCCGGGCCTACCGGGCGTCTTCGATCCTGGCGACGAATTCATTGGCCCACCGAATCGCCTCGTCGACATCCTGAAGCACGGGCAGGCCCTCTGCGAGGGCGGCGTACATCTCATCCCATCCCTTTCGCTTGGCAATGGCCGGCGGCCAGGCCTGCGCCCGCCTGTAGGAGAAAAGCCTCCGGCAGGCGGCCCTCGCAGCCGTAAGGTCGACCTCGGCTCTGGCGTCGATCAGCTGCAGATCGATGAGATCGCGGGCACGATCGCCCGGGCCGGAGACGGCGTGGAGCTTCTGAGCAATCTGGTGGTCGAGCGGCATGAGGGGAGCCCTGCCGGGCGCGGGGAACCCCATCGCCTCGAAGAGCTCGCCGGCGTCCGTCAGCTCGGCCCAGTCTGCGGCGTCGGCGTCGCCTATCTCGTTGTGGCCGACCTCGAGCGGCACCGTGCACCAGGGTTTCCCGAGGTAGTCCAGCTTGACGTCGTACGGCTGCATGACGTACTGCTCGGGAATCCCATCGGGCGAGGCCGGATCCCTTTCTACCACGCGGCCGGAGAACCCCTCCCAGCCGGAGCGGAGCCTCGAGTCGAGCTGGGCGGCGTAGGCCGCGGGATCAGTCGCCGTGGCGGTGTCCAGGTCCGTGGTGAACCGCGTGCTCTCCTCGCCGAAGCGCATCTTGAGCGCGCTGCCGCCCTTGACGACCCCGTCGGGGAGCATGCTCGCCACGATCGCGTTCGCCATCACGGTACGCGCCCTCACGAAGTCCTGGGGCGCGCCCCCGCAGAGCCTGCGTATCGCGTCGTCGAGATGGCGCATGCTGTTGGGTCTCCTCATCGGGCTACCTCCTCCTTGATCCGCTCTTTCTCCTCTTTGGTAATGTAGCCGCGCGCGAGCGCCTCGCTCGCGGCCTCGACGGCCCGGTCGGCGCCCATGGTCTTCGAGGCCGCCGTGATGGCGGCCGGCAAGGGCTGGCAGGCGATGCCCTCCAGGTAGACGGGGGCCGTTCCGCCCATTCGCTCCAAGGTGACCCCGGGGCCCAGATTGCGCCGGCAGCGCCTCGGCGATGCAAGACGCATTTTGGTAGGGTCCGTTGGCGCCAGCCCCAACAGCGCCACGACCGACTCTCCGCAGAGGAAGGCTCCTTCGCCCGCCGCCTTCACTGCGATGGCATAGGGCGCCTGCGGCTGCGATGGCCAAATGGGCATGCGGTACACGCCGCGCGCGACGCGCACGAGCTTCCCCAGCTTCTCTTGCTGGACCATCTCCGCCCTGGACATGCCGAGCTCGGCCGCCTCGGCAGAGGTGATCAGGCCGAAGTCGTCTACCGCCTCGTATATGTCGTCAATTTTAGCCATGCCGAAAGTATAGCGTATTTACTATACTTTTGACCTATCAAAAGTATGCAACCCTGTGATGGTGCCTGCAGTGCGCTGCGGCCCGCTTCCTTACGCAAAGACAGCACCCATGACGCAGTGCTCCATGGGTGCTGTCTGGGCTGTCATGCACGTATTCCCGCTATTCCCGCTCGACGGCGCCAAAAGTGCTCGTTTTCAAGCTCAAATGACCTTTCTCACGCAAGCCCCCAGCTGCGATCGTGGGGTATTTCACCATGGTCAAGCAGAGCGGCAACTCGTGCTCGCCGCCGTGCTTCGCCCCCCCCCGAAGCGACGCGTCTGCTACGAAGCGATCGCCTTGTAATAAGCACCGAAGTCTGCGAGCGAGTCTATGACGGGCATCATCTGCCGACCGAGTTCGGTGAGGCCATACTCAACGCGGGGAGGATTCTCGCCATAGTCGTGGCGAAAGACCAGCCCATCGTCCTCCATCTGGCGCAGGCTGTCGGTAAGTACCTTCTGGGAGATGCCCTCAAGGTCGCGGCGCAGCTCGTTGAAGCGCCAGGGCCGCTCACGCAAATTACGGATGAAAAGCAGCTTCCACTTGCCGCCGATAAGCGACACCGCTGTCGCGACCGGACACTCTGGTAGTTCCTCTTTGGCCATCACGGCAGACCCACCCCTCTTGATCATATCGGCTCCGAAAAAGATACGCAGTTACAAATAGGTGCGTACTCGTATTTGCATGTGCTCTCACGTTGAATATATCTCAGGCAAGAGATGCCTGCAAGGTAAACCGGACTCCAAGAAGAGGAACCATCATGACCAATTACGCAAAGACCAATATCGGCAATGAGGGCCGCGTCGAGCTGCATGAGGCGCTTGGGCTCACTGGGGCGGAGGTGAGCGTCAACAACCTTCCTGCTGGCGCCGGCGTTCCGTTCGTCCATGCGCACAAGGAAAACGAGGAGATCTACGGCGTGCTCGAGGGCGCTGGCTTGGCCACGATCGACGGTGAGGACATCGAGCTTACAACCGGCGACTGGCTGCGTGTTTCCCCCGCCGCGCACCGTCAGCTCCGTACCGCGGCCGACTCGGGCATTACCTACGTTTGCATCCAGGTCAAGCAGGGCTCCCTTGGTGCCTTCACGGCCGATGACGCCATCATGTGCTAATTCGCGACGTCAGTGCGCAAGGAGGTCAACGAGAGTCCGCTCGTCGACCTCCTTGCCCGAATCATATCTCATCGATTTTAGCTATGCCGAAAGTATAGCGTATCTACTATACTTTCGACCTATCGAAAGTATGCAACTCTGAGATGGCGGCTGGCCTAGCCGTAAGGGCGCTGCGGCGGCCGACGCGATGGTTGGCGGCGTTTCGGACGGTATCGCCTATTCCCTTTGTTCCGGGCGGGCGATCTTGGCCGGCCGGTCGTCCGGGTCGAAGGACTCGGCCCGGAACTCGACGCATCCGGTGGCGCCGCGCGGCGCCGCGAAGAACCGCCAGGGCTTGAGGGCGATATCGAGCGACACGACCTCGAGCAGCCCGGGCTCGTCCTCGCGAACCCACACGACGTCGATGGGCACGCGCATCATGCAGGTGTGGATGGAGCGGCAGTTCGGGAAATACAGCCCGCAGGCCTCGGGGACCTCGCGCTTGAGCATGAGGCCGCAGAAGCGCTCGGCAAAGCCGCGGCAGGTATGGGTGAGGATCGGGGCCCTCTTGCCGGAGAGCGTGACGGCCCAGGCCTCGTCGAGATATCTATCGTTCATATCCGATCACTCCTAGAAGAACTCGCCCAGCTGCAGGATCATCGGCGCGAGCATGAGCATGATGATCGAGGGCAGCATGAGCAGCAGCATGGGGAAGAGCATCTTGGTGGACAGCTTGTTGGTGATGTCGTCGACCTTCAGGCGGCGCTCGGTGCGCACGGACTGCGCCTGCATGCGGATGATGTCGACCAGCGACGACCCCGCGCGCTCCGCCTGCACGAGCGACGCCGCGAAGAAGGTGATCGAGTTCACCTGCGCGCGCTCCGCCAGTCCCAGCAGGGCCTCGGAGCGGCTGGAATAGGATGCCTCCTTGGCCACGCGGGCGAAGGCCGCGGCGATCGCGCCGTCCATGCGCGTGCCGACGGCCGCCAGCGCCCCCTCGAACGACGACCCGGCCGAGATGCAGATGGCCATGAGGTCGAGCGCGTCGGGAAGCTGGCGGTCGAGCTCGTCGCGCCACTCGGCGCGGCGGGCGAGCAGCCACGCCTGCGGCGCGGCGAGCCCCGCGACGGCGCAGGCCGCCGCCGCGGCGATTCCCTGGACGCCGCCGATGAGCGGCAGGGCGACCAGACCGATGGCGATGCCGGCGGACAGCGACGCCACGCGGATGGCCCAGAACGACGTTGCCGGCATGGTGACGCCCGAGCGCGAGAGCATGTCGCGCGTCGCGTCGGCGACCTTCTCGCTCATCGGAACGTAGCGGGTGACGCTGTAGGTGAGCGAGTCCAGGCGGTTCTCGCCGTGCTGGGCCCTGTGCGGCCGGCGGATGGGGCCGGACTCGATGCCGCCGAGGCGCCGCAGGGCCAGAAACGAGAGCAGCCCGGCGACGGTGGCGGCGCATGCGGAGAGCGCGATGCAGCGCAGCATTTCGATGTTCACGGTACTTCCAATCTATCGGGCGCCTAGTCGAGCTTGATGTCGCCCATCTTCCTCATCATGATGTAGGCCAGCGAGTCCAGCACGACCGCCAGCGCGATGAGCGCCCAGCCGGAGGGCTGGCTGTAGAACTCGCGGTGAGCCGGCGAGATCGTGAGGAGCGCGACCATCATGAAGACGGGCAGGCCGACCATGATCTGCGACTCGATGCGGTTCAGCGAGGTCTTGGAGCGGATGGTCTTGCGGGCCTCGACGCGCGCGCGGACGGTCTGGCCGACGTTCTCGGTGATGTCAGCCAGCGAGCCTCCCGTCTGCTGCGAGATGTCGACGGCCGTGGAGAAGAGGCGCAGGTCGCGGCTGCCGGTGCGGTCGGCGACCTTGTCCAGCGCCTCGGGGACCGGCGTGCCCGCGCGGATGTCCGAGGTGAGGCGTCTGAACTCGGACTTGATGGGGTCGCTCATGTTCTCGGCGACGGGCCCGATCGCCTGGGCGACCGACGAGCCCGCGCGCAGGTTCGACGCGATCAGCGGCATGGCCTGCCCCAGCTGCTCCTCGAACTTCTTCATGCCCGAGTCGCGGCGCACCTTGAGGTAGATCGGGAAACCGACCGCGCCCAGGGGGAGCAGGACGAGCGATATCGCGCCGAGGCCGAGCGTGAGGGCGACGAGGGCCGGCAGGGTCGCCGTGGCGACCCACACGATCTTCGCCTCCTGCACCGACAGCTGAGGGGACGCCTGCTCGCAGACGGCCGTGATGGCCGCCGAGATTTTGCCCGCCGGCCGCTCCTCGGCGGTCTCGACGCCGCCGCGCTCGCGCGCGATGCGCTCGCTGCGGGCGATCACGAGCATGGCGATGCCGAGCACGATGCCCGGCACGGCGGGCAGCAGGTTCACGGGGTTGATGGTCGATACGCCCATATCAGAACACCGCCTGCGGGTTGAACCAGTCGTCGTTCACGTAGACGCCCTCGTTGGCCATCTTCTCGATATGGCGGCGCATGAAGCGCTCGCCGGTCGGGACGAACCAGCCGGAGTGCTCGGGGTCGTTGGGGTCGTGCTCGAAGCGCACGATCGGCGCGATCGTCACGACGTCGCCCTGCATGCCCTGGACCTCGGCGATCTCGGTCACGCGGCGCACGCCGTGGGAGCGCTCGGTGTAGATGATGAAGTCGATGGCCTGGCTGATGTACTCAAGGATCTCACGCGAGGACATGCCGGTGTTGGCCTGCTGGACGAGCGTGCGAAGGCGTACGGGCACCTCGCGGCAGTTGTCCGCATGGATAGTGGTGAGCGAGCCGTCGTGGCCGGTGGTCATGGCCTGGAGCATGTCGAAGGCCGCCGCATCGCGGCACTCGCCGACGATGATGCGGTCGGGGCGCTGGCGCAGCGCGTTGGTCACGAGGTCGCGGTAGGTGATCAGGCCCTTGCCCTCCACGTTGGCGTCGCGCGTCTCCATGCGGATGACGTGCGGCTGGTTCAGGCGCAGCTCGGGGGTGTCCTCGATGGTGATGATGCGCTCCTCGTGCGGGATGTAGAGCGAGATGGCGTTGAGCAGCGTCGTCTTGCCCGAGCCGGTGCCGCCGGCGACGATCGTGGACATGCGGCCCTCGACGATGGCGCGCATGATCTCGAGCATGCGGCGGTCGAACGAGCCGTTGGCCATCAGGGCCTCGGGCGTCAGGGCGTCCTTGCGGAACTTTCGGATGGTGATGATGTTGTGGTCCACGGCGACGCCCTTGAGCGACGCGTTGACGCGGGAGCCGTTGAACGGGGTGCCGGGGCGCACGATGGTGCAGTCGCACAGCGGCGAGGCCTCGTCGCAGCGGCGGTTCATGCCGGCGGCGATGCGGTCGATGATGAACTTCACATGGTCGTCGTCCTCGAAACACACGTCGGTGAGCCAGAGGCGTCCGTCGCGCTCGATCCAGACGGCGTCGGGGGCGTTGACCATGATCTCGGAGAGGGATTCGTCGTAGAGCAGGTCCTCGAGCGGCCCGAAATAGTACAGGTCGTTGATGACCGCGCGCAGCACGTCCTGGTAGGCGTCGTCGTAGATGCGCCCCGACTGGTCGGAATGGCGCTCTGGCATGAGCCCGTAGAGGGCCGGGTCGTCGATGATGGGGCCGATGACGGCCGCCGCGGCGTGGTCTCGCTGCTCGGCGTCGATGCCCGTCTGCTCGGCCTGGTTGTCGGATGAGAGCTGTTCGCGCGCGGCGCGGTAGACCGCGCGCTCGAGCGGAAGCAGGTCCCTACTGAGCATCGTCGGCCTCCTCGACGGCATGCGGCACGGCCGTGAGCGTCACGTTCGGGTTGGCGACGATCGCGGCGGCCTGCTCGGGGGTGACGTCGAGCGTCACGAGCGAGTAGCCCGCCTCGGGCGTGCCCGTGAGCGCGGAATCGAGTGCGATGACCCTGACGTCGCCGCAGATGGTCTCGGTGCTCGATGTCGTGCCGTCCGACACCGCGGCCAGCACGTTGACGCGGTCGCCGACGGCCAGCAGCGGCGAGAGGCCGTGGGAGGAATCGAGCGACAGGGCGATGGCGACGTGGCCGTCCTCGATTGCCGACGTGATGTGCGCCGGCGAGGCCGACGCCTGGATGGAGGAGAGCGAGATGGACGTGCCCGCGGTCTGGGTCGTGATGGAGGTGTGCCCGGCGACGTCCGAGACCTTCGTGGCCGCGTCGGTCGGGCAGTAGGCCTTGGGGACGGACTGGGTCTCGAGGTCGGATTCGCTGATGGTCTCGCCGGCGGCGACGTCGCGGGTGGTCACGACGACGTTGACGGAATCGGTCTCGTTCTTGGCGATGATCGCCGATGACTCGGCGAGGCGCATGCCGGAGAAGGCGGTCGCGCCGACGGAGACGGCGATTGCCGCCGCGGCCACGGCGGTCAGGACGCGGGAGCCCTTGGTGGGGCCCGCGGGCGCCGCCTTCGGCGCCGCGCGGCGCGGCGCCGGGCTCGCGGTGCGGCTCTCGGGCGCCTTGTCCGTCTTTCCGTCCCCGGTCTTGCCGAAGCGGGGGAGGCGCTTCTCCTCGCGTCCCGCCGGCTTGGGCTGGGGTTCGTCGCGTTGGCTGCCGGGCCGCACGTCGCGATCGGGGCGGCTGTCGGCGCCGTAGGCCGGGCGGCCCTGCTCCCCGCCGCGGTGCTGGGCCTCGTGGCCGCGTGCCTCGGGCTCGGCATGGCGGCGCTCGGCCGGCTCGGGCGCCGGCGCGGCCGGGCGCGGCGCCGGCGCGTACTGCTCCTCATAGGCCGGGCGCGGCGCCGGCGCGTGCTGCTCCTCATAGGCCGGGCGCCGTGGCGCCGGCGCGGCCGGGCGCTGGGGCGCCGGTGCGCCGCCGACGGGGAGACCGGTAATGGGGTCGACCGCGCCGCCTGCAGGCTGGGCGCCCTCGAGTCGCGCGAGGTCCGCGCCGATCGCGTCGGCGCGCGCAAAGTCGTTGCGGCTGACGGCCTCGGCCCTCATGGCGCGGAGCCGCTGGATCTCGTCTCGGTTATCGTTCATGTCCTTAGGTTTCCTTTCTTGAGCGGACGGCCGCCGGCCGCCTCAGTTTCCGCTATCCACGTGCCCGGATCCGGCCTTTGCCTTCGATTCGTCGCGAATCGCCTTGACGAGGTCGTCCGGGACGTCCTCGAGCCTGGATGCCGTTTCCTTGCGCCCTGTCACGGTTCCGCCCTCGAACGTCGCCTCGAGGCTGCCGATACCGGCACTCGCCGGACGGTAGACGGTTCCGGTCGAGTAGGGGTGGATGGTCCAAATCGCGGTCGACTTGGCGGTCAGCTTGTCGCGGCCCGCGAGCTGGAGGAAGGTGGTCGGGGTGTCGTTGGCGAGCATCACGTAGACGCCCGCATAGCGGTCGCTGGCGCCGGATTCCGATTCGGGCAGCTCTGCGTACCAGATCTCGGCGGCGCCGGAGTAGCCGTTGTCGGAAAGCAGCTCGACGACCTCGTCGCGCGCCTCGCGGCCGGGGTTCTCGGAGTACTTGACGGCGTTCGCCATCCCCAGCGAGGACTGGCGGACGGCCTCGAGCACGGCCTCCTGACCGGTCTTGGCCGAATAGGCGGTGCTTACGTCGACGCCGATGCCGACGGCGACGAGCAGGCAGGCGAGGGCGACGATGAATACGGCTGCGACCTGGCCGGAAAGGCCCGAGGCGCGGCGGGGTTTTCTGGATGCCATCACAGCACCTCCCAATCGGTGTAGGTCGTGTAGCTGTGCGACACGTGTCGCGTGAGGACCGTCTTGCGGCCGAGCGAAAGGGGGTCGTTGTACTCGTAGGCGACGTCGGCCTCGACGGTGACGCGGCGCGTCTCGGTCCTGAGGGTCGATGCCCCGAGCTCGTTGGCGATCGAGTCGCCGTCGTTGACGACGCCGGAGGTGGTGGCCTTCACCTTGGCGTTGGTGACGGTGAGCCGATCCCTCTCGAGGTCGGTGCCGGAGCAGACGAGGTCGCGGACGAGCTCGTCGCGGTCCCGCTCCTGCCATCCGGCGGGAAGCGAGTCGGCCAGCGTCGCCAGCGAGTGCTGGATGACTGTGTTCTGATAGGAGAGCATCGCGAAGGAGCCGATCGCGAAGAGAAATGCGAGCAGGACGGGCATGACCAGGATGAACTCGACCGATCCCTGTCCCGCAAGGCGGCATGGTGCGCGGCGTGCAGAGCGTGTGGGCATGTCAGGACCTCCCGATCTCTGACCTGATGGACGACGTCTCGGAGTGGACCCGCCAGCCCGCATCGGTGGCGCCTGAGACGCCGAGCGACTTGAGCGGGAAGATGCACGGGACGTCCTTGACGACCTTGACGGTGACCTTCTCGCGCGAGTAGCGCGCGGAGACCGACTTGTCGCCGCTCTTGAGCGTGACGGGCTTTGACGGCGCATCGGCCGAGGTGACGGTGACGCTCGCGGTATCGCCGAGGGCGCATGCCTCGCGGACGTAGGCGGCGACGGCGTCGTCGGATGCGGTGGGGTTGGCCGCGGCGTAGCGCGCTCCCTCCGAGCTCGCGGTCTGCACGCTCGCCGTCTCGCGCGCGAGATGCGCGTAGTCGGCGACGGCGACGAGCATGATGATGAGAAGGGGCAGGACCAGGATGAACTCCAAGGTTCCCTGTCCGCGGCGTCCGCGCGCCCTCGCGGCGGTCATGAGATCGCCCCCGCGGCCAATGAGGCGATCAGGGCGAGCGAGATGACGGGTGCGAGCGGCATGGCGCCGGTCTTGACTCCGATCCGGTGCGAGCACGCGATGAAGAGCAGGGATGCGGCGCCGAGCGCCGGCACGAGCGTCAGCACGGTTGGCGTTCCGGCGGTGGCCCCGAGCACGCATCCGAGCATGAGGGAGTCGCCGTCGCCCCATTCTCCGCCGATGCGCCGCACGGCGGCGCCGACGGCCCAGGTGAGGGCCATGCCGGCCGCCGTGATCGCGGCGCCCGCCGACGTCGGGCAGAACGCCAGGACGCAGGAAGCGGCGAGGACTGCGAGGTGGGGGATCGGCACGATGCGGAAGCGGATGTCGCTCGCCGCGATGGCAAGCGACGACACCGCAGCGACGGCGGCCGCGGGAGACATGGCGGCGCCGGCGAGGCCGGCGGCGAGGTATGCGGGAATCCAGTAGGCCTCGCCGGCGAGCGTCGGGTTGTAGCGGCGGGCGTAGGCCCCGGCCGCGCGGGTGGGCAGCAGGCCCGCGTCGATATCTCCCGATGCGGCGAGCGCGTCGATCGTGGAGGGAGCGACGGCCTGGATGCTGATCTGCGGCGCGATGGCGGCCAGCCAGCTGCGGCGCTGTTCGGGGTCCGCGCCCGGTGCGAGCATGGCCGCGTCCTCGCGCTCGTAGAAGGAATAGCGCATGTGCTGGTAGGCATGTTGCAGCAGCCAGCCGGCGACGGCCGACCCGGCTGCGAGCGTGAGTGTTCCGAGCATACGGCTCCCTCCGGTGCTGTGGTTATCTGGAAAGCGCGCCCTGTCGGCGCGCGGGAAGGTTCGGGATGCCCGGGGGCGGGGGTGTCTGCCCCCGGACGGATGGCTCCGAGATGCGCTAGCTGGGCACCTTGGATCCATTGACGTTGGTACCGGCCAGCGTCTTGGAGACCGTGTTGATCTTGATGTTCATCTGGTTGGACAGATAAACCAGCGCGGCGATCAGCGCGACGGCGATGCAGACGACGATCACGACCCACTCGATGGAGCCCTGTGCGGGCAGGGCCTCCTTGGCGCGGCGCTTCATGTTGAAAAGGCCGCAGGTGACGATGGCCGCCGGCTTGGCGAGGATATCGTGCATTGGACCTCCTCCTCTCTTTGATGTATGCGCGGGCGCACCCGCGCAGCCTGTGCCACGTCTGTGGCGGTACGGCATAAACTATGCCCCCGGGAAAGATGCGGGTCAGCACCCTGCCCAAAAATGGGAAAGACCCGGTATATCCCCAGCTCAGACCACATTCTTACTTATGGAGGAATTATGGAGCGAAGGGCCCGTCGTCCCTATGAGGCGGCGGGCCCGGTGCGGCTCCCGTACGGGGCCGGGGCGCTATGCGGCTGTCGGCGGCATGCGGCCCCTATGAGGGCTTGCGGGCGAAGACCGCGAAGGTCCCGTCGTCATGCACCAGGGAGAACCCGAGCCCGGAAAGCGAGTCCTCGAGCGCGGGGTAGGCCCCCGAGGGGACGGCCGCGAAATCGGCGCCGGTTCCCTCGATGGCGTCCTCGTCGCCCGCCAGCACGTGCCGTGCTGTCCCCCAGGCGTCCGCGCCGCCGTTGAGCTCGGGGCAGAAGAGCTCCGCCCGCGTGTCGAGCAGCGGTCGATATCCCGCGAGCTCCAGCTCGCTGCCGACGTCGATATCGCAGATCACGGCATCGCCCGGCTCGGCGCCGGATGACTCGAGCGCGGCCATGGCCCTTGCGGCCGATGCCTCGATGGGCGTCTGCCTCGGCACGGTCGCGGCGAGGAGCCCGAGCAAGGCCAGGAGCGCCGCCGTGCAGCATGCCGCCGGCGCGATGGGGCTGCGGACGCACGGGCCCGCCACCTCTCCCTGGATATCGGACAGGGCGAGCGCCATGGAGGTCATCAGGAAGAGCTCGTTTCTCACGTTGGCCAGCGAGAGCATGAGCGTGCCGAGCACGAGCAGGTCACCGGCCTCGAGAAGCGCCCGGCCCCCGCCGCGGCGGCGCACCCGGAGGCGGTACAGGAGCAGCGCCGCCGCGAGGGTGCACGCGGCGGCCGCCTGGGCGGGCGCCGCCTCGGTCCACGGCGCGAGCTCTCCGATGCCCACGGATTTCAGCGATTCCGCGCCCATGGTGGCGAACGGCACCATGAGCAGCCTCGCGCCGTAGGGGTTGAGCATGCATGCGGCCAAGGTCGACATGGCCGCCGTGAGCGCCTTGAGCCTGCCGTGCCTGTCGAGCCTGCCGTCGAGCATGAGGCAGCACGAGACCATGAGGGCGACGGTCCACAGCGCCCCGTGGAGCTGGGCCATGGCGAATCCCGCGGCGGGGAAGACCGCCAGCAGGGAGTCCCGCCCGCCGCGTGCCCATTTCCCGCCCGCCGCATAGCAGATGCAAAGCGCCACGACGTCGATTCCGCGCGGCGTTGAGTTGCACAGCACGGCTATGGCGGCGCCGCATGCGGCCGAAGCCGCCATGTGGACGGCGCCGGTCCTGCAGCGGTCGAGGGTGCAGGCCCAGAGGGCCGCCGCCGCGGCCATGTCGAGCGCGGCGGCCGCGCACTTGATCCCGGCCTCGCCGAACGCGTCGAAGATGGCCGCGGTGGCGATGCACAGGGGCCATTGCTGGCAGATATAGGCAAGGCCCTCGTGGAGGGTAAGGGGGTCTGAAGTCGGGAGCTCGCCGGTCTCGATGATCCACCGGCCGATGGCGACCATGTATCGCGTATCGGGTTGGAACAGCGACCAGCCGGTAAGCGATACCGCCGCCAGCGCCGCCGCGCAGGCGGCGAGAGCGGCCGAGAGCGACGCCCATCGCAGGATGCGGGCGCGGGGCATGGTGTCCGTGCGATCCACGCTATTCACCGCCTTCCGACAGCTCGAACAGGGCGTAGCCGCCGCCGTGCGCGAGCTCATCGAAGTGCCCGCCGGATCGCAGGGTATCGGCCTCATCGTCCCTGACGAGGAACAGCTCCCATCCCCAGTCCTCGGTGCTCTCTTTCAGCGAGGTCGACCCCTGGAGGACGTCGACGATCCCGCGGTAGGCGGACCTCGACCCGGCGCCGGCGATGCGCTCGCCCCAGATCTCGGGACGCATGTCGCAGGGTACCTTGAAGCCTTCCCACTCGAGCTGGTTGTACACCGAGACGTCGCTGGAGAACACCAGCGCGTCGGGTCCGGCGTCGTATATCGCCGAGAAGATGGGGGACATCTCCGATTCGGTCACGGACAGCAAGCCCGCCTCGCCGCCCGATCGCGGTGCCAGCGATACCGCGAGCCCCGAGACCGCGGCGAGCAGGGCCATGGCGGCACCTGCCGCGGCGGCCGCGCGCCCCGGGTGCGCCATGGGCTCCCCGAGCGCACCTGCGAGCCCGAACGCGCAGCACAGGCCGCAGGACAGGCCGGCGATCCACATGCAGCGCGAGTGCAGGACTCCCGCGGCGATACCGGCGAGAAGCATCGCCACGGCGCCGGCCGGGACTTTCGCCCCGCTTCGACGGCACAGCGCGATCGGCCCCAGCGCCATCGCCGCGACGGGAACGGCGAAAAGGGGGCCGAGCGGGACCCATAGGGGCTGCATCTCGACGATGGCGCCGCCATAGGAGGCCTCGCCGAGCGATTTCAGGACATAGAGGGACCCGTCGGCGCCGTATGGGTTGAGCGACGAGGCCGCGCACATGGCCGCCACGGCGGCGCAGATGGGCATCGCCCGCGCGAACCACGCGCGGCGTGCTGCGGGATTGGCGAGCTCATGCGGGTAGGGCAGGGCGAACGCCGCGGCGCACGCGGCGAGAAGAGGCCATTGGGCCGCCTGGAGGTTGACGCCGGCGACGGCGATGGCGGGTAGCCGCAACAGCGCTCGCCGCCCGCCGTCCTTGAGGTATCTGAGCAGAATCCTGGCCGTGAGCGCGCACAGCAGCGCGGTCCAGATCGTCGGGCGGACCGATATGTACATGCAGATGCACACCGACGGCACCGCAAGGCAGAAGGCCAGGGCCGCTGGCGAGAGCTTCCCGTCGGCGGCGTCGAGCATGAGGCGGGACAGCTGCCAGAAGAGGAGCCCGGCGGGCACGCAGGCGGACACGGCCACTGCGGTATAGCCGCCGCTCGTATACCACGCCCAGAGCCAGACGTCATGGAGCCACTGCTGCGCGACCATGCCCTGGCCGGGCCAGATGGAGAACGGGTTGATGTAGGGTATGCCGTTGCGGGCGATCTCGCGGCCGGTCGCGAGGAGGAACCAGACGTCGGAGTCGAGCGTTCCCGTTCCCGTCAGGGCGCGGGCGAGAATCGGGCCCGCGATGAGGAGGGCGCATAGGGCGGATATGGCGAGGCGTGTGCGGTCGGCCTGAATGGTTGCTTTCAAGATGGCTCCAAGGGGTAGATATTCGACCGGGAGCATACGCCGCCGCGGCGAAAAGAAGAACCCCGCTCCCAAAAGTGGGAACGGGGCATCGAAAAGGCAGATCGCCACGGTCGTGATATCGGCAAAAGGATGGCGGCCGGTGAGGGCCGGCCGCCGATGGGGGAATGGCGACATATTGGGGAGTCCGCCATTGCATATGGGGTCGACTGGATCGGATGCCGGATCGACCGGATCGCCGTGACATAGTTTATCGGAAGGAGTGACGGCGTTGCTTTGACTATACCCTTTCGCGATATACGCTAATCACGTCATTGGCGGAAATGTGTTCCCATCGTGTACGGGTCCGGTCCGTACCGCACGGTCCGCGCTCAGCCCTTGCTGCTCGCGACGCCCTCGGCCTTCGCCTCGGACCATTTGATGTAGAGCGTGACGTCGCGCTTCGCGCTGACGGAGGTTACCTTCTCGGTGCCGTTAGCCGAGGTCAGCCAGCATTCCGGCACGTACCTGCGCCAGGTGTCGTCTGCGAGCTTGGCGAACACCTCGCCGGGTTTAACCGGAGTGACGCTCTCGCCCCAGTAGAGCGCCTTGTGCCCCTGCCCGTCGTCGCCGATGGCCGCGAGTGCCAGGCCGTCGAGCCTGTGCTTCTCCGTGGACAGGGAGAAATCGGGGAGCTCGAAGGAGGGGCGCGCATCGGGTTTGTACATAAGCGGCGCGGTGCGGTAGATGCCGGCGTCCTCGGGTTTGAGCGATCCCTCGGCATACTCGACGCGCACGGTGCAGCGGTTGCGGCCGTAGAGCTTGAGCGTCTGGTCCTTGACGATGGTGACATTCGCGGCGGGCTGGGTGAGCTCGGGGTCGAGGAACCAGCCCGAGAACCCCGTCGAGGGGTTCTGCCCGTATTGCTCGTCGAGGTTGCAGGTGTCCTTCAGGGCCTTCTGCGTCGCGATGTCGGCGGGATTGTAGATATCGCCGCCCTCGACATCGAGGTCGCGGTACACCATGTCCTTCTGCTCGATGCCGTCGGCGTAATACTCGACGCACGTCGTGACGACTCGCACACCGCGGGAGACGAGCGTGCCCAGATAGCGGTCGGTCCATACGTAGCGGTCGGTCTTGCTTACGGTGCGGATGCCGAGCATCGCGGCGGCGTAGAGAAACCCCGGCCCCCAGGAGGCGTCGGCAGCCAGGTTTTCGCTGTCGGAGAACTCTCTGACGACGCGACCGCCCTGCGGCTTGCGCACGAGGTGGATGTTCATGCCGCAGATCTTGTTGCCGTCGGCGCCGTCCGGCTCGATGCCGGCTGCGGGCGCGGTGTTGACGTCGAGCGGCGCCGAGGCGGAACAGTTGACGTAGATCGGGTCGGACCACTCGCCGCTCCCGTTGAGCAGCTTGGTCCTGATCTCGAGGTCGTAGTGGTCCGCTATCTCGCCGGTGAGCCAGACCTTCACCCTGCCGAGGATGTCCGACTCGGCATCGAGGATGCGCACGCCGTCGGCGCCCTCGACCCACTCGCCCCCGCTGTAGCGCTGCGCGGCGTAGTGGATCGATCCGGGGAACGCGGAACCCTCGAGCCTGAGGCCGAGGCCGTAGATGGAGTGGCCGCCATGGGGGTAGCCGATATGTCGGTGCGCGAGCGATTCCTGCTGCCACCCCCAAGTGGCCACGCCGCACTGGGCGAAGATGGAGGCGTTGTCCTCGGGGAGGTCGTCGTCGATGTCGGACATGTAGAGCCTGAAGATCGGCCTGACCGGCAGGTCCGATTCGTTCTTGCATCCCAGGGCCCAGCCGGAGGGCCTGATTCCGACATCCGGGTCGTCCGGGTCCGTATTATGCCATCCGCAGATCTCCGCCTTGTCGCCGATCTTGAGCGCGTCCTCGTCGCAATGGACCGAGACCTTGCCCTCGATGCGGGCCTCGACGAGGTTCCACTGGGCGTTTTTCTGGATGGCCCAGCGCCCGGGGCACGCCGCGGACTGGACGGATACGCTTGCGACGGAGTTCGACGTGACCCCGTTGGTGTCGAGGCGCAGTCCGTCGGCGTCCGACGTGATGAAGTAGCAGCTATGGTCGGTCTCGTTCGACGCGTCGGGCTCATGGTGGACCCACCATGCCTTGCTCCGGCCGTCGGAGTGGTTGATGTCCCAGATGTCGGCATGGCTGTTCTGGACGACGCCGTGGTCGACCACGGGCGCCGCATGGCCGCTGTTGTTCAGCACGTGCGTCAGGTTCGGGCCGACCATGTTGGCGATAGAGAACGTGAAGGTGTCGACGCCGTCGCTGGTATAGGGCCTGAGCATCCAGGTCTGGTTGACGCCGCGGTAGTCCTCCCAGAGGCCCACGGAGGCGCCGTTGCCGTACTGCGCGAGCGGCTTGCCGCCGCTGTACTGGCCCTGGACGAGTTCGAGCTGGATGTCCGGCGCCATGACGGGCCTGATGTAGAAGATGCCGCCGTAGAGGGCCACGTCGTTGCGGATGTAGATCTTCTCGACCCTGAAATCGCGGGAAGGGGTGGTCTGGCTCAGGAACCAGTAGTTCGGGGCGTCGGATTCTTTGATGAGGTTGTCGTATACCCCGAAGTGATTGTAATCCACGTTGTAGAGCTGGAGCTTGCTCCACACGCTGTGGCGCGCCTTGCCCTTTTGCCTCTTGACCCAGAAGGACGGGCGGGTGGACCCCCAGTACGTGGACCCCTGGAAGTCGTTGAAGTCGTAGAAGCCGTATGAGATCCAGTCGTAATAGGGGTAGCCGATCTGGTTCCTGAGGTCGCCGGCGAAACGGGAGTCTGCGAGCTCGGCGCCGTCGAGGTAGACGTAGCCCTTGTTGTCGCCGCCCACGGAGATGGTATCGACCCAAAGGCCCCTGCCATTCTGCAGGTCCTTGCTGGAGCACCATGCGAACGGCCTGACCACCACGAGGGTGTAGAGCTCGTTGGCGTAGTTGCACTCGAAGACGCAGGCGAAGGCGTACCTCAGCCATTGTCCGTAATGGTTTATATAGTAGCTGGTGTTGGCGGGGGCGGCGGCGAGCCATTCATGGTAGCTGTTCGCGAAGCCGAAGAACATGTCCCCCTCGCCCTGACGAGGGTCCGAATGGACGAGCAGCGAGTCGGCTGCGGCTCCGAACCAGCCCTGGCCGAGGTTGAAGTTCATGCCCGCGAGCGCTTCCGCCTTCCGGGCGGGTCCGAGCAGGGCCAACCCCGCCGCGCAGGCGAGCGCGGCGAAGGCTCCTCGACGGGAGATCGGAAGCTCGAGGAGACCCGTCTTCTCGCTGTCCCCGTCCCGTACCGGGACCATATCGGTTTCTGGCGAGGTGTTCAAAGCGATCTACTCCTCCTTGAGGCCGGAGACGGCGAAACAGGTGAAAGCGGTGGCGAGGTAGCCGATGGAATACGGGTCCAGGCGGATGGCGGTGCGGACCGTGAGGGCGAAAAGGACCGCGGCGATGCCGAGGTCGATGACGCGGCTCCGTATCTTGCAGGCGATGCCGGCGGCGATGAGCAGGATGACCGGGACCCACACGGCGCCCAGGCAGCCCCTGGTCAGAAACCAGGCGGCCGAGGCCGGCGAGTAATAGTCGGTCGGGCAGGACAGGATGACCGACGCGGCGCTTTGCAGCTGGAAGATGGCGGACGGTAGCGCGGTCAGGATGGCACCAAACGCGATACGCCTCAGCTCATACGGTTCGATGTCTGAGCGTTTGATCATATCGATGGGATTCAATTGTCCTCCTACAGTCCCAAAAACCAGGACACGCTCGTGTCCTCGAAATATCTGGCGGTCTCGATCAGGGTGGAGGTGGACATGAGCGTCTGCCTGTTGAGGATGCGCGAGAGCGTCGAGCTCGATATGCCGACGGCGCGGCAGTAGTCCTCTTTCGAGGTGCCGGTCCTCGACAGCGTGAACGCCAGGCGCGACGCGCACAGCTCCTTGGCGTAGTCGCGGTCGCGCTGTCGCTGCATCTCGGTCCTGTCGCGCCGTTCGTTGTCGGAGCCTCGCTGCATACGGTCCCCCCCTGCGATGTCCTGTTTTCTCCACTTGCCGCGCCCGCACCAGCGTATGCCGGCATCGGGCGCCCCTTCTGGCGAATGCGGTGGCGAGGCGGTCGAAACTCGGATGGCGATCCGGATTTTGCCGCTTTCTCCCGCATATCAGGCCGCGGCGATGCGTTTGGGTGATGATTGGATAGCCGGCAGCGGCCTGATTGCAAAATTGATACCCTTGCAAACCTGAATTTATACATCCGCGCCGCGCCGGGCCCGATTTTTTTTCAGATGCGTTTCCCGCCCGCGCCGCCGTCGTCTCCCGGCTTCGCGGCGAGCTGCGATGCCAGCGCGGCGATGTCGGAAGGCGTTCGTCCCGCCTGCTCGATCTGCTCGCCGAGGCCGCGCCGAACTTCCCTCATGAACTCGGCGGACGCCTGGAACGGGCCCGTTGAGGGGTCGGCGAAGCGCGTCTTGGCGCTCTCGATCGCCCACTTGGGAAGGTCGACGACCTCGCCGTCCCCGTCGGTCGCGATGACGAGGAAGCCGCCGCGGACGATCTCGGTCGCCCCGCCGCGCGCCCACGCCCGGTTCGGCTTGAGCTCGCTGCCCTCCGCATCGGCGGCGCGGACCAGCGACACGGTGACGCCCCCGTACTCCGCCAGGGTCTCGGTTTCGGGATCCTCGAGGCCGATGGAGGCCGCCGCGCGGGCCATGTCGGGAAAGATTGTCGTCTCCCGAGGCAGGTCGCCCACGGGCACGTAGACCGCCGAGACCTTGGTGCCGGCGGCGCATCCGCCGCCCTGCGCGAGGCACCGCGCGATATCCGCGTCGGCGCCGTCGATTTCGAAGTCGCATCCGGCGGCGTATGCCCTCACGGCCTTCGCGAGGTCGTCTTGGACATCGAGCACGGTATCGGCCGAGAGGGCCAGGCGCGGCATGTCCTGGAGCAGGATGCCGCGGCCCAGGTGGTCGGCGAGCAGCGTTTTCATGTAGTAGCGGCCGATGAGGTAGGGCGCGGGCTCCATGTCCTTTACGTTGCGCGTCGCATCGGGGCGGTCGTCGCCGCGGTGCAGGTAGAACTCGACCATGGGCAGCCCGCCCGAGGATTTCAGGGACCGCCCCGGCAGCGTATCGAACGGGTCGTAGATGACTTTGTCTTCCTTGCCGTAGCGTGCCCCGGGAAGTACCGGGTGCATCCAGACCGACTCGCCGTCCCCGGCGCCCTCGCAGTCGACGCGGATATCGTCGGCGAGTGCCAGGACGGAATCGGATGCGATGCCCTCGCGCAGGTGTGCCAGCAGGTTCTCGATATCCTGCTCTTTATAGGTGCTCATGGTCGCTCCAATGGGTCGGGATCTATAGTCGTGCGGGCCCGCCCCGGCGCGGGCCCGGGAAAACCGGTCACAGCCGGTTACCGGCCGCGGCGGCCACCCCGTGGGTTGTTGCCTTCGTGGCCGCCTTGGCGGCCGCGGCGACGCGCGCGGGGTTGTCGGGCGCCGGGGCCGTGGCTATATCGACCCCGAGCGAGGCGCACGTCTCGGCGACGCTCTCGGCGTTGCCGAGCGTCCACCCTGCCAGTTCGGGGCTGCATCCGGCCCCGAACGCCGTGAGGACGCTGGACTCGATATCGCACAGCGCCCAATCGGCCGAGGTGAGGAACTTTTCATCATCGACCGCACCGGCAGGGTCGAAATATCCGACCGCGGCGTCCTCGGTGGTCTCGCTGATGGGATCGAGGCCGTAGTCGCAGGCATCCGGCGAGAGCGGGTCGATATCGTCCTCGAGGATGGCCGAGAGGGGGATATGGGCGACATGGAACCCGAAGAACTCGCCGTCCGGCGCCTTGTCCGGGATGAAGGCGGTGCCGCTGTAGACGTTGTAGAGGAAATCGTCGAGGTCGAGCGCCCGGCTCATGATCTCGGCCGCGTCCCTGCGAAAGTTCGAGTGCTGGCAGAGCGCCGTCGCGGCATCATGCCCGAACAGCATCGCGACGCTCTCCGGCGTTTCGAGGAGGGCCGTGTGGCCGGACAGCTCGACCTCGACGCAGCCCTCATGCTCGCTCGAGAAGAAGGCGCCGGGCGTATCGATCCCGTAGAGGTCGAGCACGTCCAGCGCATCCGCGGCGTTAAGCGGTTCGATGTAGCTTTTCATATTCCATCACATCCAAAGACAGGGAAGGGCGCCCGCGGTACGGTGCGCGGGCGCCCTTCTGGTACGGGTTGTGGAGGCCGCGGGCGCGGGCTAGAGCTTGGCGGCCTGCGCGACGTCGCCGCCCTGCTCGGCGGTGCCGTGGGCGGCGGCGACTGCTGCGGCGGCCTGGGACTGCGGGTTGGGCGCCTCGGCGTTCATCTTGGCCTTGTAGGCCTCGCGCGCGGCCTTGACGGCCTTTGACAGCTCGAACGGGTCGGCATCGAGGGTCTTGAGCTGGTCGTTCTCGTCGTACTTGAACAGATGGACGGGCATGTCCTTCTTGACGGTGACCGTGGTGCCCTTGCCGTTGGCGATATCGGACTCGGTCCAGGGCTTGCGGAAAGTCTTGAACTTGTAGCCGGAGATGTCGATGCCGTTCATGTCCGTACCAGTCGGGATGGTGCAGAGGACGGCAGGCCAGGTCTCGGTCTTCTTGCCGTTCTCGATCACGATGTCCTTGCCCTGCGCGTCGGTGACACGGCACCACTTCGCGGGGAACTTGATGCTGACCTCGTTGTCGTACTTTTCCTGGTCCATGGCGGTACCTTTCTTCCTGCCCGTCGCACGGTAGGCGGCGGGGCGTTGATTTGCCACGACTGTACCCTCGGGTACGGTGTGCGTATAGATGGTTTCCCGAACGGGAAGCGGCTCGAGTCCGCCGCGGCGGCGCAGCTCGTCCACCGTCTCGCGCAGCCTCGAGATGTCGCCGATGACGGGCGCGGCGAGCTGTTCTTTGGGGACGAACCCGTCGAGCGCGAGGATCGCCACCGCGCCGGGCAGGGCGAGCACCCCGGTGAGTTCCGCGCTCGCGTCCGAGTAGTAGAAGTGGATCGGGTACTTCAGCACGACGGCGGCCTCCGGAACGTTGATTCCGAGCTCGTCCACCGCGCGGCGTATGGCGGTCCTGACCTGGTAGGAGAGCTCGGAGGGCAGGCCGTCGGTGGCGATGGAAGGCTTGCCGGCGTCGTACTTGGTCGCGAACAGGTTGAAGTCGGTGAGCTCGCCGTTGCCGTCGGGGTAGGCCGAGCGCGCCATCGTGGAGGACTGGTTGATATCCCTGAACATCATGGCCGCGGTCCTCCCTACAGCTTCGGCGCCGTCTGGTTTGCGGACGCCGCGATGACGGCGCTCGTCGCCGCCGCGGCGCTGGCGGAGCGGGCGAGGTCGGTCGGCGTGACGGGTTTCTCGACGACGCCCTCGGCGATGTGCGCGCGCCACTCGGCCACGGTTTCGTCCCTGATCTCCTCGAACGAGTACTCGTCGAGCGCCGGCCAGTCGGCGCGCTTGTTGACATAGCAGGTCTCGCACAGGTCGACGTAGCCGTTGTTCACGGCGATCTCGCCGTAGCGGTTGAAGTCGAAGCAGTAGAGGAGTTCGCCGTTTCCGCGGTTCATGAGGGCCCAGAACTCGGAATCGCCGTCGAGGACGGTGTATGCGTAGTTTTCCTCCGGCGTCGAGCGCTCGAGACAGGTCTCGTGCCACTGGTCCTCGACATGCATTTCGTCATACTCGTAGTCGTATACGGGCAGATCGTCCGCCTGCGCCACGAGGTTCATGAGCTCGTCGAGGTAGTTCAGCGACTCGCCGTATTCGACGGCGGCGTCGATATGCTCGAGCGCCCCGTCGGGAAGGAGCGTAAGCTGCATGGCGAGGACGTTCAGCTCGTCAAGGTGGGCGTATTCATCGAACACCTCCGGGCACCTGAACGGCAGCGCATCGTAGTCCGAGATATATATCTCCTCGTGCTCCTCATCGAAAAGGTCATGGGAGCGCAGCCACGGCTCGATCTTATCGGGGTCCATGGGGAGGCGCATCCAGGTATCGTGAAGCTCGCCCTCGTTGTAATACCCGTAGTTGCCCACGCAGACGTCGAAGCCGTCGTGGAAATCATGTTCATGCTTAGCCATACAGATCAGCTCCAGGAGGCAGATGGCGGATAGGTGCTTCCCCGACGATGCTACCCGTACCGCTAGGGCGGCACCACGGTGTTTCCCGAACGGGAAGACCGCCGTGCCGCGAGCCGATAGAAAAGCGCTTCCCGGACGGGAAGCGCTGAAATAGCCGGGCCCCCAATGGGTATGAGTCTCGAGACTTTGCTACACGAGGATGGGGGCTGCGATGGTTGACGCCGCGGGATATCGCCATTGGACGGACGCCGAGCTCGAATTGCTCGCCGACAGGTCGCTTGCCGCCGCGGATGTGGCCGCCGCGACGGGGCGGACCGAGATGGCCGTAAGGGCGGCGCGCTCGCGCCGAGGCATCTGCCGGACCAGGTGGACGGCGGAAGAGATCGGCCGGCTGCGAGACTACGCCGCATCGCCGAAGCAGATCGCGGCCGAGACCGGCCGCTCGCTTTCGGCCGTGTACGCGAAACGCTCCGAGATGGGCCTGCCCACCCCGGCGGCGATGCGCGCGGCCGCCCGAGAGGCGGCCGCCGCGACGGCCAGCCGAGCGGCATCGGGGAGAATCGGGCTTCATCCCTGACGCCCCCGGGGATGCGTCAATGCCTGATGCCGCCGCCCTGCTTCACGCTTTCGGCGGGCGCATGCTCATCGGCGTAGTCGTAGAGAAATTCGGTAAATCCGTCCATGGCGTGCCCGTCGTTCCAGTCCGTCACGGCTTGCGACGCGATCTCGCGGCACTGGATGAAATCGAGGTCCGGGCGGCCGTGTTCGATCATGTTGGCATAGTCGTCGATATCGTCATCGGTGAATACGAGCGCATCGACGTCGCGGCTGTAGCATCCGGCATGCTTGCCTTCGAGCGCGGCATCGAGCGCGGCGCCCGTTTTACGCCCCATCGCGCCGACAAAGGCCCTCGCGATCTCGCCGATGTCAAGGCGGCCCTCGGAGATCTGGCGCGAGATGAGCTTGGTGTTGTCGCGCTCCATCTCCTCGAACCCCGAGATGAGGAGGTTGTGCGCGAGCGTGTGGTCGGACACGTCGCCGGCGCGCTCGTCGGTCGCGCGGATCAGGGCGATGGCGCGGGAGAGGGAGGCGAACGCCTCGTCGGGCGAGTCTTCCCTCATCGACTTGGCTGCCTGGACGAGCAGGGCCCGCTGCGCGGCGGCGAGGCCGTTCCAGTTGTCGAGCAGCCCGCAGAGCGCGCTGTCGCGATAGTAGTGCTCCGCCGAGACGAGGAGGTTGCGGGCCATGTCGTGGGTGAGCGTGCCACCGTGAACGATGGAGACGTCGATCTTATAGGGTGAGGGTATTGCCTCGATCGACGCGGATGCGCTCAGGGGCAGCGCCAGGATCCCGGCGCGGATCGCCTCGGCCGCCCTCGTCTTCGCGCAATCGTCCAGGGGGCGGCGTACCTCCCAATCGAATGGAATACCGTCGTCGAGTTCGCCCTGGACCCGAGCGAAGACGGCGCCGCCGGGGAGCACCATGTCCGCGACATAGTCGGCACGGCAGATATCGCCAGCCCCGCCCCATTCGCCCTCGATGAGCCTGCCGGTCTCCTCGCTGAACGATATGGTTCTCCAGAAAAACCAATATCCGGACGGATAGTCCAGGTTGTCCGTGATGCTCGCCTCGAGGAATTTGACAGGCTCGCCCTCCTCCTTGACGGCCCACAGGGCGTAGGCGCTCTCGCACTTTTCCGGGTCGAAATCGGGATCGCACGGCGTGAGCCACGGTTCATAGTCGTCCATACGCTGGACTCCTTTCTATGGTTGTCGTTTATGCTTCCCTCTACTGTGCGCGGCGGGGACGGTAATGCGCGCCGCTAGGTCGCGCCGTGCGCGCGGCGGCGTCCTTGGCGCGGTCGATGGCCTGCGCGCGCTCGAGCGCGGCGGCCCGCTGTGCGGGCTCCCTCTTCTCGGCCTCGCAGGTGATCGTCCAGAACGGATGCGTGACGGATGCCGGGCCGTTCATGTCCATGACGGTCGCGACGTTGCATCCCGCGCACCAGGCCTCCTGCTTGCGGTCGTAGACCGCGGCGCCCTCATAGCCCTCGACGTCGACCAGCCTCTTGGCCGCCCTCATGGCCTCGCCCAGGGTCTCGAAGTCGCCCTTCTCGTCGTCGCCGCATGAGCAGTCGGTCGAGACGACCGAGAAGCGCAAGGCCTCGGCGCCGCCGACCTTCACGCGCTCGCCGAGGCCTTGCGTCTTGAGGTACATGCTGATGTAGTCGTTGCGGTAGAACTCGGGGCAGGCGTCGATGCCGGCCTCGTCGGCCTCGTCGGTGAGCATATCGACCGCCGCGAGCACGGTGTCGCGCGCGCGGTAGCGCTCGCCCTTGTCCTGGCTCCAGCTCGTCGGGATGTCATACGGGTTGAGCCCGTCGCATCGCACCGCGCAGTTGAACTTATTGGGGTAGGCCGCTATCAGCTCGTCGGCCGCGCCGTAGTCCCAGAGGATGTCGCTGTAGAAGTCGTCGAGCGTGCCGTCCTCGTCGATGCGGAAGGCGTCGACGGCGAAGCCGAGGCCCGACGGCGAGAGCGCATCGTCGAACAGCCGCGAGTAGAAGAAGCCGATGGGCTTGCCGGGCTCCTTGACGACCCAGGTGGCCGAATCGCAAAGGCAGTGGACCCAGTTGAAGTCCGGGTCGCTACAGGTCTTGAACATTATGGCCTCCCGGGCCGTTGTCTCGTCTGAAATGTCTAGCCCATGTGCGCGCCGTGCGAGGCCTTGGGGAGATGGCGCGTGGGCACGTTCGCCGTGGCGTCGGCGCAGTGCTTGGCGGCCGCCGCCACCGAGCGCGGGTCCTTGGCGGCCGCCGCCTTGATCTCCTCATAGCCCTTGCCCATGAGCTCGGCGGCGTCGCGCACGGCGTCCGAGATGCCCTGCGCCGCGGCGGACAGCACGAGCGGCACGCACTTCACCTTGTCGGCGAACGCCCGTCCGCGCGCCGAGATGTTCTGGGCCGCGCGGGTGCATGCGGCCTGGACGGCCTTGATGTCGCGGGACATGAACTCGAGGCAGGTCTGCACCTTCGCGGATCCGGCGGCGGCCAGCTCGCTGAACTTGTAGCGGATGCCGGTGCGGTCGAGCTCGCGGCTGAACTCGGCGACCTCCTCGCTGTTCTCCTCGATCGTGCCGTCCATGAGGGGCACGCACATGTCGAACTCCTCCTCGGCGGCGGGCACGGGGGCGTACGGGCCGTGTTCATCGGCCAGGCCCGCGGCGGCGCGGTTGAGCTGCTTGTGGAACAGCTTGCTGTTCGTTCGCGCCTGGGCGAGCGCCTGGTGGTTGGCGAGGTCGACGACGTACTGCTTGACGTAGGCCTTGGCCGCGGCCGGGTCGCCGGTGATGATGTCGGTCTTGTCCGGGAAGCGCTCGACGAGCGACGCCGCCAGGCGGCTCGTCATCTCGTCGGCCGAGATCCCGTCCACGGCGAGTGTGCCCGCGGTCGAGCCCGCCTGCGCCTGGGTGACGGACGAGAAGTTGCCCGAGCCGTCCGGGTTGACCCCGAAGTATGCGGCGGCTTCGCGGCACGCCTCCGTCCAGACGCCCATAAGGGCGAGCTTGCAGTTAAGGGTCTCGTTCTGGTTCATGCGGAGGTCATCATTGTCCGGCATGGCTTCCCCTTTCGACGGAAAGTTGATATTCCAGGCAATCGTATCGGCGGGCGTCGTCTTTTGGGTATGCGAAAGCCCCCGTTTCCCGAACGGGAAGCGGGGGCTGACGGAAAGGAGATGCTACCTGAGGTTGAGCGAGTAGTTCCTGACGGGCGCCGCGGCGCTCGCGCATGCAGCGCCCGCCGCAGCGGCGACGCGCGCCGGGGGGACGGCCGGAATGCGCGAGTCGATCGCCGCGCTGCGCTCCCTCTCGCGCTCGGCGTCGCGCGGCTTGAACTCGACGATGTTGTCGGCCGTGGCCGGCTCGTCGATCTCGTCGAGGGCGACCTTGGCGTGGGCGGCGTGGCGCCCGCGCGTGCCTGCCGGGAGTCCGGACCTGAGCGAGGTGCCGATGCCGTTGATGAGGTCTCGCAGGCGCTCGTCGTCCGCCGCGGCCGCCGGCTTCGCCGCCGCATGCTTCGGTGCGGGCGCTGCCTCGGCCGGCTCGGCTGCGGACTCGGGCCCGGCCTCGCGCGGCACCGGAGCCGCTGCCGTTGCCGGGGCGGGCGCCGGGGACGCCTGGCGCGGTTCGGCCGTGGCCTTCGCGGGTTTGGGGACGGCGCGCAGGCGGCGCATCAGCTCGCCCAGGGCCTGGGCGATGCGCTTGCGCCCGGCGGCGAGAACTTCGGAGACCTTGAGGCCGTGGAGCGAGGAGATCGTCTTGGCGGCCTGCTCGCGTGAGAGCTCCCCGATGTAGTCCGAGATGCGCGATTGCGCATCGAAGTCGGCGGGGACGGGGCTCCCGAGCTCGGCCAGCGCGCGCTTCGCGAGCAGGTCGACGCACTCGCGCCGGAAATCGGCGCTGCTCTTGTAGATGGAGGCGTTGGCGGCCGCGAAGGCGTCGAAGGCGGAGTTGAAGGTGTTCTTCTGGTCGGGCGATGCCGTCATGCCCATCGATGCCGTCAGGTCGTCGATGGCGTCCTCGAACGCGGCGTCCAGCGCGCGGCGGTATTCCTCGAGCCCGCCGCGGGCGGACTTGGCGGCGAGGTTGCCCCTCACCGTCTCGACCGCGCGCTCGCGCGCGGCTCCGACCGCCGCCATGAGCTCCGCGTCGTTTTCCATAGCAGCTGCCACGAGTCGATATGCCTCCTCGATATCGATGCCGTCACCGAGCCCGGATCCGATTGCTCCGATATCGAGCGTGACCGAGCGTTGTCCCGACGCTGCGGGGGGTGCGTCCGCCATGAGTCGACCCTGCCTTTCCAGAGGTTCAGATGGGCCTAGTAGCCCTGCTTGTAGGTGCTGCCGTAGGCGTCCTGGCCATAGGGGCCGTACTGCCCGCGGATGTCGCCATGGGTCTCGGGTCGGGCATATCCCGCTCCCTCTCCCTGGTAGGCGTCCTGGTAATCGTCCTGTCGGTACGTCTCGGGCTGGACCGGGGCCGACGTCGCCTCGTCCGGGCGGGCGGGGTGGTCGGTATCGGGGCGCGCGATGATGCCGGTTGCGTCCGCGTCGAGGCCCTGCGCCGCATCGACCGCGTCCTCGAACTCGGCATCGGTCTCGTCGGTGTATACCGGGCGGAGCGCGTCGTCGAAGTGGTCGACGGTTTTGTGCTCGAAGGCCGCCGAGGCTGCGGCGAACTTGACGGCTGCCTCGGGGACGCTGGGCGTCGAGGTCGCGGCCTTGACGTTCTCGATCACGATGCAGGCGTCGTTCAGGTGGATGAAGCTGTCGGGGGTCGTGACGTTGTCGTTGATGAACTTGTCGGCGAACTCGACGGACGCGTCCGTGTCGAGCTTGAACCCGCGGACGCTGTTCATGGCCTGCTGGTAGGCCATCTTCGAGATTCCCTCGGCCACGTAGAGCTGGCAGGGGACGGGCATGTCGGCGGCGTAGCCGTCGAACTCGAGGCAGGCGTTTCGCGCCAGGAACTCGCAGAAGCCGTCGACGATCTGGGGCGCGGCGCCGTAGAGGTCGCAGATGTTGGCCGCGAAGGCGTCGACCGCGGACTTGAAGGTGTTGTTGCCGTCCTTGGAGAAGCCGAAGCGGCAGGCGGCGTCCTTGCAGGCTTCGCCGAACACCGGGATGAAGGAGTCCTTGAAGCTCTTGATGCGCTCGGCCCAGACGGTGAGCACGGCTTCGCCGAACGCCGCCTCCTGCGCCTCGGCGAATGCCGCGGCGAGCTCTTCGTTGCCCTCGAGCTCGGCATCCATGACGGCGTAGAGCCTGGGGAGGTCGGAGGGGTTGATCTTGCAGTTGGCCTTCTTGGAGCGGACGCGCTCGACCAGGGCGTCGTAGCCGTCGAGCTCGAAGGTGACGTCCGCGCCGTCGAATTTCATATTTCCCATTGAGAGGCCCTTTCGGTGAGAAGCGGTGAGGGGGATTCGACCACGGTATGGCCGCGGGCCGAAGTTTGTAACCCTTTTTCCCAATCGGGAAGCGTTTCATACCGATATGCAGGCACGATGCTCGATTTTTGGGAATTACAGATGGAGCCCCGTCCGCTTCGCCGCCTCTGTCGCGCCCACGGCGCCCATATCGGGCACGGTGAACCCGCGCGCGCTGCCGATCTCATGGGCGTGCCTGGTCAGCATCATGGCGCGCAGGTCGATCGCTTCCCTGATTTTGTCGATTCTGCCGCGCTCGTTGGCGATGAACGGGTTGCCGAGGAGGATGTCGCAGGCCTCCTCCGAGAAGCCCTTGAGCCCGGACGGGTCGAACCAGGACAGGTCGCGGCAATATCTGCCGAGCTGTTCGTCGATCTTGCGGGCGAAGGGACGCATCATGCCGGCCCGCGGGGTCGTGTAGCCGTCGAAGGGCTGGGAGAGCTCGCGGTCGCACCAGAGGGCTTCGCCGGTGTCGAACACCGGCGCCGCGCGGAGCCATTCCCTGCTCTCGCTGTCGATGAGCACGCCGAAGTTGTTCCAGTGCCTATCGAAGTTCGCCATGAGGTAGTCGATGGTGAGCATCTTCTCCACGTCCTCGCGCACGTCGAGCCCGTGGGCGGCGCAGGCGGACACGTAGAAATCGTGCAGCCCGAGGTCCGAGGGGCGTTTCGACGAGCAGAGCAGCGCCCAGGCCGGCACGAACTCGGTGACCTGGTCGGTCATGGGTTTGCAGCGGGAGGTCCACTTCATGAAGCCGCCGTCCTCGAGCTCGTAGGCGACATAGTCGCCCTCGTCGAGCAGCCGCGAGCACAGGACGCTGGCGATCTTCTCGTTGAACGGTTCCTGGAACCTGCCGGAGGATCGCCCGGACTTGACCAGCATCCGCTGCCCGCCCTCGATCGTCCAGCGTTTCGGCAGGTTGCCGTTCAGGGCCGCGTCGGGCGATGAGGCGAGGAGGTCGGCGTTGCCCCTGATCTTCTCGATGAGGGAGGGGACCGACGAGGCGTCGTGCGGAAGAAGCAGCTCGCCGAGCTCTTCGCTGAAATCGTTCTCGAAGCAGTTGACGTCGCGCCATGTGGATGCGGATCCGGCGGGGCGGATCCAATATTGGTCGGACAGCGATGCGCCGAAACCGGAGGCCATGAGGGAGGCGGCCGACGGGTAGCCGACGGCGCGAAGGCGGTCCGCGGCATCGGGGCGGAAATCGGGGATGCCCCTGTTCTTGAACCAGCTCGAGAGCCTGTCGCGCGTGATGTTGCCCGATGGGTCGGTCGCCATAAGGGGGGCATGCGCCGCATCGAGGACGTGGGTCTTGCCGGTCACGGCCTGGCGGTCATGGTTCCAGGTGAACTCGGCGACCTCGTGGTCGCTGCACATGAGGGTGAGCCGCGAGAGCTCGGGCGTTCTGCTGTTCATCTTCTGGCTCCAATCTTCGCGTTGCCGGTTGTATCGGTGTCGTCATTTTACAGCACGTGAGCCTCATGTGTGCGATACCGCCCGAAGGCTACTCCCAATGGCCGGCCACGTCCACGACCCAGTGCCTGCCGGTCGCCTGCTGCTCATAATGCCCCTGGTCCTCGCTGGTGGTGTAGGAGTCGTCGATTACGGAGCCACCGATACCGCCATTATCAACATCGTTATCGCACCACGACCATGCGGCGGCCTTGCTGTCAAACGGTCCGACTTTGGTTCCGCCATGGTTGACCCAGTAGCGCTCGTGTCGCACATATACCACGTTCGGGACCCAGACCTGGCCGTAGTCGGTTTCCCAGTGCCCCTGCTCGGGGACCCACTTCTTCTGGGACTGCGCGGAGGATGACCCGGACGACTGGGAGTCGCCGGATGCCTGCGATGCCGTGCTGCCCTTCGAATCGCTCTTCTTGGAATCGGCCTTGCTGCCGGAATCGTCGGCCTTGGTCTCATAGGCCTTGCCAGAGTCCTTCTTGTCGCTCTCGTCGGTCTCGGTCTTGCTGCCGGCCTCGATCTTGCCGCCGGCCGAATCGGTCACGGTTCCGGCGTTCTGCTCGTAGCCGGAGTCGTGCACGCCGTCGGAGCTCCAGACGCCATCGGATATCACATGGCCGCCCGAGCCGTTGACGACGTCCGCCGTGGTGCCGCCGGACGGTGCGGATGCGGGGGAGTTCGTGACGGCGACCTCGACGTTGCCGCCCTCGTCGATCGCGGCCCATGTGACGGTCTCGACTGTCTTGCCGCCGGTCTCGCATCCGTCGAGCGAGCGGGCGAGCGCGGCGCTGCGGCGGGCGGTGGAGTCCACGGTGGCCGCGGCATCGTCGCCGGCCCGCTGCGTCACGAGGACGCGGCCCTGGCCGGTCGTGACGGTGAGCTCGTCGGCGGGTGCGCCGACGTCCTGCCCGTCGAGCGTGAGCGTCGGGCATATCTTGGCGATGTCGGCGGGTGCGACGGATTCGGCACCGGACGCCTTATCGCCGTCGGTCTCGGTCTTCTCGACGGCGGACGGCGAGCTGTCGATCGGTTCGGGTCGGTTGGATGCGATGGCGATTCCGGCCCCGCCGATGGCGAGGACGGCGACGACACCGGCGCAGATTACCGCCTTGCGGCGCGCGGCGGGCTCCGCCAAGAGGTCGCGGATCTTGTCGATAGGGTTGTTCTTCATGGCATGGTCCTTTCGAGATATATGCCCGATGGTCTTTTCGCTGCTTGTTTGGTCCCCTTCGGTGTGTCCCTAGCGCACCGAGGAGTATTCCGGGAGCGCGGGAATGCGCTCGCGGGGCGCGGACGGATGTTCCACGGGCTTCTCCTTCTTCGCTCCCGCGTGTCGGCGGCAGGCGGAGATGAGGGCCCAGGCCCCGCGTCCGACGAGGGCGACCGCCCCGATCGCGCATGAGGCGACGAGCAGGGCGAGCGATCCCGCGAGCTTGATGAGCTCATAGCCCAGCTTGATGAAGGGCCAGAGGATTGCGAGCGCGAACGCTCCGATGATGATGGTGGGCAGCATGGGTCGATCCTTTCCCTCGGGTTTTACTATGTGCTCAGTCCTCGGTATCGGGAGGATCGAGCGGCGCGATGGCGACGTAGTCCTCGTTGCGCCGGCGGAGCACGAACGTGATCCGGTGGTCGTGGGCGTTCCGGCAGAACGTGAACAGGCGGCGCAGCACCCTCGTGTATTGGTTGCAGGCGTATTTTCCCATTGTCCTGTATCCCGGGTCCACGGGGACGATGGCGACGTATGCCCGGCCCTGCTTGAGCACGGTGCAGGGCACCGACGTGTCGTGCACCCGCTTCGCGATCGAGGCGAAGTTGTTCTTGAGTTCGGTTATGCCCACCGGCGCGGGCGGCGGCAGTTTGGCGCTTCCATCCATTTCGGCACCTCCTTCCGATAGTGCGTTTATCGAGATGGGAAGCGGTTTTATCGCTTTCTTACCTTTTTTATACCCGTTTTTATCCCCTCTTTTGTGCCTCTTTTCTATGGTGTGACATGTTTGCCGGAAATATTCAGCCGACGAATACCGTGAGGGTCCTTGCCCGGCCGCCTGCGAAGTTTCCGGTGCACGTCACGAGGGTGACGGCGCGCGTGGCGTGCGCGCACAGGTCGTCGCATCCGTCCGCCCTCGCGCTCGCCTGCGCCGAGAGGTCCGCAAGCCATGTCCGTGTCTCGGCGGCGCCGGTGAGGTCGAACCTCTGGATGCCCGCAAAGCTCTTGTCGACCGACAGTGAGAATGCCGGGTGGAGGCGCATGGTGCCCCCGTCCGGCGTCGACCAATACATGTCGCCGAGCGTATCGAACTTCTCCTGTCGCCATGCGTTCCTCAGGTAGGTGAACATCTCGCTGTCGAAGTTGAGGTGGTGTCCGTAGACGAGCGCATGCCGCCCGTCGGCCGTGCCGCGCGGGTCGAGGTAGGGGCATCCGGCGAACGACCAGTTCCGGTCGAAGTCGTGGTTGAGATAGAAGCCCTGCGGGTCGCCTTCTCTGGGCGAGACCACCGGGTAGTCGATCGGGGTGCCCTCGACGCTCACCCATGCGGAGATGTCGGGGTTCCGTGCGCGCAGGGCCTCCCAGTCGATGCCGCCGCCCTCGGCGGCTCCCGCCACGGCCGAAATATCGCTGTAGACGGCGCCCTCGTGCAGGATCGTCAACCCGATGAGGGCGGCCGCGGCGAGCGATGAGGCGCATATGGCGGCGAGGATGATATCGAGGGCCTTGCGTTTCCGTCGCGGTCGTCTCTTCATGGGAATCTCCTCTGTAATCGAAAAGGGGCCCGGCGCAAGGTTGCGTCGGGCCCCGATGCGGGCTAGTCGGCCCTATCGTCAGTAGCGGTTGCGGATCTCGTCGCGGTATCGATCATCGTACCCATAGCCGGCGCGGTCGTAACCGTCACCGTAACGATCTTCATGGCCGTAGTCTTCGCGGCCATAACCGTCGTCGTCCGGATCGTCGTCGTCCGCGGCGGACCCACGGATGCGGCGGCGGTAGATGAGCGCCGCGGCTGCCGCTGCCGCGGCGGCGAGGGTCGCGGCGAGGCCGATGATGACGTTGCGGCCGGTCTGGTCGAGGTTGGTCGGGGGCACCGTGACGGCCTTCGCCGTCTGGGTCACCTGGTCCTCGTCATGGTCCTCGAGGCCGTCGCCGCCGCCGTTGCGGGTGAGGTCCACGCGGGCGTAGTTGTCGAGCGAGGTGCCGGCGGTGTAGCCGTCGGTGGCCTTCATGCGCACGATGGCGGGCGCATAGGCCGTCCCGGTCCCCGTGCCGGAATCGTCGGCATGGGAGCCGTTTTCGGCGGCGGTGTCCTCTGCGCTGGCGATGTCGTCATGGACGTCCTTGATGCCCTCGCGGTCCCAGCCGCCGTCGCGGGTGGTGAAGCCCTGCTCCACGCGGCCGTACTCGAAGCGGATCGCGGTGACGTGCTCGCCCTCCTCGAGGCCGAGGTCTGCCACGGCGAGCTCGGCGGCCTCGGTCGTGGGCACGTCGGCGCGCCAGAGCTTCCATCCGGTGAAGTCGACGGCTCGGCCGTCCTCGCCAAGGGTGGGGGCGGTGGCCTCGTCGGACAGCCAGGGGTTCTCATGGCCGTCGGAAAGCGTGGCGTTGGCACCGGACTCGTCGATATAGTCGTCGGGCGTCTTGTCGGTCCTGTACCAGACGTTCATCTTGCCGTCGTGGTCCTCGAGGGCCTGCGGCGTGGTGATCGATGTGAGCTGAGCGCGGCCGTCGACGGCGGCGGTCAGGTCGTCCTCGACCGTGAACTCGTCGGTCCAGGTGTTCGACGTCGAGCGGAAGTCGATGGTGTAGGCATAGGAGCCGTCGTCGGATGCCTTGGTCTCGGCGGTGTTCAGGCCGTCGCCGTTGGCATCGGTGTCCTTGGCGGTGGGGTCGGCGATCTCCTGTCGCTTGTCGATCTCGCCGCTGATGGAGATGGGCGAGTCGTACATCGTGACGGTCTGGACCTCGCCGGTCTTCCTCACCTCGAACTCGATGCTCTCGGCCTGGTCGTAGGCGGTCGGCGTGCGCTGTTCGGTGAGCGTGTACTTGCCGGGTGCGAGCGCATCGATCTCGTGATCCTCGGCGGTCGAGGTCCATGAGTCGACGGTCGTGCCCTCGGAATCGGTGACGGTGAGCTTGGCGCCCTCGATCTCGGACTCGTCGGTGATGTCGCGCTTGGAGATGCGGACCTTGGTGTAGTCGTCCTCGAAGGCCGCCTGGCCGGAGTCCCGGCCATCGATTCGGCCGTCGGCGCCGACGGTGAAGGTCTTGATTCCCGGCGCCTCGACGTATCCGGCGGGTGCCTCGACCTCGGCGACGCGGTACGTGCCGGGCGCGAGGTGCAGGAAGTCGGTCGAGCCGTCGGCGCCGGTCACGCCCTCCGTGGCGCTCTTGCCCTCCTTGAGCAGGACGGGCACCCGGCGGGCGCGGCCGCCGCTGACCAAGATGTAGGTCGGCCCGTCCCCGTCGATCTCGACCTGTCCGGCGGCCTTGCCGGCGACGGCCAGGTCGTATGTGCCGAGCCCGAGGTCGAGGGCCACGTATGCCGAATTGGCCTCGGACCAGGCGAGCTTGATGGCGGGCATGGTGTATCCGTCGTCGGAAAGGACGGCATGATTGCCGAGCAGGCCGCCCGCGACCTTGGCGGTATAGGCCTTGCCGGCCTCGATCTCGACTTCCGCTCCCTCGAGCGTCTTGCCGTCCTGGGTGGCGGTCAGGGTGTACGTACCGGGTTCCATATCGACGGCATCGGGCCCGAGCTGGGTTTCCATGCCGTTTGCGGATTTGAGCATGAGGGAGGTGCCGTCATCGGCATCGGCCTTGACGCTTGCGGCGGCGACGGCCTTCCTGATGGAGACCTCGGCCCCGGCGTCGGCTCGGACGGCGACGTTGCCGGCGGCGCTGCCGATCGAGATCTCGTCGTCGGTGTTCCAGGCCTGGAACTTCGCTCCGGGAAGCGGTGTGCCGGCGCCCATGACGGTCTTATCGACCTCGAACTTCACCGCGGCGTCGGACTGGTCGGATGCGGCCTTCACCTCGGCGGTGGCGCCGTCCTTGTAGGAGAGGGTGAACGCCACGGGCGTCTCGTCGATCACATGGCCCGAGGGGGGCTTGGTCTCGATGAAGGCGTAGGCCGCCGAGCCGGCACCGAGGTAGAGTTCCTTGGTGGTGGCGCGGCCGTCCTGCCCGGTCTTCACATGGTCGACGACGTCTCCGGCCGCGGCGCGCACGGTGCCGTCGGGGGACACGATGTCCTGCTGCGCCACGACGTCGTACTCTGCGCCCTGAAGCGCCTCGCCGTCATGCGAGCACGTCTTCGTGATGGTCGCCTTGCCCTTCGCCTGCTTGTCTGAGACCTTGATGACGGTCACGGGGGAGGCCTTCTTGTAGTCCTTGGGGACCTCGAAGCCGACTGCATCGCCGTTGACGGTGTAGGGCGCCGCGGCGGAGATCTCCTTGATGGAGTACTTGCCGGACTTGAGGCGCTGCGGGATCGTGACCTGCCCAGAGCCGTCGGTCGTGAAGGTGTCGACGGTGCCGTTGACGTCGTAGGGGTCGGCGAAGCTCATGGTCTCGCCGTTCGAGTCGAGCACTTGGAACTTGAAGCCGGAGAGGGGCACGGTGTTCCCGGTCTCGGCATCGGTCTTGACGATCTGGATGCGGCTGTTGAGCGTCTTGTCGATGACGGAGTAGTACTTCGTGGTGCCGTCCACGAGGTCGTCGGCCGAGATCGTCCAGTCGTCCACGTGGTCGAAGCCCTCGGGCACCGTGGAATCGACCTCGCGGATCGTGTAGCCCGCGGCGTCGTAGGGCACGGCGCCGGAGATGCCGGCGTTGCGCTTGCCCGAGCCGAACCACGGTCGCGCCGGGTCGTCGGTCTTGTCCTCGGAGGTGGATGTATCGTCGCAGGTGGCCGCGTCCTTGGTGGACGCGAAGCCGGCATCGTTGGTCGTCAGGGTTCCGACGACCTCCTCGGTGGTGTTCGAGATGATCTGGAACTGGACGCCCGCGGCGGCGTTTCCCTGGCCGTCGTCGGACTCCCAGCTGTCGTCCTCGCCGCCCTTGGTCTTGGCAATCTCGATATCGAACGAGACGGGGTTCTCCTTGAAGTCGTCCTCAGGCTCAAGATTGATTTCGTCAGACGGAATCACGGTATAGGAACCGGCTTTTACTTCATATTCATGGGCCGTAGAATCAAGTTTATAACCGTTTGGTGCCTTAATTTCTTCAACGCGAATCTTACCGAGAGGCACATCGTGAATCGTCAAAACACCCTTGCTATTGGTTTTACCCGTCTGCTCCCAACCGGGAGTGGACAGTGACGTGACTTTATATTCGGCACCCTTAAGTGTGGAGCCGTTCTGCGCATCACCAAGAGTGGCAGAATCCTTTTTGTTAATTGTCAACCTAACAGCACCGGGGTCGTCCTTCAGCTGCTCGGTCCCGGCGGAGTTGCCGGTCCTGAAGGCGATATGGCCCTCGTGGAGCGTGTAGCCCGCGGGCGCCTTGGTCTCGACGGCGTAATAGGCCTGGTTGGGCTCGAGGTCCAGCGCGGCATTGCCAGATGCGTCGGTGACGATATGCGACACGAGCGCGTTGTCGGAGGAGCGGTAGATGTCGTACTCGGCGCCCTCGACGGAGTACTCGGAGTTGCCGTCGGTGATGGAGACGTTGGCCGAGCACTTGGAGAAGGTGTAGCGGACCTTGTTCAGCTTCCACTTGATCTTGAAGAAGCCGGCGCCGGCCTGCGTGAAGGTGGTCGGGACGGTCACGCCGATGATCGCCTCGTCGCCGTTGACGGCGGCGATGCGCACGGTCTGGCCGTAGTCGTCGTCGGTATGGACGGCCTGGTTGTAGGAGGGGTCGAGCTGGCCGGAGGGGTTCACGCCGACGTGGCCGCAGGTGAGGTCCACTTTCGTCGCGCTGGGGATGGTGACGCCGGAGACCGTCTGCGCGGCGATCGTGCAGGTGCGCTCGATCGACCAGGCTCCGGACTGGAGGGCGGAGACGTCGACGTTCTGCGTGCCGAGCGCCTGGTAGATCGTCTTGGCCTCGTAGCGTCCGCCGGACGGGTTCTCCACCGCCGGCAGGGTGGCGCCGGTGCGGGCGCCGGTGTACTTGTTGTGGCCGGCGGTGTGGAAGGACATGCCGGCCCAGGGGGCGGACTGGAACTCCCAGGTTCCGATGTTCCACACGTTGCCGGCGAAGGCCTCGGTGGCAAGCGCCGCGAGCCACGAGCCGACGTTCTTCTCGGCATCGTTGGCGAGCTTGATGTCGACGCTGCGCACGCCGGCTGCGGCGATGAGGATGTCGAGCGTGCCGGTGTCCTTGTCATAGGTCCACATATCGAGGTCGCGCGTGTACTCGATGCCGTTGACGGTGACGGACTCGATCGTGGCGTCGGAGATCGACTTGCGGGCGGCCTTGTCGCGGGCGAGCGCGATCTGGGTGTCGGGGGACGAGACGTCGACCGAGGCGGTTCCGGACTTGGCCGCGCGGCCGTCGACGTTCTCCGCCTCGACCCTCACGGGGAAGGTGTTCGCCGCGCCCTTGTCGGGCGTGGCGTAGAGGAGCTGGATGCGGGAGGACGCGACCTTGTACTCGCCGGCAGAGTTCTTGACCGTGTACTTCTTGGGCACGTACACGAGCCCCGTGGCCGCGTCGAACTTGAAGCCGCGGCGCATGGCGGCGTCGGCGTTGTTCTCCGATGCGCCCCAGTCGGCCAACGTCGCGCCCGAGATGTCGGAGCCGGCGCGGCCCACGAGGTAGTCGGAAGAGTCGTCGAGGTCGTACAGAACGGCATGGCTCACGGCGTTGGATTTCAGCGCGTCGCTGTAGTCGCCCATGCCGTCGCCGTCCGCGTCGGCCCACAGGCCGTCGAGCGTGGGCGCGGCGACCTTTCCGGAGTCGACCGTGGTGGTGGTGACGGTCAGCACGTCGCGGCGCTCGAACTTGTCGAGGCCCGAGAGCGATTCGTCCAGGTTGGCCTCGATGTAGGCCTTGTCGGAGGCTTCCTTGGCCTGCTTGGCCGAGGCCTCGGTGGCGACGGCCTCGAGCGCGGCCGAGCCGTTGGAGCCGTCTTCGTAGAAGGCGCACGTGACGGTGGTGTCGGTCTCGGCCTTGAAGGTCGCGCGGCCGTCCTCGACTTCGAGCTTTGCGGCCTCGGATCCGTCGCCGGCGAAGGTCGTGAGCGAGTCGGCGAACCAGCCGTCGTCGGGCGTGACCTCGACGGTGACGTTCGACCCCTTGTCTACCTGGACCGTGTCGGCCTCGGCGTCCTCGCCGGCGATGGCGAGGCTGCCGTGCTCGCCCGCGGCGAGCGTCACGGTGACGGTCTCGGGCTCTGCCGCCGGCTCCGCCCAGGCGGCCGGCACCGCGGGCGCGACCAGGCCGAGCGCCTGGCTCAAGGCGAAGACGATGGACAGGGCGCCCACCCCGAGGCGCCCGAGCTTCGCGCGGGCGGTATGCCCGCCGTTGCCTGCATGCTTCATCTCGGCATCATCCTTTCCATGTCCTTGGCGCCGGCCGGGAGGTCCCGGCGCGGCGCCCGTAATCTGAGATATATTACCCAGCCGGTTGCCGGTCTACACCGGTGACCGCCCGGACTTTCCGAACGGGAAGCGCACCTCCCCTTGCTCCTACGCCCCCGCGCCGCCCTGGGATGCGTCCCGGTAGTCGCCCTGGGGTGAGGCCTTGAGGCCGAGCAGGTAGTCGGCCGACACGTTGAGCGTCAGCGAGAGGCGCACGATCGCGTCGAGCGTGGGCGTGCGCTGGCCGTGCAGCGTCCTCGAGATGACCGCCTCGGACACGCCGGAGAACTCCGCGAGCTTCCTGGCGGTCATGGCGCGCCCCTCGAGCGCCGCGGCGAGCCGGCGCTGGCAGGTCGCGCGCAGCGCCGGGTTGATGTCGAGCTCGGCGAGGGGTACGCAGCCGTCCCCGTCGCGCGTGACGGCGGCCATGGCCTACCGCTTCCCGCCGCGACGCCGCGAGCCCGTGCGGCCGGCGCTCCCGCCCGGCTTCTCGCTCCGGTAGAACTCGACGAACCCGGTGTAGGGCGCCGCTCCGAGCTTCGCGTCGGTGTCGAACGTGCCGCCGCCGTCCTTCTTCGACAGGCCGGTGAGGTGGACCGTCCCTCCCGACAGGATCGACTTGGCCTGCGACTTGGTGAGCTTCCTGCCGTTCTGGACGATGTTGAGCTTCACGCCGCAGCCCTGGAGCAGCCGCCAGCCCTCCTCCTTGCCGGCCCATTTCGACGACGAGCACTGCCACTGCCTGCCGCTGCGCGACAGCACGATCGGCGCTCCGCAGGCCGGGCACCGGCACAGCTCCTCGCGGCCGGAGACGGCCGCGGCCTGCGCGGGGTCGAAGCCGCGCTCGAGGTCGGACACGACCGCGGCCGTGTAGCCCTCGATGCCGGAGAGGAAGTCGGACAGCGACCCCTCTCCCCGCTCGACGTGCGACAGGGACAGCTCCCACTTCGCGGTGAGCTCGGGGGTCTTGAGCGAATCGCACACGATGTCGATCAGCGTCTCGCCGCGCTCGGTGGCGGAGAGGGTCTTGCCGCGGCGGCGGATGTACTTCGCCTCGATCAGCTTCTCGATCATGCGGGCGCGGGTGGCAGGAGTCCCCAGGCCGCCCGAGTGCATCGAATCGTCCTCGATGGCAGCCTTCAGCTCGCGGTCCTCGATGGACCGGCCGGCGTGCTCCATGGCCGACAGCAGCGTCGCGTCCGTATAGGGCTTCGGCGGGGTCGTCTTGCCGTCCTTCACGCGAACGTCGCCATCGGCGACGGTGAAGGAGTCGCCCTGCTCGAGGTCGGCGGGGATGTCCTGCGCCTCGTCGTCCTCGTCCTCGGCGGCCTTGCCGCCGCCCGCAAGCGCGGCACGGCACGCCTCGTCCACGGCGATCCAGGAAGCGTCCGTGACGGTGCTTCCCGAGGCCGTGTAGGCGTCTCCGTTGACCTCGCCCTCGACCTTGGTCTTGAGCTTCGTCGCGGGGTCCATGGTGGCGGCCATGAGGCGGCAGCAGATGAGGATGGCCACGGCGCGCTCGGCGCCCGCGAGCGCCGCCATCTCCTTGGCGTCGAGCAGCGCCGTGGGCAGGATCGCGCCGTGGCCGTGGACCTTCGAGTCGTCGGCCACGCGGGCGACGTCGGAGCGCGACGCGTCGAACTCGGCCGCGGCGGCCTCGCCGACGATTCCCGGCACCGCGATGGCCGAGAGCACGCGGGCCGTCTCGGGGATGTCGGACTCGCCGATGTAGCGGCTCTCGGTCCTGGGATATGTCGCCAGCTTCTTCTCGTACAGCGTTTGCAGCGCGTTCAGCGTTTCCTCCGCGGTGAGGCCCGCGCGCGTCGATGCGTCGCGTTGCAGCCCGGTGAGGTCGTAGAGCTTGGGCGCGCGGCACTTCTCCTGCCTGCGCTCGACCTTCAGGATCGCGCACTGCGACCCGACGGCCGCATGGGCGCGGCGCTCGGCCTCCTGACGGGTCTTCAGCTTCTCGCCGGCGAGGCGCACGTGTGCCGTCCTGCCGACCGAGCACTCCACCTGGAAGAAGGGGACCGACTTGAAGCCGCGGATCGCGCGGGTCCGCTCGACGACCAGCGCCAGCGTCGGGGTCTGGACGCGGCCGGCGGACAGGCGCGAGCCTTCGTAGAGGCACGACAGGGCGCGCGAGGCGTTGAGGCCCACGAGCCAGTCCGCCTTGGCCCTGCCCTCGGCGGCGTCGGCGAGGCCGTCGTAGTCGGAGAGGGGCTTGGCGTGGGCGAGGTCGGTCCGCACCTGCTCTGGCACGAGCGAGGTGGACCAGAAGCGACGGACGGGCTTCTTGCAGCCGGAATGGGTCCAGACGCGCCGGAAGATGCCCTCGCCCTCGCGGTCGGCGTCGCAGGCGTTCACGACGAGCTCCACGTCGGCGCGGTCGAGCAGCCCTTTCAGGACCTTGTACTGCTCGGGCGCGGTGACGCTCCACCTCCACCGCTCCGGGATCATGGGCAGCTGCGACATCGACCAGTGGCCGGACCACTGCGGGTAGTTCTGGGGGAAGTCGAGGTCGATGATGTGGCCGCGGCACCAGCTGATGAGGTAGCCGCCGCCCTCGATATAGCCGTCGCGGCGCTCGTGGGCGCCGACGGCGTCGGCGATGCCGCGCGCGACGGACGGCTTCTCGGCGATGATGAGTGTAGGCATGCCGCTCCCCCCCTACTCGGAGAAGGAGACCGAGCCGGCGGCCATGTCGGCCACGCCTCGGTAGGTCTTCTGGCTCGAGGGCATCCAGACGGTGAACGTGACCGTGCCGTCGTCGTTGTGCGTCACATGGTCGCGGGAGAACAGCGCGGAATCGGCATCGGCGCCGCCCTCCTTCTCCGCGGCGAACGCGCGCCATGCGTCCATGAGCGCGCCGGCGCAGGAGCCGCCGATATACTTGGCGGCCTGCTCGGTGTCGGTGATGGCGAAGGTCTTCTTGGGCGCCGCGGCGCTCTGCTCGGTGGCGTCGGCGTCGGCCGCCGTGTCGGCGCGCGAGTCGATCTGGTCCTGCGCGAGGTCGTCGTTCACGCCGTCCACGCGCTCGAGCAGGGGGAAGACGGTCCAGGTGCCGTCGGCGTAATGCGCCGAGTAGCAGTCGCCGGTGCCCTTCACGCGCATGAACACGACGGTGCCGTTATCGGTGGCCTGGGGCTTCTTCTTGATCGAGACCGTGATCTCGTCGAGCTTGTAGCCGTTGGCGCGCATGGTCGAGGCCACGGCGTCGCAGAAGCTCTCGCGCTTGGTCGCGGTCATGCCCGAGAGCTTGTCGAAGCCCTCGAACCGAACGCCGGAGGTCTCGGACGGGTCCGGCGACGCCTCGACTTTCTTCTCGTCGCCCGCCTCCTTCCCGTCCTGCTCGTCGCCCCCGGCGGCGCTGCCGCCATCGACCGCCTCGGTGGCGTCCTGCTTGCCGCCCTCGTCGCCCGCGGTGCCCGTGCGGGAGCACGAGGCGGCGTCGAGGCCGAAGCCCAGCGCGATCACGCACGCCAGCGCGATCAGGCCGTAGGCCAGCTTCCTCTTGGGGTCGTTCTCGTTGGCCGGGTTGAACCTGTCGGTCATGTTCATGTTCGCTTTCCCTTTCATTCGATGGGCTAGAGGATGCTGCCGCTGTTGACGGACGAGCAGACGCGCTTGCCGCCCCATTCGGCCTTCCAGCTCGAGCTGCCGGGGTTGCCGCTCCTGTAGAAGCGCGACCTCTCCACCTCGAACTCGATGACGTTCTGGCCGTTCGAGTGCCCCCACTTGTTGCATCCCTGGTCGTTGGGGTTCTTCGCGTCGGCGATGACGCACTTGATCACGGTGCCGTCCGACAGGGTGAAGTCCACCTTGTCGCCGACGCGGCCGTACGTCGTCGTGCAGGCGATCAGGTAGCGCCCGTTGTAGGTCGCGATATCGTCGTCGTACTTCGCGCCGGCGAGCGCCCACTTGGAGTGGACGGCCGCCTGCGACGTCCCGGCCGCCCATGCGGTGTCACGGCCGTTGACGTAGCAGCCGCGCTGGGTGTAGAAGGTGACGGAGTACCCGCCGTTGCCGTACTGCTCGGGAATGGTGACGCCCGCCCCTCCGGTGGGACGCAGGACCGTGTCCCAGGCGTCGTTCCAGTAGGACCCCAGCGATACCTCGTCTCCCGACGAGTCGCCGTCGGCGCCGTCGAGGTCTTCGTGCGCGCCGTAGTCCTTGCCGTCGCCGGCATAGATCTCCGTGTGCTGCTCGGTGTTGATGAGGATGTCGCCGCGTTGCAGGGAGTCCATCTTCCCGTCCCACTCGACCTTCTCGAAGCCCGCCTTGAGCAGAGGTTCCGCCATGCTGCATGGTGGAGGTGGTGAACGGGTGCGTACCCAGCTGCTCGGTCGTGCAGTAGCCCGAATCGACGAGGCAGTAGTAGACGAACGACGAGCAGTCCATGTTGGGGTTGTGGCAACGCGTGGACTGCGAGTACCCGATGGAGTCGTCGTCGACGTATCGCTGCGCCTGGGCCAGGTAGCCCTCGGCGCTGCCGCCGGAAGAAGATGTGGCGGCACCGCCGATGACCGCGCTGAGCAGCGACATCCCGACTAGGCAGATAACCGCGGTGCCGCCCACCGCGGCGCCCGCCGCGGCCACGCCGCGCCAGCCGAAGACGGTGTTCGTGACGGCCGCCTTGGTGCGGCGCAGCTGCATGAGCTTGCCGCGGATGCCGGAGGTGTTCGTCCCGGCGAGCCGGCCCGCCTTGGCGCCGAGCCGTCCCGCCTTGTTCTCGAGCCGCTTCTGCCTGAGGTTGATCCAGCGCCCGAGCAGGGACTTGTCTGACATCCCGGCGCGTCGCATGGTGTCGGCGCGCTTCCTCTTGTGCTCCAGCTGGTCGAGCACCTTGTCCTGCTTGGCGAGGGCCTTCTTCGATTTCGCGTCCCAGCGGGCCATGCGCCTGCGGGCCCGTCCCGCCGGCAGCCTGTCGGCGACGGCCTTTCCCTCGCGGTACAGGTTGCGCGGGTCGGCCTGGGTCATCGCCGCGTTGGCGACGGTGTCGGCGGCGCGCGCCCCCTCGTCGGCGATCTGGGCGTTGCCGTCGGAAAGGCCGATGGCCGCGCTCATCTCCAGCGCCGCGCGGGGGCTGTGCAGGACGCCCTTCGCGGCCCCTTTGGCTGCGCCTTTCGCCGCGCCCTCGGCGGCTCCCTTCGCCGCGCCGAGGGCGTTGCCGACGGACTCGCTGACGCGGTCCTTGAACACGGACCTTGCGGCCTCCCCGCGCGTGAGCTCGGGGAGGGCCGATTCCTTGTAGGGCGCGACGGCCCGCTGCCTGTATGCGGGGCCGTCGTGCTGCACGGCATACTCGAGGGAGGAGTGCTTGACCTTCTCCATCTCTAGCGGGCTCGCCTTGTCGGTGACGGTGGGCTTCTCGTCTGCCATGGCTCGGGTCACGCTACCCGCGGCGGGCGCCGTCGCCGCGCCCGTCCTCGTTGGAGTACTGGATCAGGTCGTCGAGCTTGGTGGTGACCATGCGGTAGATGGCCGAGTCCGTCGGGATGCGGTTCTCGAACGGGATGATCTTGCCGCCGGCGACCAGCAGGCCCTCTCCGGGCCCGGCGTTGCGCATCATCGCGACCTGGCGCTCGGAGAGCTTGATGACCTCGCCCAGCGCCGCGGCGTCCGATGCGGACTGGCCGAGCAGCACCAGGAAGTCGGAGTTAGCCAGCATCAGGCGGCTCTTCTCGTTGTTGATGATGCGCTCGATGTTCTGCGTGATGCCGGTCGGGATGGCGCCGTACTTGCGCGAGCGGGTCCAGAGCTGGTCGAAGTACGAGATCGCGTAGTCGTTCTCGAAGAGCAGCTGCATCTCGTCGATGAACACCCAGGTGCGGACGTGGCGCTCGCGGTTGCGCACGATGCGGTTCCACGTCTGGTCGAGCAGGATCAGCAGCGCCAGGCCCTTCATGTTGTCGGCGCAGTCGCGGATGTCGTAGACGACGAAGCGCTTGTGCGTGTTCACGTTGGTCGGGTGGTTGAACAGCGAGGCCTGGCCGGTGACGTAGCGCTCGATGGTGACGGCGAGCATGCGTCCCTCGGGCTCGGGCTGCTGGTTGAGCATGTTGTAGAAGTCGATCAGCGTGGGGATGTCGCGCTGGTCGTGGGTGGCGAAGTAGCGGTCGTAGATGCGCGAGACGCAGCGGTCCACGAGGGTCTTCTGCATCGGCGAGAGGTTCTTGGCCATCATCTCGACCATCGACATGATGGCGTCGACCTTCATCGCGAGCGGCTGTTCGCCCTCCACGAGCTCGAGATCGAACGGGTTGATATAGGTATGCGAGTCTCCGGAGATCTGGACGACCTCGCCATCCATCTCGCGCGCGACGTTGATGTACTCGCGCTCGGGGTCGAGCACGATGACCTCGGCGGTGGGGTCGGTGAGAAGCGTCCACAGGATCGTGTTCTTGGCCGTCACCGACTTGCCGCGGCCCGGCTTGCCCAGGATGAAGCCGTTGGGCGCGACGGCGTCGCGGCGGTTGTAGAAGATGAAGTTCTTGGACGTCTGGTTCTGGCCCATCCACATGCCGCCGCGCTCCATGAGCTCGACCGACGTGAACGGCACGAGCGCCGCGAGCGGGGCGGTCGTGAGGTTGCGTACGTAGGGGATGTCGCAGCGGCCCGTGGGCAGCATCGCGGCGAAACCCTGTCGCTGGAGCTTCACGAGGGGCACTGCGCGGCAGGTGAATCGGCGGAACACGTCCTGGATGGCCCCGGAGTTCTCGTCGCAGTCCTCGAGCGAGTCCGCCCAGGTCATGGTGGTGCAGGTGAGCGACCACATCTTCTGGTCGCGGCTCACGAGGTCGTCGCGCAGGTCGCGGGCGTTCTCCATGGCGTCCTGGAGGTTGGTCGGCAGCATCTCGTCGGTGATGTACATGGTCTGGGAGTGCTTGAGCACGTAGTCGGACTTCTGCACCTTGAGATCGGTGTTCATCGACTCGATGGTCTCGATGGCGCGCGACTGCTCCCAGCTCGTCATGTCGAGCGTGATCACCTGGTTGATGGGCAGCTCCGCCAGGCTCGAGATCATGTCGGAGCGCACCGAGCCCGCCCATTTCTGGAGGTAGAGCGCCTGGCCCGTGACGCCGTTCCACGAGATATGGGTGTCGTCGATCTTGGTGAGGTCGGCGGGCGCGACGAGGTCCTTGGTGGTGTAGCCGAGCTGGATGGCGCTCACGCCGTGCTCGTCGGTGACCTTCAGGTCGTCGAACGAGACGAAGCCGCGCGGGTCGCGCGGGTTGGTGATCGAGTCGATGATGCGCAGAAGCTCGTTTCCGCGGACCTCCTCCGAGTTGACCCCCATGTTCTTGAGCGAGCGCATGACCTGCTCGGTCGCGCGGGCGAGCAGCGGGAACGCCTGCTCGCGGGTCGGCGCCTCGACGGTCACGATGAACAGCCGGCGCCTCTCGACGTTCTGCTGCGTCTCGGCGACCTTGCTCTCGATGATCTGGTTGATGTCGCGGCGGAAGCGGTTGCCGGCGTAGTCGCCCTCGACGGGCGGCAGGAAGGCGTCCTCGCGGAACGCGTCTCGGTCGATGACGCGGCACAGGATCTTGACCTGGAGGTGCACGGTGTTGTCGAACGTGTTGAGAAGTTCGGACCAGTTCTCGTAGATCTCGCGCTGCTCGGACTCGCGCGCCGCCTGGAAGCTGGCGTCCTGGAATTCCACGACGCGGCTGTAGACGCCCTGCTGGAGCTTGACGGTGCCGTCCTCGCACAGAAGCTCATAGCCGAGCGCGTCCTGCGTGCACTTGTCCGCGCGCAGGACGAGGGTGCCAGGGTAGTCCTCGGTCGGCAGAAGGCGCTTCATGCCCTTCTTCTTTCCCGCCTTCTCCGCGGCGCGCTCGCGGCGCTTTCGGGCTTTCGCGGCCTTCGCGTTGAGCTTCTGCTGGCGGCGGGCGTCGCGGCCCTCGGCGCGGACGTCCTCGCGGCTCTCCTCGCGCTGCCCGCGCTGTCCGCGGCCGTCCGCGTCATCTGCGCGGCCCGCGTCGCGGTAGTCATTGTAGGGGTCGCGGGCCGGCTGGGGCGCAGGCTCGCGGTATGACGGTGCGCTCGGGCGCGCCGGGGTCTGGCTCTGGCGGCAGTAGTCCTCGTAGGGGTCGCGCGAGGTGTCCGCATATGCGTTCTTCCCGTAGGCGTAGGCGTCGGACTCGCCGGATGCGGCGGGCTCCCCGTAGGGGTCGCGGGCGGCAGGGCCCTGCCCGCCACGGCCCGGGGTGGGGCGGTAGTAGTCCTCATATGGGTCGCGGGCCGGTTGGGGCGCAGGCTCGCGGTATGCCTGCGCGCTCGGGCGTGCCGGGGCCTGGCGGTAGTAGTCCTCGTAGGGGTCGCGGGCGGGGGATGCCGGGGATTCGGCGGCCTCCTCGCGGCCGTATGCGAACGGCGGCTCCGGGCTCTGCGAGACCTGTGAGACCTGCTCGTGGGCCCCGCGGGCGGCCGGCTGCGGGGCCGCGGACACGGGGATGTCCTCAGCTCGGTATGCCGGCGAGGGCGCAGGCGGCGCGGGCGGCGCGGACTGGATGGCGGGCATGGTCGCGGTGGCGGTGGCAGACGGCGCGGGCGCGGCCAAGGTCGTGCCGCAGTAGGGGCACACCGCGGTGCCGTCCACGAGCTCGCAGTTGCAGTTGGGGCAGATCATGTGAATTTCTCCGTTTTCTCTATGCCTCGGCCTCGGCGTCGGCCTCCAGCGCCGCCGCCTTCTCCGCTTTGGTCTCCTTCTTGGGCCTCTTGCCGGCTTTCGCCTTGGCGGAGGCGCGGTCGCCGTGCGGCGAGAGCGTCGGCGCGGCGAACAGGGCGACCTTCGGCCAGTCGCGGTCGGCCTTCCAGATGGCGAACCACTGCTCGAACTTGAGGTCGTGGATGCGCCCGAGGCCGACGAGCCCGATCGCGCCGCAGACGGACATGATCAGCATCAGCCACAGCGTGTTGATCTCGGTGAACGACGAGATCGCCAGCCCCATGCCCGCGGCGGTGATCGCGATGGCCGCTCCGGTCGCGACCTGGCGGTACGTGAAGCCGAACAGCGGCCTGGCCTCGTAGTCCTGGATGTCCTTGCGCAGGATGATCTCTACCATCAGCCCATCGCCCCCATGATCGTGTCCGCTATATGCTTGGATTGCCCGCACAGCGCCGAGAAGCCGAAGCATCCGGCCATGGACGCGAGCAGCGAGACGATGGTCCAGACCGAGTCATCGATGCCGGCATTCGGCTTGGTCGCCAGAAGCGACCCGGCGGCCGAGAAGCAGATCCCGGCGAAGGCGATGATCGTTATGAGGATCGCCGCCTGAAGGCACACGCCGGCGAACTTCTTGAAGTACCCGATGCCGGACGGCCTGGTCTCGCGCGTCGTGAGCATCACGAGCGGGAAGCCGGCGAAGGCCGTCATCAGGTAGATCTCGAACATGCGGGTGATGGTGAGCGTGAGGACCTTGATCAGGCACAGGCCGGTCGAGACGAGGATGACCATCGACACGAGCGCGTAGCCGACCGACCACCCGAACTGGCTGTACCTGATCTCCATCATGGAGAGCATGAAGGAGTTGAAGCCGACGCCGCCGATCTGCCCGGCAGCAAGCGTGTCGGAGACCTTGTTGGCGACCCACAGGAAGACCTCGTACACGCCGCCGCACAGCTGCACGGTATGGCTGATGAGGACCATGACGAGCGAGAACTTGACGATGATCCAGACGTAGTTGCCGGCCATCGAGAAGTGGTCGCCGCGGTTGGTCGAGACCTCCTTGGAGAACTCGAGAAGGGCCCACACGCACGCGAGGCCGAGAAAGCCCACGCAGATCGGCTGGATCACCTTGACCGAGACGTCGGCGGCCGCCGAGTACATCTTGGCGAAATCGGACCCCTCGCCGGTGAAGTCGAGCTTGAGCAGCCCCGACGACGAGATGCATTGCAGCATCGCCTCGCCGCAGTCGACGCAGAAGCTCGCGATGCCCTCGGCGGTGCTGTAGACGAAATAGGAGACCCAGGGCCCTGCGTTTACGACATCGAAGCCCGGATACTCCCCGCAGGCGCCCATCATGAGGTCGTCGTCGGTCCACATGGTGTTCGTGGTGCTGCTGGGGTCTTTCTTGCGGTCCTTGATCGCCTGGTGGTAGTCGTCCTTGTATTTCGCCTCGAAGCTCTCCTTGGAGGTCTCCACGGCCAGGGCCGGCGATGGGCAGGCCAGCGCGGCCAGGGCCGGCGCGACGAGCGCGAGCGCCAGCACGGCCGCGAGCGCGGCGCGCAAGGGGGCAGAGGGCCCCGCCGCGCGCCTATCTTTTCCCGTTAGAGCAGTCATATGGAGTTCCCTCCGTCGTCCCTACATCGTGGGGAAGGCGAGGTAGCTGCCGCCGACCAGGCCGATGGCCGCCATGGCGCCGCCGAGGGCGATGACCCAGACCGCGCCCTCCTGGGCCTGCGCGTCGTGGGCCTTGCCGCCGGAGACCCAGCGGAAGACGCCCACGGCGGCGGTGATTCCGCCGACGAAGGTGAGGATCTGCCAGAGGTAGTTCAGGAGCTGGTTGAAGAAAGACATATGGGGTTTTCCCTTCTGTTGTCGCGGCGCCGCCCGTGTGGCCTTGGCGCCCTGTTGGACCCGCCGCGGCGGGTGAGATATGTCGACCGGCTGGGTCTCCCCCGCCGGGGGCCTCCTACATGAAGAACTCGGGGTCGAAGAACGAACGGGCCTCCTCGATGCGCCAGCGCATCTCCTCGACCTCGGCGCGGTGCGCGCGCTCGCGCTCGCACTTGCGGTCCCAGTTCCAGTCGTCCAGGTTGAACTCGCCGACCTCGCGCAGCTCGTGGTAGCGCGGGTGGTCGATCGTCCTGTACTTCTTGTCGAGGAACGGGAAGGCGTTCTTCACGAAGACGATGCAGTCGTCGCCGCCGAACTTCTCGGGGTTGTTGCCGAGGTCGGCGGCGGCCATGAGCTCCTTGCCGATCTTGTTCTCGCTCTCGGACCACGATCCCTGCCGGCCGTGCGACTCGCTGCGGTTGCGGACGGTGGCGGTGAACTTGCCCAGGCGCTCGGAGATCTTCTTGTTGGTCTCGAGGTCGCAGCGGCCGAGGAACAGCGTCGTGTCGCAGTTGCCCTCGATGATGTCGGCGTTGTCCTTGTACATCTTCTTGAGCTGCGTGACCGATTGCAGGATGGCCGTGATGTAGATCCAGCGCGAGCGCAGGGTCGCGATCTTGACGTCGAGGTCGGGGATGCGGCCGATGTTGGCGAGCTCGTCGAGGATGCAGTTGATCGGGATCTTGCAGTGCGAGCCGGGGTTCCTGTCGGCGATGGCCGTGTTGACGTCGAACAGCTGGTAGAGCAGCATCGCCAGGATGAAGTTGAACGTCTTGTCGGTGTCGGACATGACCAGGAAGAACGCCGTGCGCTCCTCGCCGATCATCTCGAGCTCCAGCTCGTCCTCGCTGAAGAACTCGCGGACCGCGGAGACGGCGAACGGCGCCAGGCGGACGTTGCACGACGCGATGACCGAGGCCTCGGTCTCCGGCGATCCGGAGGTCGACTTGAAGCCCTTGTACTGCTTGATGACGAAGTACTCCTCGGAGGCCTGCGCGGCCGCCTCGTCGCCGCCGTGGTTGGCGACGATCCATTCCTCGAAGCCCTGGAAGCCGTCCTCGGCGGTCGTGCCGAGCATGATGATGTCCAGCGGGGTCTTGGTCTGGCTGGGGTTGTCCTTGCCGGCGAGCTGGAGCAGGTCGAGCATCTGCGGGAACGTCTGGTACTGCGGCTGGTCCGCGTAGAAGTAGAAGAGGTAGCCCATCAGCGCCATGTACAGCTGCCTCTCGGCCTTGACGAAGAAGTCCTCCTTCTCGGCCTCCGCGTTGCCCGACGTGTTCTCCACCAGCAGGTTGACGATCTGCATGATCGACGTGGAGTCCTGGAGGTAGAGCAGCGGGTTGTAGTGCATCGATTGGTTGATCTGGTCGGGCTTGGTGTTGACGACCTTGAGCTTGTAGCCGTGGCGCAGGAAGAAGTTGCCGTACTGCTTGAGCGTGTCGCCCTTGGGGTCGGTCGTCACGATCGAGCTGTTGAGCTGGAGAAGGTTGGGGCCGACGAAGTTGAAGGTCTTGCCCGAGCCGGAGCCGCCGAGCACGTAGACGTGCTTGTTGCGCTCGAGCGCCGGGTCGGGGATCTTCGACATCTGGAGCTCGGCGCGCTCGGACAGGATGATGTTGTCGTCCTCGATCTTCTCGACGTAGTCGGGCTTGGGGTTGGCGACCTTGTTGGTCATGCCGAGCTTGGCCTTGATGAAGTCCTTCGGGTTGTTGCGGGCGAAGCGCATCGCGTCGGCGGTGCGCTGCGGGATGCGGATGGGCACGCGCTTCACGGTCGAGGTGTGCGCGAACTGCTGCATCTCGTCGTCGCGCGCCCAGCGCTGGTTGCCGTACTCCTCGCCGCGGAGCTTCTTCTGCTCCTCGCGCTCGCCGGTCCAGTCGTATTTGGTCATGGCCACCAGCGCGATGGCGCCGAAGGCCAGGAAGAAGAACGGCATCGTGCGGGAGTCGAGGTAGAACGGGTCTTGCAGGATCACGGCCCACTCGGCGACGGTGTGGTTGGAGCCGACGGTGAGCGGGTTGTCGATGAACCAGGCGGCGATGCGGTTGAACATCCAGCCGCACAGCGTGCCGCCGAGGATGAGATAAAGGAATCCCTTGAGGGTGCGCATGGGCTACTCCTCCTCCGCGGTCTCGCTGCCGTCGGGCGCCGCGGCGCGGTGGTAGTGCTTGCCGCCCTCGGCCTCGTCGCCGTCCTGCCCGCCCGCGGGGGCGGCCATGGGCATCGACAGGGCGAAGAACGTCTTGAGGCGCATCGAGGCGCTGTCGAGCACGCGGTCCGCGATGGCCCTCCGCTCGGAGCGGGCGGGCGGGAACATGGCGAGGAACCCGTCGAGCTCGGCGATGGGGTAGGACCAGCGCGAGGCCGACAATTTCATGTAGTCGTAGTCCATGTTGGCCATGGCGCGGTCGAGGTAGCTTTGCTCGCCGTCCACGTACTTGTTGCCCTTGATGGCGGCCTCGAGCGCCGCGCATCCGTGCGGGTCGGACGGGGCGGTGCGGGCGCATAGCAGGACTTCGTGGACGTCGAGCGGGTTGACGCGGAAGCCGTCATGGCCCTCGCCGCCGTCGCGGATGGATGCGAGCTCGCCGTCGAGCGCGCAGTACCCGATGACGCAGGCGAGCAGCCGGCGCTCCGCCTGCTCGAGGTATTCCCTCGTGTAGCCGTACTCGCGGGCGGTCTCGGGGTATTCGCTGCGGTAGGCGGACGAGGAGATCGGCGAGTAGTATTCGGGGCTGTCGCCGAACTCGAGGATGCCGGCGGCGTCGTATCTGAACGTGTCGGAGCTGCCGTGCGCGACGATCTCGTCGGCCATCGTCGCGCACGAGGCGGCCAGGGTCTCAAGGTCGATCATCGGTGCATCCCCTCGTTGCGTGCGGGCATGGAGGGCTGCATCTTGCTCTCGGCGATCTTCTTGGCCGCCTTCGTCTGTCCGACGGGGGACTCAGGCGAGGCGGCCCGGGAGTTTCCCAAGGCCTCGCTGAGCAGTGCGGCGTTTTTCTCGGCGGCCGCGGCCTGCTTCGGGTCGATCTTCTTCTTGTTCTCGGAGATGAAGCAGCCGCGGTCGATGGCGGCCTCGAGCACCATGCCGGGCGCGGCCGCGAACGCGGCCCCCTCGGCCTTCATCTCGTTGTAGAACTCCTTGGCTCCGTCCGAGCCGATCTTCCAGAGCTCGGGTCCCTGGGTGGCGTCGACTTCGGCGCTGGCGACGGGGCGGCCGTTGCGGGTGCATTCGAAGGAGGCCTTGTTCTCGTCGTCCGGGTCGAGGGTCACGCGGTACTGCTCTCGGGAGTGGCCGCCGGCCGACCCGACCCAGCTGTTGCGGCCGTCGCCGGTGCGCTCGAACTCCCAGTTGATGCCGTTGCGCTTGAAGGCGCGGGGATAGCGGTTCTGGTCGTCGCGCTCGATGCCGCGCGCGCACTCCTCGAGCTCCTTGCGGTCCATGCCGAAGGACTCGACGCCGATGTTGATGAGCGCCTGGGTCATGATGTCCATGTCCCGGCCCTGGATGCCGATGGAGACCGCGGGACTTCCGTCCATGGGGTTGACGGTGTCGAATACGGAGAACTTCACTCCGTGGTTCATGAGTTCGCGCTTGAGCTTCTGGATGTCCTCGCGATTGTCGGCGACCGCCCCGGGGAATACCATGGCCTCGCGGTACTGGTCCGGGTTCTGGGCGCGCACGGTCTCGGCGGAGACGATGCCCTTCTCGCCGTGGCCGTCGACCATGTTCGCGGCCCCGTGCGTGAGGGCGCGGGCGAATCTCGCCGGTATGCGGTCGTTCCTGTTGCCGGCCGCGCGGGCTCGCCGCGCCTGGGCCAGGCCCTCGAGCAGGTACTTGATGATTTCTGAGGCTGATTGCACGGCTGCCGTGCCGGTCCTGAACGCGAGCTGTACCGCCTCGTCTTCTGCTGCCATTTCTTCTGACCCCTTCTGTAGAGCAGATGTGGATATGGGCCTGCTGGGGTCAGGTGGCGTGGCCTGGGTCGGCGGAAGGTCAGGTGGTGAGGTCGATGCAGTCGGCAGGCCGGACCATCGACGGTGGCATTATAACCAATTGTCTGAGTTTCTATTCAGTCGATTTCCGCCTGTTCGGGATGCAGGCGGGATCGACCCCGACGAGCCTGGCGACGGAGTCGCGCGTTATCTTGCGGTGCCCCCGCTCGGGGGTCCACTGCCTGAGGTCCCCCGACTTGACGAACCTCTTGACGGTCGACGCGCTGACGCCCAGGAAGGCGCACGTCTCCTTGACGGTCAGGAATCTCGGCAGAGCCGCCAGGTCCTCGATGACTGAGCTCATTGCCCCTCCTCGGCATCCATGACGGCGGACAGCGGGAGCTCCGCGTAGAGGCAGAGCTGGACGATCTCGAGCCCGTCGAGCGCGGGCGCGGCGCGCGACGCCGTGGAGAGCCCGAGCAGCCTCAGGACCTTGGGCAGCGGAATCCCCGTGCCGCGGACGATATCGAGCGCCGTGGCGCCGGTATCTCTGAGCGCCGCGGCGAGGGCGTCCAGGTGTATGCCGTCTTGTCTGTTCATGTCGGAAGCCTTCCGTTCCATATTCCGATACCGAAAGTACCGGGGCCGTATCGACCCCCGACGGGAACAGTATATGAACGGGGGGACCCGATGCGGTGCGATACTTGCCCGCACGGGGTAGAAATGCCCCGTGCGTTTCGGCATGGAAGGAAGTGATGCGTTCGATGAGGTCGAGGGTTCCGGAGAAGTCCGAGCTGGCGGCGCAGCTCAAGCGCTACCGCTACGATGCGGGGCTGAAGGGCGATGAGGCGGGAGCGGTCATCGGCAAGAAGGCCACGACGGTGTACAAGTACGAGGCCGGGACCCTGTGGGTGTCGCCGGGGGACCTTCGGGCGCTGCTCAACGAGTACGGCGTGAACATGGTCACGGCCTTCACCGAGATCGGCGACCCGAGGGCGGGCGGCAGGAAGAAGGACGAGTCGGCCCTGCGCTGGCGCAAGATGCGGACCTACTACGACATGATGGGCCCGGCCAAGCAGAGGACCCTGCTCGACGTCGCGCGGGCGATGGCCGAGGATTTCTGATCCTCGCGCGCGCATGTGCATATGGGCGGCTGCGCACCGTCATATATTCGCATATGTATATTGGTGCATCTATGCATTTGCGCAGGTATGCGCCTGCGTATTTTTGCGGATCAAGCCTTGCGCGGCAGGGCGCGGGCGCATGACGGCGCCTCGACGGCCTCGTCCTCGGCGATGGACGGCGCCCTCATGGCATGGGCGTCGGTGTCGATCCAATGCTCCCCGGTCTCGGGGTCGTCGCGCTCGGCGAAGCGGTGGGCGGCATGCCCGACGTCCTCGAACGGGCTGCGGGTGCTGACGAGGTAGCGGCGGCGCGCCTGGGTGCCTATATGCCCCATGGGCGATTCGATATCGAACCAGGGCTGGAACATCTTCGGCATCGTGACGCAGCACACGTTGTCCTGCGGGTCGTAGAGGTGGAGCCGGCCGTCCTGCCCGAGCGCGACGGAATATCCCTCGGGCACGGCGACGTAGTTCACGACGCTGCAGTGCGTGCGCGAGGTGTCGACCTCGTCCATGGTGTAGCCGAGCTGGTGGGGCGGGATGAACGCGTTGTACGTGACGTATTCGGGGTGCTCGCGGATCTGCTCGGGCGTGAAGCACATCTCGACGGCGCCGGGCACGTCGACGTCGCCGGTCATGTAGAAGGTGTCGTAGAGCGTGCCGACTACGGCGATCTCCGCGGTGTAGCCCTCCTCGACCACATGGGTCGAGGCCTCGTGTGCGTTGTAGAGGTCCGACCAGCGCCTCATGAGGTCGCTGGACTTGACGAGCTCGGGGTCGAAGTACCTGTCCCCGGGGCGGTAGATCTCCTCGTCGGGGATGTCGCGCTTCGATTTGAAAAGGCCCATGGTGGTCGCTCCTTGGATGATGGCGCGGCGGTATGCCGCGGCCTGCCGATTATCCGCCCGCGCCGCGCCGAGCGCAATGCGCCCTTCCCGCACGGGAAGCCGGACGCGGTGCGGTTTCATATTCGCACATATACCCAAACGCGTACATGCGCATACGCACATTCGCGCATTTTCTTATTTACGCATGTACGCACGGGCGCGGAAACGCGCCCGTGCATCTGCGAATCCCCGGGCTAGCCGCACGCGAGCGATTCCCATGAGATGATCTTCACCGGCCGCGGCGCCTTGGGATCGGGTGCGGGCTCTTCCGCCTCCTCTTTCTTCTCGTCGCCCCGGATGCGCGCCGGCAGCTCGGAGCCCTGTCCGGCATATCCTTCCGGCAGCGCCATGACCTCGTTGACGGCGTCGACGCTCGCGCGCAGGTTCTCCGGGCTGGAGCTCACGTAGATCCTCAGCGTGAAGGAGGGGTCCGTGTGCCCGAGCCAGTTGGACACGGTCTTCGGGTTGACCCCGGACATGATGAGCTCGGTGGCGAAGGTGTGCCGCAGGCGGTGCAGGCCGCACTTTCCGCCGCCTATGCCGAACGTCCGGACGAACGTCCTGAACAGCTGGTTGGCGTATCTCGGCACCATGAACGCGCCGTCGATGTCGCCGACGACGAAGATGTCGTCCGTGAACGGGACGCCGGCCTCGCGGCAGCGGGCCTCCTGCTCCGCCCGACGGCGCTCCAGCCCCTCCATGAGCCCGTCCGCGATGGGCAGCGCCCTCACGCCGGCCGGGCTCTTCGGCCCCTTGAGGTAGCCGTTGGAGGAGGGCAGCGTGCCGATGGCGCTGGTGATGCGCACCATGCGGCGGTTGAGATCGACGTTCGCCCAGCGCAGGGCGCAGATCTCCCCGCATCTGAGGCCCGCGAACAGGGCGAGCCGCACTATCGCGTCGAGCGGGCCGCGGATGCACGGGAGGGCGGCGAGCAGCGAGTTCTTCTCTTCGGCGGAGAGCGCGCGGGGAAGCGGGCGGTCGTGCTTGGGCGCGCGGATCCTGCGCAGGTCGAGCGGGGGCCGGAGCATTCGGAAGCTGGCGAGCTCCAGGGTGTCCCTGACCGTCCAGAGCATATGGTTCACGGTCTCGGGGCAGTACCCGTCCTCGACGAGCGAGTCGATATAGAGCTGCACGTCCTGGGCGGTGACCCTGTCCACGGGAATCTCCCCCAGGTCGCCCAGGAGCCTGACGTGGCGGCAATAGCCGGCATGCGTCGACTTCTCGATGGCGCCGACGGCGAGCGCATGGTCGATGTCGTCCCGCCTGAGCTCGCCGACCGTGGGCATGCGGCCCTCCGTCGCCTCGATGGCTTCGGCCCGCCGCTCGTCTTCCGGGTCGCGGGGTAGGTTGTAGAGGTATTCGGCCGCTAGGTGCTCGGCTTCCGCGCGGCTCGCCGCCGCCCCGATCGTGGCCCACTTGCGATCGCCCTTGTGCTCGGCATCGTAGACCGCGCGGTAGCTCATCCTCCATGAACCGCCGCGGCGGGCGAGGGAGACCCTTTCGTAGTGCATGCCCCTCACGCCTCCCCTTCATCGTGGGCGAGCCTGAGCCCGTAGAGCGTGCATCCGGCGCCCACGATGCGCAACAGCTCGTTCGTATCGCTTCTGAGGTGCTCCACGTCGCGGCGGCGGCCGTTCTTCTCGAGCAGCAGCCTGGATCCGGCCGAGGCGGCCCAGGAGCGCGGCGCGCCGCCGAGCCATGCCGGCAGCCGCATCACGGAGGGCTCGGGATATGCGACGAAGAAGTTCGGCTCGCCGATGCTCTCCCGCCAGATTCCGCGGACGGTGACGGTCATGCGCTCCGCATCGAGGTCGTCGGCGAGTATCCCGCAGATCTCGCCGGGCTTGAGGCCGCATCCGAGGGTGAGGCCGATGGCCGCGGCGGAATGCCCCGATCCGGATGCGCCGAGCGCTCGCGCGGCTTTGAGGCCTGAAGGGGAGATCGGGCGCTTCTTCCTGGGCGGACGGGGCACGTCGAACGGGACCTCCGAGAACGGGTTGGAGGCGCACAGCCCGTCGGCGAGCGCATGTCTGCCCGCGGCGGCGCAGATGGTCTTGAGCCGATAGCAGCGGACGCGCGATATGCCGCGGGATTCGGCCGACTCGAGCGAACATGCCGCCGCGGCGGGGCTTATCGAGTCGACGGCGCAGCCCGCTATCGCCCCGAGGGCCCTGCATTCCTTTCGATAGTTCGCGATGGTTTTCCTGGCGGTCCCCTTGACCGCGATGATCTCGAAGTAGCGGTCCAGCGCCTCGGCGAGCGTGCACGCCTTCGGCCCCGGCAGGGATGCGAGCGCCGCCGCGCGTGCGCCGTCCTCGCTTTCCGCCCGGAACCTCCTGCGGAGCCTCTTGCGCGACGCGTCGATGATGTCAACCTCCCACACGCCGCATCTGAGCTCCCTGACTGACCTGATCCTCGCTTCCGGCAACGTCCGGCCTCCTTTCTGGTGATGTGGAAACATGCCTCCCGAATGGCTCGAGATGGCTCCGGGGGCGGTTCTTTCGATGGAGACAGGGTAATCCGACCTATCTCCGTCTGGAAGGACGATTTATGCTTCTAGCAGCGCAAATGTCGGTATTGGTTTGAGGATTTGATACAGGGTTGGAACGAAATGGCTAGAAAAGAAACCGCAAGTCGCCCGAAGATCCTGCTGTTCGATGGCTGCAATTATCGCCCCCTCCTATTTACAAACCCCCTGTTCAGGGGGCTTTTTCATTTCTAGGGTGTGGAAACCTCCCGGCACCATGGCTCAAGATTCGACCCAAAGCCGACTATTCCCATGGGCGACTACCGAAAATGCCCCCAATCGAGTTGTGTTTTTCTCTCCATATGGACCGTTTATGGAGAAAAGCGCCTTCGTTTGCCGTAAATCGCGCAACCCGCGCGTTGAAATTCCCCCTCAGCGGGCATAAAGACCCCCAGGCCGCCGCTGCCGGCGGCTTACTCTCCGAAACGGATGGCTTGGGAAGGAAGGAGTCGGGGTTTGGAAACGGTCAACAGGATCGTGGTGTCGGGGGTCGTGTTCGGGCCCGTGGAGTTCACGGAGCCGGACAGGGGGCCCGCGCACGCGCGCTTCTGCCTGTCCCAGGAGAAATCGGCCGGCTCGCGCCGCGTCGAGCACAGGTTCCGCTGCGTGGCGTTCGGCCCGGCGGCTATGGCCGTTGCGGCATCCCTCGCGCCCGGCGTGGCCGTGGTGCTCGAGGGCGAGCTTTCCGAGGCCCGCGCCGCGTCGTTTCTCGACGGCCGGCCCAGGAAGGCCGAGGCCGGCGGGCAAAGCGAGATCAAGGTGGCGACCTTCCTCAAGGTCGACGTCCGCTGATATCGGCACGGGTCCCTGTCGGGCCTGTGCCTTTTTCGTCTTGCACACCAACATACGTACGCGCATATGCGCATGCGCATATGCGTGGCTGCACATTTACGTTTTTGCGTGTTTGCGCGTTTATGCATCTGCGCATTTGGGTAGATACAGCTCAGGATGCGGGCGCGAGCCCGCGATGGATGACCATGGAGGGATGGCGTATGGGAAGGAAAGAGTCAGCCGGGAGGCAGGCCGGCACGGCGAGGATGACGGTCGGCGATAGGTTCTGGGCGAGGCGCATTCGCCCGATCTTCGACGACGGCGACCTCACGCTCGAGCAGAAGTCGGTTTTCTGCTGCATCGTTGCGCGCGACCCGATGTCGGTGGCGATCGAGTGCCCGACGCGCGACATCGCGGCGGCCGAGGCCGGCCTGTCGCGGCGCGAGTACGACGAGGCGCTGGACGCCCTCGAGCGCGGCGGCTATATCGTCGATATCGTGACGCCCTACGGCGAGGACAGGGACCGGGAGCTCTGCATGGTCCCGATCCCCGCCGAGATCGTGAAGGAGGGGGTGCAGTGCCGTGGGTAGCGCCAAGAGACACGACGCATCGGTACAGCCCGCGCGCCGCACCCGAGACGAGCTCGACGAGACGTTCGAGATCCTGGACCGCGACGGCGCGGTCGTCGTCTTCGGCGGCGACCTCATGGAGCGCGGCTTCGGCATCGTCTCGGCCAAGGCGACCGAGGACACCCGCCTGTCGTCGTCGGCCAAGGGCGTCTACGCCTACTTCTGCGCCCACGCCGGCGCGGGCACCCACGTGCTGTTCCCGTCTGTGGACACGATCTGCGCCCACCTCGCGATGTCGCGCAATACCTACTACCGCCACCGCCGCACCCTGGTCGAGTGCGGCTACATCAGCGTGCATCAGGGCCGCGCGCAGGGCCAAGGGCGCTATCTCTCGAACCGTTACGTGGTCAATGCCGAGATCCCCGAGGAGCGCCGTTTCGTGCCTGTCGATAACTCGAAATCGACTGAGGCGGGCGCTGTTGAAAACTTGCCGGGGGAGGGGGTCGAAAACGAGGTTATCAACAACCCGCAGGATTCACCGTGTACCAAAAATTGGTACACGGGCGACCAAACTAACGTTAGTTTGCAACTAGATTCACCGTGTACCAAAAATTGGTACACGGGCCCAACTGGGGAAACGTTTTCACCGTGTACCAATTTTTGCGACACTAACAAGGATGTTGTTATTGATGTTAGTGGGAGAGGGCGCGCGGGCGCGCTGCCGTCTGTCGAAAACCCGGCGGTGTCGAAGGCCGCGGGCGACTCGGTCACGGTCGTGAAGGTCGCATCGGAGGCCGGCCTTGGGCTCGAGACGGAGGTCCCGGTTCCCAACGCCGAGGTGCTTGCCCTCATGCGCATGTCCATCGGCAAGGCGGAGGTCTTCGCCGACGTCGCCGAGGCTTATGCCCGCGCCCTCGCGGACGGCTGGACGCTTCCGCGCATCGGCCGCGCCTACGACACATACCGCCGCGAGTACGCGGCATCGCACACCGACGGCCGCTACATCATGTCGCTGCCCAAGTTCCTCGCCGCCGGAAACGGCCTGAGGTTCTACGACCTGAGGGCCGATCTCGTCGATTCCGGCGCCGTGGCCGCAGCCGAGGAGAAGGCCGCCCCGTCGAAGGCGCCGACCCGCGAGCAGGTCCGTAGGTACGTGCACGAGAAGGGCTATGACGCCCCCGACCCGGACAATCCCGCCTACCGCGTGATCGACCCCGATGAGTTCTTCGACTACTACGAGGCCACCGGCTGGGTCCGCGCGGGCGGCGTGCCGATCGTTCGATGGAAGAACGTCGTGAACACCTGGCGCCGCAAGCCCGCGCCGCGCTCCGCCCGTAAGTCCGGCCCGTCTGGCGCGAAGAGGGCCATGAGCGTCGCCGAGCGCGTGGCCGCCGACAGCGACTTCAGCGAGTTCAACGACGATTAGCTCAGACGGAGGGAGAACCGAGATGAACGACACGCAAGCGCAGGCGAGGCCGAAAAGGCCCGCGCTCGAGGAAGTCGAGGCCTACGTCCGCGGGAAGGGCTACGACGACCGCGGCTCCGCCAACGCCTTCTACGGCAACTTCTTCTACGCATACCACGATGCCCGCGCCTGGCGGCGCGCGGACGGCACGCCGGTGCTCGATTGGAGGGCGGAGGCGGACGCGTGGCACGAGATGGGGCCGCATTACCTCGAGCCGGAGCACCCGGCCCCCGCCGCGGCGCCCGTTCGGACTCCGGTGCCAGCGGCGCCCGCGCCCGAGGCCCCGGCTGCAACAGCCGCGCCGCTTCCCGTCGGCGGCGCCCTGCCTCCGCTCGAGATCGCGGACGTAGCCGCCCTCGCCGCGACCGATCCCGCGTTCCATGAGGCGGTCGTGCGCAAGACCGGCATCCCGCCGCGCTTCGCCCGCCGCATCGCCGAGGGAGTGGCCGCCCCGGAGCATGCCTACGACGCGCGCCTCGCGCACGGCGGCGGGCTGTACATCTACGGTCCGCGCGGGGTCGGCAAGACCGAGATGGCGTGCCGTATCGCCTACGACTACGCCGGCTCGCGCCTCGATCCCCGCTTCGGCAACTGGGCGTACCGGCCCGTCCCGAAGGGCAGGCCCAAGCACGGCGTCAGATTCGTCGTCTCGGCGGACCTCATGACCGAGCTCCGCTCGACCTTCGACAAGGGCGGCGACAGCGAGGCCGACGTAATCCGCAGGTACGTGAACGTCCCGGTCCTGATCATCGACGACCTGGGCAAGGACTCCTCGACCCAGTGGGTGCTCGCGAAGCTGTTCCAGATCGTCAACGGCCGCTACGAGGCCGAGCGCGCCACGATCGTCACCAGCCAGTACACCCAGGCGGGCCTCGCCGCGGTGCTGTCGGAGTACGGCCGCAAGGAGGACGCCCTGGCTATCGTCTCGCGCCTGGCCGAGATGACCGAGCGCGTCAAGATGGACGGCCCGGACCGCCGCATGGCGCCCTGCGATGCCGAGGGGGCCGGGCGATGAGCCGCCGTGCCCCCCAGGAGGGGCGCAGCTACGAACAGGCCCTCTACTCCGTCGTCCTGCTGGTGCCGCGCCTCCCGCGACCCGAGCGCACCGGGACGGTGAGGGTCCTGCTCGACTTCATCGCCGACCTCTGGGAGCTGGACCGGTCGCGCGTCGATGCGGACTTCGCATCGCTCGTCCGCGGGCTTCCTCGCTGACGTCCGCATGGGTATGCACATGCGCGTCCGCACATCTGCGCGTTTGCGCATGCGCATACCTGCACAGATACACATATATGAGGGCGCACGGCCGCGCGCCCTCCCTGAGGGATTGGGGTTTCCCGTGGAGAAGATCGAGGACATGTCCGCCGGCGAGGCCGAGGAGCACATCGCCGCGCTCTACGGCGACGAGCTGTACGGGCTCGAGCTCGACGGCGAGGTCTCGGGCGAGGGCGCCATGCGGTGCGCCTGCTCGCCGGTCCATGACGAGGTGAGGGGCATCTGCGATATGCTGGGGGCTGGACTTCACCCGCGTCGACCGGATCGCGACCGGGCGCGCCGGGATGCTCTGGGCGGGCGAGGGGATGCCGCACCGCTTCGACGCGTGCTTCGAGATCCGGGCGCTTGCGCGGCGCCTGCGGACGGCGCGGCCCGACGGCGCTTCCCGTTCGGAAAGCGCGGGCTCGCGCAAACAGCCCCGTTATTAGGCCGCGTTAGCATCTTGTGGGAGTACGCACACGGGCCTGAAGCGCCCCGGCAACGGAATGGAGTTTCAAGATGGACAGGCGAGAGCTCGAGATCATGCTGAACGAGGCCTTCGACCGCGGTATCGTTTCGGTCGGCCATTTGGTTCACGAGACCGTCGAGGTCGGCTTTTTGAACGAACTGGGCCGAACCGTTGGCTTCACGTTGAACGGGTGGAAGGAGGCTATCGAGACGATCCCCGTGGACCTTTTCGATAGCTTTGACGACGGTCGCGGAAGGGAGTGGTTCCTGAGCGATTGCAAGGCGCTCGGAGGCAAGGTTCCGCAGAACACCTATCGCGGGGAACTCGTCTCGGCGCTTGCCGATGTGCTCATGGTCGAGGAGGCCGCCCCCGCCCTGGGCGCCCTGGAATCCGCACTGGACAGCGCGAGGCGAAAGGGCTATTGCGTCTTCGACCGCGGCGTCCACGGCGACGTCCCGGCGGACGGCCTGGTCTACCTGTGCTCGACCTATCCGGCTGCGGTCGGCCTGAAGGACTCCCTGGATTCCATTCGGGCTCAGGGCAACGATCCCGATACGCGCACCCTTGGCGTATACCGCATGGTGGACGGCTACTGCATCATGGGCGGCTTGGATAGCGGGTCGCAGGCTGATGCATATGCCGTCGACGCCGATCTCGCCGAGGGCTGGGGCGTCGGCGACGCCGCCTTCCGCATCGCCGACCTGAAGGCGAAGACGTTCTCGTATGCCGTCGAGGCCGGCGAGGCGCAAGGAGCGTCGACGCTCGTCTACTACACCGATGAGGGGGCCGACCCGGTCCTCTTCCAGCAGACCGACGGCGACTGGCGCCTGGCGAGCGACAACTTCCTCGCGGAGAACGCGATCGTCGAGGACTTGGAGCAGGCCTATACCGGCGAGATCTCGCCGGTATATCTCAATCGGGATATCGTCGACATGGAGGAGATGGCCGAGGTCTACGGCTGGGTGAGGCCGGAGAGGACCCCGGCCTCCATCGCCGCCGTCGCCCGGAAGGCCGCCGCGTCCTCGGCAGCCGAGAAGCCGTCGCCCGGCAAGGTCGCCGACGCTGCCCGCGAGGTCTCGAAGGACTCCGCGCCCCGACACTGATACCATGGGGGGGGTGCGGATGCGCCCGCAGGCGCTTTGGCATACACACGCAAACGCTCAACCGCGCATCCGCACATACCCATGCATCCGCATCCGCATATATGCGTAAAGGTGGCACGCCATGATCAGGAACGTTCTGAAACCCGACGGCACGGCGCATATCGAGCAGCAGGTCGGCAACATGCGATACGATCTCACGACGAGGCAGGTGGATGCGGTGGTCCCCGGGGCAGGCGCCACGAACCTCGTCTTCGGTGCCGACGGCCGCCCGCACGTCGAGCTCACGACCGGCAGCATTCGCCAGGATCTGGGCAGGCCCGGTTTCGATACGCTCCTGTAGGTTCCGCAATCGCACATACGCATACACGTACACATACACAGTTGCGCATACGCACACTCGCACAATGGAACACATGCACGTCGGCATATCTACGCACATGCACATAGCCGCACACGCGCCCATCGGGCTCCAGCCTCGGTGGGCGCCTTGTTTCCGGCCGTTTTCCGTATCCGGCGTTTAAGCCGTCGGATACGGGGAATAACCACCTGAGGGGAAACGGACAGCGCCGAGGGAGGGCGCGCCCCGAAAAGGAATGGAGAACGGAAATGAGGATACCCGCAAGGGCGGCAGGGCCGCTCGTCGCCATGGCCATAGCCGCAGCATCGTTCGGCTGCATCGCGCCCGCGGCTTACGCCGAGAACGCGACCGCCGCCGTGATCTCCGACGACGGTGATCATGTCGTCGTCGACGTCGACCTGAACGGAAGTGCGCCTGTCGGCGACGCGACCGAACAAGCCGATATGAAAAGCAGTCAGGGCGAATCGGTTTCCGATGCGGAACCAGACGAGGCCTAGAAAGCATTCGAGGCTCTGATGACGGCCAACGGCATCATTATAAGATCAGCGTTTTACTACATCTTACTGCCGTCTCTCTTCGCGATGGCCTTGCCTCTCCTCTTATACGAATTGCTGGAGCTACATGATCGCCGCCGCCTTTGAGTCCCGACGGTTGGACTGAACCGGTGTCGTGCCGATCGTGAGCCCGGTCCGCCCCCGACGAAGTTATCTATAACCGGGCGGCTCTGCCCGAGCCGTCCTTGAAGGGAAGGAAACCCTATGATGCTTTTCGAATCTTTGATCTTCAACCTGCTCCCCGCAGCCGTCGGCATCATGGCCGTCGTGCTGGTGTTCGAGAGCTGCTGGCGCAAATGCCCGCCGGATAAGCTCATGATCGTCTCCGGCGCCGGCAAGATGCGCTCCGTCTCCGGCAAGGGAACCTTCGTAATCCCGCTCCTCCAGCGCGTGGACACCCTCTCGCTCGGTGCCGTGCAGGTGCAGCTGACCACCGAGAACGATATCCCGACGCAGGACGCAATCCTCATCCACGCCTGCGCCGTGGCGAACTTCCAGATCGGCCAGACCCCCGAGCTGATCGAGACCGCGTCCAAGAACTACCTGAATTTGGACAAAGAGGAGATGACCCGCCAGGTCACCGAGGTCATGCTGGGCAAGATGCGCGAGGTCATCGGCCAGATGGACCTCAAGGAGCTCATGCGCGACCGTGAGAGCTTCAACGCGAAGGTCTTCGGCGGCTCCAAGGATGACCTCGCCAACCTCGGCCTCGAGCTGCGCACCTTCAACGTCCAGGACTTCTCCGACTCCCAGGGCATCATCCGCTCCATGGGCGCCGACCAGGCCGCGGAGATCAAGAAGGAGGCCGAGCTGGCGCAGATCAAGGCGGCCGAGGAGGTCGCCATCCGCCAGAACCAGCTCGACTTAAAGCAGGCCGACCTCAAGAAGCAGGCCGACAAGGCGAAGGCCGAGGCCGATATGGTGAAGGCCACCGTGACGGCCGAGAAGCAGCGCGAGCTCTACATCGCCCAGCAGGAGGCCGAGATCGCCGCAGAGACCAAGAAGGTCGAGCTCGCCGAGCGCCAGGCGGACGTGAGGGAGCGCGAGCTGAACGCGACCGTGAAGAAGCAGGCCGAGGCCGACCGCTACGCCGCAGAGCAGGCGGCGGAAGCCGACCTCTACAAGCGCACGAAGCAGGCCGAGGCCGCCCGCATCGAGCGCCAGAACCAATCCGACGCCGAGCTGTATTCCGCCCAGAAGGACGCCGAGGGCATCCAGGCCCGAGCGAAGGCCGAGGCCGAAGCTACGCGCCTGAAGGGCGAGTCCGAGGGTGCGGCCGAGAAGGCCCACGGCGAGGGCGTCGCGGCGGGCATCAAGGCCCAGGCCGAGGCGTACAACGGCATGGATAACCCCTACCTGCTCGCCAACCGCTACATCGACATCATGCCCAAGGTAGCCGAGCAGGTTGCGAAGCCCCTCACTGCCGTCGATTCCATCAAGATGTACGGATCGGGCAACGCGCAAAAACTCGTAAAGGAGACCACATCGATTGTCGACCAGGTCGCATCCGGCCTGAAGGACAGCACGGGAATCGACCTGCCGTCCCTGCTGAACGGTCTGATCTCGAACCCCGATATCGATGCCGACTCCGCCGAGAACTCGGTGGAGTGATGGTCGTCCCGCTGATCGCCTCGGCCTTGCTGCTCGATTTCCTCGGCTGCATGATGCCCCTGACATTGGTCGAGGACACCAAGGCATTTAAGGTCGTCGTGTTCCTGATTTGGGCGGCGCTGGTGGCGGATTCCGTCCTGATGGGCTTGTTCTATCCGAGGGAGCTGGCGGGGGTGAATCCCCTGTTGGCGGCAGGTCTCGAATCGATATGCCTCATCTGTGCCATGTATCCCCTGCATGGGTTCGCATCGAACTTGGCCCCCTGTGGCATCCGGGTCGATACTGCCGCGGCCCTCGCCTTCATAGACTTCCTCGTGACCGCTGTGGGATATGTCTCCCTGCTCTTGGGTACGATCTGGCTTATATTCTTCTAGGCTCGCAGGCATATGGACCTGTCGACCATCAAGCCGGAGGGTTCCGAGGAGTAGTACCGGCGCGGGCCGCCCGCACGTCGCGCAGACCGTCGGGCGGCCTTTTACATCGAAGGGGAGTGTGTCCCATGGAGGGGAAACGAAACCGCGGCGAGGTGACCGCCGAGCTTTCCGAGAAGGTATGGGCGAGGCTGTGCCGCGAGAACGCCCTGGTCGCGAGCGAGGTCTGGGTCGATGACGCCAGCCGGGTCGATTTCGTGGCCTACAGGCCGCATCGTCCGCGCGACCGATCGTCGAACCATGCGACCGCCGCCGAGCTCGAGTCCGGCACCTTCACGTTCGTCGAGGTCAAGTCGTGTATGGACGATTTCACGAGCGGCCACGGCAGGACGTTCGAGGGCGATGAGAACTGGCTGGTGTGCCCTCTCGAGCTCGCCGACTCGCTGGCTTCCAAAGGGATGCTGCCCAAGGGGGCGGCCGTGTACTCGCCCGACGCCCGCGGCGCCCTGCGGAAGCGCTACGACACTTCCGAGTTCCGGCAGGTGCGCGTCGCCCCGGCAATCGAGCTGATATGGGCGATGCTGAGGCGGAAGAGCTCATGCGAGACCGGCGCCGGTTTTCCCGTATAGATCGCCGGCACATCTGTCCGGATGCATATCCGCACATCGGCATACATACGCCGAGGCACATACGCGCACATACATATATACACACCGGCGCTATCGTACCCGTTTGCGCATCGGGGTATACGGGCGCGCGGGGAAATGCGCGGAAGCATATCCGCCCCGCCTTCCAAAACTTCCTATAGTTTCTGCGAAACCCCCGTTCAGCGTATATTTTTTCGCTTGCGCGGGTATCAATTCCCCGTTACTGGTCGAACGGATGACGGGATATGGAAATGGCAGACGGTGACCGCCTTACACCGGAACAGGCCGAGGCGCTGAGCGCGCTGAGGGACGGGAGGAACGTGTTTCTCTCGGGCAACGCCGGCACGGGTAAGAGCTACGTGCTCAACGCCTTCATATCGGACCTGAAGGCGCGCAATGTCGATTTCCTCGCCCTGGCGCCCACCGGCATCGCCGCGCTGAACCTCACGGACGGCTCGACGATCCACCGCACGCTGAAAATCGCGCCGGGGGTCTGCGCCCCCGATGGCCCCAAGGGGTCCCGCAAGGTGCTCGACGCCGCGAAGGTAATCATCATCGACGAGATCTCGATGTGCCGCATCGACCTGTTCGACCACGTGATGGGGATGATCTCCCAGTCCATGACGCGCAACGGCGCGAAGCAGGTGGTCCTCGTCGGCGATTTCTTCCAGCTGCCGCCGGTCGTGACCGAACGCGACTCCGCGCTGCTGATGAAGTTCTATCCCGGAAACCTCCAGGGCTGGTGCTTCAAGTCGAGGTACTGGACCGGCTTCGATTTCGAGCCGCACGTCCTCAAGACGGTCGTGCGCCAATCCGACCCCGATTTCATCGACAACCTGAACCGCGCCCGCGTCGGCGACGCGTCGTGCCTCGATTACTTCAACGCGCACTCCAGGAGTTCCCGCGCCTACCTGCCGAAGGACACGCTCGTGCTGTGCGCCAACAACCGCATCGCCGACTCGATCAACCGCGAGAACGTCGACGCGCTCGACGCCCCGAAAGTCGAGTTCACCGCGGCGGTCACGGGTATGGTCAACAGCGGCGATAAGATGGCGCCGGAGAGGATCGTCCTGTGCCGCGGCGCCCGCGTGATGTCGCTCGTGAACAGCCCTCAGGAGGGTTACGTCAACGGCACGCAGGGCACCGTCACCGACGCGTCCGCCGACGCCGTGACGGTCAAGTTCGACGGGGCGGACGAGAAGGTCCGCATCGAGCGGCACAGATGGGAGATCAACAAGTCCGAGGCCATCGTCGAGATGGACGAGGAGGGCAGGCCTGTCAACAGGGTCAAGACTGCCGTCGTGGGTGCCTATACCCAGATCCCGCTCAAGCTCGCCTACGCCATCACCATCCACAAGTCGCAGGGCCTGACGTTCGATGCCTGCTGCGTCCACACGAAAGTCTTCGCCGAGGGCCAGCTGTACGTCGGCCTGTCCCGCGTGCGCTCCGCCGCCGGCCTCACCGTGTTCCCCAAGATTGAGCCGAACCGCCTGATCGCCAGCCGCGAGGTCGTGGAGTTCTACGATTCCCTCGAGCACAGGATGGAGGAGCCGGTCCAAATCGAGTGCCCGCGCCGCTACGAGTCGCGGGTCCGCGCCTACATCCGAGACCTCATGGACGGCAGGGACCCCGACGCCCCCACGCCTCCCGCCCTGGAAGCAAGGGAGGTACCCCGGAACCGGGGACCGAAAGACCGGCTCGAACCCTCGAAGAGAAGATTGGGGCGGATATAGTTGCCCGTGCCACCTTCGCCCTCAAATTTGCAGTTTCGAGTGCCATGTCCAAGGACCATCTTGAGGCCAAGATGCTCCTAGCCGGGTACGTACTTGATTGGGGACGCGCTCCGCATGAGCTCTATGTCGTCTGCAAGGAGGGCGGTTATCGCGTCAGCGCATCGGAACTGGGCATCCGGCGCTCCGAGATTGAGGCGAGGATTGCGAAAAACTCCGGCTTCGACTTGGGCTCCGCTCGTCGTCAGCCGAGCCCGTCCGACTCTCGTCCTGGGAAGCGGAAGGGCTCGGCGAAAGAGTCCGCCGGTCGCACCCGAAATACACGCAAGGCGAATAAGCGGTAGCGACAACGGAAATGGGGAGGCCGAATCTCCCGGCCTCCCCATTTCATTTTCGCGGGCGGATCGCTACCGTCTGCCGGTGAGCTCCCAGTCCCAGATATACTCCTCGACCTGCTCGGCGAGATGGAGCGGGGCGGGAAGGTTCACCCTCATATCGTTCTTGTAGAGCTGCACCATGCAGCCGCGCAGGACCTCGGCGTATTTGACGCTGGCAAGCGCCTCGGCCTCGCCACCGGGCGACAGAAGGCAGTACTCGTTGATCGTCTTCTCGCAGAACGCCGCGGTGGGCGAATCGTACTTCGATCCGCGTGCGGACCATTTGTACTGGGCGTCGCCCGGTCGCGGGGCCAACGCGAGGAAGTAGCCGTCCATCTTGAAGAGTCCCTGCTTGTCGCGCCTGTTCGGCACGGTGCCGTCGTCTGCGCCGCCCGCGGCCACCTCATCCGTGAACCAGTCGGGGATCTCGCCGTTGAGACCGGAGCGTATACGCAGGATGCGCAGCTTGCTGCCCGCGAGGCCAAGCGGCTCCTCATAACCGGTCGGTCCGTAGCTCAAGGGTCCCGACTCGAGGCCGGAGTCGCTGATGCCGGGCCACCAGTCTCTCTGCCGGATGCGGCCGTAGGAGTTGATGAGGAGGAGTTCCGGCCTGTCGCCGGTGGCGCGGACTATGCCGTGGAGCATCCTCTTCAGGGCCATTCCGTTCGCCCGCTTGCAGGAGTCCGGAAAGCCCTCGGAACCGCTCAGCCGGGCGAACTCGATGAGGGCGCGCCAGTACGGTAGGCTTCCGTCAGGTAGGAGGGGGCAGTACACGGTGACGGCACCGCTTCTCATGTCCTGTCGGACGCAATAGGGGAAGCTCGCCCGCGCCTTGCCGTTGCCGGAGTTGTAGACCTTCAACCCTATCGCCGGGATCGAGGTGTCGATGCCGCGCGAATTGCGTGCCGGTTCGGGTACGAAACCGAGCTGGCGCATGAGGTCGCGGACGGCGACGCGCGCGCGGATCTCGGGACTGTCCTTCGAGTCCTCGGGTTCGATGAATTGGGTCAGGCGCCCGGTTTTCGCGAACGCGATGCGCAGGGCGCGCTTGGGGTCTCCGCCGTCGTCTTTGCCCTTGGGCTTGTAGCTCTCGGCGCCCGGCAGGACCACTATGCACGCGGTCGGGTCGGTCGCCTCGGGAAGCGCGGCGGCGACTTTGCGCCAGCGGATCTTCGCCTGGCTGTCGCCGGTATTCTCCATGCGGTTCAGGAGGTCGTTTGCCGGGATGTTATCGATCTCGACCTCGAAGTCGTCGACGGCCCCCTCCCCGCCGAGAAAGCGGGAGATCTCGGCCCTTGCCATATCGAGGAGCCGGGCATCGTCCTGGTTGCCGATCAGCTGGAATACGGCCCTGTCCCTGCCGGTGCAGCGGGCGAGTCTGGCGCGGTTGGCCCGGCCCCAGGCCTCCTGTCTCGCCCGTGCGCTGACGGGGTCCTTGTCCCAATCCGCCTGCCTGGGTTCCTCTATGGACGCCTTGAAATGGGTCAGTTGAAGCGAGTCGAGCGCACCGACGGGCTCCGCGATATCTTTGAGCCGAGCCGCGACGGCCTCGAAGAACATGGCCTTGTCGATGACGGATGCCCCGCTTGCGACCGAAGGCTTCGATGCCCAGGAGGCGGTCATCGCGTAGGGGGATAGGATCTGCGGCTGCGAGCCGTCGCGGGCGTACCTGCCCATGTCCTCAAGATACTCGCGGACTGCGGGCAATCCGGTCCCGCTGGCGAACTCGTAGTTCGCCAGGGCCGCGGGGTCCCAGGCCAAGTCGCGCTTCTGTTTGTCGTAGCCGTAGGGGACGACGCGGAGCGTGCCGCCTTCCGTGCGGACGTAGGCGTTGACATCGTGTTTGAGGAACGGGTCGTCCTGCCATGGCTTGCCGATGAAGCGGCGGACGGCGACATCCATGTTGAGCCTTGCCTTGCGGCCGACCGGCAGCGTCTCGACGTGGAATCTGAGGGCGAACGCCCACGGGTCCTCCTTGTGCCAGTGGATATCGGAAATCAGCTCGTAGACGTTTCCGTTTCCGCGTGAGACTCTGCTGAAGTTCTCGACCATGCCGTTGGCGAGTTCGAGGGGGATGTCGGCGATGGCGTCGGAGACTTGCGCGGAGAATGCGGGGAAGGTGAGCCCGCCCGTGGGACGGCCGTCGCCGCTGAACAGGCAGATCTCCTCGACACGCACGGCCTCTTCGAACGTCTCGGGGTGCAGCATCCCCATCACCTTGCGGTAGGCGGGGGATTGGGTATCGATGTCCTTGCGGGAGGAGATCCAGACCGCGATGACGTTGCATAGCTTCACGAGATCAATGGGGGCGAGGGCGATAAGCCAGCTGTCGGTATGCACGTTGGGGCGTACGGGATTCAGCTCGACGGCCCGGTCGAGCCAGCAGCGCAGGTCGTCCTTGAGGACTTTAGTGTTGAGGTAGCCGCCCTCTTTCCTCGGGGGCATGAGCGTGAAGAGGGCGTCGCGCAGGCTGTCGGGCAAGCCGACGACGTGCACGGTCGTCTTGGTGTCGGGGACGGGTGCGAATGACATGAGGTGCAGCTTAGAGTCCGACATTTCCGATTCCTTTCCTGAACGACTCGTAGAACGGCCCGTAGAGGGCTTTGGCGACCTCCGGCTGGTCGCTATCGTGCATGAGGCGTTCCATGTAGGCGCCGAGCTCTTCCAGGGTCCTGAACGAGAGCTTCCCGTCGCCGCCGCGGAAGGCCGCATCGGCGAAATAGACATGCGGCGCGGGCCTCTCCTTATCGGCAAGCCTCGCCAGGCGTCCGAATATCTGGATGATCGTGACCATGAGCGTGGAGATCGCGTCGTCTACGAGGAATTGCCTGCCCATGGTCCTCCATGCGCCCATGGGAAGGTTCTCGTCCCGCTCCATGGTCTTCCATGTGCGCCAGGCGGAGGCCCTGACCTCGGTCGCGAACTCCCCGGGATTGGCCGGGTAGTCGCCGACCTCCCTTTCGATGAGGCCGTTGAGTTTGCGGTATCGCCCGCCGAGGTCGTGCGGTGTGCCCATCGGCCGCACCGAGAAGATGAGGCTCGTGAACACGGCATGGCCGCCGCGGTCGACGATATTGAAGCCGCGCTCGATGGCCATGGCCGGCGCCACGAGCACTTTGGCCGGATGGTCGCAGAACTTGTAGATTTCGCTCCGGGGCACGAAGTGCTCCCTGTGGTCGTGGTTGTTGCGCACCAGGGCCGCGACCTTGATTGCCTGGCCCTTGCGTCGGAACTCTTGCTCGATGCGGTCGCGTGCGTCCTCGGCCTCCCGGTAGCTGTTCACGATGACCAGGGCCTTTCCCGCGCCATCCGCGTCGAGTTCGTCCTTCAACGTGGCCATGGTCTGCGATAGGACGATGCCGAGGTTGCCGGAACGCATCTCGGCGGCGCTGCCGGACACGTTCTGCTCGATACCGAGGTCCCTCACGGTCGAGGTGGAGAGCTTGGCCGCCTTCCACGGCTCCGCCTCGAGGAGGTAGTCGACCGGCCTGTTCACGTGGTATTGCAGGCAGCCGGGCTCCCAGCTCGAACCGGAGAGCAGGAGCACGTGCGGCCCCAGCGCCGCCCCGGCGGGGTCGGTATCGAGCCAGGGCAGCGAGCACATGAAGGCCCGCCCGAAGGCGAACTGCCGGAAAAGCCTGAGGTCGTTGCCGTCGAGCTTCATCCCGAAGATGTTGCCGATCAGCGAGTTGGGGAGATAGTGCTGCTGGCGCGTGTAGCTGAACTTGAGGAAGTTGTACAGCTCGTCGACGGAATCGTCCTTGAAGCTGAGGAGGTCCTGCGCGGAGGCGAGTTCGCGCAGATACGAGTCGAACCGGATGACCTTGAGGGCGAAGGAGAACCTGGTCCGCAGCTCGTCGGGAAGCTCCGAGCATCCGCATGCAGCGAGGTATTCGTTCAGCGAGTAGCTGTGGGTGTCGTCGTCGATGCCCTCGCAGGAGGTCGCGACCGCCTGCGAGAGCTTGTTGAGGGCCGCGCCGCCGCCATCGAGGCTCTTCTTGGCAATCTCGAATCTATAGGGGTTGATGAGTTTGTCGGCATCCTCGTAAACCTGTTTGGGAAGGCCCTGCTCCAGGAGGTCGTTCAGAAGCGAGAGCGACGTGAACGCCTCGTCCTTGACGATGCGCCATTTCGCCACGCGGTCGTCCCTGACGGATTTGAGCAGCGCCTTCGCGACGGGCTCGGATTTCTGGCGCAGGTCATAGAAAAGCTCCTCGTTGAAGTCCCTCATCTTGTCGTCCGGGCGCCGCTTCATGGCCACGGCTGTCGGGTCGGCGGCGTTGCGGATGAGCTCCTGGAAGCTCATGCTCGGGGCGAAGCAGCCGTCGAGCTGCGCCTGCACGCGGTCCGCCTCATCGAACAGGACGACGTCGAACTGCTGAAGAGCCTCCTCGAAGAATGCCTTGCGCTCCCTTCCGACGATCATGGTGGCGAAGCCGGTGGGAGTCGTGACCACGACGTCGGATGTCAGGGACTCGCGGGCCATGGCCTGCGATGGGCACACGTCCCAGTACGGGCATGAGTTCGCGCCGCCCTTCTTGGACCGGAGGCCGCGGCATGGCGTGCTGCCGTATCCGCAGGCCTCGGGATCGGAAGAGGAGAGCCCGTCCATGATGCAGGCGGTCTCCAGGTATTTGGATGCGGAATGGTCGAGGAGCATGGAGTCATCGTGGTCGAAGAACTCGTCGAGCCGTTCGATGCGCCTGCCGCGCGACACCAGGGGCGAGGCGCTGATTCCCGCCTCGCGAAGCAGGACGACGCTTTCCATCACGTCCGATACCGAGTTGAGCAGGGATACCGCGCGCAGGCCGCGCTTCGCGAGGCAGACGATGAGCATGTTGGCGAGGACGGACTTGCCGGCGCCGACGAGGCCGACGAGGCTCACGACCTCATCGAGGCGCAGGCCGTCGGCGACGGATGTGCTGCCGCCGCGGGCCCGCTTGAGGAGCCCCTGGTCCTTGACCCTTCTGAGCACGGCGGCGTAGTGGGTCTTCCCGGTCTTCTCACCGACTTCGTCCGCGGTCGAGATGAGCTCGTCGAGGGTGATATCGATGGGCGGGCGCCTGCTCTTGCGGGGGATATCGTCAATCTTGCCCGTTTGGGGCGGCACGGCATCGGGTATGGTCACCCAACGGATCGATCCGGTTACCGTGGTATCGCCGGTCGCCTCGGGCTTGCATGTGTAGGAATACCGTCCTTTGGGTCTCGCGACCACGTTTTTATGGGAGAGTTTGACATCGCCGAGGAGGCGGTCTATATAGATCGGCATGCGGTCGATCCCGGTAAGGGGGTGCTCGCGCAGGGCCATTCCGCCGTCGGCGATATCGAAGAACCGGTACCGCTCATATTCCGCGCGCTCGTAGAGGCCCAGCAGTCGCCGCCAGGCCGTGGATGAAGCCAGCGAGAACAGATGTCGGCGCGCCATCTGCATGAGGTGGCCGTCCGCGCCGATGGTCTCGGGCCTGATGAGCTGGTAGTTCGATAGGAGCCTGTCGGCCTTTCGGGGATCGGCGCCGGGACCGCATACGCGTACCGTGAGCGCGAGCAGCGACTCCACATTCAGGAACTCGTCGAGGGATAGGTCGCTGTCCTCGGGATAGCGCACCTCGAGATTGCGCTTCAGCTGGTCGAAGCCTTCCTGGGCTGTATCATTCGGCTCGCTCATCGCGTGCCTCCCTTCGCGGCGGCATCGAGTCGTTTCGAGAAGTTGCGCAGCGTTTCGCATGAATAGCCGGTCTTGCCGCGCAGGACGGCATTGCATAGCGCGCGATATCCGGGATGGTCCCGTTCGACTTGGTCCGGCACGACATAGGCCACCTCGTCCGCGCACATCTGGGCGATGCCGGTGTCGTCCTCTATCTCGCGGGCAAGCCGCTCGGCGCGGCCGTATGCCTTGGCGTCGACGGCAAGCTGCCGGCCGTCCGGCAGATGGATCAGGATGTCGCAGGTGTCCTTGAGGGGCCACATTTCGTATTTCAGACCGAGGCCCGCTGCGGCCTCGGCGATCGCCAGCTCGAGCTTTCCGGGGGAAGAGATGTAGTGCATGACGCCGCGGGATAGGCGGAAGGCGTCGTGCGCGACGCTGTCCAGCTTGTCGAAATCGCCTGTGACGGCCTTGGCGCACGTCGCCGATGAGCAGTGGGGCTGCTTGCCTCGCATGGTCATCGTCCAGCCGCAATTCGGGCATACTTTTGCGGCGCCCGGGACGGGTTCGTAGGCCATGGAGACGAATTCCTGCAACCACACCGGGTCGATGGTGTCGGCTTCGCCCTGGTCGAGGGGGTCGGGGTCGCCCAGGGCGAGCCCCGTCTTGATCCTGACGTATTCGTTCCAGGTGAGCAGCGGGTGGCGGATGAGCATCCTGCGTCCGTACACGTATTGCTCCTGGGTGCCGGTTCGGAGGAATTCATACACCCTGCGTTCCTGATGGCCGCCCAAGAGGTCGTTTTCCGCAAAGCGCAGCACCTCGTAGCATTCCGACGTCGCGGCGAAGTAGTCGCCGTCTACTGACGCCAGGGGCCCGATCTCGATGGACCGGCACCCTTCGACGGCTTCCCTGCACTCGTCGCGCCACCGGGCCGTCCACTCGCGCACGTCTGACGCTGCGCTGTTCCTGATGAAATCGGACTCATTGAACGTCGGCAGCAGCTCTTCCGCATCGTCGGAGCACTCAGCGCACAGCGCGGCGAGGATATTCATGCCGTGTCTGAATGCCTGGCTGTAGGGATACCTATGCGGGTCGGCCTCGTAGAGGCCGTCCTTCTCGGCGATGCCGTATGCGATGAGGAATACGGCGGTCTCGAAGCGGTTGGCGATATCGCGGGCTTTGCCGGCGGCTTCGGCCGCGGCGATCGGGTCGGACATGGACCACCTCTTTATTGGAATTGGCATACACAGCAGCTTTGATACCCGCCCCCGCCGCGCTTTACACGCCCCTACCGAAACTCGACGGATAAAAATGCCCCTGCACCGGCTCGAATCGAGTGAAAGACTTCCCGCGCACGGGGTAGAAAAAGCTGGGACGGCACGCATCCGCGCGAAGGGTTTGACATGTCTAGGGTGGCTTACGGGCAAAAGGGATACATCGGCGCCTCCATGAGCGCGAACGCGCGGGCGGCCTACGAGGCGGGGGAGATGCCCCGCTCGAAATGGACCAAGGCGGCGATCCTCGGCGCCTTGAGGGGCTACTGCGATGAGATGGACCTGCTCTACGACCCCGCGGTCGAGTCCGAGACCAAGGCCGCGCTCTTCGACCGGTTCATCGCCTACTCGTCCTGGCACCACACCGGCGCCTACGCCCGCGAGACGGAGTTCTTCGCCCTGGACGAGGCCGCCGTGGTCGGGGCGTTCCGCGAGCTCGGGCCCGAGGAGGCGGCCGAGCGCGACCGGATCCGGGCGCAGGCTGCGGCCCGGGTGCAGGAGGCGGAACGGCATCGGAGGGAAGCGGAATGCCTATTCGAGTACCGCTTCTCCTGCTCCCCATATAGCGCCATGGCGTACGAGGCGTTCCATCCCGAGCTGTGCGAGCGCCGCGTGAGCAAACGCAGGAAGCAGGAGCTCGTCGTGTACCGGCTGCCGGACGGCAGCGAGCCGTCGGGCTATGCGGAGATGTCCGTCCCGGCGGACTATGCGGACAGCAGCCATGTGGTGCCGTCGGTTTTCATATCCGGCACGGGCGGGGATCGCGCGTGGCGCGATATCGACTTCGACGAGGCCGAGCGGAAATTCGCAGCGGCGGCGAGAAGGGCCGCGGCCTTTCGCGAGGGGAGACCGAAGCTCATGCAGGACGAGGCCAGGCGCGCTGCGATACGTGAGACTCGGCACCGCGTCTGCACCGCCCCCATTTTGAAGAGCATAAAGGAGATTCACAGGTGACGGGGAAGAATGTCTATACGATGACGGCGATGACGAGGCGAGCGTTCGTGGGCCTCGCGGTCATGGCGGCGCAGGCCGGACTCGCGGGCTGCGTGAGGAACGGGGCGCCGGACGCCGGCTCCTCCGACGGCGGCGCCGGGAAGTCGGGCGATGCCGGCACCTCGTCGCCGTTCGCGCCGCAGCAGTCCGCCCAGGCGTCCGTGGACGGCATCTCGATCGACCGCGTGACGATCGAGGAAAGCACGGGGCCGGACGGCAAGCCGTTCCGCTACATCCGGGTTGCCTATACCTTCGAGAACGTCACGGACTCGGACGCTGTCGCACCCTATACCGACATCAACGCATACCAGGACGGGATCAAGCTCGACAGGTCCTACAAGGTGCAGGACCAGCGGGCGCAGAAGCAGATCGAGCCGGGCGGGAAATTGAAGTCGTTCACGGCGTTCGCCCCCGATTCTGAGACGGTTCCGGTCACGGTCAAGGTGATGGCGCCCGGCGAGAAGGAGCCGAGGTCGGAGCGATGCTACTGCATCGTGAACCCGGGCCTGCAATAGGCCGCCCCGCTCGCACGTCCACACATATATGTATATGCGCGTCTATGCGTTTACGTACATGCGCATATGGGTAGACTCACATCGAGTAGAGACGAAACGGGAGGGGATGGTCCGCATGGCGCCGTTCATCAGTGAAAATATCGACCTGGTTCCTTGCATGGCCATGGCATTCAACGCGGCGATTGCGACCATGGGTTTTCTGAAAATGGTTGCATGGACCGAGCACGGCATGTCGTCGAGGATGTCCAGATACATCGACAGGTTCGGCAAGATGGGCATCGACCGCGAGATTTTGGAGGTCTATGCGCGATCGTATCTCGACGAGTCGCGCAACGCGCTCATCTGCTGGATCGTTGGCCTCGCCATCACTATGGCTGTGGGGATTGTCATCTGGGCCCACGACGTCGGCGCGGTAGTCCTCCTGACATCCGTGGTCGCGGCGGCGGTATCGATCAGGTGCATCGTCATGGCAGTGAGGGATGTGGCGGATATCCGCGACGTCCTGGCCGAAATCGACCTAGGCACCCCGACCGCGTGATTTGCCCTGGCATCCAATCAATAGGGACAAGCAGATATTCAGAAGGGACTCGATATGGGTATGCAAAGCTATATGGCGACGGTATTTGTCGGCGAGCGTGAGATTGGCGGGCCTTTTGTAAACGGTGATTTTCGTTCAAGCCTGAACTTCGCGAGGCGAGAGCTTCGCGGATACCTGCGCCTGGCTGAGAGTATCTGACGGCAGGAAGTCATGGGTGGTCGCCGTCATGGCCTTCGTTGCGTAACCGCCCCGGCGCTTGATTTTGGCATCCTTACCGAGACGAAGGATAGCGAGACCGCCACCGTGGAGTCCAGCTTTACCGTGACGTCGGCCTACACGGCCGAGGATTTCGTATCGGATACGCGAAGCGAGTTTCTTGCCTGCGTCACGGAAGATTTCGGCGAGCAGGTCGCATCGGAGGCTGCAAGTCTCGTCGATGGTCAAATCGCGTCGATGTCGTGGTATAGGCGCTTCGAGATATGGAACGACCTCGCATCCTACGACATATGCGGCGTTGCGAACGCCGATCATCTCATCGACGGGCTCGAGGAGCTTTCCGTCGCGCTCGCCGATGGCCGCGCGTTCGACGCAAACGGTGGAAACCCGTCTTCCATGCTTTTCACCGGGCCGAGCGGCAAAGTGGCGACAGAGAGTTACCTGTGCCTGCCAGACGTACTCATCGACATCATTGAGACAGGGGCTTCGGGCAACCGGAGCTCTTTTCTAATATGAGCCGGCACCTCCACGGTACCGGCCCAATAACGACTGCCTACATATCCCAGATCTCGCTCAGCCGCTCATCGTCCGCGGCCTCCTCCTCGAAGCGGAACTCGTAGGGGATGGCCAACCTGGTGAGCTCAAAGGCCACCTTTCTGGTCATGGCGTTCGAGATTCGCGCCGCGCGCGCATCCTCCGCGGCTAAGTCCTGCTCGCGGAAGTAGGGGAGCGGGTAGGGGTTGCCATCCGTCTCATCGACAATCTTCTCCACCAGGCACCCGACCTCGCGCTCTTGGATTTCCGCCAGATTCTCGAGGTACTTCCATGCCACGGCAGTGGCGCGGGCTCGCGGCAGGCGCGGGCTTTCCCAGTTCTTGACGGTCTTCACGTCGACGCCCGCTGCCTCCGCGACATCGGACTGGTAGAGCCCCAGGCTCTCGCGCAGCACCTTGAAGCCCGCCTTGGTGTGGATGGTCTGCATATCCGTTCCTTTCATCTAGATTCTCTTCTCGAAGAGCCCGTGATAGACCTCATCGATCTCGTCCTGGTATTCGCACAGGAATTCGCAGCGTCCGACCACGAGTGCGACGAAAAGCTCGTCGACGGTGGCAATGCCGTAATCGTGGAACCCCGCGGGAAGGTAGAGCGTCCCGTTGTAGGGCGCATGTCCGACCCGGTAGCAAGAGAAGTCCCCGAAGGCCGATCCCTCCACGCGGTACAGGCTGTAGTAGTCCCCGGCACGCTTCGCAGTGTCGATCGCCTCCGTGTGGCCGGCGATATGGCGGATGATCTTCCCGTCCGCACGGTTCGCGGCCGCCTCGCGCGCGAGCGTGCGCAGCTCGGGCATGCGGTCGAGCGGGTCGACGGTGTGGACCGTATCCATGTGTTCCGTGAACCCCTCGCCGTCGCGCGTGATTTCGCTCACTGTGGCGACGAACCGGGCGAAACCGCGCTGGCAGACCCCGACCCTGGAGGCCGCCGAGACCTTATGCGCCGCACGCAGTGCCTCCTCCCGGCTGTCCCCCTCGTAATGCAGCTCCGACGAATGTAGCGGCCGCACGTCGATATCCTCGGTTCCCGTGAACAGCATCTCGCGCGATTCCGTCACGAAGATCGTTTCCATATAGTCCTCCCATATGCGCACCGGGCGGCCCCATACCGCCTGCTCTACCTCTCTTGTACCTCCTGAGGGGAAACGTAAACGCACGCCGCGGAAAAATCGCCGGACCGGGTTCGGGAAAAGGACGGGGCCGAAAACGGCCCCTGTCTTGAAATCTGGATATGGAATCAATCAATCATCGCCATGTCGAACGCTTATATGCGAACTCGGAATCGATCATCGCTGCGCAGTCCTTCCGAGGGCGGGGCCGTCGTGCTATCTGGCGGAACTAGCCTTATTTACCCGCCGTCGGGCGTAGCGCCAACAGGTCATTCCTGATCTCATCGAGCAGCTTCCTGCACTTGAGCTCCGCGGCCTCCATCGGGCTGACGTATCCATCCTCATGCGGGTCGAAAATCATATCCGGGTCTGGCAGCCATTTGCCGTCGTCCTCGCCGAAGGCGGTCTCGGTCATGATGTCGCAGAGGCCCAGGAGCCTGACGAAGATATCGCTCTCCCCGACATATGGGGTCGCGCGTCGGCACGCGCGGAGGTACACGTCGAGCGTCTGGAGGAACAGGTCCTCGGTGCCGATCTCCCAGGGAGGACGGGACTTATCGTCTTCCGGGTTCACCTTGATGTCGTGCAGAATCGAGTCCGGCACGCAGCGCAGGTCTGTAGTCGGCCAGACGAAATGATCGGTCTCCTCGCACAGGTCGAGGAAGTCGTAGGCCTGGTTCCATAGCACGCAGAGCACATCCAGCTGGTTTTCGGTGAGTTTTTCGTCCATGGTCCTATCTCCTGATTCTATGAGGAGGTCGGCGACGTCGATGTGCGCCCAGCAGGCGATATCCTCGACCTTCTCGAAGTCGCTCGGAGCGTGCGTCCCGCGCCGCCAGTCCTTAATCGATGAGATCGAGACGTGCATCGCGCCCGCGAGCTCCCGCATCCTGGCGGCGCCTTTGGCGCCGTGTCCTAGCAACGAATCGAACACGGCGGGGGAGAACGCGAACGTCCCGTCGCCAATCCTGTAGGTGTCTTTCCGCATTGCGGCATCTCTCTTTCTCAATCCTTGCCGACAATGTTATCTGTGGCGCGGCCGTCTACGGAGACGAACCTGGACGGACCTCTACCCGTCCGGCTTCACGGAGAACCACAGACCGTCGTCGCAGATCAGCCCGCGCGCGACACATCGACCGCCGACGTCCACTAGGACGCCGGTCACGGTGGCGTCCGCCTTGCCGAACATGCTGGGGCAGGGCAGCGTCGCGCCGACCCTGGCGATCTCGAAGCGCCGCCCGTCGCACACGATTGCCCTCGGGGTGTTGAGCCCGCACTTTCGGTCGGTCTCGACCGCTATGGGGACGACCTTGGCGTCGAACCTGCTGCATCCGCCCACGTGCCGGACCTCCCTCCCGCTCGGTATCGCGCGCCACGCGCGCGATACCCCCGCCGTCTCCCACCCTGGATACCGCCCTGCGATCCCAACGGGGAGGGCATCCGGGGCGGCACCGCCCGCGCTGCGGTCTCACCGCGCAGCAGGCGGCCTATGGCCATGCCTATTCGGCCGACCCGATGCGGTTGCCGTTCGTGTAGTCGGAATAGGCCCGCTCCCAAGCGTCCTGCACGCGGCGGGAGTCGCATATCTTGCAGAAGATACCCGTCTTGGGCGAGCCGTCGCGCAGCATGAACGTGATGAAGCAGAAGTCTCCGATATCGGGATCCTCGTTCATCATCATGGCGCCGCAGGTGTCCAGCACCTCGCGGTTGTCCTCCTGCGACCCGCCGAGGATATCGATCGTGCAGGTGGCCGTATCCGACGGTCCGACGAGGCCATCCGGCACCGCCGGCAGTGCATCCGGGTCGGTTCCGTCGATCTCCCCAAGGATGCGCGTCTCGAACGTCGAGTTTGCTGCGCGCAGGCGTCCGAGTGCGTCCGCGTATGCGATCGACGAGACGAGGCGTTCGAGCTCCCTGGCGGCAGCCTCGGCGCTGTCCGCATATCCCCGCGGGTCCTTTTCCATGAGCGCGTCGGCGAGCATGGCGACGGCCGCCTCGGCAACCCTGCCGGACTTGCCCATGTCGTCGGCGCACTCGCCGGCGAGTGCCGACAGCGCGCTCGAGTAGAAGGGGATGTCGCTGCGGCGTCCGAACCTCTCGGCCACGCGCCCGCAGGACTCCCTCCATCGTTCCATCAGCGCGAGCCTCAGGTTCGCCGTCTCATCGTGCTCGATGGGCGACACCGTGTCGTGATCCGTAGCCATGTCCATATCCTTCCGTTTCCGTTCCATCCCGCTCCCACGGCTTCCCTAGAGAGCCGTTTACCCCGAATCGCCCCCGCTCATGCCCGCTAAATTGAGATCGGGGAGGAAGGCCGCCTGTCCGTATCTTCCCGTCCGCATCGGAATCGGCTGTTTCCGATGCGCCCGAACGGGGTATCAACTGGTAATACCGAATGAACGACTTGGGCAAGGAGCAGCCATGTATACGGACGATGACGAGATCGGGCGCGCCGTCGCTGCCGATCTGGAGGAATGCTGGCAGGGCGAGGGCTGGTACCGAATCTGCTTCACCGACGGGATGGGATCGTATCCGGCCACATGGTATGGAACCGAAGCGGACCTTGCCGACGACCTTCGCGGTGCCTACGGGGATGCCGGCGAGATCCATCTGCCCTACGCCGAAATCTCTGTGATCGATCAGGCGGTCGAGAAGGTCTGGCAGGGCGAGGGATGGTATCGGGTGACGGGCGGCGACGGCGAGAAATGGGAGCCGGACTTCTACGTTACACGCGAATGCCTAGTCGCCGCACTGCGCGACGCCTACGACGAGGCATCCTTCAGCGGCGCCATATGCGTCCCACGTGTAGAGCCGGCCCCGGACCCTAACCGGCGCCGAACGCACGCCTTCTGAACCGCCCCGTGATTCAAACTGGGCGAGAACCGAACCGGAGGAATCGCTACGCGTTTCCCACAACCGGCTGCCTACGGGACGTATGGGGTCCCTCCGGTCATCCGGCCATGGAAAACGCCGGGCTCCGGTGCCAGCCCAATACATAGCCGCACAAACGCACATCTATGCGCTTACGCATCTGAGCATCTGGGTACATACATGGCGACGAAGGCGGGGGGATCGGCCCCTCGTCGGAACCGAAAGGATAGAAGCCAATGAGCATCAACCGAGTCAACATCACCGGAAACCTCACCCGCGATCCCGAGCTCCGCGCCACCGCGGCCGGCACCCAGGTGCTCTCGTTCGGCATCGCCGTCAACGATCGCCGAAAGAACCCGCAGACCGGCGAGTGGGAGGACTATCCCAATTACATCGACTGTACCATGTTCGGCACCCGCGCCGAGGCTGTCGGCCGCTATATCTCCAAGGGGAGCAAGGTCGCGATCGAGGGCAAGCTGCGCTATAGCTCCTGGGAGCGCGACGGCCAGAAGCGCAGCAAGCTCGAGGTCATCGTCGACGAGATCGAGTTCATGAACTCCCGCCCTGCCGCGTCTCCTGCTGCCGCGGTTGATGGTGGACAGCAGTATGCGGTCCCCGAGGCTCCCGCCGTCGAGGTTGCGGACGAGGACATCCCGTTCTAGCCGACCCGTACAACCCCATACTCAAGTGATCGCCCCACCGGAGACGGCGGGGCTTTTTCATGCCGTAGCCCGTCTCCACACGTTTCCCACACCCGGCTGCCTATGGGACGGATGGGGTCCCGCCGGTCATCCGGCCATGGAAATCGCAGGCCAGGGGCCTGCCGACCGGTGTCCGGGCGGCCCGCTGGGCAAATTATCGAATTACGCAGACGCATACGTGCGCATTTACGTGTTTGTGCGTTTACGCATGTGCGCAGCTGGGTACATACATACCAGCGGCAAGGGAGGCCGCGACCGCGTCGGCGCGGGATCGCCGAATATCGGAAGGAGGCCGTCATGGCCGGTTGCAAGAGGGAAGTAATGGAGCCGAGCGGAAGGGAGAAGGTCGCCGCCGCCGCCGCGCTGGTCGCGGGGCTCGTCGGGATGTGGTTCATGCTCGCATACAGCTATGTCTACATCAACTGCGCCGTGTTCCCGGTGGCGGGCGCGCTCATCGCGTACGCCTACGACGTGGCGGAGAGGACGGTGGCGGCACGGAAGGAGTGCTGCCGCAAGGTCGAAACGCGCCGCGCGTATCGCGCCGCGAGGGCGTCGGAATACGGCGCATAGCGGCGCCGGCGGGCAAGAATAAGTAAACGCGCATCCGCACAAGTATGCAGATGTGCGTTTACGCATCCGCATAACTGGGTACATATATGGCAGCGGCAGGGCCCTAGCGCCCTGCCGTCGGCGGATGCGGGACCGGTAGCGACTCGCCGGCCCCGTGCCCGCCGCCGGCAGGCGGCAGATATCCGAGAAGGCCGCCCGGAAATCGGGCGGCACCCGTAGAAGGGAAACACATGAAGACAATCGTTTTGGTCAACCAAAAGGGCGGCGTCGGCAAGACGACGTTCGCCGACGAGATCGCCTGGGGCCTCGAGCGCCGCGGGCGTGAGGTCGGCTTCATCAACCTCGACCCGCAGGGCGGCGCGAGTCACGAGCAGAAGACCGTCGAGGGCGAGAAGGCCGTCACCGTCGTCGACACCCCGGGCTATCTGAACGACAAGCTCGGCGGCTGCGTGGAGGTCGCCGACATCGCGATCGTCCCCGTCGAGCCCAGCCAGCGCGGCCTTCGCGCGATGAAGCGCACGATCCAGCTCATCACGGGCGTCAACCCCGAGCTCGAGATCGGCCTGATCGTGAACCGCTATTCCGACAAGCGAATCATCGACCGCAGCTTTACCGACTTCCTCACCGCCGACGACCTGCCCATCCTGGGCTGCGTGCCGACCGCCGAGGCGTTCAAGCGCGGCGCGTCGTTCAACCGACCGGTGTCCGAGGTGCAGCCGGGCGGCCGCGCGGCGGACGCGATCGAGGGGATTCTGGACAAGGTGGAGGCGATGCTGTAATGGCGAGGACTAAGAAGGCGGACTCCGCCATCAACAGCTTTTTCACTGACACCTCCAAGGAGATGGTCGAGCGCCAGGAGACGATCGTCGAGAAGGTCGTGAACCCCGACTCCGAGCCGGCAGCTGAGAAAAAGGCGGCGGCCTCTGAGGGTCCGACGCACCGCCTGAGCGTGATCGTCCCCGACGACCTCTACTGGCAGCTCAAGGAGTACCTGGTGGAGCACCGCCGCGAGGGCTACCGCAGTGCGAGCGACCTCATGCGCTCGCTGCTCGAGGAGCATCTGCGCAAGGACCGCTAGGCCGGTCGGAACGTCATCGAATAGAAGGGAAAACGGAAATGACAGCATTCGAGTACAGCGCCCAGGGCTACCGCGTCGCGCCCTATATCGCGGATCTCGGCAAGAAGGAGGCCTAGATGGATGCCGATGCCGGGCGCGTCCGCACCGCCCTGCGACTCCAGGCCGTCGCGGCCCGCGTCCACCACATGGACTGTGCGGGTTTCGCCGAGGAGGTGTGCGATGCCGTGGACGTCGCCGGACGTCTGGGCTATCTGGGTTGCTTGCACGCGGTTGTGAGGCTCGCGGCGGCCCGCGAGGCGATGCCGGACGCCGACGGGATGACGTGCGGCGAGCTAGGCTGTCTCGCCGGCCTCCGCCGCCAGGCGCGCGCCACCGACACGCTGGATGCCGACAGCTTCACCGCCCGCATCCTCGCTGCCCTGGATATCAAGGGGTGGTCGGATCGATCTTCCTACCAAATCGCGGCGATGCGCCTGGCCGACCTGATTGCCCCGGTCTCGCTGATGGCGTCCCCGGAGCGCACGGAGCGCGGAGACCGCGCCCTGTATTCCTACACCTGCGGGCGATGCGGCGCACGCGTGACCGTATCGGTGTGCACGCGTTGCCCGTCCTGCGGCGCCCCCATGGTCGCCGCAGGACATGGCGCTCCGGTGATGAAAGGGGCGATCCATGTCGACTCGTAAGCTGATAAAGGGCGACCGCTACCGCGCCGGGCTGTGGAAGCTGGAGGAGCGCTGCTATGAGGCGCACGTCCGCATGCCGAACGCCAAGTTCATGATCAGAACGTACCGCTGTACGTAAGGCGAGGCGGTCGCGAAGTTCGATTCGTGGGTGGAGGCGGAAGGCCTCGACCTCGCTGAGGATGGGGCCAGGGAAGCCTGCGAGGGCAGCATCGACGACGGTATGGGGACTGCGAGGCGCCCGTTAAACCGCGAGGAGCGCCGTGCGATGGAACGCCGCGACCGAAAGATAAAGAAGCGCCAGGCGCGAAAGGCGGCATCGGAGGCCGATGCCGCGCGACAGTCACAGGATATGGGGAAGGAAGAGACGGAAATGCAGAAGGTATCGAAAACGGACGGGCAGAAGACGGCGGCCGCGGGGACAAAGGCTCCGGAGACGGAGCCGGCCAGGTGCTACACGCTCATGTGCACGGGCGATCTGGGGACGGCCCCGGTGATGGCATTCCGCAACGAGGGCGACGCGAACGACATGATGCGCGCCCTGGAGCAGGTCGCGAAGGTGACGTCGCCCGATACCGTCTACGACGTTATGGAGGCCCCGTTCAAGGAGGCCATTTGAAGGGTGCTGAGGGGCCGGGGAGTGCAGGCCACACAGCTGCCCGAACCTGCCGCCGTCCCAGTCCAGCGCCCCGCGTCTCCCGCCCTGGCTCCCGCACTGAGGACCATATCGGGAGAGACACCGCACTACCGCGCGCGCTTCGAGGTCGCAGCGGCCGACGGCGCGGACGCGGCCGAGGCCGTGAAGGAGATCGTCATGGGCTGGCTGCACGCCAAGGGCCTGGACGTACCGGAGGGCGCCGCGGACATCGCGGTGCCCGCGGGCTGGACGGCCGCCGACGAGCCCGACGCCGCCAAGGCCGTCCGCTTTCTCGGCCTATCCGGCGCGCAAGGCGCGGCATGGGCGGTCGAGGCCGATGAGCTCGACGGCGAGTTCTCGCGCCGCCGCTGGCACACGAGGATCGGCCTCGCACCCGCCGGAGACGGCGGGTGCATCCTCAACGTGCAGGTATCGCACTACGCCGTCAACGGCTTTTTCGGATACCAGCGCAACCCGCTGCCGTCCGTGCCGCGCGTCGTGCGCGATATCCTTGCGAACGGAAAGCTAGACGTGAGGATCGGCGCGTCGCGTGTGAGCGTCGAGGAGATATACCTTGACGCGGACACGCTAAAGCGCGATTTCATGTCGAGCCTGACCGATCGCGCGCGCTGCCTGCCGATCGTCCTCATGACGACCGACGACGACGGCAAGACCCCCGTATGGGATGCGACCGAGCTCGCATCGAAGCTCGTGGGCATGGCCACCGTGTACGTCATCGACATGCGCGACGGCGCGTTGGTGCAGGCGTTCCGCGACCTGCTGCCCGACCGGACACCGGCCGGGCGCTACAGGATCGGGCGCAGCGCGGTCATGGTATACCGTCCGGGCATCGACCTGTCGGGCGAGGAATCTCTATCGGCCTGCACGCTCTTCACGCGCCACAGGATCGAGCGCTATGCCGCGGGCGGGCGCGACGGTTTCATCAACGTGCTCATGCAGGGCCTCGGCCGCGGCATCGACGCCCGACCGGGCGACGTCGCCGGAATCGGCGACGTGCTGTGGCTGCGCAGCCGAGTCGAGAGCGAGCGGCAGGGCGAGCGCATCGAGCGCCTGCGCTCGCGCGCGAAGGCGGCAGCCGAGCCGGTCGCCGATATCGACGGGCTGCGCGCGGAGAACGCGCGCCTGTGTGCCGATGCCGAGGCCTGGGAGGAGATCGCGACGGACCAGGAGCGGAGCTATTCCGACGCCACGGCAAAGGTGGACGAGCTCACGAGGACCGTCCAGCGCCTCGAAGGCGAGAAGCGCGCGCTCGAACGCAAGGCGGTGCCGCGAGGGTGGCCGAATGCCTCCAGTCGATCCCGCGCGACCTGACGGACCTCCTGAAGCTCGCGCGATCCATCTGGCCCGAACGTATCGTCGTCCTGCCCGAGGCAATGGACTCCGCGAAGTCCTACGACGGCAACCTCGCCGAGGAATGGGATATCGTCCGCAGCACCGCGACGGCGCTCTACGGCCTCCTGTTCGAGGACGACGGTTGCGAGGGGCAGGTCGCAGACGAGTTCCAGCGCCGTACGGGCTACGAGCTCACCTTCAGCGAGAGCAGCGCCACCAGGGCGCGCGCCGATCTGATGAAGATGCGCGAGAGGAGCTACGGCGGCCGAACCGTCGACATCTCCGCCCACATCAAGGGGAGGAGCCAGAAGAACACCTTCCGCCTTCACTTCTACATCGATCGGGAAAACGAGCTGATAGTCATAGGGCATGCCGGATGCCACATGAAGACCGCCGGCTCGCACCGTCGCGGTTTCAAGTAGCACAGATCCCCGCCATCGGAACCGATGGCGGGGATCCTTTTTGAGCAACGCGCGAAACAGGCGGCGGAAACGGCCCGCGCAATTGCAGGACTGCGGATACGGCGGCCGGCGTTTGGGACCGGGCGCTTTTGGGTAGCATCGAATGGTAATGCCGGCGACGTGACCAGAGGGGAGGGAGAATATGTTCGATACCGATAGCGATGTCCCGTACGACATCGAGCCGACCGCGACCGAGAAGCCGAAGGCCTCGACTGCGGACAGCGCAGCCGAGGCTGCCAAGAAGACGGCCGAGGCCGAGAAGCGCGAGAAGCGCCGCGCCCGCCAGAAGCGCCAAGCGTTCACCGAGCAGATGCAGAACTTGACGATGGACGACATCAGACGCCTGATGGAGTCCAGCGTCGACCTCGGCGGCGTCAGCGACCCGCAGGCCGAGATTGAGCGCCGCATCGAGCGCAACGGCATGGCGTACCTGATGAAGGGCGGCGCCGTGTATGCCGTGGTGCTCTCGAGCGACGACTACGAACGTCTCGCGGACAAGAAGGCGTAGACCTCGCATTGGCGAGGGTCGCCGGGCGAGAGGCCGCCACCGGAACACGGTGGCGGCCTTTTTCATGTCGCGACGCAACGCCCGGAACACTGACCGGACAACGATGGAAAGCGAGCGGAAACGCTCGCGGCGGACACAGACGGCCAGGCCCCGCCCCGCCTCGATGCGCGTCCGCCGGAGCCGGGAGGTATCGGATCGGCGCGCATCGAGACGTTGGACACGCGCCCGCGCGCAAGACTCCTGCCGCGATCGGGCACGCAGGCTACCGCACCCCGTCATAACTTCGAGTGCCACGCGGACATGCCGACATCTCTCCGCAAGCAGCTCGTAGATCGGCGCCGGGTCGTCCACGGCATCGCCATCGGCCGCGAGCAGATCGAGCACGGCGGCCACCCCCTCGATGATACGGGCGCAATCGTCAGCATCCATATGACCCTCCTTCTCATCGCTGAAAACAACTTATACGGCCGTGACGGTATCCGAGCCGTATCGGACTTGCAACAGATGAGCAGCGTCCCGTTCGTCGCGAAAGAGACGAGGGACAGCCGAAACGCGGACGGTATAACGGCATCGGATGACCGGTGTAAACCGGTTTAAACCCAGGCAAATAGGGGTAGGATACTGAAAACTTCGCAAGAGACGCATAGTTGTACCTCCATCGTGGATGTATGTACAACTATGCCGCCGAAGTCGGTCAGATTTCCGCCACCGAGCACAGCCCGCCGACGGAAACCCGCCCGCCTCCGGCGCTTGCCAGGGCTCCGCCCTTGGACCGGGGTCGCGCACAGGTGCGCGAGGAATTGGAGGAAGCGTGGCAAAAAAAGCCACCTCGCAGACAAGGATGGTCAGCATCAGGTTGACCGAGGAAGAGATCGGCACACTCAAGGCCAAGGCGAGCCTTGCAGGTGCGACCGTCACGGACTTCATCCGCGAGACGGCGATCTACGGCAAGCAGGAATTCACGCTATCGAAGCTGCCCGGCGGCGAGCGCGTAGACGTGAAAGAGGCGCTGGAAGGGCTGCTCGACACCGAGCACCGCACGGTGCAGAAGCATTTCAACGTGACGCCCTACGAAGATACCTTCATCAGGTCCGCTGCCAAGAAGGCCGGCATGACGCAATCGCGCTTCATGGTCGACCGCATCCTCCATACGCCCATGTACTACATCGGCGACCCCGATTTCTTTCAGAAGTTCTTCTACGAGCTCAACAAGCAAGGCGTGAACCTGAACCAGCTCACCGCCGCGGCCAACACACTGGTCCTCCTACAGGACATGCCCGATGTGAGCAAGGAGCGCCGACGCGAGCTGATCGGGAAGATCGAGAACTTCGTCGCGACCCTGAAGGACCCCTACTGCAAGGCGCTCGCGGAGACGCGCGGCCTCATGATGCAACTCAGGCGGCAGTCGGAAGTTGAGCGCTAGCATGGCGATGCTCAAGACACTCGCCCGTAAGTTCGGCGGCTGCAAGCAGATAAGGGACTACCTCGCGCGCAACGGCCGCGCCGTGACGTTCCGTTCCAGCTCAATCGAGTTGGACAGCGGCGACTGGGACGAGCGGATGAACGAGACGCGCCAGATGTTCGGTAAGGACAAGGGGCGCAAGTACTACCATTTCGTGATCTCGCCCGACCCCGAGGACGGCCTGGATGCCCGAGCGGTCGATACGCTGGCATACGATTGGGTGCGTGAGCGTTACAGCGGATACCAGTGGGTGATCGAGACCCACATCGACAACGGCATCCCGCACGCGCATATCGTGGTCAATTCCGTCAATCCGGTGGACGGCAGGAAGATACACCTCGACGACAATGACGTGCAGGTCGACGCGATGGAGCTCCAGCGCATCTGCCGCGATTACGGCTATTCGGCGTTCGACAACTTCAAGTTCTCTAGAGACGAGGACGGTGCCTGGTACGCGCGCACGCCGCGCCCCGACCGTCGCCGCGAGGTCGTCTTGCAGGAGGCGCGCCCGGCTCGCCGGCATGTGACGGACGCTCAGCGCCGCGCACGGTACAGCGGGAAGAAGCTATGGACCGACGCGATGCACGACGATATCGAGTCGGCCCTACAGGGTTGCCGTACATGGCCCGCGCTCGAGAGGCGTCTGGCGGAGAAGGGATACCGCATCAACGTCAACCGCCGCGGCGTGCTGACGTTCTACCCTCCCGAGGGCAAAGGGCATCCCGTGAAGGGTTACAAGCTGGACGACTCCTATACGGTCGAGGGACTGCGTGACCGTCTTGCCGTGCGTCTCGAGGGACAGCGCCCGAACGTGAAGATGTGCGCCGAGGACCTTGTCCCGGACGTCGTCCTGCCGCCCATGACTTTCGAGACGGTCGCGTCCAACAACCTCGAGCGGTCGAAGAGGATCGAGCGCTCCGCCGCGCGCCTCGCCGCCGCGGCCGATGCCGTGAACATCATCCGCGAGCGCGGCTACCTCAGCTACGCGGATATGGCGGCCGACGCCAGACGCCTCGTCGCCGAGGTCGAAGCGCTCGACGCGAGGACCGACGCCCTCAAGCTTGAGGCCGAGCAGACAGCCGAGGCCATCCGCCAGGTCGAGGTATACACGGCCTGCGCCGCGCAGCTGACCGTGCGCCCGGAAAGCCCCGGCGCGCTCGCGGCATGGCGCGAGGACAACGCCGACGAGCTCCGCGAGATGGAAAAGATCCGCAAGTGGATGGCCGAGCGCGGCATCATGCTCACCGATACGACCTATACGGACCTTCTCGCGCGCCGCGACGGCGTCAAGGCAGATGCCGCGAACCTCGCTTCGGCGGCAGGCGACATCCGCAACCGCTCGCGCCGTCTTTCCGCCGCGGTCGATGTCCTGGCCTCGTCCCAGATGCCGATCGGCCCCACCGATGTCCGCAGCCGCGGCGAGAGGCAGAAGGGTACCGGGCGCGGCCTGCGCGGAGCCAAGGTCATCACCGCGCACCAGACCGCCGAGCTGACGCGCGAGTACACGCGCTACCGGAAGGCGTATTCGGAGGCAATCGCGGCCGGCGCGCTCACGCCGGACAGGATCAAGCAGATCGAGCGCGACCACGAGCGCGCCAAGGCGAGGATCATCGGCGAGCAGCGCGAGGAGGACCTGCGCGCGGAGCGCTCGGCGTACGGGATGGCCGGAAGCGAATGGGCGCAGGATGCCCCAGTGACGGTCGCCGCACCCGGCGAGACGGATAGGAGGGCGAAGCCAGGATGGAGACCGTACCTCCAGCGCCCAGCGACCGAAAGGCAGATGAAATATCTCGAAGACCTCGTGGAGTCCGGTGTCATTGCGCAGGCCGACGTCGATAGCCTCGGCGGCGAACCGACTATAGCGGACGTCAACGCGCTGCTTAACTCGCATCCTAAGGTCAAGAACCTCGAGCTCGAGAAGAGAGACGGGGGAGACGCGGTCGACTCGCGGACGTACGCACAGACCCGGGACGATATCGAAGACGACGGCTATACGCCGGCTAACTACACGAGAAGGAGATAGACGGTGAATATCATCGTGAAGATGCACGATATGGCCCGCGTGGTCGAGACGACGCGCATGGACCTGCACAGCGGCATCATGCTCGAGGACGACTTCCTCGACATTTCCGACTACCTTAACCAGGGCGTGCTTCTTGAGCGCAGCGTGTTCATCACCACGAGCGACGACATGCAGCTCCTCAAGCGCGCCGTGACGCTTATCGAGCCGGACGAGCTGGATGCCATCGACGGCGTCTACGCCGACGGTAAGCCGATTCTCGTGAGGACCGAGGACGGTTCGCGCTTGGCCCCGGCTGTGTTCGAGGTGCTGTTCGACGACAGCGGCAATTACATGGGTGACCACGGCCAGGGCCTCTGCGTCTACTATGAGTCCGGCAGCTACGAGACGATAGTGCCGACTGTGCTCTCATTCGGCGATGGCATGCTCGTTGCCGACGACTTGATCGATTGGAGCGACCTCGACTCGGGCATCACCTGGACCCGCGGAGCCTGGACGCGCGGTGACCGGAACCTCATGGAGCTACGCCCCGAGCCCACGGTCGTGGTCGATCCGGAGCAGTACGCACACATGGAGCTCATGACCTTTGGCGGGCAGCTCGTCGCCATGAAGACCGCCGGCGGCATGGTGAGCGGCGGCGGCACCGTCTCGGACGGTCCCGATATCGACGATGCCGAGACCGAAAGCGAACCGCAGCCGTCCCAAGACGAGGAAACCGACAACGCGGCGGCAGCCGCCGCCGGAAACGGCGCCACCGATCGGGCTTTACTCGAGGATGCTCCCGACGCCGTCGAACCCGAGTCTCCCGCGGACATCGCGGGAGACGACGCGGAGACCGAGAGCGGCCCCAAACCCGGCGGCTCGGAAATCGAGTCCGCCGAGGCCGATGACGGCTCGGGTTCCGATGGGGACCCGGACGGAGATGACGGGGATCCCAACGGGGACCCCGATGACGATGAAGACGGTGACGACGATGGCGATGGCTACTACGAGGAAGACGATTCGATGTTCGCCGATCTCTTCTAGAAAGTGACCGCAATGATGGCCTCGCGCTTCGGCGCCAAGGCCGTGGAGCGCGATGACAAGCGCCACCGCGTGACCGATCGCCTAACCGACTACTACCGCAAGTTCCGCAGCCTCACCGCCCACTATCCCATCCTGGAAGACGATCTGTAACCCGCCCAGCCATCCAAGGCCCCGCCGGACCCCGGCAGGGCTCCCAGCATCTATTCCAAGGCACTCGGTAATCGGGTGCCTTTTTCAATATCCGCCCCGTTCAGTGAATAGATTTTTCTATCGCGGGTAGAAGTCGGGACATTGTGGCGCATTCCTGATGGCGACCCGGAACATGGAATCGCAACCGATGGAAAGGAACTTGAAATGTCTGTGAATGTATGTGGCTTGGGCGAAATCGAAGACAACTTGAAAGAGATTGCCGACGAGCTGAGCAAGCGCAACGAGATCGAGGCCCGGAAACTCGAGCTGCTGAAGCAGATTGAGAAGAATCTATCCGATAAAGACAAGGAGTAGACCGATGACCGTTATCCAGTATTGCCATGAAAAGACCAATGTAGGCGAACTCGTGATTATCCGTGAGGGCGGGTGGGTGACGTGCGCGGCCTTTATCGATCACGAGGATTTATTTCGCCTGCCGCCCTCTATGGCCAAGGCCGAGGTTATTGGCGAAGAGAGCGGCCGGATTCGACTCGCGAACCGAGCGGGTGGCTTTGAGGACGCTCCGTGCATCTATCTCGATATCTAGTAGAGGGAAGCGACCAGTGGTTCAAGACGAGATTGCAGTCATCATTCCCTGCTATAACGAGGCCCCGACCATCGGTAAGGTGGTCGATGATTTCCATCGCGAGCTGCCCGAGGCCACGGTCTACGTCTACGACAACGCCTCGACTGATGCGACCGCCGCGATCGCGATGGGGCACGGGGCAACCGTACGATTTGAGCCCCGTCAGGGCAAGGGAAACGTCTGCCGGCAGATGTTTCGTGACATCGATGCCGACTGCTACCTCATGGTCGACGGCGACGATACCTACCCCGCAGAATCGGCGCTCTCCCTCTGCGCTCCCATCCTCGCAGGCGAGGCCGATATGGTCGTGGGTGACCGCCTATCCAACGGCACCTACGCACAGCAAAACACCCGCGCTTTCCACGGCTTCGGCAACGACCTCGTGCGCGCCATGATTAAGTGGATATACGGCTACGGTTTCGAGGACGTCATGACCGGCTACCGGGCCATGTCCAGGCCGTTCGTGAAGACCATCCCGGTCCTGTCCGAGGGCTTTCAGATCGAGACCGAGCTATCGATCCACGCCGTCGACCGGCGCTGGCGAATTGCAGATGTCCCCGTGGAATACCGGGACCGTCCCGAGGGCTCGGTCTCGAAATTGAACACCGTGAGGGACGGGCTGAGGGTGATCGCCATGATCGGCACCCTGTTCAAGGACTACCGCCCGTTGAAGTTTTTCTCGCTGGTCGCCCTGCTGTTCTGCATCAGCGGCCTGTGTGCCGGCATCCCGGTGGTGACCGAATACTTCACCACCGGCCTCGTGCCACGGTTCCCGACCGCCATCCTCGTCGCGGCGCTCATGTTCATGGCCGCACTCTCGCTTGCCACGGGCTTCATCTTGGACGCCGTTGCGAAAGTCGAGCGCAAGCAGTGGGAGCTACGCGTATACCGCCATACCGAAAAGGGCTGACACAATTCGATGACAACGCGGCCACCGCCGGAAACCGGCGGTGGCCATAACGATCCACAGTAGGCACCCGGAAACCGGGTGCCTTTTCATTCAATGGACCCCCAGCTCAGCGAATAGATTTCCTCCCCACCGGGTACAAGTCGGGCAGTTATGCACCTGATGGATGGGGGAGGAAACCCGTCATGCGCGAGACACCCGAAACGGATAAGATCGCCGCCCAGGCCAAGCCGGCAGCCAAGATCGATGAACTGATTGCAGAGCTCTGTCCGGATGGGGTGGAGTATAGAAATCTTTATGATATTGCCCACTTCAATAGAGGACAGGTTATCACTGCAAAAGCTGCCGTTAATGGCGGCATTCCCGTAGTCTCGATGCGCAGGAGCAGCGAGAGCAGCTAGAGCGGCAATTGAGGAGCTTAGAGA
>OGDF01000129.1_pt1 | contig 111905 bp, 88 predicted proteins | sample 1570141 | NCBI WGS metagenome assembly OGDF01 (sample SAMEA4370581, study PRJEB24528) | human gut metagenome | reverse complement strand
GTATAATAGCCACTTCCATGACGTTCGGTCAAAATAAAAAGTGGTCGTTTTTTTGTAAGTATGTTAAAAATAGCTGCAGAAAACATGAGAAAATCGTGATATTCTGTGGCTATTTTTCTTTGAGCAGTGTTTGAAACTGCCTTATACCCTAGATTTCGCGACAGCGAAATCTATTCATATCTAAAATCAATATAAAAAAGCAATAATGGACATGACTACAAAAAATTCTGTATATAAAGGGGACTATTCGGGTTTGATTTTTATTTCATAATAATCGGGGCCGTCATCATTTTCTATCTCCTCATCTTCTGTGATACCAACATACTTCTTTGGATTGTCAAACAGCAGACTTTCCACCTCATTAACATCAATAATGCCTTCTACATTTGCCTGTAGTTTCCATGTGTTGTTAGACTTAATGGATTTTTTTGATGCACTGGATAAAGTATTGTCCATGCCACATAAATAGATTGTTCCATTTTTCATTTTAACACCTTCAAAAGTCGGAATCATATTATGGGATATGTTCTTTACTGATTTTAGCGTGACATTGACAGAGAGAGGGGAAAGCTGTATCTGCTCAACCGATATGCCGGTATTTCCTAACATATTACTCTTTGCCGTGAAACTGTATTTACTTGAATTCCCGGACAGCGGAGCTTCTATTTTCCAAGTCGCAGATGTCACATTTTCTATTTGACTATCTGTGCCATGAATATACTGTCCGAGATTTGTCAATGTAATATTGATTGTTTTGTTTAAGAAATAATTCTTTTTTCCGTTGTTGGTAAACAGCATATTATATTCCAGGCTGCTATCTTCTTTTGCGTAAGGAAAGATTAGGCTGCCATCTGCATTTTTAGATAATGCTTTGCCATTTGGCAGAACAGGCTGTCCATTTTCATTCGTTGTTGTACCGTCATAAAAATCATGCCAGCCGCTTAATTTTTCTCCATCTATTGTAGCATTAAATTCATCAAACTCAGGAACGCTATCAGCGTTGTTGAGCTTATAACCGGTGACCTTAAGCGATACAAATGCGTAATAGCTGTCCACTACAGTCTGTTGTACAGTTACTTTCACACCATCCTTTGTGCAAGTCGTGTTTTTACCATCCGGTTGATTTAATAAACCTTGCTCCTGATATTTAGAAATCTGTTCATCAGTGACATGATAATTATTTTTCATATAATCATTCCAGTGTTGTACGACTGCGGCTACAGCAGCACCACCTCCTGTAAGTATCATTAAGCAGATAACAGCCGCTGCTGCATATTTTTTAAATGTACCACTGAGAGTTTTTCTTTTTTCTTTTTCTAATCTCTGTTTTAAAACCGTTACCTGATGCTCATCTACATGGAGCTGTTGATATACTTTTTTAATATCATTTTCATAATCTATCTCTTTCATATAATACACACCTTTCTATTTGTCGGTTTAAATTTCCTCCGTAAGTGATTTTCTTAACTGTTCTCTTGCACGGGCAATCTGCTGTCGCACCGTAGTTTCTTTTCGCTTTAAAATCTGTGCAATCTCCTTTAGCTTATAACCTTCATAATAATAAAGTTCAATTACGATACGGTATTTTGCAGGAAGCTGCATCACGGCACGAAACAGGTCAGACTCGTATTTATCTTTATAATGAATACTGTCATCAAGCTCTACTTCGTGCTTTCTCCACGGAGACATAAGAACAGACTTACTGCAGTTGACGGTGACACGGATTAGCCATGCCTTTTCATGTTCAGCATTTTCAAATACCGGTGATTTACGAAAATACCGCAGAAACACCTCTTGAAAAACATCATCCGCATCGGAACGGTTTCTGCAATAAGAGAATGCAATACGGTAAACCATATCCTTGTATTTTTCAATTACTTCGTTCATTTTTAATCGCTTCTCCTTGATTTATTTGTTTCGTTGGTGACTTGAAAAAACATTCCTGTAATTTTCATTGTACCATTTATATATTTGTTGTACTTGTTATATCTTCTTAGAAACGTTTCTATATAAAACACTCTGCGTTTGAGGAAAATGTTACATGAAGTTTAAAATAAATTTATATGGTAGGAGAAAAGTGATATACTAAACTCAATCATTCAAATAATCAGAGTTGAAATGAAGTGAAGTATGTCAAGACTAAATTTTGTGGATATTCCGGATGATGTGAAAATTAGGTTTAACGGCAATGATATTGTGACAGGAAGTGACGGGTATAATGCATGGTGGGGTAGGGAATATGAGAGGAGGGAAAAAAGATGATTTATAAAGATATTTCATTTGAAGCAGTTCCATTTTCATACGAATTATTTTTTGATGACAGGATAACACTTGTTGGAGGGGATAACGGAACAGGAAAGACAGTATTATATGAAATTCTTGAAGACCTTAAGTTGACAGATGAATATAATGCAATAAAATTGTTTAATTACAAATCAGATAATATGAAAGAAAATCTGATACAATGTAGGGATTGTTTTGTTGTCATTGATAATGCAGATATTTTAATTGATGACGATATAAGGCGATTTATAAATTTTGAATTTTCTAATCAGTATATGCTTTTCTTGAGAAATTGTGATGGCTTAAATGTATCAGATAAAAGTTTTAAAATATTGCATCTTGAAGATAAAAAGATAACACTTCAAGATGAGTTATAGAAAGATGATGACATGACAGACTTTATGCTTTGATTTTTGCTTATAAGGTGGATAATAATATATCCACCTTAAACTAATAAATTATTGTTCACCGGTTTTTTCTAAATTTTAATTTTGGTTTTTTGATATTTTTAGTTGTATCCAAGAAGTAGTTCTCGTTTTTTTTACGTTAATTTCAATACTTATTCGACTTTTTCCAGTCAATATTTTCCCTGATATATTTAAAGGTTGCTTCTTCGCCCTCGTCAGCAAGCATAGTTAAAAGTTTTTCAAGTAATGCTCGTGTGTTAGGATGCAACACATAATAATCTTTGTTTTTATTGTAGTATTCCAGCGGAAAAGAATCATTGTAGGTGTCACGATTATAGTTTTTACTTGCTGAAATTCTGTCGCAGAACATCTCAAGTACATATCTTGTAGGCATAGGCATACCGACAAGACCGTCTCTCGGATTTATTGCGAAATCTATCCAGTATTCAAAATGATGTTTGTTGCGTCCTTTGTGGTGAAGCCATGCGGAAGAGTATTTTTTGTCTTCTTTTTCGGCAAAGTTCGGGCTTCGTTTGCCGCCCTGATAATATTTTACACCTGCAAAAAATTCTATAGGATTATATTTAGACCAGTCGTGCATAATTCCCTGTTTGTAAAGACCGGCTTTAAAGCAGTAGTGCCTTACAAGATTTTTGTGGTGAAGAATTGTGCAAAGGTGACCGTAAAAATTTTTTAGGTAGTTCATGATATTTTTTGTTCCTCATTTCTAGTATTCTGTATATTGCGTAACCTTTTTGCGTATGTATGATGTTATATAGGCAAAAAGATATGATTTATTCATTTAAACACTTTTTCATGTTGCCAGGTATAGGTGGGACAACTAACTAGACAAGTATATCATAATGTTTCACGATTTTCCATATTCCCTCATCCAGATCTTCGGTGTCATTCTTTTTTCAGTTTAAATTACCCATAAAAAAATTTAAATAGTTTATGATGTGCGTAATTTCTGGTATATAAATAGATTTTGCGACGGCATAATTTTATATGAGCAAGTAGTGAAGCAGATTGCGAATATCCTTGACCGGAATATAGCTTGTTGTTAAAGTAAAAAGCGGTTATAATATTATATAAATAAAAAGAGTTATTTGCTTGATGTTTGTAGGTGATTATCGGAGGATAATAATAGCAAATAAAAATATATAAAGAGGTGATTTTTTTGAAAACATTACAGGATGCTTTAAAAGTAGGAGAAGCAGTAGATATAGAATTCAAATCTTGGATAAAAACATCAAGTATGAAAGAAAGAATTTCGTTGGCTGTTGATGAGTTGATTGCATTTGCTAATTGTAAGGGTGGGACAGTATATTTTGGAGTTGAAGATGATGGAGAAGTAACAGGCTGTACAGGAAAGTACGATTTACAGTCTATCTGTGAATCAATATATGATAAGACAAGACCACCAATGTTTACTGATATTGAAGAGATTGAATATGATGGTAAAACAGTAATTGCGATTACAGTGGAAGCGGATGGAAAGACTTATGCAACAACGGATGGAAGATGTCTTAAGCGACTGGGAAAAAATTCTAAGCCTTTTTATTCGGATGAAATGGCACATATATATTCAATAGAACATACTAATGATTTCTCTTCACAAATAATAGCAGAGAGTTCCATTGATGATATAAATCTTTTAGTGGTATATGCTTTGAAAGAAAAATTAAAATTGCATGATCCGGTATCAACTTTACCAGATTTGGATGATATGGCTTTTCTGAAAGATCTTAAGTTAATAGCGAATAAAGATGGTCAAATAAAACTTACAATAGCAGGATTGTTGTTTGTTGGAAAGGATATATCAATTCAAAAACTATTGCCACAGGCGGAAGTCATATATTTACATTATGGTAAAGATAATCTTGAAGAGTATAATGCACGAATAGATATGAAACAACCGATAATTACTATATTAGACAGGCTTACGGAAAAAATAGAAAATGAAAATAAGATAAGGTTGGTTCAGATTGGACTGTTTAGACTTGAAGTGGCTGATTTTTCGACTAAGGTATTTCAGGAGGCTTTGTTAAATGCACTTTCTCACAGAGATTATCAGCAACAGGGGGCAGTGTATGTTAAACATTATTCAGATAAAGTTATAATCGAGAATCCTGGGGGATTTTTAGATGGGATAACAGCGGATAATATTATTACTCATCCATCATCACCGAGAAATAAATTAATTGCAGAGACATTGCAAAATTTAAGATATGTGCAGCGAACTGGGCAAGGGGTAGATATAATTTATAAGGAAATGGTAACTATGGGAAAGCCATATCCGATTTATAGAATGTTTAATGATGCGGTACAGCTGACAATAGGAAGTGCGATGGAAGAACCAAATTTTGTTGAGTTTATTATAAAAGAACAGGATACAAAGCAAATAACTTTTTCTTTGGCTCAATTGATGATTTTAAGGTATATTGCTGAAAATAGAAAGATTACATTGTCTGAGGTAAAGAAAGTGGCGCAGATATCAGATGATGAAGCAAGAAAATGTTGTTCTGATTTGATGCGGCTTGGTTTGATTGAAAATATTGCAAAAGAGTATATGTTGACTGCGAGAGTATATGAGGCTGTAAAATCAGATGTTGAATATACTAGAGATAAAACGGTGCAGTATATTAAAGCAAAGGACATGATTGTTGAATATATAAAAAAACATGGATTTATAAACAGAATGACAGTCCAAGAATTATGTGGATTTAGTAATCAGCAGGCTAGAAGAACTATTGAAAAAATGAGAAAAGAAAATATTATTGTTATGAGCAGTGGAGGAAAATATGCTAAATATATTATGGTGGAGCCATAATGTTGATTTAATTTGTTATGACGAGTTAAATGACAAATTAGATAACGAGTTAAAAATAAAAGCATATAAGAAAATATACATGAATAATCGACAAATAACAATTTGTCATAACAAATTAGATGACAAGTTAAAAAATAAATAAGGATGATAGAGAATGTTATATGAAAATATAATTTAAAGAGATTAATTTAATACTGTGAAATTCTTTCATGATTTTCCATATTCCCGTCTCCAAACCTTCGGTGTCATTCCTTTCCACTGTTTAAATGAGCGTATTAAATGGCTACAGTCTGAAAAGCCTGTTTCCTGACTTATATAATTTAAATCAAGGTCAGTAAATATAAGCAGGTCTGCTACACGGTTCAGACGTATAAATTCTATATATTCTTTGCAGGATTGGTTGTAAAACTGTCTGAATGAGCGTGCAAAGTTTGAGTAACTCATATTGCACATTTTGGCGAGTTCCTTTACATGAAGCTGTTCGTTATAATGCCTGTCAATATATTCTGTAATATTGTCAAAGGGATTGTCGGGGGCGGATGCACAGAGTACCTTCTCATCAACAGCAACGCCTTTTGAAATCCATATACGACTCATATATGTAAGAAGTTTTGCTATATTTGAGCCGATAAGTGTATCGTATCCATATTGTCTTGTTTTTATTTCTTCTATACATTGTTCAAAAAGTTCGTAAATCTGGTAGTTTTTTAAATCCTTTTTTGAAAAAAATATATTTTCGGGATTTTGTTCGTAAGCAATATTGAGCATATTTGAAAAGCGTGATTTGTAATTGCCTGATATGTGCAGGAAATTTAAATCAAATTTTAGTACCTGATAGCTTATATCACAGTTTGCAGATAGCATGTTTTTATCGGGTACTGGTTGGATGGAACCATGCTTTTTGTCAATTTTGGGATGAATTTCATCGGATGAAAGCGGACTTAAACAGGCTTTCTTCGTAAGAGAAAGACCTTTTTTGACAATGGAAATAGCTTCGGCAGGAGTTTCATAAATTGAATGTATATGCTTTGGGCAGAAGATAATAAGGTCACCCGGGGAGAGATTATAGATGTTTTCATTGCAGATAACTTCTGTATTGCCATTTAATATATGGATAATCTCAAAAAAGTAGTGCCAGTGAGGGAGAATTGGAAAATTGTCAGGTGTCGAGGTATGCACAAAGGCTTCTATAGGTGAATTTAATCCGTCGCAGTATTCGTAAAGATTTTTAATGTTTTTTTCCATATTGGTTCTCCGTTCTTGTTTATTGATAATAATATATCATTAAAAAAGGTGTGAAAAGGTTAGGTGATGCCGTTTTTGTTTGAAAATATTATATAATATATAAACGATTTTTTCAATAATATTATTCTTGGGAATAGTAAGCTGAAAATAAAGCAAAATAGTGTTTATTGGACTCAAAATAGTATTATAAACTTTCAATATATGATAGATTTATACAATTTTTTTATAGGTTTATTATATTATATATATGTCTGCTGTGATATACTGTAAAAACTTTCGTAAGTTATAAGATGATGCAAGGGGCAAAATACTTTTTAATCCCAACATCATAAGATATGCAGAACAGGAATTGTCTAATGTTTAATAAATAACATTGTGAATAGTTTTGCAGATAACTTATAAGTTTGAAAAAACATATGAAAAAGAGGAACAGGAAAAGGAGAATTAGAAAAATGACACCGATGAAATGGTTTTATTCATTTTTGAAGAAATACCGCTGGCGTATGTTTTGGGGAATAGTGCTGACTACTATTGTTGCAGTTTGTGCTTTAGTCAGTCCATATGTTTCAAAGCTTATCGTTGACCGGGTTATTCAGAATGAACAGTATGGTATGCTTAGAAATCTCATTATTGTACTTATTGTTACTATTATAATAAGGGGAATATGCAGATTTTTCTCGCAGGTACTTTTTGAGACAAGTTCTCAGAATGTTCTTTACAGTATGCGTGATACGGTTTACAGAAAACTTCTTCAGGAGGATTTCGCATTTTACAATAAGAACAGAACAGGTGACCTGATGAGCCGCCAGACAGGTGATATGGATGCTATCAGACATTTTGTGGCATATGTAATATATGTTACATACGAGTATGTTTTATATTTTGTGATAGCACTTATCATGATTTTTGCAACAAATTTAAAAATGGCGTTATGTATGGTACTTGTATTGCCACTTACGGCACTTACAACATATTTTCAGGCAAAAAGCGTAAAACCGGCTTTTAGAAACTGCCGTAATGCTTTTTCAAGTCTTAATACTTTTGTTCAGGAAAATGTAAGTGGAAACAGGGTTGTAAAGGCTTTTGCAAAAGAAGATTATGAGATGGAGAAATTTGCCGTTGAAAATGACAGATACAGGGATTCAGAGCTTGGTGCGGCAAATGTGTGGAAGAAATATGTACCGCTTTTTGAAGTTTTCTCAAATATTTTGACACTGGTACTTATGCTTGTCGGCGGTATTATGGTTGTTAACGGACAGATGACTATGGGTGACCTTGTTGCCGTAAACGGTTATCTTTGGATGCTTACAATGCCGCTTCGTATGGCGGGATGGCTTATCAACGATATGCAGAGATTTACGACTTCTGTTGAAAAAATTTACAATACATATATTGCCGAGCCGGATGTTAAGAAACCTTTTAATCCGGTTCACCGCAAGAAGCTTGATGGAAATGTAAAATTTGAGCATGTTTCATATCAGGCAGATGATGAGGACATTCTTTATGATATTAACTTTGAGGTCAAGAAGGGTGAGACAGTCGGAATAATAGGAACTACAGGTGCAGGAAAGTCTACGGTAATGAATCTTTTATGCCGTTTCTTTGATGCGACAGAGGGAAGTGTCTATGTTGATGGTGTAAATGTAAAAGACATGGATATGTACGAACTTAGAGAAAATATAGGTATTGCAATGCAGGATGTATTTCTTTTCTCAGATACGATTGAGGGAAATATAGCTTATGGAAGACCGGATTGCAGTTTTGAGGATGTAAAAAGAGTTGCAAAAATGGCAGATGCTAATTTATTTATAAAAAATCTTCCTGACGGATATGACACAATTGTAGGTGAGCGTGGAGTTGGACTTTCCGGTGGACAGAAACAGAGAATTTCGCTTGCAAGAGCACTTCTTAAAGACCCGGCAATCCTAATTCTTGATGATACAACATCAGCTGTTGATATGGAAACGGAGAGTTATATTCAGAGACAGCTTGAAAATATAAATCATGCATGCACGACATTTATAATTGCATACAGGATTTCTTCTATTAAAGATGCGGATAAAATACTTGTGCTTGACCAGGGAAGAATTATTGAGCAGGGAACGCATGATGAACTTGTAGCGAAGAATGGATATTATGCAACAGTTTATTATCATCAGTATCCTATGGCAGCTAAATTGAGAGAACAGGGGGTGAAATAGATGGCTAGAAATAAATATGATGTTGACGAAGTAGTAGAGCAGAAATTTGATATAAAGCAGCTTAAAAGACTTGTTGATTATATCAGACCTTATAAGGGAAAAATGTTTTTTGTACTCGTGCTTATGCTTTCATCATCAGGACTTGGAATGTTTCTTCCGAAGTTTCTGCAGATTGAAATGGATAAGTATATACCAGACAAAGATATAAAATCCATTGTGATGCTCACTGTACTTGCCGGAGTTATCGTTCTCTATTCGGTAATAAGTACGAGAGTAAAGATAGATGTAACAACTAAGGTTGGTCAGGACATAATTCATACGATAAGAGAAGATATTTTTAAACATCTTCAGGAACTTCCGTTTAGTTATTATGATGAAAGACCGCATGGAAAGATTCAGGTAAGGGTGGTAAATTATGTAAATAACCTTAGTGACCTTCTTTCAAATGGTATCATAAATACAATAACAGACCTTTGCAATCTTATTTTTATATTGATATTTATGTTTGCAATGAGTCCAAAACTTACACTTATATGTCTTTGCGGACTGCCTGTGCTTATAATATATGTTGTATTTTTAAAGAGGAGACAGAGCCATGCATGGCAGGTTCAGAGTAACAAACAGTCAAATTTAAATGCCTACATAGCAGAGAGTATTAACGGTATCAGAGTTACACAGGCATTTGTAAGAGAAGAAAAAAATATGGATATATTTAATGATTTAAGTATGTCATATAAAAATGCGTGGCTTAAAGCGGTATATTATAACTTTGCGATGGGACCGATGGTTGACCTTATATCAACAATAACAACATCATTTATATATGTAGTTGGTGTTTCGTGTATTATAAACGGCGAACAGTCAGGTGTGACAGTCGGTGTGCTTATTTTATTTACGGCGTATATAAGCAGATTTTGGGCACCTATAAATACTATTGCAAGTTTTTATAACAGCCTTCTTACTGCAATTTCTTATCTTGAAAGAATATTTGAAACCATAGATGAGCCTGTAGAGGTTAAGGATGCACCGGATGCAACTGATATGCCTCCGATAAAAGGAGATGTGTCTTTTAAACATGTAAGATTCAGCTATGAGGATGGTGTGCCTATTCTTAAAGATGTAAGTTTTGATGTAAAGCAGGGACAGACAATAGCGATAGTAGGTCCTACAGGAGCAGGCAAAACGACAATTGTAAATCTTTTGAGCCGCTTTTACAATGTTGACAGCGGAGAGGTTCTTATAGATGGAATTGACATATCAAAAGTAAAAATACATTCACTTAGAACACAGATGGGTGTGATGATGCAGGACAGCTTTATATTTTCGGGAACTATTATGGATAACATCAGATACGGAAATAAGACTGCAACTGATGAAGAAGTGATAAGGGCTGCAAAAACAGTATGTGCACATGACTTTATCATGGAGATGGAAGAAGGATATAATACTCAGGTAAATGAGAGAGGAAGCAGACTTTCGGTCGGACAGAGACAGCTTATTTCATTTGCCAGGGCACTTCTTGCAAATCCGGCAATCCTGATACTTGACGAGGCTACATCAAGTATTGACACTGAAACGGAAATCGTACTTCAGGAAGGTCTTAACAATCTTCTTAAAGGAAGAACATCGTTTATTATTGCACACAGACTCTCTACGATTAAAAATGCCGACACTATTATGTATATTGATAAAGGCGGCATTGTGGAGGCAGGAAGTCATGATGAGCTTCTTGAAAATAAAGGGGCATATTATGAGCTTTATATGTCGCAGTATTTATAGTTTCAAATGAGACTAACACAGTGCCATACATATATCTTGCACGCTCAGTAACGCTTGCGTTCTGAGAGTATGGTTGCAAAATATGTATGGCACTGTTGCCTTTACTTTGTTTTTTGGGAATGTTATGATAAACATATCTATATGATAAATAATCTATATGATAGCTTTATTTTAAAGAAAATATCAGACACTATGGCTTTGCGTTTAGAGGCAAAGAAGTGCTTATAGGATGAATAAAGTTTTTCAGAAGGGTAAAATGTTAGTGATATAGAGAGTGATCCTTGAATTATGGGAGGTAGGCATATGGCGAGAGTGGTTGGTATAGGAAAACAGGATTTTGAAAAAATCATACAGGAAAATTGTTTTTATGTGGATAAAACAGCCTTTATAAAAGAGTGGTGGGAGTATAAAGATGATGTAACACTTATAACCCGCCCACGCCGTTTTGGAAAGACATTGAATATGAGTATGCTCAATTGTTTTTTCTCAAATAAGTATGCAGACAGAGGGGATTTGTTTGAGGGACTTGATATATGGAAAGATGAAAAGTATCGAGAGATTCAGGGGACATATCCAGTTATTTTTCTTAGTTTTGCGGGGGTAAAAGGAAAGGATTATGTAACTGCAAAACAGCAGATATGTGCAAAAATAGTAAAAATATATGAAGAAAACAGATTTTTGCTTGATTCAGATATAATAAGTGATACAGAAAAAGCAAGATATATTTCTTTTTTGGAGCATCCAAATGAGCAGGATATTTCATATACATTAAATGATTTAAGTGATTATCTTAGCAGATATTATGGAAAGGATGTAATAATTCTGCTTGACGAATATGATACACCTATGCAGGAGGCATATGTAAGCGGATATTGGGAAGAACTTGCAGCGTTTACAAGAAGCCTTTTTAATTCAACATTTAAGACAAATCCGTATCTTGAGAGAGCCATTATGACAGGGATAACAAGGGTTTCAAAAGAAAGTATATTCTCTGATTTGAATAATCTTAAAGTAGTGACGGTCACAAGTGATGAATATTCTGATTGTTTTGGTTTTACGGAGAAAGAAGTTTTTAACGCACTTGATGAGCAGGGACTTTCAGATGAAAAAGAAAAGGTGAAATTATGGTATGATGGTTTTACTTTTGGAAACAAAACAGATATTTATAATCCGTGGTCGATTACTAATTTCCTTGATGAAAAGAGATATCGTACCTTTTGGGCGTCGACAAGTTCAAATAGTCTTGTATCAAAACTTATACAGGCGGGCTCAGTGAATATAAAAAGGATAATGGAAGAACTTTTGGAAGGAAAGCATTTAAAAACTGAATTAGATGAACAGATAGTATTTAATCAGCTCGATTCAAGTTCAGAGGCAATATGGAGTCTGCTTTTGGCAAGTGGGTATCTTAAATTAGAACATGTAGACTTTGAAAATGTGGAAGGTGAAAATATATATGAATTGAGTCTTACAAATTTTGAAGTGAAATTAATGTTTGAAAATATGATAAAAGCGTGGTTTAAGACAAGAGACGATTCATCGGACGAATTTGTAAAAGCTATGTTTGGCGGAGATTTAGATGCTATGAATTATTATATGAATGAAATTACATGTAGTACTTTCAGCTGCTTTGATGTTGCGGGAAAAGATGAATCAAGGATAAGACCTGAGAATTTTTACCATGGATTTGTATTAGGACTTATGGTTAGTCAGAAAAAAGATTATATAGTTACTTCAAATCGCGAAAGTGGTTTCGGAAGATATGATATAATGCTTGAGCCAAAGGACAAGGAGAATATCAAACTGCCTGGAATAGTGATTGAATTTAAGGTGATAAATCCTAGAAAAGAGAGTTCTCTTGAAGATACGGTAAATGAGGCGTTAAAGCAGATAGAAGAAAAAAATTATGATGCAGAGCTTATAAAAAGAGGTGTGAAAAAAGAAAATATCAGACACTATGGCTTTGCGTTTAGAGGCAAAGAAGTGCTTATAGGATGAGGCTGATGTTTTTGATTGGATGTTGTTGTTTATATTCTAAGCATATTTAAAACATATTCATCAAATTTTTGTTTGAGTAAATTGGTGTAACGGCGACTTATCGGAAATGAAATTCCGTTATGTAAGATTACTTTTTTTTCTTGAATTTTCTTATAGTGTTTTAAGTTTATGATTATTGAGCGTGAAATAGGACAAAAATTAAATTCTTCAAGTTCTTTTGCCCATTCTTTCATTGATTTGCGGCTTGAAAAAGAGTTTCCGTTTTTTGTGTGAAAAATACTATATTTTTGTTCTGAACACAGATATAGTATTTCTTCGCAAGGAACAGCGATGTTGTCGTCTATTTTGACTGGTAAAAAATTATGGCTTAGGTAAGCTGCTTTTTCAATGTTATGTCTTATTGATATTTCTGAAAATGGTTTGGAAATAAATGAAATTACATTTCGTCCAAAAGCATCTTTTATCTGTTCATTGTGAGATGTAATAAATATAATTAAGGTAAAGGGAGAACTCTTTTCTAAGATATTTTTTACTTCTATACCTGTCATGTCTTTCATTTCAATATCCAAAAAAAGTAATGTAAGTGATAAATATATATTGGAACTAAGGAGTTTCTCGCCTGACTCAAACTGGGATATATCATTGTAACCAAGCTTTTTACATAAAATTAATAGTTGTGTTCTTATTTGTAAGTCATCATCACAGATTCCGATTTTCATTGTTAAAGTTCCTCCCTGATGTTATAAAGTATATATTTGTTATGTTATCAAGTTAAAGGATAAAAAACAACATTTATGCGATAAGTGGTCAATTTATGCGATAAGTGGTAATTTTTTATATTATAGGAACCGCTTCGCGAACCTTATAATCAATTGGCGGCACAAGAACAGTGCCTTTTATCAGAAATTACTTCATAATTTCTGATAAGTTATATTATATTATGCAAGAATACATAGGTATAAAAAGTATTTTTTTCTGATTTAAGTTCAAGTTTTCCGTTATATTTTTTAATTGTATTATTTACATTTTTTAGTCCAAAACCATGATTTATGCTATCGGATTTTAAAGTGAAAAAGTTTGTGCCAGATTGATTTGGAAGTGATGTGCAGGTGTTTTCAATATACATTGTGATATTATTTTCGTCATTATAGAGCGAAACATATATATGTTTATCAGTTTGTTGTTTATTATTTTTATCTGAAATTTGGTCAGTAGGTGTGATACGGCATATAGATTCGTAAGCATTTTTTAGCAAATTTGAAATTATAACACAGAGGTCGTCATTACTTACAAAAGTATTTTCTAAAAATTTTCCGTCGATTTTAAATTCAGTATTTTTAGGTAAGTTTTCATAAAAATAGTTTATGATGGCATCTGCAATTACATTGTTGGTAGATATAAAATATACATTTGCTTTTATTTGTGTGAGTTTTTCTACATAAATTTTTAAATCTTCAAAATTATTATTTTGAGCAAGTGCCTGCATTGCAGTTATATGATAATTGTAGTCATGTTTAAAGGCACGCAAATCCATATTTTTATTTTGCAGGTCCTTATAGTACTGCTCTTCTAATGAAAGCATTTTTGATTTTAAATTGTCAATTTGTTCAAGCTCAGAATGTATATGTGAAATACGAAAATACAAAACAAGTATAATAATACTTAGTATTATCATTATGTAAATTGCCAACATTAACAGTCGGCGTCCTATATAGTTTATATTTTGGTAAAATAGTAAACAAGAAACACCTGACAGAAAAAAATCGACAAATATTACAGGTAGGATTAGAGTCAGATTTTTTGTTTTAATTTTTTTGAAAGTATTAATATCAATATTTATTTTGGATTTAAGCATAGCAATAGATGTCAGCATTATTACAAGTGATAATAAAATAATAAGTATATGTAATAATTTATTATTATATGTGATATGTATTGCAAGACAAAGGGTATAAAAACAGATAGAGTTTATTATATTGATTGCAAGTGTCAATATAGTAACAATAAATATAATAATGAACAGCGATTCTTTGAATAATAACAATACAATGGGAAATATAATAAAGGTTTCAGGCAGTGGTGTGTTTGAAAAATATGTATATATTCCCCATGCGAGCATAAAAGCAAGACTTAAGTATTGCCGTATTTTTGAAGTGCTCATAGTAATGAATAATATATTTTTTAGAATATATAAAATAATTGTAAGTTCTAATATGTAGTTGAGAGTTTGTCCAATGTTAATGAGTATTAAATTCATAAAAATTGTTTCCTTTTTTAAATTATATTTATATAAGTATAAAATATAACATTATATAAGTCAAAATTATATTAGTGTTAATAAACAAGCTATGTTTATACTTAATGTCATTAGGATACGATTGAACAATAAAAAAATTACCGTTTATCGCAAAAAACGACCATTTGTCGCATTGTTCTAGAAAATATTATATATGTCTGCTATGATTAAAATAATCGAATATTGCAATGTTTGAAAATTTAATTGTAAAGGAGTGTAATGAATTATGAGTTTTTTTACAGATGACAATTGGTTAGAATTTTGGAAAAGATTTTTTTGCTAGAATTCATATTTTCGTGTATGGATGGAAGTGATAAAAAATTGCATGAACAGGGCTTTTGATAAGTACAGTTACATTTATATTTAAGGTGAGACAGGATGAATTATAAAAGTGTTATAAGCAGTTATCTGGGGCTGTCGGGGATGTATGCGGCTTTCTGGTATTGGGAAGAAAAATATCTTATATATACTGAGAAGAAAGAAGATTTATTGGGAGCGATAGTTGGAACACATGGGGGATATGGTCATTATATGAATATCGCAGTTATATATATGGCGGTATTTTTGATGTTTGTTTTTAAGGAGATAGAGCCTTTTTCGATAAAAGCGGTATCAAGGGCAGGAAGGACTATATCGTTTAGAAAATGTTTTTTACAGATGCTTGAACTGAGTGCAGGTTATTCGTTTATATATGTGGGGGTGCAGGTTGTAGGAGTGTCTATATTTGTTGATAAAGATATACTTATTAAAAATAATTTCTGGGGTATAATGATGTTTTATTATATTGCAGTATTTATTATATTCAGCTTTGGCGGAGTATGTTATCTGCTATTGTATGTGATAACAAAATTAAAAATAGTATCATTATTACTGACAATAGCCGTAAATATATTTGTAGTATTTTTTCTTAAGGCAGACAACTGCTACTTTGGTTTGACGATAATAGATAACATGTCTTTTGGAGGATATATGCAGATAGCTATATGGCTTCTGAAAAGAGTAAAGGATTTTGCCATAACAACAGGGATATATATAGTTGCAGGAATTATTTATGAAAAAAAGGATATTGTGTGAGGCTTGATATAGATTTTCATTATTGCATTAAATAATACCGAATATAATTTGATGCATAGAAATGGCTGATATATTGAATATTCGTTTTACAGGGAGGAAGAATAGATGGAAGTGGAAGTTAAAAATTATAGCAAAAAACTTAAAGGCAGAAATGTGCTTGATAATGTATCGTACAAATTTGAAGGTGGAAATATATATGGTTTGTATGGCAGAAATGGTTCGGGAAAGACAATGTTAATGAGAGCTGTTGCTGGTCTGATTTTTCCAACATCAGGAGAGGTGATTATAGATGGGAAAGTTCTTCATAAGGAAATAAGTTTTCCGAAAGATATGGGCGTTATAATAGAAAATATGGAACTTATGCCGCAGTATGATGCATATGACAATTTAAAGATTCTTGGAAAAATCAGAAAGACTGCGACAGATGATGACATAAATAGCACATTGGAAAAAGTTGGTCTGCATGATGTTAAAGGAAAGAAAGTAAGAACATATTCTCTTGGAATGAAGCAGAAACTTGCAATAGCGCAGGCGATATTTGAGCATCCTAAATTGTTGCTTTTAGACGAGCCGACTAATGCACTAGACGAAGAAAGCATAAATGATATAAGAAAACTTCTGCTTGAATTAAAAGAAAAAGGTGTATTGATTATAGTGGCAAGTCACAATAAAGAGGACATTGAGCTTTTATCAGATGTGAAGATAAATATGGCAGATGGAAAGATTAAATCGGAGGTAAGGAAGTGATTATAGGCTGAGGCTGGTATTTTTCATTTAAGCATAACAATAGATGCCAGTAGTAATTACATAAACGCTTCGGAATGGAGATAAAAATGTTAAAGAAAGAAATACTTAGTGTATTAAAGAGTAAAAGAGTGTTAATAATTGCATTGATTATTTTTTTGATTCCGATTATGGATATAAATATGGCTGCTAAACAATTGCAAGTTAGTTATAAAAGGGCACATAAAGAGGAAATACTGGAGGCTGATCGTGAATCAGAAATAGAATGTGAAAAAGAGGGCGGAAGATTTATAAGTGGTTGGCTGGCACATCCGGCATATGCATCATTTTTGTCACGGAGTACACAAGGGCATACTACACAGATTATGATTTTATGGCTTTTGCCGTTTTTTGTACTTAATCTGGTAAGTGACAGATATATATGGGAATCGAAAAAGGGGTATACAAATATAATGCTTTCAAGGGGTTCAAGGAAAAAATATATGTTGAGTAAATATGCTGCATCGTTTTTGATACCATTTGTTGTATTTGCATTGAGTCTGCTTTTGAATTTTGTACTTGCCCAGATAATTTTTAGAGATGGGAATAATTTTATGGGTTTGGAGGTTTTATTTGATGATAAGTACGAAAAATGGTTTAGGATAGAGGGAAGGTATCCAAATCTAATGTATCTTTTATATGTTTTTGTTACGGCATTTCTAGTTGGGATGTGTGGACTTATAACACAGTCACTGGCATTTATAAGTAAGAGATATACTATTACATATATTGTCGGATTTTTTATATGGATGTGGCTTCAGACGACGCCATACAATTTGACATATGCCACACAGCCTTTTATAGAGTATGGTTTTGAAGATTTTATAAAATCGGTTGCTTTATATGTGGGAACAGGGCTTTTGATAAGTACAGTTACATTTATATTTAAGGTGAGACAGGATGAATTATAAAAGTGTTATAAGCAGTTATCTGTGGCATAATGGTGTTTTCAGAAAGCAGACAACTGCTGTTTTGGTCTGACAATAATAGATGCCATGTCTTTTGGGGGTGAAGTGATGAATATTTTGAGTAATAAAAAATTCTGGTGTATTATGGGAATGTTTCTTTATGTATCATATGTATTTAGAATAAATGTGGTATTTAAGTATGAAAATATTTTTGCTGGTGTAAAGTTTGTTGGTGATCCTATTTTTTATGCAGGAATACTGTTTCTGTTTGGTCTTGTATTGTTTTATATGTTTATGGATACGGAAAAATATGTAAATGGTTATGGGATATTGCATGTAACCAGAAACAGAAAAAGATACATGATAGTTGGAAAGATTGTTTTTAATCACATAAAAGGTCTTGTACAGATAATATTCTCATTGATTGTTATTTATTTTCTTGAGGCTAAAGTTTTACATATGAAAGAAACCGAAAGTGACATAAGACAATTTATATATTATATAATGGTATTTTACATGGTGTGTTTAAATCTTGCATTGTGGGAGGCGATATTTGAGATTATATTTGATGCCAGAATTGCGATTATGATTGAAATGGTGATTTTGGTATTTCATATATTTTTGGGTGATTTGATTTACACATGTGGTAAAAGTAAATATCTTTATCTTTTGTGTTACAGCAACCTTGCGATGACAGGCAGGAGTAATAAGATAGCACTGTCCAAAATAGTAGTGCTTGGTGTACTTACAATATATATTCTAGTAAAAATATTTTTGTTATTTATGATTTATAATAAAAAAGATATTATACAGGGAAATGTCTGACATATGAAAGATTTGTTTTACTGGGAGATACCAAATGGAAGTAGAGATCAAAAATTAAAAAGCAAAGTAAAGCAGGATTGCAAGGTGTTAGTCCTGCTTTACTTTGCTTTTTGTGAATGTTATGATAAACATATCTATATGATAGCTTTATTTTAAAGAAAATATCAGACACTATGGCTTTGCGTTTAGAGGCAAAGAAGTGCTTATAGGATGAGGCTGATGTTTTTGGAATCGAATATGCAAAGAATCTGGATAGAGAAGAGGGATAGAGATGTATACTTTTAACAGTAGGGTAAGATATAGTGAGGTGGACAGCAATGCAAGACTGACACTCGATGGAATAATAAATTATATGCAGGATTGCACAAATTTTCAGTCAGAAGATTTGGGGGTTGGGCTTGAATTTCATAAAGAAAAAAATTTAGCATGGATTCTTAATTCATGGCAGATTGTGATTGATGAGTATCCAAAAATGGGAGAAAATATCACTATTGGAACACAATCGTTTGGGTATGAGAAGATGTTCGGGCACAGAAATTTTCTTATAACTAAAGAAGATGGTAGCAGAGTTGCTATTGCTAATTCATTGTGGGTGCTTATGGACTTAAAGAAAAACAGACCGAGGATAGTTACTCCTGAAATCGGGGATGTTTACGGTAAACATAAACCGCTTGAAATGGAGTATGCTCCGAGAAAAATCAAAATGCCTGAAAATGTTGTGAAAGGCAGAGAGTTTGTGGTGCAGGAGTCACAGCTTGATACAAATCATCATGTAAACAATGGTCAGTATGTAAGAATGGCGATGAATCAGATTGAACTTCCTAAAGTGTCGGAACTGCGTGTTGAATACAAAAAGCAGGCACTTCTTGGAGATATGATTGTTCCGTTTATCTGCAGGCAGGAGAATAAGACATTTGTTTCGCTTGATGATGTAGACGGAAAAGCATATGCAGTTGTGCAGTTTAACCACAGCAGGTAGTTGAGCAAATAATCAAATCGGTATCGACTTACAGCTTAATTTATAGGGGGGAATATGTTTTATTCTTTTATTTTATGGATACTAGGCATAGCATCTATATTATATTTTGGAATTTATGCGGTTATTATAGGACTGAATAATACATTTACATATTTTTGGCTGCTTCTTGGTTTGTTTTTGGTGGCGTTTGGAGTGATTTTAAGACTTTGCTATTTTGGTAAGTTACATTTGCCAAAGGTTATAACGGGGATATTTATAATATGTGTTATCCTGTTTTTAGTGGTGTTTAGCTTTGCGGAAGTGCTTATCATAAAAAATGCTGTTCAGAAACCAGAGAAAAATGCGGATTATATCGTGGTTCTGGGTGCGAGAGTAAATGGAACTCGAGTTACATTAAATTTAAAATATCGTCTTGATGTGGCGATTGATTATCTAAATGAAAATACACGAACAAAGGTTGTTGTATCTGGTGGTCAGGGAAAAGGTGAGGATATAACAGAGGCAAAAGCCATGTCAGATTATCTTATAAAAAACGGAATAAAAAGTGATAGAATAATCTTTGAGGACAAATCAGAAAACACGAGCGAGAATCTCGAATATTCGGCGGAGATTATTGGCAGCAAAACAAAAAAGATTGTTATTGTCAGTAATGATTTTCATATTTACAGGGCAAAATGCATAGCAAAGAAAATGGGTTATACAGATGTGAGTGGTGCAAGTGCAAAAACAAAGCCGATTACGATACCTAACAGTTTTGTCAGAGAAGCATTTGCGGTTGTTAAATATAAGATTTTTAATCAGATCTGAGTGGGAAAAATATATAAAGCAGTAAAAAGGCAAAGTAGTACAACTATATGTGAGAAAAAATATTTTGGGAAATATATACATGAATGAGGTTGTAGAAATGAAATACAATAGCTTAGAGAAAAAGAAGGACATAAAAAGAGGAGTACAGGATGGAATACCGATAGCACTTGGGTATCTGTCGGTTAGTTTTGCTTTTGGAATAATGGCGGTATCGGCGGGACTGAAGGCATGGCAGGCGATACTTATCTCGGTTGCCAATGTAACATCAGCGGGACAGTTTGCGGGTGTTGAGATTATGGCAGCATGCGGCGGTCTTGTCGAGATGGCATTGACTCAGCTTGTAATAAACATAAGGTATGCACTTATGTCATTATCTCTTGCTCAGAAAGTGGACAGTACATTTAAGAAACCGACACGAATGGCAGTGAGTTTTTGCGTCACGGATGAAATATTTGCGGTTTCAGTCAGCCGTAACAAGACGATAAGCAAGTATTACATGCTTGGAATAATATCTGTTTCATATGTCGGATGGATAGCCGGAACAGCGTTTGGAGCAGTACTTGGCGGTGTTCTTCCGGCAGTTATAAGTGATGCACTCGGTATAGCGATATACGGAATGTTTTTAGCAATAATTCTCCCGGCGGCAAGGGATGACAGCCGCTATCTCAAGGTAATAATAATTGCAGTGATTTTAAGTTGTATGTTTAAGTGGCTTCCTGTTTTGAACAAGGTATCATCAGGATTTGTGATAATAATATGCGCCGTTATAGCATCGGCAGCCGGAGCATTGCTTTATCCGATTGATGATGACGCAGAGGAAAAAGATTAGCGGGTGACAAAGAAGCGATTTATGAAAGTGAAGTAAGTAAAATAAAATGAAGTTGTTGTACCTAATATACCGGAAAGGAAAAATAAATGAATACACAGACATTTTTTATATATCTTATAGTGATGGCAGGAGTTACATATCTTATCAGAGCAATACCTCTGACGGCGTTTAGTGGGAAAATAGAAAACAGATTTATCAAATCGTTTTTGGCGTATGTTCCATATGCTGTGCTCGGCGCAATGACATTTCCGGCAATAATTTATTCGACGGCGGATTTGATTTCGGGAATAGCAGGAACTATAGTCGGTGTGTTCTTTGCGTATAGAAGAAGGAGCCTGCTTACTGTTGCCGTAGCAGCCTGTGTTGCAGTGCTTTTGGTTTCGATGGTCGAATTGGTGTAGGGAAAGTACTCCTTTTCAAAATTCGTTGCAGGCGAAATTATTAACAGGACACAAAAAGTTCACAAAATTTATTAGCACTCGCTCTTGACGAGTGCTAATAAAAGTGATATAACATAATCAGAACAAAGGAAGGGAACAAAAAGAAGAAAAGAATTTCAATCATACAATTGAATTTGAAGATTGAAATAAAAAAGAAATCTTCTGAGTTACTGAAACATCCCGGTTCCATGAAACAAGGTAACAAAGCATATTTATAAAAAAGGAGAGATGACTTATGTTAATGCCTAGTATTTTTGGAGAAAATTTGTTTGATGACTGGTTTGATGAATTTCCATTTTATGATTTTGATAAGAGTATGAAGAATACGGAAAAGAAATTGTATGGTAAAAAAGCAGGAAGGATTATGAAAACCGATATTAAAGAGAAAAAAGACGGTTATGAGCTTGAAATTGATTTGCCCGGCTTTACTAAAGATGAAATAAATGCTTCTATTGAGGACGGTTATTTAACTATCAGTGCAGCTAAGGGTCTTGATAAGGACGAAAAAGAGAAAGAAAGCGGAAGATATATTCGCAAAGAGCGTTATGCAGGAGCATGCCAGAGAAGTTTCTATGTTGGTGAGGCTGTTAAACAGGAAGATGTTAAAGCCGAATTTAAACATGGTATTTTGAAACTTTTTGTTCCGAAAAAAGAGCCTGAGAAGAAAGTAGACGAACATAAATATATTGCAATTGAAGGATAACAACTTCAAACATTATTAAAAAAATAATAGCCACAGAAAATCACGATTTTATCGTGTTTTCTGTGGCTGTTTTTAATATAATTATAAAAGTAAAGAAAAACATCCTTTATCAATCTTTGCGTTAAAAAGCCACAGCGAGAATAATTCAAGCAGAAACATTGTTGACAAAAATAAATGGAGATATTATCTTACAAATAGGGTAGAGAAATATAGGGTAGAGAGAAAACATGTCTATTTATTGTTATTGAGAGGTGATTAAAAGTATGAAAAGATTATTTGTTTCTATGATAGCGACGATAGTGTTTATAACGGTAATTGGAGCGTTATCAAGGCAATTTGTAAATCGGAATTTTGCAAAAGAGACATCTGTATGTGATACAACAAATACGCCATCCGGTTTAGCAACAAAATATGAAAGCATATGTGAGAAAGCAATAAATATTGGCAATAGCAGTCAAAAATTGATTATTAGCCAAAATGAAAATGATGTAACAGATACAAATATTACTTTAAACGGAAAAAAGGTTATGTTAAAAAGAGTTGCTATAGGAGCCGGGTATGCGCATCCTGATATAAAATTAGCAGATGTTACGGGGGATGGCAGAAAAGAAATTGTAATGTTTTTAGAAGGTGGTGCGTCTGGAGTATCGTGCGATATTCAAATATTTGGAAAGACAAATGGAGAATGGTCGGAAATATCTACGCCTGACTCGCTATGGGAAGATAACGATGTTTCAATATCTGCTGATAGAGAAAAAAATTTAGTCGTGGAAGTTTCGGCAGTAGATTTTCGACAACAAGTTTGTAGTAAACAAGATGTGCCCGGAAAAAAATTAGAAGGTATAGTAGGAATACGAAAATGTAAAATAGAAAATGGGAAAATACAAATAGGTGATGATATTTCGATTGGAACAGTAGGAAATAAGATAGGTGAGGTTGTTCAGACATTGAAATACGATAAAAAAAATAATCAATTCATATACGATAAAATTAAGTATAAAAGTACTAACTAATACCTAAATCGGTGAAGCTCCTAATTTGTGAATTCAGCATTTTCTTATAAATGCTGAGGTTTTGATTTTGGTTTCAGTGATGGGGTTCTAAAGTTCACCTCTATAGCATACCTTGAATAAGATACAAATGTACAGGTACATGTATTGTACCGCATGGATGTGTCTGTTAGTCAGGTATGTTATGGAGGTGTTTTTTTATGGGAATGGATGAGAAAGTTGATGAAGTGCTTAAACAATATGAGCTTGATATAAGAACAAGAAGGCGTGTCAGAGGTTCGGTGGTTATCGAGGGTGGAGACAGGTTTTATGTTGTGAAACCATATCTTGGAGATGAGACAAAAATATTTTTCGAGGAAAACGTAAAAGAACGGTTAGTCGAAAATGGATATGAATATGTAGACATTGCTTTGAAAAATAATTCTGAAAAATATATAAGTGATGACCCATGTGGCGGAAAATGGGTAGTGAGAAGATGGTTTAAATCACAGGAATGTGACATAAAAGATGAAAAACAGGTTTGCATGGCAGCATCACATCTAGCGTATTTACATAAATATATGAGACTTTCTACGGATTTGGCTATCAAATTAAACACATCTAAAATTGATATTATTTCTATGTTTGAAAAACACAACAATGAAATGAAGCGTGTAAATAGTTATATTAAAGCAAAAAAGAAGAAAAACCGTATGGAAATAAGCATTTTGAACTCGTTTAAGGAGTTTTACAATCAGGGATTAGAAGCACTTGAGTATATAAAAAAATGCAATGCGGATAAATTATGTGAAAAGACAATCAGTGAAAACAGAATAATTCATGGAAGTTATAATTATCATAATATTTCATTTGCAGGAGAAAATATAATTACATCTAATTTTGAAAAAGCGGCAGTGGGGCTTCAGGTTACTGATCTTTATGACTGGATTAGAAAAACCATGGAAAAAAACAGCTGGAACAGTGACATGGGTATATCAATTGTTAAGGCATATATTAACAGCAGGGAAATGGAAACTGGTGAACTGGAAATGTTATATGCACTTTTGATGTATCCGGAGAAATACTGGAAACTGGTTAATTTTTATTATAATGGCAAAAAGACGTGGATTTCGGAAAAAAATTATGAAAAACTTGAAAAAATAAGGAATCAGGAAAGTGACAGACAAAAATTTATCGCTAAGATAAAAGATTTGACAGTTTGACTTTTTTTTTAAGCAGTTTTGAGGTATAATCAAAAGGTACAGTGTAGGTCAGAAAAAGCAGGCTGTGCACTGACTTTTTGATTTGGGGGGATATATTGATGTACAAAAGTATAAGGTTCAGGCTGATATGCCTAATGCTTATAATTATGGCTTTTGCGGGGGTCTTGATGGGATGTGGAAAGTCCTCAAATTACCAAAAAGGTCAGCAGCAGACAGCTGAACCTATAGAAACACAGAGCTTCACAGGAATTATTACACGCATAGATAAAAAACTCAGGCAGATTTCAGTCAGAGAAATTGATACGGATGTTGACACTATCATGAACTATGATGCATCTTCTGAGATTACTGATAAGTATAAAGAAGAGATTGATGGGGATGAGCTTGAGCTGGGTCAGATAATGGAAACCACATACAGAACGGATGACGCAAGAGTTGTCTCCATGAAAGTGCCGGATGATGCGTGGGAATACAGTGATGTAGATAAGTTTACTTTTGATACTGAGGAGTGTTCAATGGAAGTTGCAGGAGAGCTTTATCAGTATTCCGAACAGACATATTTTGGCTCTATTGATGATAAAAAGATAGATATGCTGGAACTCAGTGATAAGGACAAACTTACGGTACGCGGAGTAGGATACAAAGTGTACTCTGTTGTGAGAACGGAGGGACACGGTTATATACATTTGTTAAATTACAGTGATTTTTTGGGCGGTATGATAAATATTGATGATGATATAATATTGCCTGTTACAAAAAATATGCTTATAACAGTCAGCTGTGGAACATATCGTATCACGATAAGCAAGGGTGCGGCAAAAGCAAGTAAGACTGTCACGGTGAAAGAGGACAAGGAGAGTACGCTTGATTTTAGTGATTACAGAAAAAGCGTGAAGAATGTCGGAAGTGTACGTTTCAATGTTGACCCGCAGGGTGCAGACTTGTTTATAAACGGAACAAGAATTGATTACAGCAAACCAATTTCTTTAAATTATGGAACATATTCTGTTACGGCAAGTTTAAATGGCTATAATACTTATACCGGACGGCTTACTGTTGCAGAGGCGGACAAGACCATAAATATAAGTCTTGAGCCGAAAGAAGATACTGCATCGGCAGCTACACAGTCTCCTGAGAGTACAGCGGCAGCCACGGCAGCACCGACGGCAACAGCAAAAAGCCAGACAAGAAAAATTGATAGTAAACATACCATATCAGTAACTGCACCGGAGGGCGCAGAGGTTTATCTGGACAATGTTTATAAGGGAATTGTTCCCTGCAAGTTTACAAAAGTTATAGGCTCACAGACGATTACTTTGAGCAAGACAGGTTATGAGACAAAAAGCTACTCAATTGATATTCTGGATGATGATAAGAATGCAAAACTTTCATTTTCGGATTTGATTGAGGATGCTGATAAATAAATATAAAATGAGCAGAAATAGGAGGATATACAAGATGGATTACAAAGAGATTTATGAGTCATGGCTTTCAAACCCTTACTTTGATGAGGAGACAAAAGCTGAACTTAAAGCTATAGCAGATGATGACAACGAAATTAAGGAACGTTTTTATCAGGACCTTGAGTTTGGTACAGCCGGACTTAGAGGTGTTATCGGTGCCGGTACAAACCGTATGAACATCTATACAGTACGCAAGGCTACACAGGGACTTGCTAATTATATTATAAAAGCGGGCAAGCAGTCGCAGGGAGTTGCTATAGCATATGACTCACGTCATATGTCACCTGAATTTGCAGATGAAGCTGCACTTTGTCTTGCGGCAAATGGAATCAAGGCATATGTATTTGAATCACTCAGACCTACACCAGAACTTTCATATGCGGTAAGAGAGCTTAAATGTGTTGCAGGAATAAATGTTACAGCAAGTCACAATCCGCCTGAGTATAATGGCTATAAAGTGTACTGGGAAGATGGTGCTCAGATTACACCGCCTCATGATACAGGTATTATGGATGAAGTTAAAGCTGTTACGGATTACAACACAGTTAAGACAATGGCTAAGGAAGATGCTGTTAAACAGGGATTATATCAGCAGATTGGCAAGGATATAGATGATAAATATATTGAAGAGCTTAAAAAACAGGTTATCCATTGGGACAGCATTAAAGAGATGGGAGACAAGCTTAAAATTGTTTATACACCTCTTCACGGTACAGGAAACATTCCGGCAAGACGTGTTCTTGAAGAACTTGGATTTAAAAATGTTTATGTTGTGCCTGAACAGGAACTTCCGGACGGAGATTTCCCAACTGTAAGTTATCCGAATCCTGAGGCAGCAGAAGCATTTGAACTTGCACTTAAACTCGCAAAAGAAAAAGATGCGGACCTCGTTCTTGCAACTGACCCGGATGCAGACAGACTTGGTGTTTATGTAAAAGATACAAAGTCAGGTGAGTACATTACACTTACCGGAAATATGTCAGGCTGCCTTCTTGCTGATTATGAGATTTCTCAGATTAAGGAAACAAAGGGACTTCCTGATGACGGAAAACTTATCAAGACAATTGTTACATCAAATCTTGCAGATGAGATTGCTAAATATTATGGAGTAGAGCTTATAGAAGTTCTTACAGGATTTAAATATATAGGACAGCAGATACTTAATTTTGAGACAACAGGTAAAGGTACATATCTGTTTGGATTTGAGGAGAGTTACGGATGCCTTATCGGTACTCATGCAAGAGATAAGGATGCTATCGTTGCAACTATGGCTCTTTGTGAGGCAGCAGCTTACTATAAGACAAAGAATATGACACTCTGGGATGCAATGATTGCAATGTATGAGAGATACGGATATTGCAAGGATGGCGTAAAAGCAGTTACCATGAAAGGTATTGAGGGACTTGCAAAAATTCAGGAAATCATGTCAGACCTTCGCAAGAATCCGCCTAAGGAAATTGATGGACACAAGGTACTTTCATTTAGGGATTATCAGGCAGATACTATTACTGACCTTGCAACAGGTGAGGTTAAACCTACAGGCCTTCCAAAGTCAAATGTACTTTATTTTGATATGGAAGATAATGTATGGATGTGTGTAAGACCTTCAGGAACAGAGCCAAAGATTAAATTCTACTATGGTGTTGTCGGAACATCTCTTGAAGATGCAGATAAAAAATCTGAGCAGATGGCAAAAGCTGTTGACGATTTGATTTAAGCACATTTTAATTATCAATCAAAATTATGATGCAGGGGTCAAAAGGGATTTTGACCTTGGCATCAAATTATTAAAGGAAGAGTGGGTACAAAATGTCCGCTTTTCCTAAAAAAGATTTGGGGGAAAGCGTATGCAGGAAAAGATGGACCAGTGGATAAACTGGGTTGAATATGATGAACTGCTTGAGGGCAGACATAATGCACCGCATAATTTACTGGGATTGCACAGCTTTGGCAGAGGTCAGGTTTTTACTATATACAGACCTGAAGCTGAGAGAGTTTTTATAACTGATATGTCGGGAAAAAATGAACTTGAATTAGAAGAAATAGGTGAGAGTTCAGGATTTTTTGGAAAATATATTCCAAGAAAGAATTACAGAGCTCCATACAAAGTGAAAGTTCAGTATTCTGAAAATGATATTATTGAATATGTAGATCCATATTGTTTTGAACCACAGATTGGTGATGAGGATTTATATTATTTTGCAGAGGGCAAACATTACGAAATATATAAAAAATTAGGTGCGCATCCTATGACTATAAATGGCGTAAAAGGCACATATTTTGCAGTATGGGCACCTCATGCAAGAGCGGTAAGTGTAGCAGGAAGTTTCAATATGTGGGATGGAAGAATTCATCTTATGAGAACACTTCAGGTTTCGGGTGTTTATGAATTGTTTATTCCTGGGGTTGAGCCCGGGGCAATTTATAAATATCAGATACTTACAAGAACAGGTGAAGTTCTTATGAAATCAGACCCGTATGCGAATTGTTCAGAACTTCGCCCTGCAAATGCATCTGTTGTTGCGGATATAAGTGGCTTCAAATGGAATGATACAAAGTGGATGCGTGAGCGTGAAAAGAAAGACAGGGACGAGCTTCGCAGAGAGCCTATGGCAATATATGAAGTTCATATCGGTTCGTGGCGTAAAAAGGATGACGGAACGGAAGATGGATTTTATACTTATCGTGAAATGGCACCTATGCTTGCGGAGTATGTTAAAAAGATGGGCTATACCCATGTTGAGCTTATGGGTATAGCAGAGCATCCGTTTGACGGTTCATGGGGATATCAGGTGACCGGATATTATGCACCTACAAGAAGATACGGAACACCTAAAGATTTTATGTATTTTGTTGATTATATGCATGAAAAAGGCATTCATGTAATTCTTGACTGGGTACCGGCGCATTTTCCTAAAGATGAACATGGTCTTGGAAGATTTGACGGACAGCCTCTTTATGAACATCCTGATCCGAGAAGGGGCGAGCACCCTCATTGGGGCACTTACATCTTCAATTATGGCAAGAGAGAGGTTGAGAATTTCCTTGTTGCAAATGGACTTTTCTGGCTCAAGGAGTTTCATGTTGACGGACTTAGAGTTGATGCGGTTGCATCGATGTTATATCTTGATTATGGAAAAGATGATGGAGAGTGGCTTCCAAATGAAAAAGGCGGCAATGAAAATTACGACGCCATAAATCTTTTCAGACATATGAATGAACAGTTTGAGAAACAATGTCCGGGAACCGAGATAATAGCTGAGGAGTCAACTGCGTGGGCAGGTGTTACATCACCGGTTTCAATGAACGGTCTTGGATTTTTATTTAAATGGAATATGGGATGGATGAATGATTTCCTTGAGTATATGAAGCTTGACCCTTATTTCAGAGCAAATAATCACGGCAAATTGACTTTCAGCATGCAATATGCATATAGTGAGAACTTTATTCAGGTACTTTCTCATGACGAGGTTGTTCATGGAAAATGTTCAATGATAGAGAAAATGCCCGGTGAATACGAGGAGAAATTTGCCAATCTTCGTACAGCGTATGGATTTATGTACGGTCATCCGGGAAAGAAGCTTCTTTTTATGGGACAGGAATTTGCACAGTTTAGAGAGTGGAGTGAAAAACGCAGTCTTGACTGGGAACTTCTTGATTATGATATGCACCAGAAGATGCAGGCGTATGTCAGAGAGCTCAATAAACTTTATGAAAAATATGATGCAATGTATGTGAATGACTGTGAGCCTATTGGTTTTGAGTGGATGAGCTGCGACAATGCCGACATGAGTACAGTGAGCTTTGTGCGGCGTGGAAGTTCTGCAAAAAATCAGTTATTATTTGTGTGTAACTTTACACCGGTATCATATGAGAAATATCGTACAGGAGTGCCGTGTGCAGGAGATTATGTGAAAGTTTTATCGTCTGATGATGAAAAGTTCGGAGGAACAGGAGCAAACATTAAAAAGACAATAAAAGCGGAAAAAATTGAATGCGAAAGAAAAGATTATTCTATAGAATTTAATCTTCCGCCAATGTCCGTTACAGTATTTAAGTTTGATTATAAATAATAAAGTTTAATTTAAAAAGCAGTAGAAAACAAATTGTTAATAATGTTTTCTGCTGCTTTTTTGTATCAAAATTATTGTAAAACTATATGTTTGGCAGTTACATATCCGACATATGATTTACTTGAGTCGGAATATCTTACTTTATAAAAACTTAGCAATCCGACTTTTTTGGTGCTGAGAACAGCCACGTATGAGCCTGACGGAACATTAACTATTGCATTTGTAATAGATTTTGCTTCTTTAAGCAGTTTAGTTGAAGTTTTAGCTGTTCCACCTTTATAATATTTTAACTTTGAATCAGCCGGCAGCCAGCAATTGTATTTTTTGTTTTTTGTATAATAGTACATATGTAAAAATGTCGTATTATTTTTATAAGTGGTTTTGCCCGTATATTCAAGTATGAATTTTTTGGGAAGTGTTTTAAGTGTATCTGCCTGAGCAGAAGGCTTCTTTAAAAGTTTCAAAGAAGATGTTGTTATGGCTGCTTTGTGCTGCATGGCAGAAACCGTAAGTGAAAGATAATTGCTGTACAGTTTTTTTGCTGACTTTGAATTTACACTTCTTATTTTATAATAATATTCGTGGTAATTTTCGACGTTGCTATCAACGTATTTTTGCGTTTTTACATTGTTTATTGTTTTGACTTTCTTGTATTTTCCATCATAAAAATCTTTTCTGTATATTTCAAATCCGGTTGCATTTTTCGGAGCAGTCCATTTGAGCGTAATTGATTTTGATGTTGAAACAGCCTTAAATGGTTTTGGAGCACTTATTTTTGTAGTCGAAGCAGGAGTTGTTGTGGGTTTAACGGTAGGCTTGGCAGTCGGTTTAACAGTAGGCTTTACGGTCGGTTTAGCGGTCGGCTTAACAGTAGGCTTAGTAGTCGGTTTAGCAGTAGGCTTTGGTGTATTAGTTGGGGTTATGACAGGTGATGAGGTAGCTTCTGCTGTATCTATACTTTTTTTGGTATACCAAAAGTTGCAATCGACTTTTCCTGTTATGCCGTTCACTTTTCCGCTGCTTGTATACTGCCAGTATTCATAGCTGTTTGCGTATGTTGTCTTTGTGGTATAGTTTGCAAGCCATACTTTATAAGTGTTTCCGATTGTTTTGCCGTTTATTAGACTTGATAAATCACTTTTGTTTGCATATACAAGAGGGGTATATCCGGCTTTTTTTACGGCAGCACAAAAAGCCTTTACATTTGCCGTTGCTTCTGCTTTGGTTAATTTCGCATTATACATTCTTCCGATAGGATTTTTGCCGTCAGTTGGGTATTCATAATCGATAGCAACAGGAAGTGTTATATTATAATCCTTTATTTTACTTATGCAAAATTCGGCTTCTTCGCGTGCTTCATCGGTTGTAAGAGCTTCGGTGAAATAATAAACACCGACTTTAATTCCGGCAGCCAGAGCACCTTCGATGTTAGCTTTATAATTAGGATCGGTACATAAAGTACCGGATTTTCCGTATCCTCTGTAACCGACACGGACAATGACAAAATCGACACCGTCCTTTTTTACTTTATCCCAATTTATGTCGCCATTATATTTTGAAACATCTATTCCATTGTAGATATTATAGTTTTTAAAAATGTCGTTGTGGGTGTAGGTTGAACTTGTAAATGGGCTTTTGCCTGTAATAGCGGCAGAAACGTGTGTGTTGTTTAAAAAATATGTTGTATCTGAAAATAAAAAGACTGATTGCATAATCAATGAACATATCAGTAATTTTGATAAAAATTTCTTTTTCATGTGTGTCCTCCGTAGTTTGAATTTTATGTTACCGTTATAACAAAAATCAATTATTAATTATTCGCTGTCAGTATAAACGGTAACGATTATATACTACAGTATATTTGTATGCTGTGTCAAAAAGATGTAAAGAATTAGATGTTGACTTTGAAAAAATAAGATGTTAGAATAAAACAAACGTTTGGAACAAAAGTTCGGAAGAGGGGTGGAGCAATGGTACTGGAAAATGATATGAGTCTTATGAAAAAATTACAGATTTTATCAGATGCGGCTAAATATGATGTGGCGTGTACATCAAGCGGAGTACATCGTGACGGAGTAAAAGGCGAGCTGGGAAATGCTGTATCATGTGGAATTTGTCACAGTTTTGCAGCTGATGGAAGATGCATATCTTTACTCAAGATACTTTTTACGAATGAATGTATCTACAATTGCAAATACTGTATAAACCGTGTATCAAATGATGTACCGAGAACTTCATTTACACCGGAAGAAGTCTGCCGTCTCACCATGGAGTTTTATCGCAGAAATTATATAGAAGGTTTATTTTTGAGTTCAGGTATTTTATATTCACCTGATTATACTATGGAACTGATATGTAAGACTTTGCATGATTTAAGAGTGGTTCATAGATTTAATGGTTATATACATTGCAAAGCTATTCCGGGTGCTTCGCAGGAACTTGTAGAACTTGCGGGGTGGTATGCTGACAGGATGAGTGTAAATCTTGAACTTCCGACAGAGGCTGGATTAAAAGAACTGGCTCCAAATAAATCAAGAAAAAATATATTGACACCTATGAGACAGATTCAGCTCGGAATGGCAGAGAGTATGGAAAAACTTGGCATGAAAGGCGGAAACAGGAGTGCGTATTGGCATACATCGAAGAGGCTGGGACGCCATATGGATGATGCTCTGACAAAAAAGGATTATAGTCTGCTGAAAAAGGATAGGGGACAGTTAGAGTTTGTTGGAGGAGAATATGAGAAAGCAGATAGAATGCAGGTATCCATATTGCCAAAGCAGAAAACAGATTTTCAGAAAAATACCAATATTCTGCCTGAGGTACCGGACAGAGGCGGTGCACTTACTATGTGGAATAAAGCCGAAACAAACAGGGGGTTTGTTCCGGCGGGTCAGAGTACACAGATGATTATAGGAGCTACAGGTGAGAGTGATTTTGAAATTATATCTGTATCTGAGGCTTTGTACAAGAAATTTGATTTAAAAAGAGTATTTTATTCTGCATTCATAAATGTAAATAATGACAGTACACTTCCGGCATTGGAGAAAGACCCGCCGCTTCGCAGAGAGCATAGGTTATATCAGGCGGATTGGCTTCTCAGGTATTACGGATTTGAAGCTAATGAACTGCTGTCTGAAAAAAGACCGTTTTTTAACACATATCTTGACCCGAAATGTGATTGGGCACTTGGACATTTAGAAGATTTTCCTGTCGAGATAAATACGGCAGATTATGATACGCTTCTTAGAGTTCCGGGAATTGGTGTTAAATCAGCAGGGCGCATAGTCAGAGCTAGAAAAACGGGACAGCTTGATTTTGATACTTTAAAGAAGATAGGAGTTGTCTTAAAGCGTGCAGTGTTTTTTATAACATGCAATGGAAAGATGATGTACAACTTTTTGAAAGTGGATGAGGATTATATTACGAGAAATCTCGTGGCAAATGAAGGCGATATTATGAAAGGTTTCGGACAGGATATAACATATAAGCAGCTTACGTTGTTTGATGATTTTTCGCTTGGCTAGTGTGCTGTATCAATGACTTTCGGTGAAAATTAACTTTTTGATATATTTGTCAAAAATGCGATTATGAGAGTGCATGTCAAAAAACGCAGGCGTAACGGGCTACGGCGAGGATGTTTGGCATGTGTTATTGAAATTGTAAAAAGGGAGGGAAAAAACAGGATATGGAAGAAAAGAATATTCGCATATACAGATGCTCGGATGATGAGGTGGGGGTATTCAGTGCTATATATGAAGCGGGAATATCCGGTTATGGACATAAATATATACGCATCCAGCCACAGTCAGACAGATATATGTATAGTATGGAACTGTTTGCAGAGTATGTAGATGTAGAAAGTTCTGAAAAAAAGATGAATGCTGTTCTCAGTGCCGTAAAGGAAAAAATATCAAATGAAGTATATGAGTATGTTATGAAAGCTATTGTAAGCGATGATTCACGCAGGGGAGATATTATATATCAATTTATAACATATGGATTTACAATAGGTGAAAAAGTCGTTATGGCAGTTCAGTTTCAGGAAGTTTCGGACATGTTTACTCTTGTGAGAAGTGTTCAAAATGAGGCACATAGATATATAGAGATACTTCGGTTTAAAGAAGTTGTTCACAAACCGCCGCTTTTGCTTGCTGTGATAGAACCAAAGAATGACATAGCAGCACATATTGCAAATCATTTTGCTGACAGGTTTAATAATGAATGGTTTATAATATATGATGCAAGGCACCATAAAGCGGTATTTCATGATGTTTCAGGAAGATGGGAAGTACGTTTGCTGACAAGAGATGAAGAGGAAAAGATATGTGAGCTTCATGAAACGAAGGAAGAATATTCTGAGTTATGGAGAGTTTTTTTCGATAGCATTGCAATAAAAGAAAGAGAAAATAAGAAACTTCAGATGGAGAATCTTCCTATTGAGTATAGGAAAAATATGACAGAATTTATAGTTTAAGGCAATTATATGTCAAAATTCGGTTTTATAAAAATAAAATTGTTTTTTGTTTAGAATGATATAAAATGAAGCTTATTTTCTGGAAATCTTGTGAAAATGGTTGTATAGGATACGAAATGCATATAAAAAAAGAGAAAAACGGTGAAATATTATGCAGATTAACGATACCATTAGCGTTTCTGTTCTGTTAATATGTAATTTGTTATAGGAAATTATAGCTGAGTTTTAGTAAAAACTAAACTATTTTTCCTTATAAAAAATATCCCCTATATATAGGGAGAGGAGGATAAGTTAATGAGATTAACACAGGGAACAAAAAAAGCGCTTTCATTAGCTCTTTCAGCAGCATTGGTTATTACAGGTGCAAGTTTTGAGGGAACAAAAAGTGCAGCAGCAGACACTACAACAAACACAACAGTAGCCAGCGGTTCGGCAGTAACAAGTGCACCGGCTATTACAAGCGCACCAGCAATAACAAGTGCACCGGCAGTTACAGAGACACCGGAAGTGACAAGTGCACCAGCAGTTACAGAAACACCAGCACCAACAAACACACCAGCAGTAAAAGTAACAGTTGCAAAAAAAGCTGTTTCAGTTGCACCTGGAAAAACAACAACAGTTAAGTACACATCAAATGCGACAGTTAAAGTTTCAAGCAGCAACAAGGCTGTAACAGTTAAGGTTAACAAGACTAAAAAGACAGTTACAATTTCTGCTAAATCTACAGCAACTATGGGTTCTACAGCTACAGTAACTCTTAAAGCAGGTACTAAGAAAGCTACAATAAAAGTAACAGTTGCAAAGAGTGCAAATGTTAAAAAGAATAAGACAGTTAAATATTCAGTTGCACTTGCAAAAGTAACTAAGAAAGTTAAGACAAATAAGATTAAGATTACTGTAAAGAATAAGAAGATTGCAAAAGTAACAGTTAAGAAAACTGCTAAGGGTCAGATTACATATAGTGTAAAAGGACTTAAAAAAGGAAAGACAACTGCTACAATCAAATATGGTAAGAAATCTGTAAAAGTTAGTGTGGTTGTAAAATAATTGACCGGGTTGAAGTAAATTAAAGCTGAAAGCGATTTGACAAAACAAAAGCCTGGTAAAAAGAGCGTGTCTGTAGACACGCTCTTTTTTGGTACATTTTTTTAATCTACTGGAAATCCCATGAAAAAAATAAAATCTTTTGTAAATATACATTAAAATGACATAAAAATATACTAAAAAACATGTACAATATATCTAAAAATTAGGATATAAATGTTAAGAAGATTGTAATAAAATATGTACATACTATGAATGTTAGTGATGAAATGAGAGGAGAGAGCAAGGTATGAGGAAATCTTATTCAAACAGATTATTGTCATTGGCATTAGTGGCAGTTATGGCATTTAGCAGTGTTTTGGCTGGAAATGTTACCAGGCAGTCAGCACAGGCGGCAAGCAAAAAAGTTACATTAAAATTTAAGAAAAGTTCTTATACAGTTAAAGAAAAGAAAACTTTATCTTTAAAGAGCCAGATTACAAAAAAGAATATAAGTAAAGTTAAAAAGCTTGTATGGACTTCAAAGAATAAGAAAATTGCAACAGTTTCGGCAAAGGGAATTGTTACAGGTGTGAAAGCGGGAAACACAGTTGTTACCTGCAAAGTACAGTACAAAGCTGCAGGCAAGAAAACATATCAGACAAAGACCATTCAGACAAAGGTCAAAGTCAGTGCAGTCAGTTCTGCAGATGAGAAGTTCACTGTAAAATGGAATGATAAATCAAATATCGGACCTGAGAGGACTGTTTCTATTGCCGGGGGAACATCGGACAGCATGACAGTCAAAGACAATGGTGAGATGCGTAAAGATTTATCGACACAGTATCTTATCAAAAACGAGATGGGAACCGGTATCAATCTTGGAAATACTATGGAGGCTACAAAGGCAATAGACGAGATTGATAACTTTAAAGAAGCTACAGATTTTGAACAGGCATGGAGTGCACCGATAACTACACAGAAGTATATAGACAGTGTACATAGTTATGGATTTAATACAATTCGTATTCCGGTAGCATGGTCAAATATGATATCTAAAGACGGAAATTATACTATCAGCGATAAGATGCTTGGAAGGGTAGAAGAAATTGTAAACTATGCATTGAACAATGGTATGTATGTAATTATCAATGACCATTATGATTATGGATGGTGGGGAATGTTTGGCTCGAGTGATGATACTATCAGAGCAAAGGCATGGAAAAAGTATGAGGCGATTTGGACGCAGATTTCAGAGCGTTTTAAAAATTATTCAGACCATTTGATTTTTGAATCAGCCAACGAGGAACTTACAAATCATATAAATGATGCAAACCTAGGTTTGAATACAGCGATAAATCCGAAAACAGAGACTTATGACGGAAATTATCTGAAAGGAACATTGACACTTGAGGAGTGTTACGAAACAGCAAACAAGATAAATCAGACATTTGTCAATGTTGTAAGAAAGTCCGGTGGAAATAATGAATATCGTCATCTTTTGATTGCCGGATTTGGAACAGACATCAATAATACATTAAGTAGCAACTATGTGATGCCGACAGATACAGTAGAAGGAAATGGCAACACAAAGCTTAGCGTATCAGTACACTATTATAACCCGTGGGAATTCTGTGGAGATGGCATGAGCGGTGCCACATACACTGAAAAAGACAAGGAAGCGACAGAAAAACAGTTTGCTAAATTAAAGAAGTTTACAGATCAGGGATATGGTGTGATAGTTGGAGAGTTTGGTGTATGCAATCCTTTACAGGATGGTGTAACTAAATGGCTTCAGGACACTATGGAGATAGCAGCTAAGAATGGCTGTATTCCTCTCTTGTGGGATACGCCGGGCACATACTTTGACCGTGAAGCATGTGTTATGCAGTTTAAAGATGTTGCAGAAATGTATAATTCTATTACAGGAGCCAGTGGAGACACAAATATAAATTCCAATACAGGTTTTGTGAAGGCAGATGTAAATTACTATACAACATTGCCTGAAAGTGCAAAACAGGTATTCCAGTGGAAAGGTGAATGGAAGAAAAATGATGGAAGCAATATCGGATTAGATGGAAATCTTGTAACATCATCAGGTATAGAGCAGTTTATCAAGACTGAGAGTGTTAGTGAGAATGAGCAGATAACTTTCAACGATTGGGGGTATCAATCTTTCTTAAAACTTGATTGGTCAAAATATAAAAACCCTGTTGTATATTGTACATTCAAAGAAGATACTGCAGATGCAGTAGGAGAAGTACAATTTGCGACAACAAAGAAAATAAATGGTTCTATTAAGGATACGGTTACTTTGGATTATGAAGCTTGGAATGGTAAATATGTTTCAATTCCGGGAAGCATATTAAATACTTTACAGACAGACACAGAAAGAAAATATATGTATTTTACATTTGGAAATGCTCCGGTAGTCACAAGCATTACGGTTTATAATTTAGGAGAATAAAGTTACAAAGGTTACGCTTACATATTTCTAATGTTTTAATGTGTTTAGTATTTAGTGAAGTGTTGTGCAAAGTGTTACAAAATGTCAAAATAATATTTGTAGAAATTGTGCAACATAGTTGAAAAAGATATAAACATTTGATATATTATCTAATGTTTAAATATATGTATATAAATGAAGGTGTGATGGGGACTTTTATTAAATAACAAAGTTTCGGTAAATATGTTATAGCATTTGTTTATATACAAAGACTCAATAATTTTAATTGATAAGGAGGAATTTGAAAATGAGAAAACAGACAAAGAAAATTTTGTCTATCGTTATGTCTGCTGCATTAGCAATCACAGCAGGAGCAGGCATTAATTTGACAAAGTCATCAGCAGCAGATACAAAGCCAAACTTTAAGGCGGAGTTATGGAGCTTTGGAACATTTGCCGACTGGGCAGGTGCAGCAAGTGATACAGTAGAGGTTAAAGATTTTGGTGAGTATACTCTTACAGGAGAAGCAACAAAAGACCTTGCTGATTTGTTTAAATCAGACAATGGTACAGCTGTAGTTCTTGGTACTTCTAAAGAGTACAGTGCAGCAGTAGCAGAGACAGGTATTGATAACTTTGAAGTTGTTGGTAAGAGCATTCAGATTAATGATGGAGACATCATTCCTTGGAATGTTACCCCTTCTGACTGGGACGGTGCCCGTATGGTTATCCACAATGCTTGGAATGCCGATATTGATTTCAAGACAGATAAAGTAGCTCCTATAAAAACAGGAGATAAGATTAAAGTAACATTTGAGGTAAAAGCAAAAGATGCTTCAGCAGATACATCAACACCAGGTGCAATTGCAACACCGGCACCGGCAGGATCACCTACAGATGCTGATTTAGTAGGTACAGCACAGCTTGACTCACAGGCTAACGGATGGTGTGGAAACGATGATTGTACAAATGTTAAGGCTGATATAAAAGGTGCCGGAACATACACAGTATCTTCTACATGGGAAGAAGTTCAGGAAGATCCTCAGGCTTATTGTGCATTGACAATTGCTGATCTTAAGGACATTGCAGCTTATGTTACATTTAAAGATGTTACTGTATGGGTTGACGGTAAAGTTGTAAATATGCCTGTAGTTTATGGTGGTGACAAAGACTGTCGTATCCAGTTATGGAATACATGGGGAAATGATGGTGTAGGAGCAGGTTTTGAAGTTCCGGCAAACTTCCCTTCATCATTCTATGAGATTAAAGTACAGTTTACAATCGGTCTTAGAGACACAGCTAGAGATTGGGATGCAGAAGGAACAGACTCATCTTTAATTAACATTGATACAACTCAGCCGGATTATGAGCCAGCAAATAAGCCTGCTGAGCCAACACCTGCACCAGCAGATCCAACACCAGCTCCAACAACAAAGCCTTCTACAACAAAGAATGCAGTTAAATCACTTAAAGCTGCAAAGAAGACAGTTTCTGTAAAGAAAGGCAAGAAAGCTGATGTAACAGTTAAAGTAACAGCTGCAAGCAGCAAGAAAAAGACTACAGATAAGGTTACAGCTACAACAAGCAACAAGAAAGTAGCAAAAGTAGTTAAGACTACTGTTAAGGCAGGAAAGATTGTAGTTTCTGTAAAGGGTGTTAAGAAAGGAACTGCAAAGATTACTGTAAAAGCTGCAAAGAAGAAAGCAGTAGTTACAGTTAAAGTTAAATAATAATTGACTGGGTTTAAAAATAGCTTTTTATATCAAAATTTGAAATTTTATTTAATAAAATGAAGATTATTGAGTCAATATAAAAATTCCAGGGCAGTTTGCCTTGGGATTTTTATTTAAAATTTATAGGTAACTTTGTTCAATATAAAGGAGGAACAAATATTATGAGAAAATTATTTTCAAAGTTAATGTCAACAACATTATCAGCTGCAATGCTCATAACACTTGGTGCAGGAACAGTCGGCAATGTTGCATCAGCAGCAGAAGATGATCAGGCAGACGTATCAGGAGTAACATACGGATATACAGCATATGTAGGATTCCAGACAGATGGACCATATGCTTACCGTGACCCTGTTTTAAGTTCAAACGGCTTGACAAACAAGACATATAAATATGAGACACAGGCAATGCTTCCGGTTGATAAGGCAGAAGTTGAAGCTACAGATGTTACAAGTGTAAATCCGGTTATGTCAGCAGAAGGCGAGTATACAACATCTATTTCAGGAATAGACCTTGTTAATAAGAAAAATATTTCTAAAAAGGGTACTGAAACAAAAGCTACAACATTTAATATGCTTTATGTTACAGTGGATGTGCCATTGACAAACAAGGGTGTTAAATTAACAGACGTCACATTAAAGGTTGATGGCAAGGTTGTAAGAACATTAAAAGAAGCTCCTAATAAGTCAGATGCAAAAGACGGATATCAGTTTATGATTGCAGACAATTATGCACCGGCAGACGGAACAGATGCTTCAGAAATTTTTAATGCAAATGACAAATTAGAAGTATTACCTACATCAAGCATCGAAATCTCATACAAGATTAGCGGTGGTGACTGGTCAAAACTTCCTTTAGCCGGAACTATGGGAATGAAGTTCTCAGAGGGTGATTTTACATATCAGGTAACTCAGCCGGCATCTTCAACTACAGAAGGAAAAGTACAGCTTACAGGACTTTCAGCAGAAGGAAAAGCAAAGAGTGAAATTGAATTACCGGATACTGTAAATGAGACAAAAATTACAAATGCAACATATAAAGTTACAGGACTTAAGAGTGGTGCATTTAAAGCAAGCAGCATAAAATCAGTAGATTTAGCAAAAGCAGCTAACATTAAGTCAATCCCATCAAATACTTTCAATGGCTGCAAGAATCTTACAACAGTTAAGTTGAACAGTGTAATAAAGAGTATTGGTTCAAGCGCATTTGCAGGCTGCACAAGCTTAAAGACATTTGCAACGGGCAAAGCTACAGCTTCAATTGGTTCTAAAGCATTTAGCGGATGTACAAAATTACAGTCAGTTACATTATCAAAAGCTACAAAGAAAATCGGTTCAAGTGCATTCTTAAATTGCAAAAATATTACTAAGCTTGTTGTTAATCAGAAAGTTAAGGTAAGCAAAAATGCATTTAAGGGCTGCAAAAAGACAATTAAAGTATCAGGAAAAGCTGCAAACAAGAAATATACAGTTGAGCAGATTAAAAAATCAGGATATAAGAAAGTAAAATAAAGTAGACTAGAAAGGCGGACTATAACTGTGAGAAAAAATATCAGAAAAACTTTAGTGTCATTATCTCTCATAGCTTCATTAGTTGTTACAGGTGTAAGCGTCAACCAGAGTGCTAAGACGACAGCACAGGCAGCAAAAAAAACTGTTGTCAAAATAAGCAAGACAAGTGTTAAGGTAAAGCACGGAAAGACTCAGACATTAAAAATTACAGTGAAGAATGGTAAACTTAAATCAAAAAGTTTTTCTTCATCTGACAAGAGTGTAGCAACTGTTACAAATAAGGGTGTTGTGAAAGGTGTGCTTGAAGGAAAAGCAACAGTTAAATGTGTTGTTAAGTATACTGAGACAGGAAAGAAAAAAGTAAAATCAAAGACATTCAAGTGTAAAGTAACAGTTTATGATACTTTGTATCCTGTAAAAGCAGTAGAAAAAGAGGAAGCGTACAAGACAAGCAGTGAGACAGATGGCATTAGTCATGGCAGTAAAGAAGTTGTAACAGGCTTTGCAAATAAAGACAATGTCACATTACAGATGAAGTATAATGACAAGTCAAACATAAGTGATAAGGCTGTCAGCTTTACTCCAAAGGGCGGCACAAAGAAGATTACTAAAAAAGATAACGGTTCAATGAGAAGAGATCTCAGTGCTCAGTATTTACAGCAGTACGAGATGGGAACAGGTATCAACCTTGGTAATACTGAAGAAGCCGTTTATGGTGTTGGCTCAAAACTTGATGTAATTGCAGGAACAGATGAAACTGCTTATGATAAAGCATGGGGTCAGCCTGAGATTACAGAAAAATATTTTGAGAAGCTTCATTCTTATGGTATCAATACAGTGCGTATTCCTGTAGCCTGGTCAAACGGTGACAAGGATGACGGAACATACACAATTGATTCTAAACTTCTTGCCCGTGTTGAGCAGTTGACAAACTGGGCATTAAATCAGGGAATGTATGTTATTATCAATGACCACTGGGATAATCAGTGGTGGGGTCAGTTTGGTGCGGCTACAAAAGATGCAGCAGGAAACAAAGTTGCAAATGAAACAGTACGTGCCAATGCTTGGAAGCGTTATGAAAGATACTGGACACAGATTGCTAACCGATTCAAAAACTATTCTGACCATCTTATTTTAGAGAGCGCAAATGAAGAATTAGGTGAGAGATTAAATGACAAAATCAGTATCTATACCGGATATTCTAAGACAACTAGCGAAAGCGAACTCTCTAAGTGGTCAGGCGGAAAGTATACGAAAGATTATACCCAGGCCGGAAACTTGACACTTATGGAACAGTATGAGACTACAAATAAAATCAACCAGAAATTTGTAGACATTATCCGTAAAACAGGAGGAAACAACGCATACAGACATCTGTTGATAGCAGGCATTGATACAAATATTAAAAATACCTGTAATGAAATTACATACAGTGAGGATAAAGATGGCGATGGAGTTAAAGAAAAATATACAGTAGAAAATCCATTTAAGATGCCAACAGATTTGACTTGCAATGGAAAGAATCGTTTATTTGTATCTTTACATTACTATACCCCATGGGATTTCTGTGGTGACGGTGGCAGTGGCTCTTATACATATGGTGATCAGGCTAATTTAAGAGAAGAACTTTCACCATTGAAAAAATTCAGTGATGACGGTTACGCTGTTATTTTAGGTGAATGTGGAGTTTGCAGTCCGATGACAGTTACAGGTAGTGTTAGTAAATGGTTTGAAGATACATTTACAATGTGCAGACAGTACCATATTGTACCTGTAATGTGGGAAACAGGTCAGTTCTTTGACCGTTCAAACGGAAATCTTAAATTTAGAGATTTAGGAGAATTCTGGAATGCTACAAATGTAAATGCGGAAGGTGTTTATGCAAGTGGTAATACAGATATTAAGAATGTTACAGGAAAGATTGATGTATCTAAAGTTGTAACAGATATACCAAGTACTTCACCTGTTTGGAGCTGGGAAGGTATCTGGTATAAGAATGGTGGAGATTCTGCCGTTGGTTCAGACCGTTACAGTGCAAATCCTTCAACAGGTTCTAAAGCAGAAGATTTTGTACCTGTATCAAAATGCATTCCTACAGTAGACGGAGATACTACAGAGGTTCAGTTTGATGCGACAGGATACCAGATGTTTATCAAGTTGGATTATACAAAGTATACAAATCCTTACTTAGTAGTGAAATTTGCAGACGAAACTTTAGATCCTGCAAACTTCAATGACAAGGGTGAGGATAATGTAGGACATATCCAGTTGGGAACAGCCGGAACTCCATCATTTAATGATATATTAGACATTGATTTGAAGGACTTCAACGGAAAGGCAATCAAGATTAATGATGCCGGAGTTATTGCAAATGCAGCAACACCATGGATTAGCTTGACATTCAGCGGAAGACCTACAGTCACAGGAGTATATGTTTATGACGCAAAATAATGTTTATTGGTTGTAAAGCAACAGATAAACTGATATTAAAAAAGAGTTGTCGAGTAATCGGCAGCTCTTTTTTGTGGATAGGGAAATTTTTATTCCACAAACCACTATTCAACGGCAATCTAATGTGTTATCATAACTATGTATAGCTTTAAATTTGAGCTTTGAATTTTATGAATGACTTTCAACAAGTAGATTTAAGACGGGGGTGGTTATTTGTTTAGAAAGCCTGTAAAAGGAAAGAAAGCGAAAACCATATCGTGTAAAGAGGCACATTTGAAAGAGCAAGTTTCGGACATGGTCTATAAAAATCCGGATATAAAGAGAGTGTCTCAGGCAGAAGTCATAGAAAAGACAAGCTATATACAGGTGATGGATGCGGATATAGAGGGGGCGTCTGTCAGGAGTACAAAAATAGGAAAAGCAGATAATGATATCACACTAAGCAATCTATTTCATGATTTGGGACAAAACTTAGATGATTTGAGGAATGGAGAACAAGGGGGAGAAAAATGATTAGTGGTGTTCAGGGATTGAAAATAAAGCCATTGGCAGAATTGAAAAATGACGGAATACAGAAACATACAAGCATAAAAAGTTTTAGTACGGTGCTTAGCAGCCAGAAGAAAAAAGCAGAGAATACATCTGCTTCAAAGGCTGCTAAAGAATCAGCTAAGTCAGACAGTTCAAATGCAGATACGACTGTAAATAAATCATCAGATAGTGATTCAACAGCAGGAAAAATTTTATATAAAAATGCGTCGACAGGTGAGACATATGTGTATGTTGATGTTGCAGATGACAAGACATCTAAGACAAACAAGACATCGGATACAAATACAGCAGATGCGATGAAAAAGACAAAGTATGACAGTATATTCAAAAAGGCGGCAAAAAAATACGGTGTATCTGAGAGCTTACTTAAAGCCGTTGCAAAGGCAGAGTCAAACTTTAACCCGAATGATGTTTCAAGTGCGGGAGCTATCGGAGTTATGCAGTTGATGCCATCTACGGCAAAAGAACTTGGTGTTACAAATCCGTATGATGCAGAACAGAATATTATGGGTGGTGCAAAGCTGATTGCGGCGCATTTAAAGAAATTTAACGGCGATGTAAGACTTGCTCTTGCGGCGTACAATGCAGGAAGCGGTGCGGTCAAGAAATATGGCGGAGTGCCTTCATTCTGCAAGACATATGTAAATAGAGTTTTAAGTTATAAAAAAGCTTATGAGACAGCAAATGCAGTAGGTTAAACCTGCTGCATTTGCTGTTATAGCTGTAATTTAAAATTAATATCAATAAATAAAAATATTCTGATATTTATAGGTGTTTAATAATTAATCCTAAGTCCTTTAGGATAGTGATTTTTGATGGTGTTGTTTGTGATTTTGCCCCAGCCAAGACTTAAACCTTTAAAGCATACTAAAACAAATCCCTTTGCATTGTTTAGCGAGTTGTCGGTTATCTGTATAACGTCACCGTGCAGATATTTTTCTGCCTGTTCATCTGAACATTCAAAAGAATATTTTACATCGGTCGGTTTGAGATATTTTGCAAAAGCATGTGCCGGTTCAAAACGGTTTTTCTTTCTTGTGGCTATGTGAAGTCCCGGTCTGAGAAGTTTAATTCCTTTAAGTTCAGGCATTTTGTCGGGAATCAGGTAAAGTTCATCACCAAAATATTCATATCTTTTGTCTGAATATAAGTCTGTATCATTTATAAATTCAGTAAGAAATTCAACTAGCTGTTTTCTTTCGCTTTTAGACAAAATATTTTTGCCGGATGATTTCTTTTTCTTTTTTTGAGTGGCTGTTTCACCGCCGTTTTTCCTTAATCTTACTGCAAAATGACCTTCGCCTTTTATTTTATGCGGCCATAATCTGAGTGAACCTTTAATTGCCGTTTTTTCGTCATCGGTCAATGGTTTAAATTCTTCTGAAACAAAGTCAGGATTTCCGTTTGAAATATCAATTTCAAGAATATCGTGATAGTCTTCAACACAAAAATCAGGGTATTCCCGTAAAAACCAGACCAAAATTTCCTCATTTTCAGCGGGAGCAAAAGTACATGTTGAATAGACAATGACACCGTCAGGTTTGAGCATGTTCTGTGCCTGTGACAGGATTGAACGCTGTCTTTGTGCACATAAAGCAACATTTTCGGATGTCCATTCTTCAATGGCAACATCATCTTTTCTAAACATCCCCTCACCGGAACAAGGCGCATCTACGATTATTTTATCAAAGAAAGCCGGAAAATATTTCGCCATGTTTTCAGGAGTTTCATTACAGACAACAGCATTTGAAATGCCAAGTCTTTCAATGTTTTGTGAGAGTATTTTGGCTCGCTGGCCAAAAATTTCATTTGATACAAGTAAGCCGTTTCCATCAAGCATACCGGCAAGCTGGGTGGATTTTCCGCCGGGGGCAGCGCAGAGGTCGCATACTATATCACCGGGCTTTGCATCTGAGAGAGCAGCAACGGACATTGCACTTGGTTCCTGAATGTAATAGGCACCTGCTTCATGCAGAACATGGCGGCCGGGTTTCTCGTCAGGGACAGCATAAAACCCTTCTTTGGCCCAGGGAACAGGGCTTAAAAAGAAGGGTAATGCATCCTGAGACTTTATTTTTAATGGATTTATGCGGAGTCCGTATGATTTTTCATCTGAATAGCTTGCATTAAACAATTCAAATTCTTCAGGACTGAGCATAGACTTCATTCGTTCAATAAATTTCTCGGGTAAATTCATAATTTAATTATTTCTCCATTTATTAAATTAAATCTGCTATGTCGATATTTTCGCCTGTAAGTCCGATATGTGCACCGGCTTTAGCTTCTGATGTATCTTTATGCGCAATAAGCCATTTGTTTTTAGCCCAAAGGAGAGCATCCTCAGAATTGGCTTTTGTTATTTCAGGCATATCAAAGTTTGTGTATTTTGGAAGAACAATAGCTACTCTAAAGCCTTCACCTTTCTTTGCACTGCAAGGAGCATAGTGAAGTGTTGTAGAATAAAGTTCAACGGCTGTTCCTTTAGGACAGAGGAAAGCTTCTGTTTTGCTTGAATCAATAATGCCGTTTTCAACATCCTGAAGTTTAGCGACGAGAAGAATTGCGTCATCAGCGGCAATATCAATTTCACTGTCTCTGTGGTATTCATAGCAGTTTAACTTTGTGTTTGTACCGTTGCAGTATCCGATTTCGATTGGCATTCCACCGTAGCAATTGTCACGGAGCTGTACAAAAGCAGGGGTATTTTCAAGAGCTTCACAAGTAGGCTCATAGATAACTCCGTCAGCAGGTTTGTCTGTCTCACTTTCGAGTTTTTCTAAAAGAAGTTTGTAGTCGTATCCGTCAACAATACGACCGTAAGGTTTAAATGCTTCATCTGTAACTGATTGAATTTTCATAAATATTATCCTCCTGAAATAAGTTTTAGCATGCTTCTGTTTTTATTAAATAAAATATAGAAGCAAAAATATAGATTTTACGACATTCGTTTTTTATATATGATTTGTATCATATATAATTGTACCATACAAACAAGGCTGTTGTCACTTTGATAATTGGTGTTAGTATACAAGTATACTTGTACACTTGTTTTATAAGTGAGCATTAGTTATAATAGTCATATGAGTGCACAGTAGTTATCTATAATTAAAGACAAATTGATGGGAGGAACCGTATGAGAGTTGCACTTGGACAGATTGACATGGTATGGGAAGATAAAAAAGCGTCTGTCGCAAAGGCAGAAAAAATGATATGTGATGCAGCTTTACAAAATGCGGATATAATTATTTTCCCGGAGATGAGTTTTACAGGTTTTTCTATGAATCTTTTAAAGACAGGTGAAAAAAGACACGCATCCGATACAGTGAAAAAGATGTGTGAGTTGTCTGAAAAATATGATATTGCCATAGGTTTTGGATGGGCGGCACTGCCTGAAAAAGAGGGAGAGAAAGGAAAAAATGTTTTTTCGGTTGTGGATAATACAGGAAAACTTATTGCCGAGTATGAGAAAATTCATCCGTTTACATATGGCGGGGAAAGTGATGTTTATGACGGCGGGGACAAGATAGTTTCCTTTCCGTTTAAGGAGCATACGGTAAGTCTTTTTGTATGTTATGACCTTAGATTTCCTGAGATATTTCAGGCTGCAGCAAAGAAATCTGATGTTATGTTTGTCATTGCAAACTGGCCTCAGAGCAGAAATATACATTGGCAGACACTTCTTCGGGCAAGAGCGATTGAAACACAGTCATATGTTGCAGGGGTAAATTGCGTTGGAGAGCATGATGGTATCTTATACAGCGGTGACAGCATGGCAGTCGATTCTATAGGAAATATACTGGGACAGATTTCAGGAAAAGAGGGAGTGCTTATCTGTGAACTTGATGACAGAGCGTGGGGGCTTCGGGAAAAATTTCAAACGAGGAAAGACAGAAAAGAGGAGTTATATTACGATATATTTCTAATGTATGGAGGTAAAGATGAGACAGTATGAATTAACAATAAGAATTGCGCAGATACATCATCTGATAGAGGTTCGTAAATATAAAAAAGCACTTGCAGTAGTAAAGACTCTCGATATGCGCCAGGTAAAAGGAATAAGTGATTTGAGTGCAATTGCAGAGGTTTATACAAAGACAGAACAGTTTGACGCGGCAAAAAATACATATTTAAGAATATACAAAAAGAGCCGCACAAGGAGAGTTTTATACAGACTTATATATCTTGCCATCCGTACAAATGCATTAGATGAGGCAGAAGGATATTATCAGGAATTTGTGGCGATGAACTCAAGCCAGAGGGATGCACTTATCTTAAGATACCGCATTGACAAAGCGTCAGGGGCATCTATCGGACAGCTTATAGGAATATTAGAGTCACTTAAAGAGGAAGAATATATAGAAGAGTGGGCTTATGAGCTTGCAAAGCTTTATTTCAAAGCAGGACGTTTTGACGAGTGCAGGAGCGAATGTGAGGACATAAAGCTTTGGTTTGGAAGGGGAGAAATTGTTGAAAGGGCAAAACGCCTTATTGCAAGCATTGATGATGATGAACAGTTTGCATATATTGATGACAGGGATTATACGATAGAAAAGGACATACCAAACCCTGAAGATACAGGTTCTCTGCCGGATCTTACGGAATACGTGGAGTCAGAGAGTGAAATGAAAAGGCATGATAAAAACATAGGCAGCAAAGTGAAAAATGCAATAAAATTAAATTATGAAGACGACGAAAATGCAGACGAAAGTTTTGACGATTTGGATGAGCAGGAAGAAACAAGTTATGCAAGAGACGAGGCTGTCGATGAGCTTTTGAAGATGAGTGACCAAACAGAGAATGATATTGTCGGAGAACAGGCACATAAAAGTGATGAGTCTGCAGATTATAATGATGATATTGATGAAGACGAACCTGATTTAAGCATAACTGATTCAGAAGATACATTAGATGAAGACTTTGAAGATGATGCAGAAGATTTTGACGGTGCAGAGATGGCGAGAAAAGCGATAGACGGACTGCAAAAGCTGTCAGGTATCTGGAAACATTCTCAAACGCAAACGCAGCCTGAGCCTAAACAGGAACCTAAAGCTGAGCAAAAGCCTGAACCAAAGCCTGTTAAAGCAAAAAAAGAGCCGCAGTATACTCATTATTCACAATCCGGCACAGGTATTACGCTTGACCTTTCAAAGGAAATATCAGCAATATATGAAGCGGAAAAGAGAGAACAGCTTAAGGTACATTCCGTAAAGGTAAATGAAGAGCCGCAAAGTGATATATCTGATACAAAACAGCCGGATATATTGGAGGATAATTCTGTAATTTCAAGAGAAGATGCAATGGCACCTTCTGACATAGAGGAAATAAAGAATGATTTGAAAGATATAACATGTAATATATTTAGCGGAAAGAAAAGACGTATTATTGATGCCGTGGCTGATGACTGGGGACACACAAAGCCTATCGGAAGTGTAATTGAGGCAGTAAAAGATACAGAAATCAATGAAGTAAAGCAGCCGGCACAGCCAGTGGAGGAAGATAGAGAAAAAGAGAATCCAAACTTAAATAGCACTGAAAATACACTTGAGCAAAAAGTTGCAGATATACCGGAAAAGATTACAGATATTTCAGAAAAAAATACAGATATTTCAGATAACGTTGGGGAGAAATCTGAGACAGAAATAAAGTTAGAAAAGGCAGCAAAATTGTTTGGGATAAATAGTGTACGGTCGAAGGAGGATACAGATATGGCAGAATATTCAACACCAGAGGAAGAGTTACCTACAACGAGAGCATTACACAAGACATTTAAAGATGTTTTAACCTTAATAAATGCCGAGAAGGATCCGTCACATTTTGTACTTATTGGTGAAGATACGGAAAGGATAGTTGCGGTATCAAAGAAGATAGTAAAAGTTTTAAAACAAAACGGATTTTTAAGCAAGGGAAGAATTGGCTGTATTAAGGCAAAACAGTTAAATCAGATGGATTTTGACAAATGTAAGGAACAGCTTAAAGGAAGCTGTCTTCTCGTTGATGATGCAGCAGATTTGTTTTTCCCTACAATTACAAAAATATTTGAACTTATGGATGAATTTTATGGCGATTTTATAGTTATTCTTGCGGATGAGGGAAATACACTTGATCAGATGTTCAGATTTGCACCTGCACTTGCGAAGAAGTTCAAGTATGTAATTGACATAAGCAGATATACGGCAGAGGATTTGAATTAATTATGAAGGAGGCAGATTAAGCTTATGCCGCTTAGTTCAGAAAAAGTAGTTAATGTTATAGGACATATAAACCCGGACACGGATTCAATATGTTCTGCAATCGCATATGCGAGACTTAAAAGAGAGGTGACCGGTGAAAATTATGTTGCTAAAAGAGCCGGTCAGATAAATGCCGAAACAAGATTTGTTCTAAAAAAATTTGGTGTGTTACCACCTGACTATATGAATGATGTAAGACCACAGGTCATTGACATTGATGTAGGGCGTGTAAAGGGCGTAGGTGAGGATATATCACTGAAAAAAGCATGGGAACTTATGAGGGAAGATGCATTGCAGACACTTCCTATAGTAGACGAGTCTCAGTATTTAAAAGGACTTATCACGATAGAGGATATTGCAAAGTCGTACATGGATGTTTATGACAGCCGTGTTATTGCAAATGCGCAGACTCCATTTAGAAATATAGTAGAAACACTTGGCGGAGAGATGATATCAGGAGATTCTGACGAGATGATAAAGACGGGAAAGTGTCTTATTGCGGCGGCAAACCCTGACCTCATGGAAAGCTATATTGAAAAGGGTGACATAGTAATTCTCGGAAACAGATATGAGTCTCAGCTTTGTGCAATTGAGATGGGCGCAAAATGCATTATAGTATGTGACGGTGCACCGGTTTCATTTACAATTACAAAGCTTGCACAGGATAAGGGATGTTTCATAATAAAAACTCCATATGATACATTTACTGCTTCACGTCTCATCAATCAGAGTATTCCAATTAGATTTTTCATGAAGAGTGAAAATCTTATAACCTTTGGGCTTGGGGAGTTTCTCGATGATATTCGTGATGTCATGGCGAAAAAAAGATACAGAGATTTCCCTATATTGGATTGGAACGGAAAATATTTCGGCATGATTTCAAGGCGAAGACTTTTGGGAGCAAGAAAGAAAAAACTGATACTTGTAGACCACAATGAACCATCGCAGGCGGTAGACGGCATAGAGGATGCAGAACTCTTAGAGATAATAGACCATCACCGCATTGGAAGTATTGAGACGATGAGTCCGGTATTTTTCAGAAATCAGCCGCTTGGCTGTACAGCGACGATCATATATCAGATGTATAAGGAAAATAATATAAATGTAACGCCTGATATAGCAGGGCTTTTATGTTCAGCCATTTTGTCAGATACACTTGTTTACCGTTCGCCTACCTGTACAGAAACGGACAGGCTTGCAGCAGAGGAGCTTGCCGGTATAGCCGGAATTAAAACACATGAGTATGCCATGGAGATGTTTGCGGCGGGAAGTGACCTTTCATCTAAGTCGCCTGAGGAAATATTTTATCAGGACTTTAAGAAATTTGTTGTAGGAGAGCAGACGTTTGGTGTCGGTCAGATAACAGCTATGACAAGCAAGGAACTTGAAGCAATAAAGGAAAAGCTTACGCCTTATATGCAGAAAGCTATGGCAGACCATGAGGTCTCAATGCTTTTCTTTATGCTTACGGATATATTGCAGGCGAGTACGGAACTTTTGTACTATGGAAGCGGTGCAAAGGAGCTTGCACTGGAGGCATTTCATTTGCCAAAAGATGCTGATACCATAATTCTTAAAAATACCGTATCAAGAAAAAAACAGATAATACCGGCAATGATGATGGCATTGCAGGAAGAATAGAAAATGAAAGCCTATTCCGCCGAAAAAAACACTCGATAATATCAAGAGCAAGCTCTTGTATAATCGAGTGTTTTTTATGGCTGAATTGTTACTTATAAAAAATATAAATTATTTGGCATCATTTATTTCAGTGTAGCCTTCAGGAATTTTAATTCCTAAAGTATCACAGTTTTCTTTATTGTAGAGTTTTGTAGGCTTTTTATCTGTCTCGATAGCCATTGTTCCGGGGTCAGCACCTTCTTTAAGGATTTTGTATGCCATCTCACCTGTCTGGTATCCGAGGTTGTAGTAGCTGATTGAAAGAGCGGCAACTCCGGCTGCACAGATTCCTTTTTCGCCTGCAAATACAGGAATTCCGGCAGGAACAACTACGTTTTTAACAGTTTCAATACTAGAAGCCATTGTGTTGTCTGTTGGAATATAGATAGTATCAACTTCAGAACATGCTGTCTGAGTAACAGACTGGATTTCATTAGAATCTGATGCTGTGTATTCTTTGTATTCAATGTTATCTTTTTTGAGTTCTTCTTCCATAAGTTTAGCCTGATAAGCTGAGTTAGCCTCTGATGAACAGTAGAGAATACCTACTTTCTTTACATCAGGTTTAATGGTAAGAATCATATCTTCCTGTTCATCTATAGGAGCAAGGTCGGCAGTTCCGGTTACATTTGTACCGGAAGTTCCGTTCCAGTCTTTTATGTTGAGTGCTGTACCGTAATCAGTAACAGAAGTACCAACGATAGGAATTTCATTTGTTGCTGAAACAGCAGCCTGTAAAGCACCTGTTGCATTTGCCATGATGAGGTCTACACCGTTTGTAACAAAACCGTTACAGATAGTAGAACAGTTTGTAGATTCGCCCTGTGCATTCTGTTCATCAAATTCAACATTACCTTCACCGAGTTTGTCAGTGAGAGCTTTTTTAAATCCCTTTGTTGCAGCATCCAATGCTTCATGTTCAACGAGCTGGCATATACCGATTTTATAAGTTTTTTTGTCTGAACTTTCTGAGCCTGATTTTTCACTTGAGCTTCCACAGGCTGTAAGACTTGTCACTAATGCAGTAACAGTAAGTAATGATACTATTTTTTTTGATAATTTCATATGTGTCCTCCTTTTTGTTTGCAATGACTGTATTATAAGACATTGTGTTATCTAAAGTCAAATATAGTGTGGACATTTGACGCAGAGATTGCATTATTTTTTCGATGTTTTCTTGATGTGATTTCCTATTATTTCAGATACATCTGTTATTGAGACAAAAGCTGATGTATCAACAGAGTTTATTATATTGGTCAGTTCTCTTATTTCAAAGCGTGTCAGCACGCAGTAAAGTACAACTTTTTTACCGCTTACAAGACCTTCGCCTTCCATGATGGTTACTGTTCTTCCGAGATTTTGATATATCTTGTCGGATATTTCTTTGGCATCGTTGGTGATGATAGTAGCTGCTTTGGCTTGGTTTACACCGTTTTCAACGACATCGAGTACCTTTGATGTAATGAAATACGTCAAAAGGCTGTACATCGCTCTGTCAGGACCGAAAAGAATACCTGCCACGGAATATATTACAAGGTTCATTATAAGAACCATCTGTCCTACGGCAAGACCGAGTTTTCTGTTCAGAATGATTGCTACGGTTTCGGTTCCGTCAAGGCATCCGCCAAATCTTATGATAATTCCGACTCCGACACCGAGGATAACGCCGCCATAGCATACGGCGAGGAATGTTTCTTCGGTTGCATTTGCCCATGGTGCAAATAATGATACAAAAAGTGAAAATATAATCATGCAGTATGCCGCTTTTATAATAAATATCTTGCCAAGTTTATGTAAGCCTATAAGCAGAAAAGGGATATTTAATATTATGGTCAGCATACTTAATGGCAGTTTTGTGAGATTGTTTATCATGATACCGATACCGATAATGCCTCCGTCGAGAATTGTGTTTGGTACAAGAAATTCTTCAATGGCGAAAGCCGCTATGACAGAACCGATAGATAGCATAAGAAACTCTGTTAAAATTTTTAATTTGTTTGTCATTTTACCCCTCTTTTAATGTGATAATAAAAAGGACAAAGATAATCTTTGTTACAGACACCTTTGCCCTTTGTGATTTAAAATATAGAAAATAATAATATTGCCGGCTGCACGCAGGCGTGAACAATAAAGTTATAACTGTTTACTGAATATCTGAATAATCTTTTGCTGTTGTTTTGCCGTTTTTCCAGTCATCCATCTTCTGTTTTGTAGCTTCGAGTGTATCTTTGCAGATATCAGGGAGTTCTTTGCCCCATGCAGAAGTTGCTCTGTCATAACCTTTCTGGATTGCAGCCATCATTTCATCGGCTTTTGAAGTATCGCCACCGGAAAGAGCGATAGCCATGCTTACAAGTCTGTCTGATGTTTTGTTTACGCCCCAGTAGCCGTCTTCAGAGATACTCTCCTGTGCGGCTTTGATAGTGTCAGGGTCTGCATTTTTTGCAGCTTCCTCAAATGTAGCTGAGAGATTAAGTCCTGAAACATCATCTTTTTTCATAAGGCTTGCAAGGTCAAAAGTACCCTTCTGTTTGTTCAAAAGTTTTTCTACAAGACTTTGCATAGATTCAAGGCGTGACTGCTGGTCTGCTTTTAACTTTGATATAATGGCATCCTTATTGTAAATCTGATTTGTGCTGTCGTTTTTTGTGCTCTCGCTTTTGTCAAATACAACGCCATTATTTTTGGTGTCGTTGTCAGATGTTGTTTTGTCTGCGGAAGATGTATCTTTTGTTAAAGATGAAGCAACAGCCTCTTTCTGTTTTGTATCGTCAGTTTTTTTTGTATCAACTTTGCTGTATGTATTTAATGTTGATGAAATTGCGTCTAAACTCATAGTAAGAACCTCCTTTTTCTGATTGTGCGTTCATTCCATTGAAACAATATTTTCTAATAAGTATATCGTCAGTGCTGCTGATATTATTAGTGATTTGTGCGTGTTTATGAATATAATAAAAAAGTTAATGCCACGGATTGTTCCGTTGCTATCTGTTTTTCACCGTGTACCATATTTATATAGGAAAGTTTACAAAATGTTCAATAATTTCGTGTTACATGGTTCGACACAATACTACGTCAAAACCGGGGTAATCAATTTTTGCTTTATCATATGCTTTTTTAGCTGTTTCCATATCTTCAAATATTCCAAATGTTGTCGGCCCGCTTCCACTCATCAGTGAACCGATAGCACCGTTTTCGAGAAGATAATGTTTAAGTTCATCTATAACAGGGTTTTCAGGAATGGTAACCGTCTCAAGTACATTTGAGAGTGAAGCGGCTATGTCTTTGACGGATTTTTTATCTATATATGAAATCATGGCTTTGTTGTCAGGATGATAATCAAGTTCTTCTAGGTTGAGATGTTTATATACATATGGGGTGCTTATCGAGATGTCAGGTTTGATAAGCAGTACCGGAACACATTGAAGCGGAGTGAGTGGTGTGAGTATTTCGCCTATTCCCTCGGCAAGCATAGTTCCTTTTTTTATGCAGAAAGGCACATCAGCACCGAGTTTAACTCCGATTTCGCAGAGTTTTTCAGTGTCAAGACCGATTTCACATAATTCGTTTATGCCGATGAGTGTTGCGGCACAGTCAGAGCTTCCTCCGGCAAGCCCTGCGGCGGCAGGAATGTTTTTTGTGAGATGTATCTTAAATCCGCCTTTTATTTCAAAAGTATCTTTCATGAGTTTTGCGGCTTTATATACTAAGTTTTTTTCTGACGGTATTTTGTCGGGAAGTTCTTTATTCATTGTAAAAATAATTTGTTCATCTGTTGTCTTTTCAAATGATAATTCGTCACATACATCTATACTCTGCATTATCATTGATAAAGTATGATACCCGTTTTCAAGTTTTCCTGTCACGTCAAGTGTAAGATTTATTTTTGCAGGCGCTTTTTTTGTAAAAATATTTTCCATAAATGCTCTCCTTTTAATCTAGAATTTTTCGTGTATTCATTGTCGTAAAATTAACAGATTAAACTTGCTCAATCCATTTAATTTCAATGTTTAAGCCAAGTTTATAAAAATTTAATACATGGTAATAATAGCATATTTTAACAAAATTTAATATGTCAAATTTGTATAACCGATATGTCAAAAATACTTTTTACATATCAGAATTGCTGTAGTTATAATAGCAGTCGAAAAAAGTGATGGAGGTGAATATTGTGGATACTCTGGTAGAGAGTCTGATGGAAGAACTGAACTGTGAAACAGTGTTTAAAATTCCGATATTCGGCGGCATACCTGTTTATGAGTCGGTAGTCGTTACATGGATTATTATGCTCGCAGTTCTTGTACTTTGTGTTCTGCTTGTCAAAAACCTGAGTATAGAAAATCCCAGTCGTAAACAGCTTGTTTTGGAAACAGCGGTAAGTGGATTGTACAACTTCTTTAAGGGTACAGTCGGTGAAAACGGTACTGCATACATACCGTATCTTGCATCGGTGGCTATTTATATAGGAATAGCAAACCTTATAGGTCTTTTGGGATTTAAACCACCGACAAAAGATATGAATGTCACCATAGCACTCGCATTGATGAGTATTATTCTGATTGAAGTTTCAGGTATTCGTCAGAAAGGTACTAAGGGATGGCTTAAAAGTTTTGCTGAACCAATGCCTATCATATTGCCAATAAATATATTGGAAATATTTATAAGGCCACTTTCATTGTGTATGCGACTATTTGGAAATGTACTTGGTTCATTCGTAGTCATGGAGCTTCTGAAACTTGTAGTTCCGGCAGTATTACCGGCGTTTTGCAGTATGTACTTTGATATATTTGACGGTCTTATACAGGCATATGTCTTTGTATTCTTAACTGCATTGTTTATAAAAGAGGCAACAGAGACGGACTAAGATTTTTGGAAAACAGAATACATATTAAAAAATTCAAGAGATTTAAAGAGAGAGAAAAGGAGATTAACATTATGTCAACAACATTATTAGTAGCAATCGGAGCAGGAATCGCAGTTTTAACAGGTATCGGAGCAGGTCTTGGAATCGGCAAGGCAACATCTTCAGCAGTAGACGCTATCGCAAGACAGCCTGAAGCATCAGGAAAAATCAGCAGCTCACTTCTTTTAGGTTGTGCCCTTGCAGAGGCAACAGCTATTTACGGTTTCGTTATCGCACTTCTTATTATCTTACTTTTGAAATAATAGACGGAGTTGAAAGTCAGGAAGATAATTGTTGATATAGACGAAGTTTTTTTAGTGGATTGTTAATTACTGTTCGCACAATAAGTGTGAACAGTAATGATTGTTGAAAGAAGGACAATATATGTTAAGTATAAACCCATGGAATATTTTATGGACAGTTGTAAACTTGCTTGTCATATATGCGATATTTAAAAAGTTCTTATTCCAGCCTGTTATGAATGTTATCAATGCGCGCGAGAAAATGATAAATGACCAGTTCGAGAGTGCAAAGAATGCAGAGGACGAGGCTGCTAAACTTAAAAAAGAATATCACGACAAGATTAAGACAGCAAAGACGGAGGCTGACCAGATATTAGCTGATGCTAAAGAGCGTGCTGACGAGGCTTATAATTCCCAAATGGAGGATATAAGAGTTGAGACAGAGCGTTTGAAAGAGAAAGCTAAGAGAGACATTGAGGCTCAGCATGAAAAAGCAATGCAGGCAACACAGGCTGAGATTGCAAAACTCGCCGTTGTCGCAGCAAGAAAAATTTTAGAGACAGGTGATAGCCGTGACGCAGACAGCAGTAAATAGTGCAAAGGTTTTGTACGATTTGTCGACAGACAAAGATGATATAAAAAATGCTGAAAATATTCTGTCACTTACTCCGGTTTTTAAAGAAGTTTTAGAATGTCCTATTGTAAGTTTGGACAAAAAGGAAAAAGTGGTAGATGAGATTTTTCAGAGAGCAAAACTTTCGTCCGTTGTGACAAACTTTGTAAAGGAAATGTGCAAAGTTGGTAATGCCTGCGAACTGAGTGATATTTTCAAGGCTTACTATGATTACTGGGATGAAAAAAATCATATTCTTCGTGCTGTAGTTACCAGTGCAAAGAAAATGTCGCAGGATGAAATCAAAGGTATTCGTGATGATTTGGAAAAGAAGTATCCGGGATATACCATTGAAATATCTGAAAAGGTGGATGATTCTTTACTCGGCGGATATGTGGTTAAGACAAAGATGGAAGAATATGATAAGAGTTTCACATGGCGGTTAAGCCAGCTGGAACGAAAAATGACTGGGAGGTGAATTTGTTGGGAGCTATTAGCGCAACAGATATCATATCTATAATTAAAAAAGAGATAGAAGATTTTGATTGGGACGATTCGGCAAGAGAGACCGGAGAGGTTATATGGGTCGGTGACGGAATCGCAACAATTTATGGTATAGACCATGCAATGTATGGTGAAATCGTAACTTTTGAAAACGGTGTCAAGGGAATGGTTCAGGATATAAGACAGAATGAAATCGGATGTATTCTTTTTGGCAGCGACCTCGGCATCAAAGAGGGAACAAAAGTTGTAAGAACAAAGAAAAAGGCAGGTATCCCTGTCGGAGATGCATTCCTCGGCAGAGTTGTAAATGCATTGGGTGAGCCTATCGACGGTGAGGGAGATATAAAGGAAGATGATTATTTCCCTGTTGAGCAGGAAGCACCAAGTATTGTAGACAGAAAATCGGTTGATACACCGCTTGAGACAGGTATTCTTTCGATTGACTCTATGTTCCCTATAGGAAGAGGACAGCGTGAGCTTATCATCGGTGACAGACAGACAGGTAAGACTTCAATTGCAACAGATACTATAATCAACCAGAGAGGCAAAGATGTTATCTGCGTATATGTCGCAATAGGACAGAAAGCTTCAACAGTTGCAAAGATTGTAAATACGTTAAAGAAACATGATGCAATGGATTATTCTATCGTAGTTTCATCTACTGCAAGTGATCCGGCATCATTACAGTATATCGCTCCATATGCAGGAACAGCACTTGCGGAGTATTTTATGCATAAGGGAAAAGATGTTTTGATAGTTTATGATGACCTTTCAAAACATGCGGTTGCATACAGAGCAATCTCACTTTTGCTTGAGCGTTCACCGGGACGAGAGGCTTATCCGGGTGATGTATTCTATCTTCATTCAAGACTTCTTGAGAGATCAAGCAGACTTAGTGATGAACTTGGCGGAGGTTCAATAACAGCGCTTCCGATTATTGAGACACAGGCAGGAGATGTATCGGCTTACATTCCTACAAACGTAATTTCTATCACAGACGGACAGATATTCCTTGAGAGTAATCTTTTCTTCTCGGGTATGCGTCCTGCCGTAAATGTCGGATTGTCAGTATCCCGTGTAGGTGGTGCGGCACAGACAAAGGCAATGAAGAAGGTTGCGGGAAGTATTCGTATCGACCTTGCACAGTACAGAGAGATGGAAGTGTTTACACAGTTTTCATCAGACCTTGACAGTGCAACAAAAGCGCAGCTTGACCATGGTGAAGCACTTATGGAGTTGCTTAAACAGCCGCTTTGCAGCCAGCTCAGCCTTCATGAGCAGGTTATCACGCTTTGTCTTGCAAATGCAGGCGTATTTGACAAAGCAGGAAAGAAGAATGTAAAGAAACTTCAGATGGATATTTTGGCAGAATTTGATACAAAACATCCTGAGATTGGTAGAGAGATAGATGATAAGAAAGTGATTTCTGACGAGATGATAAAGAAAATCGTTGAGTTAGGAAAGGAAATGTCTAAGTAGAACCGGAGGAGTATTTATGGCAAATATTAAAGAGATTCAGGATAGAATGCGAAGCATTCAGGACACATTAAAAATCACAAATGCCATGTATATGATTTCCACTTCTAAACTCAAGAAGTCAAAGAAAATGCTTGCCGACACAGAGCCGTATTTCTTTGCTTTGCAGTCAGAGATGAGTCGTATTTTGAGACATTTGCCTGAATTTGAAGATATATATTTTGAATCCGATTCATCTGTAGCCAAAAAACCTGAGGAAAAGCGGGTAGGTTATATTGTAGTTACGGCAGATAAGGGACTTGCCGGTTCTTACAACCACAATATCATGAAAGCAGCCTACGAGCATCTTCAGTCTCATCCGAACAACAAATTGTTTGTTCTAGGAGAACTTGGCAGACATTATTTTGAACAGCAGGGTGTACATATTGATAAACAGTTTCATTATACTGTTCAGAATCCTTCTCTTAACAGAGCAAGAAACATATCAGGAGAACTTTTAGAGCAGTACCATGAGGGTAAACTTGATGAGATATATATTATTTATACCGCCATGGTAAACGCCGTTGCAGAGGAAGTAGAGATAAAGCAGCTTCTTCCTCTTAAAAGAGCAGATTTTACTTCTCTGCATATTCCGGTAGATGCGCCGAGAGAGGAACTTGCACTTGTTCCATCAGCAGAAGCGGTTATGGACAGAATAGTTCCGGATTATCTGGTAGGTTTCGTATATGGTGCACTTGTCGAGGCATTTTCATGTGAGCAGAATGCACGAATGATGGCTATGGAAAATGCGACAAACAGTGCAAAGGATATGTTGCATGAATTGGATATTTTATATAATCGTGCCAGACAGGCAGCTATTACGCAGGAGATAACGGAAGTAATAGCGGGAGCGAAGGCACAGAAACGCAAAAAGAAGAGATAAATTGGGAGGCAGAGATGAATACAGGAAAAATCGTACAGGTTTCAGGACCTGTTGTGGATGTTGAATTTGAAAATGATGACCTGCCGGCAATCAGAGATGCATTGGAAGTAATGAATGGCGATAAAAAATGCGTTATGGAAGTTGCACAGCACATAGGAAATCACATTGTACGCTGTATCATGCTGGCAGCCAGTGAAGGTCTTTGCAGGGATATGGAAGTTGTTGCAACAGGAAGCGGAATTAAAGTTCCAGTTGGTGAAGATACTCTTGGTCGTCTTTTTAATGTACTTGGACAGACGATTGACGGAGATAAACAGCCTGAGGGCGAGGCTAATTGGGAGATTCACAGAGAACCGCCTACATTTGAGGAACAAAATCCTGCTGAGCAGATACTTGAGACAGGTATCAAGGTAATAGACCTTCTCGCACCATATGCAAAAGGTGGAAAAATCGGTCTTTTCGGTGGTGCCGGTGTAGGTAAGACAGTACTTATTCAGGAGCTTATCAGAAATATTGCTACTGAGCACGGCGGATATTCAATATTTACCGGTGTCGGTGAGCGTTCGCGTGAGGGTAATGACCTCTGGACTGAGATGAGAGAATCAGGTGTTCTTAAAAAGACTGCCTTAGTGTTCGGTCAGATGAATGAGCCACCTGGAGCACGTATGCGTGTTGCTGAGACAGGACTTACAATGGCTGAGTATTTCAGAGATGAAAAACAGAAAGATGTGCTTTTATTCATTGATAACATTTTCCGTTTTACACAGGCAGGTTCAGAGGTATCAGCACTTCTTGGTCGTATGCCTTCAGCCGTAGGTTATCAGCCAACACTTGCAACTGAGATGGGTGAACTTCAGGAAAGAATCGCATCAACAAAGAACGGTTCCGTAACATCAGTACAGGCGGTATATGTACCTGCCGATGACCTTACAGACCCGGCACCTGCAACAACATTTGCACATCTTGATGCGACAACAGTATTGTCAAGAAAGATTGTAGAGCAAGGTATTTATCCGGCGGTTGATCCTCTTGAGTCATCATCAAGAATACTTGAAGCTGATATAGTAGGCGAGGAACATTACAATGTAGCCAGAGAGGTTCAGGGAATTTTGCAGAAGTACAAAGAATTGCAGGATATCATCGCAATTCTCGGTATGGAAGAACTTGCAGACGAGGATAAAACAGTAGTATTCAGAGCAAGAAAGATACAGAAATTCCTTTCACAGCCATTCCATGTAGCTGAGAACTTTACAGGCATTAAAGGTGTTTATGTACCAATTGAAGAGACAATCCGTGGATTTAAGGCAATTCTTTCCGGAGAGATGGATGAGTACCCGGAAAATGCTTTCTTCAATGTCGGAACAATTGATGATGTCCGCAAGAAAGCAGAAACTATGAAGGACGCAGAGTAAACAGAAGTATTAAGTTACTGTTCATTTGTATGCCGGACACTTTCTGTCAGGCTGTGCATAAATGACTATAACCGGAAATGAGGGAATATGGCTAATTCGTTTTATTTAAAAGTTATATCTGCAAACAGAATATTTTTCTCAGGAAGATGCGAATCTATAGTAGTACCTGAATTTGACGGAGAAAAAGAAATTCTTGCTCATCATGAAAACATGGTAATTGCCATTAACCGTGGTGATATGCGTTTTAAACCGGAAGGTGAGAATGAGTGGCAGGAAGCTGTTGTGGGAATGGGACTTGTTGAGATAATGAATAACCGTGTAACTTTGCTTGTAGAAACAGCAGAGCGTCCGGAGGAAATAGATATAGCCAGAGCTCAAGAGGCGAAGGAGAGAGCGGAAGAGCAGATGCGCCAGAAGCAGAGTATTCATGAATACTATCATTCTAGAGCTTCTCTTGCAAGAGCAATGGCTCGTATCAAGGCAGCAAGTGCCAAAAGATAATAAATAGGTGGACAAAATAACATAAATATGAATAAATAAAAAGAGATGTTATCCTGAACAATGATATGATTGCATTGAGGGAGACATCTCTTTTTTAGTCATGAACTGTCCAGATTTAATTTTCAACAAGCATATTTATCAGTTTTGATACGGCGATACTTGTACCACGGCTCATATCCTGAATAAGACATATCTCTCTTTCAGGTTCATGTTCAATAAGCGGTATCTGAAGAATATCACCGGTTTCAATGAAAGGTCTTGCAAGTTCCTCAGGGCAGAAACCGATTCCAAGATTGTGTTTTACCATTGGAATTATTTGGTCTGTAGTTGCAGCTTCGATATCGGGTGTAAATTTAAGATGATTGTCAAAAAAGTATTGGTGATGTGAGTCGTGGGTAGCGGTTCCGTCAGTAAGTGAAATAAACGGGATATTTAAAAGGTCGTGCAGGCTTTGTCTTTTTTGTGCGATTTCATTAAAATCTCTACCGCAGATGAGCACTTCTTTAAAAGGGTAAAGAGTAGTCATATGCAGTGGTTTTTTATATTCAACAGGAGTTGTGATAACAGCAAAATCAACAAGACCTTTTTCGAGAGCCGAAACTGCCTGTGGCGCAGAATGATTTGAAATCCTAAGTCTTACATGAGGGTATTGCTTGTGGAATTTTTCCAGTTTGGGCAGTAGATAAAGTCTTAATGCAGTTTCGCTGACACCGATTGAAACCATACCCGTTTCGAGACTTTTGTTTCGTATAAGTTCGTTTTCGCCTGTAGTGAGCTGAGCCATCGCAACAGCCACATGGTCATAAAGCTGTTTTCCTTCAGGAGTGAGTTTGACTCCTTTATGGGAGCGGATAAGTAATTTACATCCGAGTTCACTCTCAAGTATATTCATATATCGTGTAATATTTGGCTGGTTATTATTTAAAGCTTCAGCGGCTTTTGAAAAACTTTTGTATCTTGCAACATAAAAGAAAATTCTATAGTAATCTAAAGTCATATAATACCTCGTTTTTTGTAGTACAATCGTATTTAATATCTTACTTATACTAAACAAATTTAAATTTTTTTGCAACATTTACATACAAAAAATGTCTTATAATATAAGAGGAGTTTTTAGTATAATAAAATTATTTTAGGAGGGAAAGTCTATGGGAGTATACAATAATAAAAATAATTTAGGACGCAGTATTACGGACAAAAACTTTGTTATGAGAGTTATAACATTAATTTTAGCGGCGGTGACAGCAGTTGTTATATTTGTTAAACCACAAGGCGCAGCGGCGGCACAGAAAAAATCGAAACAGGCAGAAGGCGGCGTGAATATGAGCCTGAAAAATGGTGTTCTTACCGTAAAAGGAAAAGGTGCGATGTGGGATACAGTCAGCCGGACAGCGTACAAAAAGAATAACATTAAGAAAATTGTAGTTAAAGAAGGTGTTGAATCACTTCCGAGAGATGTATTTAAGGACTGTAAGAAAGTTACCAGTATAAAAATAGCATCTACAGTTAAGAGAATAGGAATTCATGCGTTTGCAAATACAGGAATAAAGAGCATCACTATTCCTAAGTCTGTTAAAAAGCTTGGCTCAGGTGTATGCGATGGCTGTACTAAACTTGAGACAGTGACAATGCCCGGTGACATTGACGTGATTAAGATAAATCCGAGAAAAGATTACATAACAGGGTTGTTTTATCTGAAAGGCGATTATGTTTCATCGCAGCCGCTAAAAAAAGTTAAGTTTACAACAGCATTAAATACAGACATTTTACCTAGAGTTGGAGCATGTGAAAATTATGAGATTTCACAGAAGGATTCAAGATTCAAGAGTATTGACGGAATGATTTATACAAAAGACGGAAAAACACTTGTGAGGATACCGCTTGGAAGAAAAAAAGCTGTTATATCAGACAAATGCACCACAGTTTCTATGGGAAGTTACAGCCATGAGCTTATTGATTTTTCGCACAAATTTTTAAGTGAAATTGTATTTCCGAAGTCGGTTTCAAGTGTAATAGAAGACCAATATGACAAAAAGTTTGATTATAATGATGAAAGACGTGAGGACTATTATGAATGTAAAGATATAAAAGTGACATTGAATTCAGATTATCTTGATAATGAGTCAATACAGAGATTGTGGATATCAAATGAATATTGGAAAAATTCATTGAAAGACGAATTGTTCAGAAGAGAATTTGCAAAATTAAATGAAAAAGATGAACATATGATGATGCTTGCTGACGGCTATCTTTGCACTTATATTTTGAATGATGCACCCGAGGGAACAAGCACAGTGCTTCAAAATCTGCTTATACCGGATAATGTAAAAACAATTGGAATGCAGGCATTTAAAGATTATTATACGAGGTCGGTAATACTTAGCAGTAGTGTACAGAAGATAGAAAATAACGCTTTTAATGCAGATTATTCGCCGGATAGTAAAGTTTCAAATACAAAAGTGTATGTGAAAGGAAATAATATTTTGATGGCAGAAAAGGTATTTGGGACATATCAGAATTATGAAATAATTATGTATTAAAAAAGATTATATGACTGATGGTTAATTTTGTTTTTTATGTATACAGACGCATATAAAATAATGGTTATGTGTGCGGAAATGGAGGCTGTTATGAGTATAAAAAAATATAATAAAAAAAGTGTAAAAATAAGAAATATAATTATAATGTTTGGAATATTGACGGGGTTGTTTTGCAGCTTAAATTTTTTGATGCCTAAGACAGCATCGGCAAAGCAAATAAGTTCAAAATTAAAAAACGGAGTATTCACGGTTTCAGGGGATGGAGACATGTTATCATATGCCGCACCAAAAGCGGCACAGAAAAAGAAAATTAAAAAAATAGTTGTAAAAAAAGGTGTCACAAGCATACCGGAAGATGCTTTTAAAGATTGCAGTAAGGCATCGAATATAACAATAGCTTCTACCGTAAGAGTTATTGGAGCGAGGGCATTCTTTAATACCGGAGTAAAAAAGATAACTATACCTAAAACAACTGAGTCTATAGGACAAGCGGTACTTCAGAATTGTAAGAAGTTACAGGAAGTTACAATGCCGGGACACTTTAATTCAATAGGTGTCAAAAAAAATAAAGAAAATCTTGTTTGTACGTTGTTGTTGGGAGAAGGAAACTCAAATATTGTAAATAAAGTTAAGTTTTCAACTGATTTTAATGCTGATGGATTGACAGATATAGGAGACTGCAAAAATTTTGAAGTTTTATCAACAGATTCAAAGTATAAAAGCATAGACGGATGTATATATACAAAAGATGGAAAGACACTCGTAGCAATACCTTACGGAAAAAGCGAGGTAAAAATTGCAGAGGGATGTGAGGAAGTAAGAGTAAGCAGTTACAGCTATGCTTCATACCGTTATGTCAATTCGAAAGCGGTGTATAGAGGCTATAACGGCTGCGGACAGTTGAGAAAAATAACATTCCCATCAACATTTAAGACACTCTCAACAGATGATAATATTTCTGTTTATGCAGGTAAAAGACAGCAGAAATATACGGATATTCAGATTGAGTTAAATACGAACTATATTGATGAGGACTGCGTAAAGTTATTTTGGAATTCAAAGCAGCTCTGGAGAAAATCGCTGGCGGCTGAATTGGAAAGAATAGGATGTGTTACGATAAAAGATAACATGGTGATTCTTGAAGATGGAGGATTGTGCGGTTATATAGGAGAGAGTGAAAACGTTGAAATAACAATTCCCAATAATGTAAAGTATATATGTGAGAACGCTTTTAACTCATTATCGGACGCAACAGTTCAAAACTTTTCAATAAAGTCCATAGTATTAAATGATAATATCGAAGAAATACCGGTAGGAGCATTTTGCGGAAATAAAAATATAAAAGTGTATGCGAAGAATAATTTAAGAATATGGAATTATGCTTTTAAGAATTGCGGAAACTATGAAATCGTAAAACTTGGTTAAAAACTTTCCGTTTTTTGAGGTTTTATGCAGCAAAATATATTATATTTGCGACAGGCATAGCTATAATAGCGGTATTTAGTGTAATAGTGTACATCAAAAAAGTAAAATGAAAAATATTTGTGATTTATTGCAATCATCAGTCTCACATGATAAACTTATTTATTGGAAAAATTGTTGTCAGCTGCACTATAAGAGTGGACAGTGACGTAAAAGTTCTTTATATTTAATATTTTGAATAAAATATGGGAACTTTTACTTAAAGAAAAAGGAAATGAGGATTAGCTATGAGACTTGTATTAGTTGCGATTTTTTTGATATTGTATACGATATTCACTATTCCGATGGCTCTTGTGCTGTGGATAATCGGAAAGTTTGATGAGAGAAAGAAAGAGGTTGTTGCACAGGTATGTGTAAAAGGCGGTTTTAAGGCAATACTGTTCCTGTCGGGTGTCAGACTGACGGTTAAGGGAAAAGAAAATATTGTGAGAGACGGGGCGGCATTATATGCCTACAATCACAGAGGTTTTTTTGACATCTTAGTTGGATACACAACAGCACCTATGCCGACAGCATTCATCTCAAAAAAAGAGATTGAAAAGGTACCGATGATTTCGTGGTGGATGAAACAGATGAACTGTTTATTCCTCGACAGAGAAAATATAAAAGAGGGAATGAAGACCATTCTTCAGGGAATTGAACTTTTGAAAAACGGAACATCTATATATATTGCACCGGAAGGAACAAGAAATAAGGGCGAGGAACTGCTTGAATTTCATGAAGCCAGCTTCAAGCTTGCAGACAAAGCAAAATGTCCTATAATTCCGGTTGCCATAAACAATACGGATGAAGTATTTGAAAAACATCTTCCTTGGATTCACAGCGCACATGTAACTATAGAGTATTGTGAGCCGATTTATATGGATGATATGGAAAGAGCAGAGAAAAAACATGTTGGTGAAAAAGTGAGAGAAATAATCGGCGAAAAAGTGAAAGCCAACAGATAGATATTGTAATTATAAACATAAACTTTTTTTGCACAATACCTAAAAATATGTTATACTCAAAAAGATAAAATTTTATTAAAAAGAATTTATGCAGAAAGAGGTTACATTTTATGAACAATGAATTTGTTTTGGTACCTGTGCTTGGTGTAAAAGTGTGGGTCGTAGTTATGATTGTAATTATCGTTTTGCTGATAGCTGCACTTGTCGCTCTTAGTATATATGGCAAAAAGCTGCAGACACGTCAGGAAAACACACAAAAAGAGATAGAGGCAGCGGCGCAGAGCGTATCGTTGTTAGTAGTTGATAAAAAGCGTATGAAACTTAAAGAATCGGGTCTTCCGCAGCTTGTTATAGACCAGACACCTAAGTACCTCAGAGGTCAGAAAGTGCCGATTGTAAAAGCTAAGGTCGGACCAAAGATTATGACACTTATCTGTGATGAAAAGATTTTTGAACTTATACCTGTTAAAAAATCAGTTCGTGCGACAGTAAGCGGAATTTATATTACAAAAGTTCAGGGACTTAGGACAAACCTTGAAGCAAAGCCAAGGAAAGTGAAATTTTCACAGAAGATTAAAAATAAGTTTTCAAAAGAAAAATAAGAGCAGAGTATATATACTCATAAGATATAAAAAGACAGAAGATTTGAATTTCTTCTGTCTTTTTTTGTTGTAGTTATGTATGAAAACCTTTTAATCTAGCGACTCAATAATCATGTTTATTGTACAATCTGATACATGACTGTAATTCATATCAAGTCCATAATCAATAGAAATCTCTATTTTGTCGTTTTCTTCATTGATATCAACACGTGTAGTATCAAGCCGCATTTGCATTGAGCCAAAAGGAGTCTCATAGAAAGCAGTGTGTGTTTTTCCTTTTTTAAAAGTCATTTCTGTATTTGTAGCACCTCTTTTAGTGAGGGTTACGGTATCGTCTGAAATTTTAAGAAGATTTGATATAATAGCATCTTTTCCGGTATTTTCATCTTTAAAATATTCTTTATAAGAAATAACATGTTTTCCTGCAACAAGGCGGTAGTTGCCTGTCTGTTTTGTCTGTATGCCTTCCTTATCATCTATTTCATGTTGTAAACCATGTACGGTAACAAGTACATTATTATTCATAAAAATCTCCGTTTCATTATAACTGTAATTGTATGAAGCAATCCGTGGCATTAGCAAGGGTCAAAATACCTTTTGACCCCAACATCAGTATATAACAGTATAGCACATGGTAATAAAGAAATACAATAGTTGTCGATTATCAAACATATTTTGCTATGGCTATTTAACGCAAAGATTGATATAAACTTTCCGTCTCATGGACGGCTCTCGCCTCGGCAGATTGAGCAGGCATCCGAATTTAAAAAATAATCCGGTAGGAATTACGGATGCTATGCTTTTGAAGATGTATGAAAAACTTGGTACAATAATTAGCGAAAAAAAGTAATTTAGATGAAAAACTGCTATGTATTGTATCCGTTTATGTGTTTTTTGCGATATTCATTGGGTGAAATGGCTGCATATTTACGAAAAACACGGGAAAAATGTCCTGGCGAAGAAAATCCAAGACAAAGACTGATGGCAGTTAAAGATTTATTAGTGTAAAGGAGGAGGTGTTTTGCCTCTTCCGTTTTTTTGTTAAGTATAAAATCGGTAAGAGTGATATTGCTTTCTGCTTTAAAACGTTTTGAAAGATAGGATCTGCTCATAAAAAATTCTTTTGCCATAGCCTCAACAGTAATTGGCTCTGACATATGGCGGTTGATGTAGTTAGATACATCGGAAATTAGCTTTGATGCCGGAGCACCTTTATGTAATTGATTGACGCGTTTTGCAAAATCCATAATCATAAAATGCCTAAGGTTATTAATCTTGTGATAATCATTTAACAATTCACATTTAAGAATATAGTTATCACTTAGTTTAAAAGCATAGTCAGGAAGCATTCCGCCTTTTATAGCTGAACGTGAAGCAAGTGTAGCAATGACAATAAATATATTTTTTAATTGGCGGAGCTGGTTGTCAGCCATTATACCAATATTGAGTACTGATGAATTTTCAAGTAGTTCTGACAAAGAGATATAATCTCCTTTTTGAATCATATTCATTAAATTTTGCTCCATATCATAAGTGTTATGAATCGTTATATCCTGTTCAGAAAAATCATTGAAAAAAATCTTGTAAGCTTCATGGCAGTTCATTGATTCTTTAAAATGTTCCTGTAAGGAATTATTAATCAAAATATCCTGAAGTGAATATTTCTCATTGTTTAGTATGTAATTTAAAAAGCACAGAAGCTGCATAAGATGCTCCAATGATATATGATTGATTCCCTGCATGGCAATTATGAAACTTTCAATGTCATCTTTTGCTATATCCAATTGACATGCCAGTTCCAACAGTTCTGATGTGGAATCAGCAACTTGTCTTGTCGGGCCGATTACAATCTTATATTCGTTGGAGTTGACAATGCCATAGTAACTAAAATGTGCTGTAAAAAAATAACCGATATGATCAGAAAGCTTAAAAATATCTGACTGATATATCGAAATTGGATCTTTAATAAGATTAACGGAGGAATAATAAAAAGCCAGTTTATTATCTTTATAAATACGTATAGGAACTCCGGAAAAACTGTTTATCATAATGGCAATATAATTATAATCAATAGATTTCATAGTATGAACCTCCTAAAATTATTGATACAATTATACCATTTATGGACACAAATATGCAAGAATTATTGAAGTAACGCTGATCTAATCTCTTAGAAAAAATAATAGAAGAAAGGAATCTGTGAATTATGTACACAAAATTTGTTAAAAAGAAGATTGAAAGTATGCAGTTACGAGAGAGAATAAAATACGGATACAAAAAAGTAATTATACTAATGGTTATTTCAGGGCTGCTTTCTATCATAGCAATAGGTATGCTTCTTTCAAGTGTTATAAATTATGTTGGGATAATTAATGCTTCAGATATAGCAGTCAAAATGTGCAGAGTGGATGTAAATGCTGCAGCAAGAAATGTAAGAGAAATGGCATTGAATGATGATACATCCTCTTATGATGGTTATGAAAAAACTATAGCAAGATTTCTTGAAGATGTTGATTCTCAAATTAAAATAATAAAAAACAAAGGTGTTGTTTCGGAAGAAAAGTATACAGAATATGCAACAGCGTTATCTGATTGGAAAAAACTTACTTCATCCATAATAGAAGAGATTAAATCAGGAAATCAACAGCAGGGTGTGGATGATATTCTTAATAAATGTACGCCGGCATTGAATAAATTGGTAAATATTGCTTTGGAATTAGATGAGATTACAGATGTGGTCAGTGCTAAGGCAGTACAAAATACTATAGTATATGCTGTTTTAGGAATTGTTTTTATTATTTTCTTTTTTGTTGTGGCATATGTGATTTCAAGAAAAACAGGTAATGACATTCTTGTCAGCATTTTGGAGCCGTTGCATGCCATTGAGGATGTTGCAAAGGAATTAACAGAAGGAAATTTACATAGTACATTAGATTACCGTTCGGAAGATGAAATTGGGCGATTGGCACATAGTATGCGTAAATCCATTCGTATTTTAGGTTCATATGTGGATGATATAGACCGTGCAATGAAGCTGTTTTCAGAAGGGAATTTTGACGTTAAGCCTAATGTGGAATGGAAAGGTGATTTTGTCGGAATCTTACATTCATTTATGGATTTTGAAGCAAGTATGGCTAATATAGTAAAAGGAATACAGCAGGCTTCAAATCAGGTATCAGGTGGTGCAGAACAGGTGTCATCAGGTGCAACGGAATTGGCAGATGGAGCTACAAATCAGGCGGCTTCAGTAGAAGAATTGACTGCTACAGTTGAGAATGTTGCAGAAGAGGTAAGAAATAATTCACAGGCGGCAAGTGAAATAAGTTCAAAAGTAGTGTTACTTGGAAACGAAATATTAGAAAATGATACAAAGATGCAAGATATGGTTAAGTCTATGCTTGAAATTAAAGAAGCATCAATGCAGATAGATAAAATTATTGAAACAATCAATGATATTGCATCACAGACAAATCTTCTTGCATTAAATGCTTCTATTGAGGCAGCAAGAGCAGGGGAGGCCGGAAAGGGATTTGCAGTTGTAGCAAATCAGGTAAACCAGTTAGCAGAACAGAGTTCACAGGCAGTAAAAGAATCAGCTGCTTTAATTAAAACATCTGTTAATGCTGTTGGAAAGGGAATGTTACTTGCTGAAGAGACGGCAAAACAGCTTGAGGAAATTGCGAAAAATTCTAAAGTGATTACTGAAGAGGTATCAGGTATCGCAGATACGCTTGCAGACCAGACATCAGAGATAGAGCAGATTAATGAAGGAATAGAGCAGATTAATGACGTTGTACAAAGTAATTCAGCAACTTCTGAGGAGTGTGCTGCGGCAAGCCAGGAAATGAACAACGAAGCAGAACATTTACGTGATATGATAAGTGAAATCAAAGTAGGTGAATTTAAATAAGAAAGAATATGTTTCATTTAAGAGTCAAAATGGCGGATATGCCATAAATATATGTAAGGTTGAAATGATTACAAAATGTTCCTAATGTAAATGATGTAATGGTCAAAAGTTTTTTGCCCATTACATCATTTAAATATTACGATACAGTTTTACATTAGTAACAGTTCAGCCATAAAAAATAAATCTTAGTCTAATTACTCTATAATCATGTTTATTGTACAATCTGATACATGACTGTAATTCATATCAAGTCCATAATCAATGGAAATCTCTATTTTATCGTTTTCTTCATTAATATCAACGCGTGTGGTGTCAAGCCGCATTTTGCAAGGGTCAAAATACCTTTTGACCCCAACATCAGTATATAACAGTATAGCACATGGTAATAAAGAAACACAATAGTTGTCGATTATCAAACATATTTTGCTAATTTGTTTTGATATGCGGTTTTAATGAAATAAATCATATATACCGCTTCGGATTTGAATTTTAGAATTATTTGCTGTGTCGGTTTTAGGTGTGGTTGATTTGTTGAGTGAATTATATTCCTCGTTTGTGAGTTCGCTTTTGAGTTTTTCTTTTGATTCTTTTGGTACAGTGGCGGTTGTGGCGTCCTCAAAACATAAACTTGGGAACAGGACGCACCACCAGTTATGCCCATCAGCTTTACCTATTTCAACACATAATGCATCATAATATCCTGCCGGGAATGTGAGGTCACCATATGTTTTTGTGGGAAAATATCTGTTTTGTATAAAAACTTTTGCTGAATAAGAATAGCCGTTTTCGTGAATAGTATAATCGGCGGATTGTTTAATATTTTCAAATTTGGAGGAGACATATTGCTTTGCCTGTGCCGCCGAAGATATGCCCGAAAGACCGGTTTGAAGTTCTGAGAGGATGCTGTCGCGAACTTTAATTTTAAGTTTCTGGTCATCGTCACTGTCACTGTTTGCAATAACGTGTAGTCTTAGTACATGTCCGGCAATATTTTTTTGGATTTTCGGGTTACTCTGCGACAAAGTTTTGTAAGGATTTTTTTGTATTGTTTCATTGTTGAAAACAGTTGTTGAAAATTTGTTTATGTTGATACAGTTTGCGTTTTTAATCTTTTTTGTTGAAGAAATATTGGTATTTGAGGCTGATTTACAACTTTTATAAGTATTTAAATATGTCTGATAGCTTTTTATACTCATAAATAAAAGTGTAAATGCTACTGAATATATGGCAATAATAAGTATGATTTTTGATAATTTTATTTTGTTCATGTTATTCTCCGTTTTTTATATTTGACATGTCTTATCTGAAGTGTTGCCGTGAAAAAATATTTTATACAGGAATATAAAGATGTTGGGGTAAAAAGATATTTTAACCCTTGCATCACATAAAGATTTTATTAAGAAAATGCTGAAAAGGTGCATTATTGATGTAAATATGTTATCATAGCTTTAATTGGGAGGTTAATATATGTCAAATAGAAATACAAGGGGAGACAGCACGAGAGTGTTTAATCCCGATGATATTATTGTTCGAGAAAGACAGACAAGAAATGCCACAGCATCGGGAAATGCTGCCGGAAACAGAAATAGCAGAACTTCACAAAATATGAGAACTGCCCAGCGTGCGAATGGTACCGGTACACTCACGCCTAAGCAGGCGAAAAAACAGGAAAAGAAGATTAGAAAGCATAAGAGACATAAAAAGTTTTGGTTTGGCTTTAAGATATTTATGTTGATTTGCCTGTTAGCTATATTAGCGGCACTTGTAGTAATTTATTTTAAATTCGGTGATGACCTTTTAAAATGGAAGATGGAAGCTACGGATATAGTGGAAAATTCAACATCAGATACATTTAGAGCATCTGAGACGAGTATTATTTATGCTTCAAACAAATCAATGATAGCAAAGCTGAAAGGTGACAAGGATTCTTATTATCTGACATTTGATGAAATTCCGCAGTCGGTTAAAGATGCGATGGTTGTCACAGAGGATAGAGATTTTTACAAACATGAAGGAGTAAACTTTTTATCAACTGCAAAGGCAGCTGTTATGCTTGTTGAGAGCAAGTTGAGGCATCAGGATATTTCAAGAGGTGGAAGTACCATAACACAGCAGCTTGCAAAGAATGTTTTTCTTTCAAATGAACGGTCGTATGAAAGAAAAGTAAGAGAAATATTTATTGCATTGGACTTGGAGAAGAAGTATACAAAAGACCAGATTCTTGAGTTCTATATAAATAATATTTATTTTGCAAATGGATATTATGGAATAGAAGCGGCAAGTAAAGGGTATTTTAATAAATCTGCCAAAGACCTTGATCTTGCAGAAGCAGCATTTTTGTGTTCTATACCAAACAGACCAAGTTTGTATAATCCGTTAGAACATTATAAAAATACTTTGAAAAGAAAAAGCCGTATTTTAAAACAGATGCTTGATGCAGACTGTATTACTGCTGCTGAATATAGTGATGCAAATTATGAAGAGGTAATTTTAAATCCTGCACAGGCACTTAAAACGCAGAATTATATGACAACATATGCAATCAGTTGTGCGACAAAGTCACTTATGCAGGCGAGAGGCTTCGAGTTTAAATATAAATTTGACAGCACGGAAGAACAGAAACAATACGAAAAAGAATATGATGAATTGTACGATGATTGCCATAATTCATTGTATACCGGAGGGTATCGTATTTATACATCTTTAAATAAGAAGAAACAGAAGAAGTTGCAGAAAGCGGTTGATGACCAGCTTGCAGGATTTAAAGAAAAAACAAAGAAAGATAAAATTTATAAATTGCAGGGAGCGGCTACATGTATAGATAATTCAAATGGTCTTGTTGTAGCTATCGTAGGAGGAAGAAAACAGAAAAATATTACAGGTTACACATTAAACAGGGCATATCAGAGTTACAGACAGCCGGGAAGCTGTTTTAAGCCGGTTGCTGTTTACACACCTCAGCTTGAGAGAGGATACACCCCTGACAGTATAGTTGATGATACTTATTTCAATGGTGGACCGCACAATGCAGACGGAAGTTATGCAGGAAAAATTTCGCTCAGATATGCGGTTGAAAAATCAAAAAATGTAATTGCGTGGAAATTATTTCAGGAGCTTACACCTGAGGTTGGACTGTCTTATCCTATTAAAATGGGATTTGCAAAGATAGTAGATTCAGATTATTATCCGGCGGCATCGCTTGGTGGACTTACGAATGGTGTTACAACTGTTGAAATGGCATCAGCATTTGCAGCTATTGAAAATGATGGTGTGTTCAGAGAGCCGACATGTATAAGCAAGATTACTGATTCTGAAGGAAAAACCATAGTAAACAACAAGAAAAACCGGAAGGAAAAACATGTTTACAAACAGAATGCAGCCAGAATGATGACAAGTATTCTGCAGGGCGTACTTGTAAGTGGAACTGCAAGGGGAAATGCACTTGACAATATGTCGTGTGCAGGAAAGACAGGAACAACGAGTGATAAAAAAGACGGATGGTTCTGTGGATATACACCATACTATACAACTACAGTATGGGTAGGCTATGATAATCCTAAGACGCTTTATGATTTGTATGGAAATACTTATCCACTCAGGATTTGGCGTGAGTTTATGTCTGATATACATCAGGGGCTTGAAAATAAAGAATTTGAAAGTTATGAGGGACAGAATAGCAGCGGTTCATCGGGTCAGGATTATAGCAGTGATTATAATTCAGACGGAAATACAACCGTGACGGCAGTACCTACAATGGATCCTGATGCAATGGATAATACAAATCCGACGGAGGCACCGGACAATGACAGTGAAAATAATACGGACAAAGATACGGAGGCAGCCCCTACAAAGAAACCGGCAGATAATAATGATAATACAGATGTTGGAGACTCAGGTGATGATGGGGATGATTCACAGCCTGATGATGTAGGTGGAGATGATGATTCGATACCTGATGATGTAGGCGGGGATGATACTGTGAATTAATTGTGAAACTTTCACATCAATGGAGCGATCCGTGGCATCATTTGATGGTAAGTTACTTTCTGGGCACAACGCATTATATGTTCAAAGTCAAATAGTACGAAACGAGGAGAGATATGGTAAGTTTTAGTTTATGTATGATTGTAAAAGACGAGGAGGCAGTCTTATCAAGGTGTCTCGACAGCCTGCATGACATAATGGACGAGATAATTATAGTAGATACGGGATCGACCGACAAGACAAAGGAAATTGCAAGGAAATATACCGATAAAATATTTGATTATAAATGGTGTAATGATTTTGCAGATGCAAGAAATTTTGCGGCATCAAAAGCCACAGGAGATTATATATATACGGCAGATGCAGATGAATATCTTGATGCCGAAAACAGAGATAAACTTTGCCAATTAAAAAAGATCATGCTGCCTGAAATAGAAATCGTACAAATGCTTTACCATACACCTGCCGGTTTGAGTACGGTGTACAATTTTGAGGAGGAATACAGACCCAAATTATATAAAAGACTTAGAACATTTTCTTGGATAGACCAGATACATGAGACATTGAGAGTAGACCCGGTAGTTTACGACAGTGATATTGTGATTGAGCACAGACCACTCACAAATCATGCACCGAGAGATTTTGCGGCATTTGAGAGAATTGCCGCAGATGGAAAAAGACTTTCAAAGAAACTGCATCATATGTATGCAATGGAGCTTTTCCGTTCCGGAGGTGATGATGATTTTCTGAAATCGGAAAATTTATTTAAGAGGACTCTTGAAGAAGATGGAAGAACCATAGATGAGGTAAAAGAAGCTTTTTGTGTGCTTGCAAGATGTTATAGAGTAAAAGGTGATATAGTCTCATTTATGGAATGTGCACTTAAAGATGCAGCCACTTCATCTTGTGCAGAGATTTGCTGTGAGCTTGGAATGTATTATGAAAGCGTGGGGAATATTTCAGAAGCTGTTATGTGGTATCAGAATGCACTTACAGAAACAGAGAGCATTCTTGACATAAGAAGTTCACAGGAAATCCCTAATGAGGCACTGGAAAGATTAGAGTAATGTATCAATGACTTATTATGCCGGGCGTGGTGTATTAGTATTTTTGGATGAATGGAGTTTTGATATGGAAGAAAAGACAACATATATGACGATTAATGAAGAAACCGCTGAGGAAATTGAGAATAAGATGCCGGAGGAAAGCGAACTGTACGACCTTGCGGATTTGTTTAAAGTTTTTGGTGATTCGACCAGAATAAAAATTCTCTACGTTCTGTTTGAGAATGAAATGTGTGTGTATGATATAGCTTCTATTCTTAATATGACTCAAAGTGCAATCTCTCATCAGCTTCGCATATTGAAGCAGAACAGGCTTGTCAAGTTCAGAAAGGAAGGAAAGACAGTTCTTTATACACTTGCGGATGAACATGTTTTTACGATACTCAGTCAGGGAATAGAACATGTAGAAGAGTGAACATAGAAAGAAAAAACTCTGTATGTATTTTTATATGGAGTTTTTAGACAAGGGGGGAAGATTGATATGACACCAGAAGAAAAAGCACGTCTTATAATTGATGAAAAGTTATGTCAGGCAGGATGGGTTATACAAGATATGAATCGCCTGAACCTTGCTGTGTCTTTAGGTGTTGCTGTGAGAGAATTCCCTACAAGTACTGGAGAGGTAGATTATGCATTGTTTATTGACGGTCAGCCAGCAGGTGTAGTAGAGGTTAAGAGAGAAGAAGCTGGTCAATCAATCACAGATGTAGAGATTCAGTCCGGAAGGTACGCCCATAGTACCTTTAAATGGGTTAGGGTAGATTATTTTATCCGCTTTGTATATGAAGCGACAGATAAATTGATTAGATTTACAGATTATAAGGACATGAAATATAGGTCAAGAACAGTTTTTTCATTTCATCGTCCAGAGACACTTCGTGAGTTACTGAAACAACCAGATACGATTCGTAATAATATGAAGCATTTTCCAGTTTTGGACGAAACAGGTTTTCGTAAATGTCAGATAAATGCCATAAAAAAATTGGAAGAGTCGTTTGCTGATAACAGACCAAAGGCATTAGTACAGATGGCTACTGGTGCAGGGAAAACATTTACAGCTATAACTGCATCATATAGATTGCTCAAATATGGAAAAATCAATCGGATTTTATTTTTGGTGGATACCAAGGGATTGGGTGAACAGGCAGAGAGAGAATTTCTTGCCTATACTCCGACAGATGATCCAAGATCTTTTTCACAGATTTACGGTGTAAGAAGATTGACAAGCTCATATATTCCAAGCGATGTACAGATATGTATCAGTACAATACAAAGAATGTATTCCATTTTGAAGGGCGAAGAACTGGATGAATCTGCGGAAGAAACTTCTTTTGCAGAATTGACGACAGCTGAAAGTAAGGCACCGAAAGAGGTGGTTTACAACGAGAAATATCCTCCGGAATTCTTTGATGTAATCATCGTAGATGAATGTCATAGATCCATTTACAATGTGTGGAGTCAGGTTTTGTCTTATTTTGATGCATTTATTGTGGGCTTGACTGCGACACCGGACAATAGGACATTTGCGTTCTTTGATGAAAATATAGTTAGTGAATATCCGAGAGAACAGGCCATTGTGGATGGTGTAAATGTTGGAGAGGATATTTTCTTGATTGAAACAAATGTTGGAAAAAATGGTGGACATTTGATGAAACAATTAATTGAATATAGAGACCGATTATCAAGAGCCAAGAGGTGGAAGCAGCTAGACGAGGATATACATTATCAGCCCACACAGCTAGATCGAGATATTGTAAATCCAAGTCAGATTCGGACGGTCATTAAGGCATATAAGGAAAATCTTTATACGAAATTGTTTTCAAGAAGAAAAGAAGTTCCTAAGACATTGATTTTTGCAAAGACAGATAGTCATGCAGATGACATTGTTCAGATAGTGAGAGAAGAGTTTGGGGAAGGAAACGATTTTTGCAGAAAGATTACCTATTCTGTAGATAATTCTGAATCTGTACTTAGCTCTTTTAGAAATGATTATAATCCTAGAATCGCAGTTACCGTTGATATGATAGCAACCGGTACAGATGTTAAGCCGATTGAATGTTTGATTTTCATGCGTGATGTGCGTAGCAAGAATTATTTTGAGCAGATGAAAGGCCGAGGAACCAGAACACTAAGTAAAGACGAACTTCAGAAGGTGACTCCATCTGCAACAGAAAATAAGGACCATTTTGTTATTGTGGATGCAGTTGGTGTCACTAAATCAAGAAAATCAGATACCAGACCGTTAGAGAGTAAGCCATCAGTTAGCATGAAAGAATTGATGATGAATGTTGCTTTAGGAGCTAAGGATGAGAAAATATTGACTTCTCTTGCAAACCGTGTGATTCGGTTAAATAGTCAGATGACACCAGCAGAGAGAAAGCAATTTGAAGAGAAAGTGGGTACTCCGGCAGGAACTGTCGCGGAAAGACTTTTGAACGCCTTTGATGAAGATGTGATAGAAAAAAGGGCACAGTTCAAAACCAGTGTTGAAGAGCCTGACGAAGAGGAGAGAAAAGAAGCCCAAAAGGAACTAATAAAGCAAGCAGTAGCACCGTTCCATAATCCAGATGTACGTGAATACATAGAGAATGTAAGGCGTAATCATGATCAGATTATTGACAATGTAAACATTGATTCTGTAATCTTTGCTGGTTTTGATACTCAGCAGGAAGAAACAGCAGAGCGTGTGATTAAGACATTCCATGAGTTCATTGAAGAAAACAAGGATGAGATTGTGGCATTGCGAATTATCTATGATGAAACTTATAAAAACAGACCTATGGCAATAGAACAGCTGAAAGCCTTATATGAGAAACTTAAATCAAAGGGAATTACTGTGGAACGACTGTGGGATTGTTATGCTATTAAGAAGTCTGATAAAGTGAAGAGAGGAACAATAGCACAGCTGACAGATTTGATTTCCATCATTCGCTTTGAAATGGGATATATAGATAATCTGACGCCATTTGCAGACAAGGTGAATTATAACTTCATGCAATGGACGTTGCGGAGAAATGCTGGTGCTATACATTTCACGGAAGAACAGATGGAGTGGCTACGCTTGATCAAAGATCATATTGCAACTTCGCTCAGTATCTTGCCGGAAGATCTGGATCTGACACCGTTTGATCGGAAAGGTGGACTGTTGGGATTTTATGATGCTTTCGGGGATAGTTATGAAGAAATATTACAAGAAATGAATGAGGAATTGGTGGCGTAAGGAGAATGTACAATGTGGAATTATGTACCTTTTGAAGAGGCTGTTGAGATATGTGATACTCAACGTAAACCAATTAATAATAAAGATAGAGCAAGGCGAATAGAGGGTAAGAAAAAAGATAGTTTATATCCATATTATGGTGCAACTGGTCAAGTCGGCTACATAGACGATTATATTACAGATGGGGAATATGTTTTGTTGGGAGAAGATGGTGCTCCATTCCTAAATACATTTGCAAAAAAGGCATATATTATTTCGGGAAAAACTTGGGTTAATAACCATGCTCATGTTTTAAAATCAAAAACAAATAATAAATTTTTATGCTACTATTTGAATTATTTTAATTATAGTGGATATGTTTCTGGAACAACGAGATTAAAGCTAACTCAAGGACAAATGAAACATATAAAAATACCGGATGTGTCAATTGAAGAGCAGAATCGTATTGTCTCACGCATCGAGGAATTGTTTTCTGAGTTGGATAAAGGTGTGGAGACATTGCAAATTATTAAAGAACAGCTGACTGTATATCGGCAGGCAGTGTTGAAAATGGTATTTGCATCAATGAATGAAAGAAAATCAATACAAGAAGTATCTTCTTTAGTAACAAGCGGTTCACGTGGATGGGCAAAATATTATAATGAAAAAGGTGTTCGATTTATTCGAATTACAGACTTGACAAGAGATAAAATTAAATTGAAAAACAATGCAATTCAGCGTGTGCTTTTACCAGAAGGAGTTGAAGGAAAAAGAAGCCGGTTGCAGGGGAACGATGTTTTAATATCTATTACGGCTGATTTGGGCAGTATTGCATTGGTGCCCGAAGATGTTGAAGAAGCCTATATTAATCAACATATAGCAGTAGTGCGTTTTGTAAACAGTCATCAAGGAGAATTCATGGCGTGGTATCTAAAAAGTGATTATGGACAAAAAGAATTACTACGTAATAAAAGAGGAGGTGGAAAGTTAGGATTAGGATTAGACGATATTAGAAATACGCTAGTTCCAATTGTATCGGATGAGGTAGCGGATGAAGTTGTTTCTGAAATCGAATCACGCATGTCTGTTTGTGATAGTATCGAGCAAACCGTAGACACAGCACTTTCACAAGCTGAAGCCATGCGTCAAAGCATACTAAAAAAAGCCTTTGAAGGAGGATTAAATTAAATGAGTGAACAGACATCAACAATAGTTTCAAAGGTTTGGGGAATGTGTGGTCCATTGAGAGATGATGGTGTATCCTATGGTGACTATTTGGAACAAATCACATATTTAATATTTTTGAAGATGGCAGAAGAGTATTCTAAGCCACCTTACAAGAGAGATACTGGTATTCCGTCAGATTGTACATGGTCTGATATGAGTTCGTTGAAAGGTGCAGAACTGGAAGAAAAATATAAATCCATACTTGAAAAACTTGGAGAGCAGGGAGGAATTCTTGGAAAAATCTTCAAGGGAGCAACAAATAAAATTAGTAATGCAGCGATTCTTTACAGAGTTGTACAGATGATTGATAAAGAAAAATGGGTTGCCATGTCTTCAGATGTAAAAGGCGAAATTTATGAGGGATTATTACAGAAAAATGCAGAAGATATTAAGAGCGGAGCAGGCCAGTATTTTACTCCACGTCCACTGATCAGAGCAATGGTAAAATGTGTTCGCCCTGAGCCGATGAAGACCATCGCAGATCCCTGTTGTGGCTCAGGGGGATTTTTCTTAGCGGCACAGGCATTTTTGGCAGATCCGGAGAACTATTCGTTGGACAGAGAGCAAAAGGAATTCTTGAAGAATGAAACCTTCTATGGTAATGAAATTGTGTCTGCAACATATAAAACTGCATTAATGAACTTATATCTTCATAATATTGGAGATATTTACGGAAAAGTGCCGATTGTTCAAGGAGATGCACTCTTGACTGACCCAAGTTATCGTGTGGATTATGTATTAACTAATCCTCCATTTGGAAAGAAATCTTCCATTACTTTTACCAATGAAGAGGGAAAGCAGGAAGATGAAGATCTGGTTTATAACCGTCAGGATTTTTGGACGACTGGATCCAATAAGCAGTTGAATTTTGTACAGCATATTAATACGATTTTGAAGGCAACCGGAAAAGCCGCTGTGGTAGTTCCGGATAACGTACTGTTTGAAGGCGGAGCGGGTCAAATCGTCCGTAAGAAATTACTGGAGACTACGGACTTGCATACAATTTTAAGATTGCCAACCGGAATCTTCTACAAGCAAGGTGTAAAGGCTAATGTAATCTTTTTTGATAAGCGTCCGGCTAGTGCAGAAATGCAAACAAAGAAAATCTGGATATATGATTTCCGTACAAATGTGCATTTTACATTGAAACAGCATCCGATGACGGATTCGAATCTTGATGATTTCGTTAAATGTTATAATCCAGAAAATCGCTATGAGCGTACAGAAACATGGTCTGAAGAAAATCCAGATGGTCGTTTCCGTTGCTATGATGTTCAGGAGATACTTGAAAGAGATAAAACGAGCTTGGATATTTTCTGGATTAAAGATAAATCTCTTGCAGATCTCGATAATTTACCGGAGCCAGATGTGCTGGCATCAGATATTATCGAGAACTTGCAGAGTGCCTTAGAGAGTTTTCAAGAACTGCAATTACAGATAGGAAAATAATAAATGGAAACAATTTTTGAAAAGAGGTATTGTAAAGAATTAAAATATATAGGCCGATACGAAACAGAAGGATTGCTTTCATATAACATTCAGCGAGAGTGGGCATTACAGCGTGAAAAAATAAAATTTAATGTGGAAATTATGACTGTAATGAATCGAAAAAGTATAATTATAACAATGTCAACTCCTATACTTTTGAGTAAAGCGCATGAATTGCTTTGCAAAATTTTAAGATATGAATGTCTTTTTGATGGACGTTTTTTTAAAATGCAAAAATATGAAATTGACAACTTAGATATTACTGCAGAGATGAGAAAAAGCATGCTGTCGTATTGTGAGGGAGAAAAAGCTTATACAAAATTTAGTCAACCTATGAATGATACAATATATAAAAGAGGATTTTGTGCATGGGAGCGTTTTAATAAAAAATTACTCAGTATGAATCAAATGTTTTATTATATTGGCTTTGGCAATGGAATGACTGCTGATTTGAGATTGGCATTGTTTGCAGAGATATTTGAACCATTATCAGAACATCTTGAATATTTGCAAAAAGTTCAAATTAATTGTTCACAGCAGTCTAGGCAGAGAAACGCTAGGTGTCCTAAATGTGATTTTGGATTCAAAATCTCAACACAAAATAGACCAAGTTTGAGAGATAAGATAGAATCGGTTATTCGTGTATATGGACTACGAATTTTTGATGGAGATGATGTTCTGAAAATCTTAAAGAAAACTGTTAATACGAGAAATAAAATGCTTCATGTAAAAATAAAAGAGGACATATTAACGGGTGGACAGTGTGGATTTTATATTAGAAAGTATGTGGAATTGTACCGAACAGCTATACTTTCAGAACTAAAGTTATGGAATTCAGATATGGAAAATGACCTTATGATTGCAATAGAAAGATATAATTCTGAATTTCCCCAATTGAGAATTAAACAAAAAAGGAACAAAAATCATAGATAGGAATGGAGATGACACTATGGAACTTGAAATGGATGTAGAGGATTTATTAAACAAAAGAAAATTAGAATCAGACCGAATAGAGTTTAAGACTGGGTGGAATCCTGACGATATCTACCATAGTGTCTGTGCATTCGCAAATGATTATAATAATGATGGCGGCGGTTATATTGTTGTAGGCGTTGAGGAAGAAAATGGTGTTGCCAAGCGTCCGGTAAAAGGTTTACCTGAATATATGTTGGATTCAATACAGAAAGATATGTTGGGGTACAATAATTTGATTTCTCCACCCTACTTTCCACAGGGGATACCAGCAGAAGTGGATAGAAAATGGATTTTTGTAATTGTTGTCAGAACAGGACAGCAGCGACCTTATAAATCACCAGAGCATGTAACAAGTAAGAAAGAAAAGAAGTACAATTATTATATTCGTTATCAGACAAGTTCTGTTAAGGCAAATAGTGAACAGGAGCGAGAACTGATTAATATGTCAGATCAAACCCCGTTTGATTGCAGAGCAAACCATAAGGCAACATTTGAGGATATTTCACCGGTGCTGTTAGAAGATCATTTGAGAAAAACTGGTAGTAAGCTTGCTAAACAGGTAAGGGAACGTGGTGTTGAGGAAATACTTAATGATATGCAGCTATTGGTTGGTCCTCCAGAACTCAGATATATTCAGAATGTGGCAATTATGATGTTCTGTGAGCATCCAGAAAAATTCTTTGGATATACTTATGTACAGATGACCTCTTTTCCTAAAGGAAGCATTGAAAATCCAAGTATTAGTGAAGATTTCCCTAATATTACAGGTTCGGTGCCTCAGATGATTCAGGCAACAATGGAAAGATTTCGTAATTTGATTATTCGAGAAAAGGTAATTAAAGTACCAAATCAGATGGAGGCATTAAGGATATTCAATTATCCATATCAGGCAATAGAGGAGGCTGTGGTAAATGCTTTTTATCACAGAGATTATATGTCCTTTGAACCAGTAACTATAGAGATAGAGCCGGATTGCATAAATATTATGAATTTTCCGGGGATAGACAGATCTATTTCAGAAAAAACGATAGCTGAGGGAAAGAGATTTGTTTCGAGATATTATAGAAATAGACGACTTGGAGAGTTTTTAAAAGAACTGGATTTATCAGAGGGACATTCTTCTGGCATACCAACAATACAGGAAGAACTTGAGAAGAATGGCTCACCAAGAGCGGAGTTCTTTACGGATGAAGATAGACGAGCTATGAGAATAAGAATTCCAATCCATCCGGCGTTTTTGGAAGCTGATGATGAAGTTTTGCTGCCAGATAGCTATGAAAAAGCGACGAAAAAATTATCAAAGAAAAAGATAGGACAATATGATAAAATTCTAAAATTATTGAATGATGGCGAGTGGCATAAAACGGCTGAAATAGCCGATAATATTGGACTAAAGGATACTAGAACAAAGGAATTATTAAAAGAATTAATAGTACTTGATAAACTCATCGATAATGGGAAAACAAAAGGCAAGTTGTACAGATTAAAATAATTCGTCGCTTTTTTCGTTTGAAAAGCGACGAAAAAAGCGACGAATTATTTATTCCTCATTGCTGTTTTTATATTATTTATACTTGCCTTTTAAATATAATTATGATATATTGAATACAACATATGAATAATTGTTCATATGAACACTGACTAAAATAAATTAAAAGACAAGGAGACCTCTTATTATGAAGAAGAAATATCATATAGAAGGTATTGACTGTGCGAATTGTGCAGCCAAAGTTGAGAAAAAGATGAATGACCTTCCGGATGTCAGTGTTACATTGACATTTGCAACAAGCCAGCTTTTGGTGGAAGCAGAAAATCCGGATGAGGTACTTCCGAAACTTAGAGAGATAGCAGATAAGATGGAACCGGGCACTGTGATAGAAGAGATTTCAAAGGCAAAGAAACACAGTGGAAAAAAGAAAACTCACCATCACCATGACGATGAAGATAGTTGTGATGACGACTGTTGCTGTCACGGAGAGCATGAGGAACATGAGCACCACCACCATCATCATGATGACGAAGATTGCTGTGATGGTGACTGTTGCTGCCACGGAGAACATGAAGGACATGAACATCACCACCACAAACATCTTGATGGGGTGACTAAGAAAAAATATCGTATAGAGGGTATTGATTGCCCAAATTGTGCGGCAAAAGTTGAGAGAAAGATGAATGAACTGCCGGATGTGGCGGTTACATTGACATTTGCGACCAGCCAGCTTTTGGTGGAGGCGAAAAACCCGGATGAGGTACTTCCAAAACTTAGAGAAATAGCAGATAAGATGGAACCCGGAACTGTTATTGAAGAATACAGCAGTGAAAAAAAGACATCGGTTGAAGCGGATGAAGATGGAGGCGACGATGATGTCAAAGTGGAACTTATAAAAATTGCGATCGGTGCATTTGTTTTTATAGGTGGTGTTGTCTGTCAGAAATATCTTAATGTTATACCGGCTGTGTATATAGAACTTTTTGTTGTATCATATATTATACTTGGCGGTGAAGTTGTTTTAAAAGCTGTTAAAAATCTTTTTCGAGGTAAATTATTTGATGAAAACTTCCTTATGAGCATTGCTACCATTGGTGCATTTGCTACAGGTGAATATCCGGAAGCAGTAGGCGTTATGCTGTTTTATGAAATCGGTGAACTTTTTGAGGATATTGCGGTTGGAAAAAGCCGTAAACAGATTATGGAAGCAGTTGATATGCGTCCTGAGGTTGTAAGGTATATAGATGGGGATAATGTAATAGAACTTGACCCTGAAGAAATAGAGATTGGAGACATTATAGAAGTACGACCGGGTGACAGAATACCACTTGACGGAGTTGTTGTTAAAGGAGACAGCCGTATTGATACTTCTGCGGTGACAGGTGAGCCTGTTCCGGTAGGAGTAAAAGAGGGAAGTGAAGTTGTTTCAGGTTGCGTAAACATGTCGGGTCTTATATATGTAAAAGTTGAAAAGCTTTTGGAAGAGTCGATGGTAAGCCGTATTCTTGAAGCAGTTGAAAATGCGGCGGCATCGAAACCTAAGATTGACAGATTTATAAGTAAATTTGCGAGAATTTATACACCTATCGTTGTATTTGCTGCTTTGGCTACAGCAGTTATACCGTCACTTATAACAGGAAACTGGCATTACTGGGTATATACAGCACTTACTTTCCTTGTTATAAGCTGTCCGTGTGCTCTTGTTTTAAGTGTACCACTTGCATTCTTTGCGGGAATAGGAGCAGGTTCCAAAAAAGGAATTTTGTTTAAAGGCGGAGTTTCACTTGAGTCACTTGCTGAAGTAAAAGCAGTTGTTATGGATAAAACAGGAACAGTAACAGAGGGAAATTTCAAGGTAGCACAGATAGTAAGTGATGGAAATTATGCCGAGGACAGAATACTTGCTTTTGCGGGTGCGGCAGAGAGCCGTTCGACACATCCAATCGCAACAAGTATTATGGAAGAGGTGAAGAAAAGAAGACTTGAAATACCTGAGGTAAAAGATATAAAAGAAATTTCCGGAAAAGGAATGGAAGTTACGCTGGATGATGGAATGCTTTTATGTGGAAATATTGAGCTTCTGACAATGAAAGGAATAGAAGTTCCAAGTAAAGCTAAAGAAATTTATGGAACAGAAGTATTGCTTGCATTTAATGAAAAATACATTGGTTATATAGTTATCAATGATAAGATAAAATCAGACTCTAAACAGGCAATAAGTGACATAAAGAGATATGGACTTTGGACGGCAATGCTTACAGGTGATGCAAAAAAGAATGCTGAGATGGTAGCTAAAGAGGCAGGAATAGATATTTGTTATGCAAAACAGCTTCCACAGGATAAACTTAATAACCTTTCAAAAATCCGTGAGGAAAAAGGTGCTGTTATGTTTGTCGGCGATGGAATAAATGATGCCCCTGTTCTTGCCGGAGCTGATGTAGGAGCAGCAATGGGAAGTGGAGCAGATGCAGCAATTGAAGCGGCAGATGTTGTGTTTATGAATTCAAGACTTTCGGCTATACCTGAGAGTATAAAGATTGCGAAGAAAACAAAAGCAATTGCAATGCAGAATGTAATAGGTGCACTTGTAATCAAGGCACTTGTAATGATTCTTGGATTTGCGGGAATTGCTTCAATGTGGATGGCAGTATTTGCCGATTCCGGTGTGGCAATGATATGTGTACTCAATTCGGTAAGGATTTTGTTCGGAAAGAAAAAATAAAAAGATTGAGAAAAAAGTAACGATTTAAAAGCATGAAATGGAGAAAAGGATGATTATATGGAGAAGATACGGCATAAATTATTAAAAAAAATTATAAGTCTGTTTTTAATAATTGCAATGGGAACAGTAAGTGTTCAGTCTTTGTCATTTAATTCTGAATATTGTAAAGCAGCGGCATATGTACAAAAACATGGCAGATTGAAAGTTAAGGGAACAAATATAGCAGACAAAAACGGAAAGACAGTCAGATTAAAAGGTGTCAGTTCACATGGAATAAACTGGGATGTCGGATATCCGTACATTACTGAGAAAACATTTAAAACATTGCGTGACAAATGGAAAGTAAACACGGTAAGGCTTGCAATGTACACGCAGGATTACAACGGATATTGTGTGACTGATGTATCAAGCCGCAAAAAGCTGCTTGATACCATAGATACCGGTGTAAAAGCCGCAAAAAAACTTGGTTTGTATGTGATAATAGACTGGCATGTTTTAAATGACCGGACACCTTTAAAATATCAGGAAAAGGCTAAAAAATTTTTTGCTCAAATGTCAAAAAAATATGCATCCTATCAAAATGTGCTCTATGAGATATGCAATGAGCCAAATGGAGGGACAACCTGGTCTGATATTAAAAAATATGCAAAAAAGGTAATTCCTGTTATAAGAAAAAATGATAAAAACGGCATTATAATTGTAGGAACTCCAAATTGGTCGCAAGATGTTGATATTGCGGCAAAAAGTCCGATAAAAGGATACAAAAACATTATGTATTCAATACATTTTTATGCGGCAACACATGGGGACAGTTATAGGGATAAACTTAAAACAGCACATAAAAACGGGCTGCCTGTAATCTGTACAGAGTTTGGTACATGCGATTCAAGCGGAAACGGAAAATATGATTTTTCAAGTGCTAATAAATGGATTAAGCTTATGAACAGTTATAATATGGGATATGTTTGCTGGAGCCTTAGTAATAAGCCTGAAAGCGCATCGCTTTTAAAAGCGTCATGCAAAAAGACAAGCGGATTTACCGGTAATGATTTGAGTGGTCAGGGTAAATGGCTGGTCGGGAAGTATAAGAAATAATAATATAAACAGTTGTGCACAACTGTTCACAGAATTAACACAAAAATAATATTGACTAAAAATGACTATCGTGATAGTATAAAAACGTAATAACTATTGCAATAGTCATTTTTTATAAACCGAAAACACAGGGAGGAATTACCATGGGAATAAAGCTTTATGATTCAGAACTGAAAGTTATGGAGATTTTATGGAAAGAGGGTGAATTGACAGCAGGACAGATAGCAAAAATTTTAAAAGAAGAAATAGGGTGGAATAGAAATACCACATATACAGTTATTAAAAAATGTATTGAAAAAGGCGCTGTTGAAAGAATTGAACCGAAATTCAGATGCAGAGCACTTATTTCAAAGAAAGATGCACAGGAATATGAGACAGAGGAACTTATAGACCGTATGTTTGAAGGGTCAAAAAAGAATTTTTTTGCGGCAATGTTGTCTGAGGACAGATTGACGGCAGAAGAACTGGAGCAGTTGAAAGATATGGTAAATCAAATGAAGTGAGGTGTTTAAATGCTTATAGACATGAGTGTTTCGGCAGGAGTGCTTATTATACTTACGATTATTTTAGAAAAAGCTGTCGGGAATTATTTTTCAAAAAGATTTATCGTTACAATGTGGAAAATTGTTTTACTTCGTTTGATAATACCGGTTAATCTTCCGATAACAATTGGTATTGCAAAGCCTTTCATTGGAGTGGTCAGAGGAGCAAAAAATATTTTGGGTGGGCTTTTTAGGAGTGAAAATAAGTCCGGGATATATTATGCAGCAGGGACATCAGTGATGTCGAAGCCGCAAAATCTGTATTCTGAAAATAATAATATAAATTTAGTGTTGACAGGGTGGGGACTTGTGGCAGTTGTTTTAATTGTGTTTTTTGCAGTTTCATATTATAGGGAGTACAAAAAGTTTAAAGCTGCATTACCATTACAGGAGGAACTTGAGCAGAATATCAGGCAGATGAAAATTTTGCCGAAACATGTAAAACTTTATGTTTCTGATATGACAGCGACACCGATAACATTTGGAATTATACATCCGGAGATAATATTTCCAAAAATATTTATGAGATTGAAAAAATCGGACGGGTTGTCTTCTGGTCAAGACAATGAAATAAAATACGTGTTGATGCATGAAAGTATTCATATAAAATATGCGGATAACATTTGGAAACTGGCGGTGATTTTTGCAGTTTGTATTCATTGGTTCAATCCTCTTGTATGGCTGATGTATATTTTTATGAACCGTGATATTGAAATGGCTTGTGATGAGCGGGTGATATTGAGATGCGGTGAAGATTTCAGGAAAGAATATGCAATGGTGCTTTTGAACCTTGCGGAAAAACAGTGTAGATTATCATTCTTTGCCAACGGTTTTGGAAAGAATGCAGTAAAAGAAAGGATAGTGGCTATTATGAAATTTAAGAAAACAACAACAATCGGAGCGTTAGGAGCAGCAATTATACTTGCAGGAGCCGTGACAGTATTTTCACAGAACGGTATTGCACAAGCTTTCACAGAAGCAAATAGTAACGGAGAGATAAAAACGGAGCAGGTATCGGCAAAAAAACAGTCCGTTGCAGATGATGAAACAAAGAAATCCGGTAAAGTAGAAAGAACTGCTAATAATAAAGCACAGGTAAAATCAGACGAGAAGGACGTAAGCGAGACACCTGAAAAAAATAAAGACTCAAAAGTTGTAGTTGAAATAAATGATGCCGAAGAAAACGGAAATGCAACGGGTAATTCAGCTTCATGCACAGCATATGCCGATGGAAGTGTAACATATTATGTAGACGGAAAACAGGTGGACTTAACAAAGGATGAACTTGATAAACTCGAAAAAAACGGTAAAGTTACAATAAATGTAAACTTAAAAAGTGCAAAACAAAAATAAGTATAAAAAGTAAGTATTGTTAAAATCTCAAAAAAGAGTTAAGATGTTTAATAATGCAGAAAAACAGGAGGCTCATAATGACTAAAGAGATTTTTGACGGATATAAATATATTGAAGGTGGAGTATGTGCTGCTAAAGGTTTTGTCGCAAACGGACTTAACTGCGGTATAAATCCGGTTAAGGAAAAGTTTGACCTTGGTGTTGTGTACAGTGAAAAAGAGTGTAATGCGGCAGGTGTTTATACTCAGAATAAAGTAAAAGGTGCACCGATAATTGTTACTAAAAAGCATCTTGAAAAGAGCGGCGGCAAAGCAAAAGCAGTTATTGTCAATTCAAAAAACGCAAATACATGTAATGCTGACGGTGAGGAGATTGCAGAGAAAGTTTCTGAGCTTCTTGCAGACGCAATAGGAATTAAGCCTGAGGAAGTAATAGTTGCTTCAACAGGAGTTATAGGACAGAGACTTTCAGTAAAACCTTTTGAAGATTATATGCAGCAGCTTGTTGACGGAATGACAGCAGACGGTCATACAGCGGCAGCAGATGCGATTATGACAACAGATACTGTTCGCAAGGAAGTTGCTGTGGAGTTTGAGATTGATGGAAAAGTTTGTCATCTCGGCGGTATGGCAAAAGGAAGTGGAATGATTCATCCGAATATGGCGACAACGCTCAATTTTGTGACAACAGATACAGCTATTTCATCGGAAATGGTTCAGAAAGCACTTAGCGAAATAGTCAAGATTACATATAACTGCCTCAGCATAGACGGAGATACATCTACAAATGATATGGTAAGTGTCATGGCAAACGGACTTGCAGGAAATAAAGAGATTGTAGCTGAAGATGAAAACTACGAAAAGTTCAAGAAAGCTCTTTATATTGTAATGTCAAACATGACGAAAATGCTTGCAGCAGATGGTGAGGGTGCTTCAAAGCTGCTTGAGTGTACCTGCTGTGGTGCACCTGACATGGAAACAGCAATAATTGTAGCAAAAAGTGTTATCAGAAGCCCGTTATTCAAATGTGCAATGTTTGGAGAAGATGCAAACTGGGGAAGAATTCTTTGTGCCATCGGATATGCAGAAGCAGAATTTGATATTTCAAAAGTCAGTGTATCACTTCGCTCAGAAGTTGGCAGTGTGAAAGTATGTGAGAATGGAGCAGGAGTTGAGTTTTCAGAGGATGAAGCAGCAAAACTTCTTGCAAAAGACGAAATATTTATAGACGTTAATCTTGGTCAGGGAGAAGCCAGTGCGAAAGCATGGGGATGTGACCTTACTTATGATTATGTTAAGATTAACGGAGATTATCGTTCGTAATTATGGGTGTTTAAAACGTATATTAATGTCAAATGTATATTAAAATTCAAAAAAGCTGGTTCTAAGTATGAATCAGCTTTTTTGAATAAATTTTAATAATCTATTATATAATATCCACTTTTATGATGTTCGGTCAGACTGTAGCATTAATCTTTCCAAAATTCCTCTACACGTTTTCTCATACTATTCTTCGTGACAACTTCATACGGGTACCATTCCTTAGGAAACAATTTTTGATATGATGCCTGCGTAAATCTTTCATCAAGCAAAAGGATTGCACCCCTGTCGGTATCGGTTCTTATGACTCGTCCGGCTGATTGTAAAACTTTGTTCATACCGGGGTAGCGGTACGAATAGTCAAAACCGGGTTTATCTTCTCTGTCGAAATAGTCCTTGAAAAGTTCATTTTCATTGCAGACCATTGGAAGTCCGGTTCCAACGATAATTGCGCCTATAAGTCTGTTTTCTTTTAAATCAATTCCCTCACCGAATATACCTCCCATAACACAAAAGCCGAGAGTTGTTTTGGTGGGATTTTCTTTGAAATTGTTCAAAAATTCTTCACGCTGTTGTTCGTTCATCGAAGATGACTGAATGTAAATGTCAGGTTCAAAATCTAAATTTTCTTCAACAAATTGAAGTACATCATCAATCATTTTGTATGATGAGAAAAATATAAGATAATTTCCCATTTTTGCAGATATAAAATCAGTAATATAACCGGCAATTTTTTTGTACTCTGCCGGACCTCTCCTTGTGTATTTTGTACTGACATCCCGACCAATCATTATAAGTCTGTTTTCAGGAGAAAATGGAGACGGAGCATAGACCGCATAATCATCTGTTCCTCCGGCAAGCTGTTCCATATAATATTTAATAGGAAGAAATGTTGCTGAAAAGAAAATACTGCATCTTCCTTTTTTTAAGTAGCTGTCAAGATTGGTGGAGGGGTCCATACATTGAAGACGTAGTCTGAAATTTCCATCTTCTGAGTAATCAGAATAAATAATATACTTATCGTCAAGCAGTTCATATGTATTTAGAAATGCCCTTACTGAAAAATAAAAATCAAGTATTTTCTCTCTTGTATCAGGAACAAGTTCAGAATTATTCACGCCATCAAATTCCATTAAATTTATCTGTCCTTTTACATTGTTTGAACCATGCTTATTATTGCGGGAGTCCTGCAGATATTCGTCGAGATAATTTGCAAGCTGCATAAGTCTGATAACAAAATCTTCAATATCTATAAGCTGCCATTCGGTAAGAACATCACAGTCACGTTTGAGAGCAAGAAGCGATTTGTTGCAGCGCTCAATGGCATTTGTAATTTTTTTGCTCATAAATTTTGTAAGTTTTTTTATTGAAAGAAAATCCTCCTTTATGAGAGCAGCCGAGTACATTTCTCTGGCTCTGTCAACAAGATTGTGGGCTTCATCTATAAGAAAAATATAGTTGTTTGATGTTGTGTCCGTACCAAAAAAACGCTTTAGACATGCATTTGGGTCAAAAGCGTAATTGTAATCACCAATGACAGCATCAACCCATGTGGATATATCAAGACACATTTCAAAAGGACAGACATTGTGCTTTTCGGCATATGTTGATACAATTTCCCTTGTTATATGTTCTTCATGAGTTATGACGTCAAAAACAGCATCATTTACTCTGTCAAAGTGTCCCAGTGCTCTCGGGCACGAACCGGGATTGCATGTAGGTTTATCAAGAATACATATTTTTTCTTTTGCTGTAATAGTTACATATTTGAGATGTACGCCGTTATCCAAAAGAATATTAAATGCGTCCTGTGCCACTGTGCGGGTTATCGTTTTTGCTGTGAGGTAAAACAGTTTTTCGCTGAGTTCTTCGCCCATTGCCTTGACAGCCGGAAAGATAGTTGAGATTGTTTTTCCGACACCTGTCGGAGCTTCTATATAAAGTCTTTTTTTTCTAAGAATTGTCTGATAAACACCTTTTACAAGAGTGTTTTGGCCGGGACGGTATTCAAAAGGAAATTCAATATTTTTTATTGAAATGTTTCTTTTTTCATGCCATTTGAGCTCCCATGACGCCCACTTTGCATATTCATGTAAAAGCTCATAAAACCATTTTTCAAGTGTCTTAAAATCAATATATTCATTAAAGCGTTTGATTTCTTCGGTTGGGATATGGCAATAAGTCATCTGTATACCGATACCTTCAAGACTGTGTTCGCATGCCCATATATAACCATAACAAAGAGCCTGTGCTCTGTGAACTTCAATGGGATTTTCAATGGATGCAAGTTCCCTGTAAACACCTTTTATTTCATCAATATTATAACCGGTTTCGTTTGTGAAAATACCGTCGGCACGCCCCTCGACGCATATTTCAAAATTGATGTCGTCATAACTGATTGGAACAGTAATTGACAGCGCAACTTCAGCCTGATAACCTGATTTCATCTTACGTTGAATTTTTTTGTGTATACGTGCACCCTCCTGCATTGCATCGGGGTCTTTAAGCCCTGATGATGTAGTGAGATTACCACTTCTTAATATAAATTCAACAAGATTTCTGACTGATATTTTAATGGTGTTCATAAATCAAAATCTCCATTTATAATAATTCCTTAAACATTTCTCTGTCCCATAAAACCACACCGATTTTGTCAGCAAGCCTCTGTGCGGCTTTTGAAAAGTAACTGTTTGTAAGAACGACAGCAACATTACATTCATAAAAATCACGTCCGGCATAAACTTGCTGTACAGCGTCAATTCCGACAGGACCATTGTATCTTTTACATTGTATTGCATATATAATACCGTCTCTTTGAGCAATAACATCCACACCGAAATCACCACTGTTTTGGGTACTCTCGGCAATTTCAAAACCATTGGCAACAAGAATGTCGCAAGTAAGTTCTTCAAACTCAAAACCGTCCATATCATCAAAATCTACAGCATCATATATGCCTTTTTCAAAAAATCCTACATATTTTCGTGCTTTGCATATTTTGTAGACGCAGAAAAGAAAAAAACAAAACCAGATACCGATGGAACTGAGAATAAATTTTACTTCTTTATTTTTACTATAATAAAGGATAAATATTAAAATTACAAATGTGATAATAATATAAAAAGAATAAGTGACAATTTTTAAAATGTTTGTGTTGCGTTTCATTAGTAATCTCCTTCAAGAACATTTGTTCAAAGAGATTTTAACACTGTTGTTTAATAAAGTCAATTTCTGCGTTAATACATTCACCGCTCAATCAAACCATTTATGCACAATTTGTGGATAACTTGTGGATAACTTGCAAAAATCATGTGGAAAACAGGTGGAAATATGGTGGAATTGTTGTTGAATGATGTTGAGAAGTTTTGTATTTACTGCCGATATATAGAAAAAGGAGCTAAAAACATAGTGTTAAAAGTGTTAGATGTCTAAGAACAAGGAGGGAGTTTTATGGCAGTAGGTATAAATAATGCACTGTTTCAAACAGGACAAAATCATATAAACAGAAAAACAAAGAAGGACAAAGCTTTACAGAAAGATAATGTTCAGACAAGGGGAAGTAAGCAGGTGTCCGGCAAGCAGAATTACTCAAAATCCGGTGAGGTTTCGGATGATGCAGTCAGTACATACGCCGATATTACGACGAAAAATGGTATCGGAATTTCTGTTAAGTCTGACAATGGTATTGCAAATACCTATAAGACAAAAGATGATGGTGTTATTCTCCAACTGAGTGATGACAGCAATATAGAGATTGAGGACGACAGTGCGTCAGGTGATAAAAGCTCACAAAAGACGAAAAAGGAAGAAGAATATGAAAAGTTTCAAAAACAGCTTGAAGGATTAAAAGATATGCTTGAGCGAATGAAAGAGGCTCAGAAAAACGCTGCAAAAACAGAGACAAAGACGAAAAAAGTTTTAAATTACAGCTATAAAAAAGTATCTTCAAGTATTCAGGGGGCTAAAAGCGTATCACAGGCAAGTAATGCCGTTGCAAGTGCAAATTCAAATCTGTCGGCACTCAGGAGAAAAGCTGCAAGCGGCAATTATGATGCGGATGAATTAAACATTGCAATCTCACATGCAAAAAGAATGATAACTATTGCAAAAAAGAAACTTGCACATATAAAACAGGAAGTCATGAATAGAAAAGATGATGACAAGTATATTTCATCAAAGAAAGAAACGGTTGTCAAAATTCCGGATGAAAAGATAAGAGCAGAGCAGCAGAAAGAATTAAGAAAAATAGAAGACGAAATAAGAAAGCAGGAAAAAAGAGAGAAACAGGCTCACAGAGGAGAAGAAAACAGCAAGCTGATGGACGCAGATATCACATATCTTAAAGAAAAGATTGAAATATGGAAACGAGGTGGAGGTGATTTTGGGATAATGATGTCGCAGGTTCAGGGAGCATCATTAAGTATGGATATGTCACAGACGCTTGTGGATACATCAAAGCTTGCCACAGAGCAGATCGAGCTTTCTGCCGGAGAGAGTCCGGAAGGTCAGACAGAGATTGCGGCAAGTATAAATTTGTCGGTATAGAAATTCTTTTTGATAAAAAAAGCACATCAATCAATGTTATTTTGAGAAAAAACGAAATGTTAAAGCTGCAGGTACTTATGGCACTTTATGAGAATGAGGACAGCGAAAGAAATGTGTCATCAATAGCAAAGTCCTTAAAGTGGAACTGTAACTGCTACATTAACAGTTGACAAATACCAACCCACATATTAAAATACATTTATCTATGAATGAAAAAGGCTGTGAAAAGAAAAGTATGTTACAGAAAGTATTACAGAGAACCCGCAGAGTTGCTTAGTACATTATATATGGAAGTAACCCGTTGCTGAGAAAGGGCATATGGAATGTAGCAGAAGATGGTCTTGGAGCTGTACACTCTGAACATAATCTTATATTTATGCCGCAGATGAGGCGTAAATATAGTGATAGTATAGTAACGATAAAAGTAGGAGGTACCGGGTACGCCCGTTAAAGCGTGGCACTGTGATGGCAGTGGTTGAGGTTCGCATTCTGAAGTGCGGATGAATTAAAGTGGTAACGCGGTATAATCGCCTTTAAGAATATTTTATGATGTTCTTAAAGGCTTTTTTATTTTATAGGAGGTTCAAAATGGCAGAGAAAAAGAAATTTTATTTAACAACAGCGATTGCTTATACATCAGGTAAACCGCATATTGGAAACACATATGAGGCAGTTCTTGCAGACAGTATTGTAAGATTTAAAAGACAGCAGGGATATGATGTCCGTTTTCAGACAGGAACAGATGAGCATGGACAGAAGATTGAGATAAAAGCTGATGAAGCAGGTATAACACCAAAGAAATTTGTAGATGATGTATCAGGACAGATTAAATCAATTTGGGATTTAATGAATACTTCATATGATAAATTTATCAGAACAACTGACGAATACCATGAGAAGCAGGTTCAGAAAATATTTAAAAAGTTATATGAGCAGGGAGACATCTACAAGGGATATTATGAAGGAATGTACTGTACACCTTGTGAATCATTCTTTACATCATCACAGCTTGTAGATGGAAAGTGTCCTGACTGTGGAAGAGAATGTCAGCCGGCAAAAGAGGAAGCATATTTCCTTAAACTCAGCAATTATGCAGACAGACTTATTGAGCATATAAAGACACATCCTGAATTTATCCAGCCTGAATCACGCAAAAACGAGATGATGAATAACTTCCTTCTTCCGGGACTTCAGGATTTGTGTGTATCACGTACTTCATTTAAATGGGGCATTCCTGTAGACTTTGACCCGGGTCATGTTGTATATGTATGGGTTGATGCGCTCAGCAACTATATCACAGGACTTGGATACGATGTTGACGGAAACAACGATACAAGTGAAACAGGAACAGACCTTTTTGAAAAATTCTGGCCTGCAGACCTTCATCTTATAGGTAAAGATATTCTTAGATTCCATACAATTTATTGGCCAATCATGCTTATGGCACTTGGGCTTCCACTTCCAAAGCAGGTATTTGGTCACCCTTGGCTTCTTCAGGGAGAGGGTAAGATGAGTAAGTCAAAAGGAAACGTAATTTATGCAGACGACCTCGTAGATATGTTCGGAGTAGATGCTGTTCGTTACTTTGTACTTCATGAGATGCCATTTGAAAATGATGGTGTAATCACATGGGAACTCATGGTTGAGCGTATGAACTCAGACCTTGCAAACACACTTGGAAACCTTGTAAATAGAACAATTTCAATGACAAACAAGTATCTTGGCGGAGTTGCAGAGGATAAAGGAGCTGCTGAAAGCGTTGATGATGACCTTAAGTCATTCGTACTTTCCGTACCAAAGAAAGTTGAAGAAAAAATGGATAAGCTTCGTGTTGCAGATGCAATTACAGAAGTATTTGCAATCTTTAAGAGATGTAACAAATATATCGACGAGACAGAGCCTTGGGTACTGGGCAAAGATGAGTCAAAGAAAGACAGACTTTCAACAGTTCTTTACAACCTTATTGAGAGTATTACTATCGGTGCAAGTCTTTTGAAATCATTTATGCCTGACACAACAGAGAAGATTTTAAAACAGCTCAACACAACAGAGCGTACACTTGAAGATATGGATAAATTCGGTCTTTATGAATCAGGAACAAAGGTAACAGATGCACCTGAAATTCTCTTTATGAGATTGGACGTAAAAGAAGTGCTTGCAAAAGCTGAGGAAATTCAGGCAGCGCAGAAAGCGGCCGCCGGTGCAGCAGAAGAAGCAGAGTCAGATGAGGAAGTAATAGACATAGAAGCAAAACCTGAAATTACATTTGATGATTTTGAGAAAATGCAGTTCCAGGTAGGAGAGATAATCGCATGTGAGGAAGTTAAGAAGTCAAAGAAACTTCTCTGCTCACAGGTAAAAATCGGAAGTGAAGTAAAACAAATCGTATCAGGAATTAAAAAGCATTACTCTGCAGAAGAGATGGTTGGCAAAAAGGTAATGGTACTTGTAAACCTTAAACCGGCTAAACTTGCAGGAGTATTATCAGAGGGAATGTTGCTTTGCGCAGAAGATGCAGAAGGAAATCTGTCGCTTATGACACCTGAAAAGAAAATGCCGGCAGGAGCAGAAATCTGCTAGTGGATACGATACGGAGGTCTAAATGCAAAATCAATTTTCACGTTCAGAATTGTTAATAGGAAAAGAAGGGATTGAAAAACTTCACAAATCAAGAGTTGCTGTGTTTGGTATAGGCGGAGTCGGAGGTTATACGGTTGATGCACTTGTCAGAAGCGGAGTTGAACAGATAGATTTGATAGATGATGATAAAGTGTGTCTTACAAACTTGAACCGTCAGCTTATTGCGACAAGAAAAACAGTGGGAAAAGACAAGGTAGACATTATGCGTGAACGCATATTAGAAATAAATCCAAAGGTTACAGTCAATGTTTATAAGACATTTTTACTGCCTGAAAATGCAGACACATTTCCGTTTGAGGAATATGATTATGTTGTAGATGCGGTAGATACTGTGACGGCAAAAATTTCACTTGTTATGAAATGTCAGGAAACAGGAACTCCGATAATAAGCTGTATGGGAGCAGGCAATAAAATGGATGCAAGCGCATTTAAAGTGGCTGATATTTATAAGACAAAAGTGTGCCCACTCGCAAAAGTAATGCGTCGTGAACTTAAAAAACGCGGCGTGAAAAAGCTTAAAGTTGTTTATTCGGAAGAAAAACCGATGACACCTATTGAAGATGAAAATGATAATTGCAAGAACAATTGCATATGTCCTCCGGGAGTACAGCGTACATGCCTGCAGAGACGAGCAGTACCGGGAAGTATGGCATTTGTGCCAGCCGTAGCAGGTCTTATTATTGCAGGTGAGGTAGTAAAGGATATTATTGCGGAGTAAATTAATCGAAAATAAATATTGATATTAAGCGGCATAAATAAAGAAATCGTCACTTGTATGTATCGATTCTAAAGGATTAGTCTTTTGGAGATTGATTGAGTTATATAAGTGGCGATTTTTTTGACTTATCAGGTAAGGGACTTGTACCCCTACTGATATGCTGCGATAGCAGATGGTAATGTTATGAGCAGGCAGTGAATGTGTATTGCAAATATCCGCTTGACTATAGTTATCTGTATTTTTATATGCACTTTCGCAATGCTTTTGTTTTAGATAAAACAGAACAAATTTAATAAATAGTAAAAATAAGCAAAAAAGTTGTATAATAATTAAAAATTATATGCATTTTTTGCTTTTTTGTATTTTAAAAATGAAATAATGCTGATATAATCAACATAAAATATAAAATAATTTAGAATTATTTATGCAAAGTATCTAATAGGGTATGGGAGAGTTTCTGGAGGCTTAGTATTTAACACTATCAGGCAAAGAGCGGAGTGTACCACGAATATTCGCTTGGCAAATCTAAAGGAGAGTATGAAAATGAGACTTAAAAAAATCACAACTGTACTTATGGCAGCAGCAATGTGCATATCCGGTATGACGGCTGTACCTGCTGATGCCAATGCGGCGGCAAGTTCATCAGCTGCTTCAAGCACAACGAGAATTTCCGTGCATGACCCATCAATTTTTTATGATTCATCGACAGGTTCTTACAACATTTATGGTTCACACATGGCACAGGCATCATCAAAGGATTTGAGAAACTGGTCTGCTATGGGAACTCAGGGATATACAAACAAATCTTTGTATGCGAGTGAAAATGTCGAGGGTATTTATTATATCAAAAATAAGTTTAGCGGATTGTACCTTGATATTGAAAATGGCTCAGCACAAGATGGAGCAAATATCCGTCAGTGGTCTTACAACGGTTCTGATGCACAGAAGTTTAAATTTGTCTCTACCGGTGATGGTTATTATTATATTCTTACGGGTGCGACAAGCTATAAAAAGTGTGTCGATGTTGACGGTGGTTCATCAAAAGACGGCACTAACATTATGCAGTGGAGTTATTGGGGCGGAGAAATGCAAAAATACCGCATTGTTCAGAATGCAGACGGAACATATGCGATTTTGACAAAAGCAAGTGATTGTAAATCAGGTCTTGATGTATATGACTGGAGCAAATCAGCAGGTGGAAATATAAATGAATGGAACTATTGGGGCGGTGACTGTCAGAAATGGGAAATTGTAACGGCTGTTAAAAACAGTGGAAGCACAAAAGCTTCAAAAAATGAATCTCTTGAACAGTCGCTTGCATCATCATTCCAGTGGGCAGGTTACAATGACTCCGATTGCAAGGGCGGATACGGTGTCTGGGCACCTGATGTCATATACAATAAAAATTATGTATGGAAAGACGGAAGTAAGGGTGCGTACATGATTTATTATTGCACATCATCAACGGCTGTGCGTTCATGTATAGGATATGGGGTATCGAAGTCTGCGACAGGTCCGTTCTCTTATGTAGATACAGTTGTTTATTCTGGATTTACAAAGGGAGATGTTAAGGTTACGACAACATCTGACCTTGGTACAAAGACTGTTAATACAAACTATAACAATACCAATATTCCAAAATTGATAAATAACGGAAAAGTTGAGAAAGTTGGAAACTGGTTCTCATCAAATGGAGCATATAATAGCAGTCTTTATCCAAATGCGATAGATCCGTGTATTTTATTTGACGCAAATGGAAAACTATGGATGACATATGGTTCATGGTCAGGAGGAATTTGTATTCTTGAGCTTGACGCGGCTACCGGTCAGCCGAAATATCCAAAAACTACAAGTGGTAACACAGACGGATATTTTGGTAAGAAAATAGCAGGCGGATATAAAAAATCAGGCGAAGCACCTTACATTCAGTACGATGCAGAGAGCGGTTATTATTATCTCTATGTAACATATGGATGGCTTGGGGCAGACGGCGGCTACCATATGAGAATGTACCGTTCAAAGACAATCAATGGAAATTATGTTGATGCCGCAGGAAATTCAGCAGTATTTTCAGCAGGAACAAATCAGGCAGACCGTGGAATAAAAGTTATGGGAAATTATAACTTTACCCCGATAATGCAGGGTTACAAATCAGCCGGTCACAACTCAGCATTTATTGACACGGACAATCAGAGATACCTTGTTTATCACACCAGATTTGACAGCGGAAATGAGTCCCATGAAGTGAGAGTACACCAGCAGTTTTTAAATCAGGATAACTGGCCGGTTACGGCAGTTTATGAGTATCTCGGAAGTACGATTTCAAAAACAGGTTATTCAGCATCAGATATGCTTGGAGAATATGAATTTGTAAATCATGGAAAAGATGCTTCAACAAAAAATGTCGGAATGCTCACAACACAGAAAATAAAATTAAATTCCAACGGAAAAATCACCGGGGATGTGACGGGAAGCTGGAGTTATATTAAAGGAACATATTATTGTCAGATGGTTATAGACGGTGTGATGTATAAAGGTGTATTTTTCAAGCAGAAGGATGAAACACCGAGCCACAATGAAGTTATGACATTCTCATTGATAGGAAAAAATAATCAGACGATATGGGGAACAAAAAATTCAGTTAAAGTAAGCAAGACGGAGGGAATATTTTATATAAGAAACAAGTTTTCAGGCAAATATTTAGATGTGGCAGACGGAAGTTCGGCAGACCATGCGAATATCCAGCAGTGGGCATATAATGGATTTGCATCACAGAAATATAAGATAGTATCAAATGGTGACGGATATTACTATATACTTACAGGAGCATCAAATTATACAAAGGCACTTGATGTGGCAATGGGAAGTGCTGCGGACGGAACCAACATTGTACAGTACAGTCTGAACAAAGGGACAAATCAGTTGTTTAAATTAAGCAAACAGTCAGATGGAACATATGCAGTATTGTCAAAGGCATCAAGCTGTAAATCAGGTCTTGATGTGTATGACTGGAGCAGGGATTCAGGCGGAAACATAAATCAGTGGAATTTCTGGGGCGGTGACTGCCAGAAGTGGATATTGGCTGCAGTAAAGTAAGAATGTCTGGATTTTAAAATAAAAAAGTAACAGGACTATCTCCGAAGAGACAGTCCTGTTACTTTTTCGATACTTTTAAGAACTCCAATTGTTAAATCATGTCCTTTGTGGTTCGGAACCGTAACAGAATTTATATGATACATTACAATATAGGGACAGAATAGAACAAAAGCAGAGTGCTATGCTGGATCTTTCAAAAATGACAAATGAAATTGCTGAGGAACAACTGGAATATACAAAGAAGATTAAAGATGAAACTACTAAAGCTAATACTCTTGCAAAGTTAAATGCAGCTTTAAATTATGCTACATATAAGGATACAAAAAAGATTAAAAACGAACTTAATAAGAAGTAAAAATAAAATATCTAGTAAGAATGAAAACACTCAGAGCATTTAGATAAAACTGTCTGAGTGTTTTTGAAAATCTATTATTTTAAAAGTGTTTTTAGATTTTTTATTTTTCATGAACTATCTTCCAATATTTTTCCTACAGCTTTCTCTTACCACAAGTTCACACGGTATTTTAGCCTTAAGCGGTGTTTTTATGCTGAGATTTGAAGCGACGTACACAAGGTTTGCACCATGTTGCCCCATATCGTATGCCGGAGCGTGTATGGTTGTAAGCGGAGGCTCAATGTAGGCACTTGTTTCTTCGTCGTTAAAACCTATAACGGATATATCGTTAGGAATTTTAAAATTATTTTCGCGAATTGCTTTCATTGCTCCGAGTGCAATAACATCATTTGCCGCAAATACGGCAGTTGGAATATTATTTTCATTAAAAAGTTCATTCATCATATTGCAACCGGATTCAAAGGTAAAACTTCCTTCTTTAAAATAAGGTTTATAATCCATTTTTCTGTGATTCATATATTTTTTATAGGCAGTTGTGCGGGCATCTGTTATAAGTTCATGATTTCCGACATATTCTTTTCCGCCTAAGAATGCAATTTTTTTGTGACCAAGCCCTGTAAGATAATCAAGTGCGCTGTAAACAGCGTGTTCAAAATCCATTGATAAGGAGGTGATGTTAAATTCGTCTACAGCCATATCGAGGAATACAATATTGTTACATATATCAATGAAATTTTTGATTTCTTCACGGCTGAATTTACCTATACATATAAGTCCGTCAACATCGTTTAATTTTGAAAAGTTTTCGGAGTCTCCGGGAAATACACGGAGTACATTTATATTATTTTTTTCACAGAAATCTTCTACACCCTGTCTTGCTTTGAGATAATAGTTGTCTTTTAATTCTTCTTCGGCTGAAAACCATAAAACTATACCCATTGTAAAGGTGTTTTTTGCGGCGGGGGTATTTGCTCTCGGAAACTTTTTATAATTTAAATTTTTTGCAGTATTCAACACTTTTTTTCGTGTTTCGGCTGAGACATGAAGTGTAGTGTCGTTGTTTAATATTCTTGAAACGGCACCGGGAGAAACGCCTGCTTTCTTTGCTATATCACGAATTGTTGCCATATAACGTCCTCTTTCTTCGTTAAATTAGTTTTTATAAGTTTAGTTGTAAAAAAGAAAATTGGCTGCTGGTCGCACAGTAAGTGTGGACAGTAACAACAGTAACCAAAATTGTATCTGTTTAAGTACACAAATGTTTACTAAACATATGGTAACACAATAAGCAAAGATTGTCGAGATTATTTATAAAAAATACAGTAAACATTTAGTAAAAATAATAGTAAACAATTCTTGACATTTTAGTAAACAGGTATTATATTAGACTTAAATAAGGCAGAGTGTTAATATATAAGAATTTTTGTTAATTGGCAGATAAATTTAGGAGGATTTTGTGCATGAAAAAGACAAGTGAATTAAAAGAAGCATTAAAAAAAGGTGATTATAAAGACTTATTGTCAGATATTTATGTTGATGAGAGCAAGATTAAATATCAGACAGAGCGTTATATTAAGGCAATTGAAAAGTTTGAAAAACTTTACGGTGAGGGAGAGGCAGCTATTTATAGTGCTCCTGGAAGAAGTGAGGTTGGAGGAAACCATACAGATCACCAGCATGGTGAAATTCTTGCGGCGTCTATCAATCTTGACGCTATTGCAATTACAAGAAAAACTGATGACAATATGATACATCTCATTTCAGGTACATATAAAGAGATTGTTATTGATGTCAGCAATCTTTCTTATAATGAAAGTGAACAGGAGACTACAAAAGCTTTGATAAAAGGTGTGCTTAAAGGTGCAAAGGATCATGGCTTCAATGTTGGCGGATTTAAGGCATACATTACAAGTGATGTGCTGATTGGAGCAGGATTATCTTCATCCGCTGCTTTTGAGACAGTCGTAGGTACTATTATTTCATATCTTTATAATGAAGGAAAGATGGATGCCGTTACAATAGCCATTATCGGTCAGTATGCGGAGAATGTGTACTTTGGAAAACCTTGCGGTCTTATGGATCAGATGGCGTGTTCGGTAGGAAGTCTTGTTCATGTAAATTTTGCAAATCCAAAAGAGCCTGTTGTTGAAAAAGTTGAGTTTGATATGAATAAATATGGATACAGTTTATGTATCACAGATACAAAAGGTTCGCATGCAGATTTAACAGCAGATTATGCAGCGGTTCCGCAGGAAATGAAGGAAGTTGCAGCTTATTTTGGAAAAGAAGTTCTTCTTGAAGTTTCAATGGAAGATATTCTTGAAAATATAGCAAAGCTCAGAGAAAAGTGCGGTGACCGTGCAGTGCTTCGTGCAATTCATTTTATAAATGAGAATAAGCGTGTCGGTAAAGAAACAGATGCTCTTAAAGCAGAACAAATTGATAAATTCCTGAGTCTTGTCAAGGAGTCGGGGGATTCATCATATAAATATCTCCAAAATGTTTATACCGTAAATGATATTAAACATCAGAATGTGTCACTTGCTCTTGCTATAAGTGACAGTGTGCTTGAGGGTGGAAACGGAGTATGCCGTGTACATGGAGGAGGATTTGCCGGAACTATTCAGGCGTTTGTTAAAAATGAGGCTGTGCCTGAATATCTTGAAAAAATGGATAAGGTATTTGGAAAGGGAGCGTGCAGCGTTCTTAAAATTCGCAAATATGGTGGAATGAAAGTCATTGATTAAATTAAGAAGATAAAACATATATAAAATTATTGGATAATAAATGAGAGTAAATATAGAAAAAACAACAGGGAGGTAAAAAAAGTGATTACAAAATATATCAGTGAACTTGTTTTATACGGAAAAGAAAATGGCTTGATTGAAGAATGTGATGAAATTTATGTTACAAATAGACTTTTAGAATTATTTGATGTAATGGAATACAGCGAGGTTGATAAAGTTACATCGTTCAGACCGGTTAATGAAATTCTTGAAGATATGATGACATATGCCTTTGAGAAAGGAATTATGAAGGAAGATACAATCACAGCAAAAGATTTATTTGATACAAAGATAATGGGTTGTATTACTCCGGCACCAAGTATTGTGAGAAAGAAATTCAAAGAAAAATATGATGTTTCGCCAAAGGAAGCAACAGATTTTTATTATAATTTCAGTCAGGCAACCAATTACATAAGAAAAGACAGAATTGCAAAGGACGAGAAATGGGTAACTGATACGGAATATGGAGAGATTGATATTACTATAAATCTTTCAAAACCTGAGAAAGACCCAAGAGACATTGCAAAAGCAGGAAAAGCTAAAAAATCAGGCTATCCGGCATGTCTTTTATGTAAGGAAAATGAGGGTTATGCCGGACATTTCTCGCATCCTGCAAGACAAAATCACAGAGTTATGCCTGTTACATTAGATGGACAGCAGTATTTCTTACAATATTCACCATATGTTTATTATAATGAGCATTGCATTATATTTAATGCAGAGCATACACCAATGAAGATAGATAGGGCAGTATTTAGGAAAATACTTGACTTTGTAAGACAGTTTCCACATTATATGGCTGGTTCAAATGCAGATTTACCTATAGTTGGAGGTTCTATTTTAAGTCACGACCATTTTCAGGGTGGCGGTTACACATTTGCAATGGCAAAAGCCGGTTATGACAAAACTTTTAAACTTCCGGGATTTGAGGACATAACAGCAGGAATCGTGAAATGGCCTATGTCAGTAATTCGTTTACAGGGTGAAAATGCGGAAAAGATTGTGGAGGCAGCAGACCACATTCTTACAAGCTGGAGAGCATATACAGATAAAGATGCTTTTATTTTTAGTGAAACGGATGGAGTGCCGCACAACACAATTACACCGATTGCCCGTATGCGTGATGGCAAATACGAACTTGATCTTGTTTTGCGTAACAACATTACGACTAAAGAAGCACCATGGGGAATGTATCATCCATCTGCCGATCTTCATCATATTAAAAAGGAAAATATCGGACTTATCGAAGTAATGGGGCTTGCGGTACTTCCAGCAAGATTGAAAAAAGAAATGAGTGACTTGGCAGAAGCGATTTTAAATCACAAAGATATTCGTGCAGATGAGACACTTGAAAAACATGCCGACTGGGTAGACGAATGGATTGGAAATTATACAATCACTTCAGAAAATATTATGGAAATAATTCACAATGAAATAAGTAAGGTATTTGTCAAGGTGCTTGAATGTGCAGGAGTTTATAAGCGCACAAAAGAAGGTCAGGAAGCATTTATGAGATTTGTTGAGAGCTTGTAGTTTTTATTATATTAAGAAAGTTTGCAAAGCACGATTTTATCGTGCTTTGTAGCATTTATACACCACTTTTCTTGTTTATTTTTCATAAAATATGGGAATAGAAAGAAGCAAATTGCACAATACAGTTTGATTCATTAATTATAGAATTATTTTATTCGCAAAAATACAGACAGAAATTAAGCATGTTGCATATATTCTTCTTTTCGTGCTATTATATGAAACTGTACGGCATAAATAGCTTTTAATCATTATAAATGATATAATAAGATTAAATTATTGAATTACACGGAGGGAGATAAAAATGGATAATCAACAAAATTCAGTTCCGGTTCAGGAAAATAAAATGGGAACTATGTCAATTGGAAAACTTGTTTTTAATATGTCGCTGCCGATGATGGTTTCGATGCTGGTTCAGGCGTTATACAACATTGTTGACAGTATATTTGTTGCAAAGTTATCTGAGAATGCGCTGACGGCAGTTTCGCTTGCATTTCCGTTGCAGACGCTTCTTATCGCAGTAGGCACCGGTACAGGTGTTGGTATGAATGCACTTTTGTCTAAGTCTCTTGGGGAGAAGAATTTCAAGAAAGCAAATAAAACTGCAACAAATGCTGCTTTTATTTATGCATTTAGCTATATAGTATTTCTTATACTCGGTTTTACTATAGTTAAGCCTTTTTATAGAAGTCAGGTAGGGAGTGCAGATGCTGAAATTATGACGATGGGTGTTGATTATCTAAGCACAGTTATGATTTTCTCATTTGGAATATTTACACAGGTCTTTTTTGAGAGACTTCTTACATCGACAGGAAGAACTATTTTTAGTATGACATCACAGCTTAGTGGTGCATTGACAAATATTATATTAGACCCAATTTTGATTTTTGGTATGTTTGGTTTCCCTAAAATGGGAGTGACAGGTGCAGCAGTGGCAACAGTAATCGGTCAGTGTGTTGCGGGTATTGTTGCGGGAACATGCAATCATAAGTTTAATCATGAAGTTAAGTTTGAATTTAAAGGATTCAGACCGGATTTAAAGATTATCGGAACGATTTATGCGGTGGGTATTCCTTCAATAATAATGCAGTCAATAGGTTCAATAATGACTTATTGCATGAACAGAATACTTATTGAATTTTCATCGACAGCTACAGCGGTATTTGGTGTTTACTTTAAATTACAGAGCTTTTTCTTTATGCCTGTATTTGGGTTAAATAATGGAATCACACCTATAATTGCTTATAATTACGGGGCTAGACAGCGTAAGCGTATGACAAAAACGATAAAGCTCAGTCTTTTTGTTGCATTTTGTCTTACATTTATCGGTTTTGTTCTTTTTGAGAGTATTCCACAGGTTTTGCTTGGAATGTTTAGTGCATCTGATGATTTGCTTAAGATTGGTATACCTGCACTTAGGACAATCGGCGTACATTATCTTATCGCATGGTACTGTATTATCGCCGGTACTGTATTTCAAGCACTTGGAAAAGCAATATTCAGCATGGTTGTATCGATTATGCGTCAGCTTGTGGTTCTTATACCTGCCGCATATCTGCTCGCAAAGTTCGGCGGGCTTTATATGGTATGGTGGTCGTTTCCTATTGCTGAGATAATGTCTTTTATCGTATCGACAGCATTTTTTATAAGAATATGGCGCACAGTTATAAAAGATATTCCGGAGGGACGGGAATAAAATCAATTAAAATTAGAAAAATTTGATGAGCGTAACAGCATATATAAAAATGCTTAAAATATGGCAATTCGTACTGTTAGCCGTTAGCAGCAGGCAGATACTTTTTGGCTGTAATTGACATTATGCATTTAAAAATATGTTAAGCAGCTCATCAATTTTTATATTTGTTTATTCTTTTTGTATTTGAGCTATTCTGACTTTGAGAAATTTCAATTTTAACCTGTGCACGTTTTTGTTCTAATAGTGGAATTATTATATAATACAGCCTGTCATCTTTGAATGATATATAGTGCGTTCAGTATATGCGTTTGAATTTATTTTGGCATTCCAGGCAGTTTTCTTTTTACGTGAGCTGTTAAATGAATTATAGCTGTATTGTTTTTTAGTGTTATATGTATCTTTTTTTGAGCGTATTTTTATCAGCATTGTGATTTAAACCGAGAATTTTATAAGCAGCATCAGTTGTCATAAAGTTTCTTTCCTATGCATTTTTATAATAGGTAATTATAATTTAATTCCTTTAAGCAGTTTTGCAAAAGGACTTTCATCTTTTTCTTCTTCCTTATCTGCACGAAACTCATCAGGAATTTCGTATGTATCTTCTTCATCATCAGGAATATCATCTTCAAGTGCTTTCATGCTGAGTGATATTCTGTCACCATCAAGAGCGATTATTTTAGCGGATACAATATCACCGAGCTTGACAATTTCTTTTGGGGATTTGATAAATTTATTTGTAATCTGTGAAATATGACAAAGTCCGATAAGTTCCTCGCCTATTTCGATAAATACACCGTAAGATTCCATACGCACGATTTTTCCTGAAACAGTTTCGCCGACAGCGAGTTTTGAAACTTTCTGTGAATGTTCAAGAGCGGCATTTTCTCTTGCGATTTCTTTTGCTGACAGAACAAGTCTTTTTTCAGTTGCATCAGCAGTGATAATAATTGCATTTAAGGTCATACCGACATAACTTTCAGTATCATCTACATAATCAAGTCCGATTTTTGAAGCAGGGATAAACGCTTTGACACCTTTTACAAAACCGGTTACACCACCTGAGTTTGCTTCTGTTATTTTAACGGAAAAAACAGTACGGTTTGCCATATCATTTTTAAGTTCGTCCCATACAAGTAGATTGTGAGCAGCTTTTTTAGATAATATGACAGCTCCATTATCACCCTCTGCATCAATAACCATTGCGCGAATCGTATCGCCGATATTGCAGTCATTTTTGATTGAAAATGCAGGATCGTCGCTGCATTCTTCAAGAGGAATAATCCCCTCCGTATAATAGTTTAAATCGACAGTCAGCTCAGTTTCTGAAATACCGATTACAGTTACATCTAAAATGTCACCTTCTTTTATTACCTTAAAAGAACTTTCAAGTTCCTTTTCAAAATCTTTCATGCTGGCAGCCATGTCTGTTACCTCCTTTACGGTTTGTTATATAAATATTTGGCGATGTTTGGATCAAAAGGTATTTTGCCCCTTGCATCATTTAGTTTAAGTATAGTGTTAAAAAAAGATATGTGCAAGTTTTTTACATTTAAGATTTTATCAATTTTATATTGAGAATGATTTGAGTTAAAAAGTAAGAAGGGTTAAGTATGAATGTGTGTGAGGCGACTATTGGTACAGCAATAAATTTATAGCTTTATGCTGACAGCATATGACATTTATTAAGTATAGTGCTAAAATACAGTTTGTTATATAGATGATATAAATAAAAATTAGATAGTGTCAAGTAAGCTATGAAAAACGAGCCGAAGAAAAATAGGCTCAAAT
>OGDF01000122.1_pt1 | contig 113248 bp, 99 predicted proteins | sample 1570141 | NCBI WGS metagenome assembly OGDF01 (sample SAMEA4370581, study PRJEB24528) | human gut metagenome | reverse complement strand
AAATTTTGCCGAAAAGATGCGTTGTTAGGCTTAGTGTCAACACGACCTAAAAATACAAATGAAAAAGCGGACTTATAAAAAGCCCGCTTTTATCAACTTTTCTTAATGCTGCAAGGAATTAATACTTGCGCTTACGAGCTGCCTCAGACTTCTTCTTGCGCTTTACTGAAGGCTTTTCGTAGTGTTCTCTCTTACGAACCTCTGCGATAACACCGTCCTTTGCACATGATCTCTTGAATCTCTTCAGAGCTGTGTCTAAAGACTCGTTCTTACCAACACGAACTTCTGCCACTTAATTTCCCTCCCTTATATCAGAGGTTGGCGGAGCGTAAACTCCACTCATCTATACTAATCACTCAAAGAGTGTCAGTCAGCATAACCCTCAAAAACATAGATATGCAGAATCAATATAATAGTATTTTATCACATTTCTGTAAGCTTGTCAAGCTTTTTTTCATTTCTTGGAAAATTCGTTATTTTGCAACAATATTAACAAGCTTATTTGGTACATATATCTGCTTGATGATATTCTTGCCGTCAGTTGCTTCCTTGACCTTCTCATCTGCAAGAGCCTGAGCAATCACGGAATCCTTGTCGGCATCAACCGCGATATTCAGCTTAGCCTTGAGCTTTCCGTTGACCTGAACAACGATCTCGACCGTATCGTCAACGCAGAGTGCAGGATCATAGCTTACCCAGCTCTGCTCACTGAGCACTGTGCCGAATGCGGCATTGTACATCTCCTCGGAGATATGCGGAGCAAACGGGTAGAGCAATGTGCAGAACGCCCCGAGTTCAGCCTTATTGATAGAGCCTGCCGCATAAATATCGTTTATGAGTGTCATCAGGGCAGCTATAGCCGTGTTGAACTTCATTGCCTCAATGTCCTCGGAAACCTTCTTAATGGTCTTGTGGAAGTTTGAGCGGAGCTTGTCGCTGTACTCGCTGCCGTCACAGAGCATATCCTGAAGTCCCCATACACGGTCAACGAATCTCTTACAGCCCTTGATGCTTGACTCGCTCCACGGAGCAGCCTTCTCATAGTCGCCCATGAAAAGAACGTAAAGTCTGAGAACATCAGCGCCGTACTCCTCAACAACATCATTCGGGTCGATCACGTTTCCTCTCGACTTTGACATTTTCTCTCCGTCAGGGCCGAGAATGAGTCCCTGAGCGGTTCTCTTTGCGTAAGGCTCGGGAGTGGGTACGAGATCGAGGTCATAGAGGAACTTGTGCCAGAAACGGCTGTAGATCATATGACGTGTAACGTGCTCCATGCCGCCGTTGTACCAGTCAACCGGCATCCAGTATTTAAGAGCCTCCTGAGACGCAAACTCTTTATCGTTATTCGGATCACAGTAACGGAGGAAGTACCACGATGAACCTGCCCACTGCGGCATTGTATCAGTCTCGCGGCGTGCGTCCTTTCCGCACTTGGGGCACTTGCACTTAACAAAGCTGTCTATCTTTGCAAGCGGACTTTCGCCGTCCGTGCCGGGTTCAAAGTTCTCAACGGGCGGAAGTCTCAGCGGAAGTTCCTCATAAGGAACTGCAACCATGCCGCAGTTGTCACAGTGAACGATTGGGATAGGCTCGCCCCAGTATCTCTGACGGTTAAATGCCCAGTCCTTCATCTTGTACTGAACACCCTTCTCGCCAATGCCGTTGGCTTCGAGATATTCGAGCATTTTCGCAATAGCTTCCTTCTTGTTTGAAATTCCGTTGAGTTCGCCGGAATTTACCATCTCTCCATCGCCTGTATAAGCTTCCTTGGAGATGTCGCCGCCCTTGATAACCTCAATTATATCAATGCCGAATTTCTTGGCAAAGTCATAGTCTCTTGTGTCATGTGCAGGAACAGCCATGATAGCTCCTGTACCGTAACCCATCATTACATAGTCGGATATATATATCGGTATCTCCTTGCCTGTAATGGGATTAACAGCGGTAAGACCTTCGATCTTCACGCCTGTCTTATCCTTTACAAGCTGAGTTCTCTCGAACTCGCTCTTTTTTGCGCACTCTGCCTTATAGTCGTCAAGAGCCTGTATATTTGCGATAGAATCGCGGTATTTCTGAATGATCGGGTGCTCCGGAGCAATTACCATAAAGGTTACGCCATAGAGAGTATCAGGACGTGTGGTGTAGATCCTGAGCTTTTCGTCCTGTTCCTTGATCTTGAAGTTAACAAACGCACCTGTTGACTTGCCTATCCAGTTCTGCTGCTGGAGTTTTACATTGGGCAGATAGTCAACCGTTTCAAGTCCCTCAAGGAGCTTGTCGGCATACTCTGTAATACGCAGATACCATACCTCTTTTGTTTTCTGGATAATATCGCTGTGACACACATCACACTTACCGCCCTGCGAGTCCTCATTTGAAAGTACGACCTTACAGCTCGGGCAGTAGTTTACAGCGGTCTTGTCGCGGAAAACGAGTCCCTTCTCGAACATTTTGAGGAATATCCACTGTGTCCACTTATAGTAGCGCTCCTCGGTAGTATCAATGACTCTTGACCAGTCGAAAGAGAATCCGACAGTCTTTAGCTGATTTGTGAACTTCTCTATGTTGCGGTCTGTTACGATCCTCGGGTGAATATTCTCCTTGATAGCCGTATTCTCGGTAGGGAGTCCGTATGCGTCAAATCCGATCGGGAAGAGGACATTGTAGCCCTCCATTCTTCTCTTACGGGAAACTACCTCAAGACCCGAATAAGCCTTGATGTGACCAACGTGCATACCGTGACCCGAGGGGTACGGGAATTCTACCAGACCGTAGAACTTCTTCTTGCTGTAGTCGTCAGAAGCCTTGAATGTGTTATGTTCGTCCCAGTATTTCTGCCATTTGGGTTCAACAGATTTATAGTCATATCTGCTCATTTATATCATTCCTTTGCAAAATTTAATTTTATTTTCTGCCGAATAAATCCTGCCATTCATTGGTGAAGTGTTCCTTTACAGGAGCAACGAAGCAGAGTACTGCTGCAAAGCCGATGTCGGATATTCCCTCCAGGAGATATATCCAGTTGCTGCCGATATTTGAAATATTGTCCGGAAGATGTACCAGTGCGACAATAGCAAGGTAAGCTGCGACAACATAGTTGATGAATCTGTATCCCGAAAACATTGCAACTCCGAAAATGAGGGCGAGTATGAGTTCGCCGGCATTCATGCCGCCGAGTATGCCGTTGAGGATTATCTTAATTATGAGGTAAACCGTTATGCCGACAGTAATGGTTCTTCCCTGCTGATTATTTGTTCTCATTTTCATTCTCCTTTACGACAAGGCTGCTGATGTCGATCTGCTCGCCGTCAGCCCACAAGCCCTCAAGCTTGTAGAATTTTCTTGTGTCCTTGAAGAAAACGTGGATAATGATATCGCCGTAGTCGAGCACGATCCATGTATTACCCGTATCTGCCTCGCGGCGGAGTGGTTCGACACCGTTCTGTGAAAGGCGAAACTCCACCTCGTCTGCAAGGGTTCTTGCATGAGTGTTGCTCGTACCGTTTACAATAACAAAGTAATCTGCGAGAATGGTGATATCGCCAACCTTTATCGCCTGAATATCCTCGCCTCTCTTACTGTCGAGAGTTTTTACTATAAGTTCTAATTTTTCCTGTACATTCATCAGATCTCAGTCCTTTCTCTGGGGTCTTATCAGCCTCGCGGAGGTTCGGTTGCGTTTTCCATCTGGTCAAGAGTTGCCGCCGTATCATCGAATCCGACATAGTTGTAGTCAGTAACATATTCAACAAGAGCTGTGTCGCTCGATGTCATGGGATTCTGGTACGGGCGGAAATACTCATTGAGCATATCTATTGTTGCCTGCTTATGGACAGAGTAAATGCTTACACGGTTTCCGTTTGCGTCGTAATAGTCTGCGCCCTCTCCGGGAACCATATTTACAGTAACATTCTCCATTGAAAGCGTGGAAGCAAAATCAGCAAGCTTGCTGAGGTCGTCAACGCTCATATCTGTTGCGATCCACTCGTTCTTGTAGATAGTATTGAGGTAGCTGTAGAGTTTCACTCTGCCCTCGTTGTTCACGATATCGAAAAGCTTGTTCATTGCGGCAGCCATAAAGCGGCGCTGATTCTGAACTCTGCCGAGGTCGCCCTGAAGCCAGTCATGGCGGAAACGAATGAACCACTCTGCCTGTTCACCGCTAAGTGTAACATTGCCTGCCGGAATTATCTTATCCGCTTCGTAAACTATCTCATTATCGAGAGTTATCGGGATACCGCCGATAAGGTCGACCATGTCAACGATATCAAAGCAGGCTGTCGTTACATAGGCATCTATCGGTATGCCGAAGTTTTCCTGAACTGCATTTACAACGCGCTGGATAGGAGTAATGGACTGATCGCCCCATGTATAGATACTGTTGAACTTGCAGGTCGGATTGCTTGTGTAGTCCGGAAGCGCGGTATCACGGGGGATCTGAAGGATATTCAGCTTTCCGCCTGCAATATCGAACTGACAAACCCAGTCAACGTCGGTATTGTACTCCTCCTCGTCAAAGCCAAGGAAAAGAACGGTATACTGTCCCTCAACAAGCTGAGGAAGGTCAAGACCGTCGCTGTAGTCGGCTGTGATCATATCCGGGTTGACATTAAAGTCCTGAGTAGGCTTCTCAAGCGGGCCTTCAACATTTACAAGGGGTTTCCAGCGCTTAAAATATGTTATGATCGAAACGCGTTCATTCGGCTGTCCTTTTTCCTTGTACCAAAGGATAGGCATATTCAGGACGAGCGCGAATATCAGTATCAGGCTCACAGCTATTGAACCTGTCTTGACAAGAACATCAGTCCACGAGCGCTTTTCCACTACCTTGCCGTCATGGTGGCGCTTGTCGCGGTAATCGTCATCATAAAGGTTAATGTCATCATAAAAATCATCGTCCGCGTCTGAAAAATTCTCCTGCGGCTCGGCAGCATATCTGCCCTGATACTCCTCCGAGGGTTCGGCTTCATGTGCGCCGCGATACTCCTGAGACGGCTCTGCCTCGTATTTTCCGCGGTATCCGCGAACCGGCTCGACCGCCTCATATCTGCCGTGATACTCGTGTGAAGCAGGAGCTTCATGCTGCGGCTGATAGGGGTGTGCCTCATGCGCAGGATTATCATCGTTCTCGTGGATATTCCTGCTGCTGTCGATTCTTGTAAGTTTTCTGAGCGGCTTGGGTTTAGATGCAGATCTGTCAGCAGCTCCGTTGATCTCCTCGTTCATATCCTTCTCGTTCATTATTGTCCTCTTTTCAGATTTCCTTTGTTTCTTTATAGCAATACAACAAAATACTGCTATAGATCCTGTTCTCACAAATATCCTGCGCGCTTTCAGCAGTATCTGAAATGCTCCGTGACAAAAATCAGTTTTGCCGCGGCGAGCATTTCCTTGGGAGAAAGTTCATTATTTTTGCAGTCTTAAATAAAAGTTATATCCCTCTGCCGTGCATGGCGGTATGAATCCGCCCTTTTTGACAACGGACTTTATGGAGAACGCAAAAGCCTCCAACATTGCCGCGTTGAGGTCGGTATAGGCAAGTTTACGAATTTTATCCACATCTTTATAGTCTCTGTCGGCTGAAATAAGGTCGCCCATGTAGACGATCTCCTCAAGCAGGCTCATGCCAGCCCTTCCGACAGTGTGGAATCTTACTGCGTTCAGGATATCTATGTCCTCTATCCTGAATTCGGTCTTGATAAAATATGCACCTGCGACAGCGTGCCAGAGCGAGCGGGTTTCAAGTTCCTCCCTGCAAACGGTAAACACATTGTTGTCGGCAAGTCTTTTCTGCTCATCGGAAGGGAGTTCCTTGCAGATATCATGAAGAAGTCCCGCAAAATAAGCCTTATTCGGATCTTCGCCGTATCTCTCAGCAAGTTTTCTGCACTCCTCCGCAACATTCAGCGAATGGGTGTAGCGTTTTGCTGAAAGGTTTTCTTTGAGATATTTCTTTTTTGTCTCGGGATCGTAAAGCATTTTTTTGTCACCTCTCAATGAATATAATCCCTTCAATCTTATATATTGTACTACATTTTTGTCAAGATAGCAAGTAAAATCCTTATTTTTTGCGATTTTTTTTCTTATTTCGGTGGAAGAAATTACTAACGGTAAGGACTCAGAAACGTATATTTTGCCCAATTTTTTAAGTTCCTGCGACTTTTTTTTAAGTTCTGCGGAATCTCCATCGTGCCTTGAAATAACACAGAGAGATGCCTGCGCAAGAATTTTTTCATAGCAGAACCACTTGTCAAATGAGAGCAGCATATCGCTTCCCACAAGGAGAAAAAGCTCGTCATCGGGAAATCTGCTGCGGAAATACTCAATAGTGTAAATGGTATAGCTTACTCTGTCAGAGCGCAGCTCATAATCGCAAACCTCGAAAAGCGGCTCGTTCGCACAGGCAAGCCTGAGCATTTCAAGTCTGTCCTCAGCCGCAGCGTATTCAGTCATTGAGCGGTGAGGTGATATCCTTGACGGCACAAAAAATATCCTGTCAAGCGAAAACTCAGCCGCCGCCGTCTTTGCAAGGTGTATGTGCCCGTTGTGAACGGGATTGAAGCTCCCGCCGAATATTCCTATACGCATTCAGCACCTCCTGCTGCCAAAGCACCGTGTCGTTTCGGTGCAATTATTTTTCAAGTGAACCTGCGCCGCATTCGGACACTCTCCGCGCCTCACCGATCACTTCGACTTAGACTTGGGGATATCCTGTATTACCGGCTCTTTCGGATTACGCTTGAAAAGCACGAACTTGCTGCCGATAACCTGAACTACTTCGGAAGATGTTGCCTGCGATACTGCGTCTGCCGCCTCTCTTGCAGTCCAGCCCGAATTTTCGAGGACTTTCAGCTTTATAAGCTCTCTCTTGCGGAGAGCCTCGCCGATCTCTTTGCACATAGCCTCGGTAACTCCGCCCTTGCCTATCTGGAAAATTGTCTCGTATGTTGAAGCGATCCCTTTAAGGTACGCTCTCTGCTTGCTTGTAAGCATATTATTCACCATATCTTTCTTTAAGGAAGTTGTACAGCTCTCCGAGAGCTGCACCTCTGTGGCTTATCTTGTTCTTTTCATCGGCAGAAAGCTCTGCCATTGTACGCCCGTTGACCACGAAAACAGGGTCGTAACCGAAACCGTTCGTTCCGCGTTCTTCGTGCCCTATTACACCCTCACATCTGCCGCTGACATATACCGGCTCGCCGTCTGCTCCGATAAAGCAGATACAGCATTCAAAGCGCGCCTCTCTCTTTTCGTCCGCAACGTCTTTCATCTCATCAAGGAGCTTTGTGCACTCCTCGCCCTTTGGAGCATATCTCGCGGAATATACTCCCGGTCTGTCGTCAAGAGCCGACACACAAAGTCCGCTGTCGTCCGCTATTATGGGAAGCTTAACAATGTCAAAGACTGCTTTAGCCTTTATGAACGCATTTTCCGCAAAGGTAGTGCCGTTCTCGTCCGGCTCACAGTCTGCTCCCGCCTCTTTCTGCGAGAGAACCTCTATTCCGAGAGGTGCAAGTATCTCTCTTACCTCGCGGAGTTTGTTGGCGTTGTTGGTCGCCATTACAAGTTTTTCAATCATTTGTCCTTACCTCCGAACAGTCTGCTGAAGAATCCCTTCTTCTTTGGCTTTACTTCTTCCTGCGGCTGAGTTTCAGTCTCCTCATCGGAATCGCTCTCATCTTCGTGCTCCTCCTCAGTTTCCTCTGTCGCTTCTTCCTCGGCAGCTTCATCTGTTTCGGCTACGTCCTCAGTCTCGGGAACTGTTTCAGGCTCGGGTCCTTCAACGGGCACAGAGATCTCCTCCTCGGGAGTTTCCTCTACATCAGCAGTTTCCGCCTCGTACTCCTCATCAGCAACGCCGTCGGTTTCCTCATCGTATACGGGAACTTCCTCCTCGGCAGTATCCTCTGCGAGTTCTTCTGCGGATCCTTCTTCCTCATCTTCTGGCTGAGAAGTATCTGCCGCAAAGAGTGCGTCCACGAACATATTGCTGTCAAACGGCTGTAGATCATCAATTTTCTCGCCGACACCGATGAGTTTTACAGGGATTCCAAGCTCGTTCTTTATCGAAATTACAATGCCGCCCTTTGCCGTACCGTCAAGCTTTGTAAGAACGATTCCCGTAATAGGAGCAGTCTCGCTGAAAAGCTTTGCCTGATTTACCGCATTCTGACCTGTTGTAGCGTCCAGAACCAGCAGGACCTCGCGCGAGCAGTCCCCTGCCTTGTTGTCAATAATTCGGTTGATCTTCGCAAGTTCGTCCATAAGGTTCTTTTTATTGTGAAGTCTGCCTGCGGTATCTATTATAACCACGTCGCAGCCGCGCGCCTTTGCCGCGTCAAGAGCGTCATACACAACCGCTCCCGGATCAGAACCTTCGGCGTGCTTTACAAGGTCAACTCCTGCGCGGTCAGTCCACACCTGAAGCTGGTCGATAGCCGCCGCTCGGAACGTATCCGCCGCCGCAACGAGAACCTTCTTGCCCTCAAGCTTGAACTGGTGGCACAGCTTACCGATAGTTGTGGTCTTGCCCGCACCGTTTACTCCGATAACCATAATTACGGCAGGAGAAACCGAGAGGTCAAGTCCCGTATCGTTGCCCATTATCTCGGCGATGACCTCGTGGAGCAGTCCCATTATCTCATTCGGGTCGGTAATTCCGCGCTCCTTTATTTTTTTGCGCAGTCTCTCGCATATCTCAACCGAGGTCTCAACTCCGATATCGCTCATTATCATGGTTTCCTCAAGTTCCTCGAACAGTTCCTCGTCGATTTTCGTGAACGAGTTGAAAACTCTCTGGATACCGCCTATAAACGAGTCCTTGGTCTTTTTCAGACCGCTTGCAATTTTTGAAAATATACCCATATTAACCTCCGTAGTATCATGAGTTCAACAGTACGCGCCGTCTTTACGCATACACGCAAATAAAACCACACTTACTGAATATCTGCAATGTCCTCCTGAAAATCCACCTGCTCCATTTTGAGGAGCTTTGAGATACCGTCCTCCTGCATTGTAACGCCGTAAAGGACGTTTGCCTCCTCCATTGCGCTGCGTCTGTGCGTTACGAGCACAAACTGCGTGGTATCGGTGAATTTTTTGAGGTACTGCGCGTATTTTCTTACGTTTACCTCGTCAAGAGCCGCGTCGATCTCGTCAAGAATGCAAAACGGCGCGGGTCTCAGTTTCAGAATCGCGAAATATATCGCTATCGCGATAAAGGACTGCTCTCCGCCGGAAAGCGAGATGAGATTCTTTATCACCTTTCCGGGAGGTGCAACGCTTATCTCAATGCCCGATTCAAGAACATTTTCCGGATCGGTGAGTATCAGCTCAGCCTTGCCGCCGCCGAACAGTTCGACAAATATCTCCTTGAAATTGGAATTGATTATCCTGAAACTTTCCAAGAATATCCGACACATCTCATCGGTAAGTCCCGTGATTATTTTTTCAAGTTCCGTCTTTGACTTCTGCACATCTGCTATCTGCTCGGACATAAAGCGGTAACGCTCCGCAACTTCCTCGTACTCCTCGATCGCGTCAACGTTTACGCTGCCGAGAGCGCGTATCTTGTTTCTCACCTCGGTGAGTTCCTTCTGTGCCGTTATCATGTCGTCTATCTTCTCGGCTATCTGCATTGCCTCCGAGCGCGTCAGCTCGTATGACTCGAATAGCTGTGCGATGATTTTATCGGACTCGGTGCAGACTGTATCGTGCCGCGCGCTGAGACGGGTATTCTCAGCCGAAAGCTTTTCCTTTGCATCATTTATCTGTTTCAAGCCCTTTTGCAGCTCATTTACAAGACGCGTCTGCTCCGTGTGAAGCGTCTGATACCGCCTTATTTCGCTGTTATATTTGTCCTTGTTGCCCTCAAGACCGCTGAGCTTTCCGGAAATCTCCTCTATCTCCTCACGCTTGGCTGATATCTCCTCCCTGTATCGGAAAATCTCCTCCTCATAGAGGTGTCTGCCGTATTTGGACTCCTCAATACCGCGGTCTATGCGCGATATTTCGAGTTCCTGCGCCTGAATATCCTTTACAAGCTCAATGCTCCTGATCCTTAGCTGAGAAAGTTTTTCGGAAATTTCCGCTCGCTTCCGACGCAGTTTTTCGCGGTCGCCCTGTCCCTGCGCAAGAGTCTCCTCAGCCGAACGTATCTGCTCGGCAAGTTCGCCAAGCTGACGCTCGGAGTCAGCTATATTTTTCTTGGCGTTCTCGATCTTCTGCATAGACTCCGCAAGAAGTTTTCCTGAATTGTCCGACTGTGCGCTCATCTGCTCAATGAGCGATTCAAGGCTCGAAAGTTCGGCATTTATGCGTACTTTATCTGCGCTGTACTGCGCAAGCTGCTCTCTTGCAGCCTCCATATCAAAGCGTAGTTTTTCGGATTCGGCACGCATTCTCTCAGCCTTTTCACGGAGATCGTCTCTCTCGTCCGAAAGCTCCTCTATTTCAGCTTTTAGTGTGTCCAGCTCGTTTTTACGCGTAATAACACCGCCCGAACGCTGTGCCGAACCGCCCGTAAACGAACCGCCTGCATTGATGACCTGTCCGTCAAGTGTCACTATTCTGAACTTGTAACCGTATCTCTTGGCTATAAGCGTTGCGGAATCTATATCCTCCGCTATAACTATTCTGCCAAGGAGAGAAGCAATAATTCCGCTGAATTTCGGGTCATACGAAACCAATCGCGCTGCATTGGCAATGAATCCTTCACAGTTTTCAAGACCCTGCTCGCGCAATTCGTAGCCTTTCACGGAAGTTATCGGCAGAAATGTTGCACGTCCGCCCTTCTGCTCTTTGAGGAAACGGATACACCTCTTGGCTATCTCCTCATTTTCGACAATTATGTTCTGCATAGCGCCGCCGAGAGCGGTCTCTATCGCCACCGCATACTGCGGCTCAACGCCGATCATCTGTGCGACCGTACCGAAAATTTCGCCGATCCTGCCCTGTTTTGAGGCTTTCAGAACCATTTTTACGCTGCCTGCAAAGCCTTCCATATTATTTTCAAGGTCGCCGAGTATTTTCATTCTCTGCTGCTTGCCCTTGATCTCATACAGTACGCGCTCAAAATCGCCCTTTGCCTGCTCAAAACTCTCCTTGCGGGAGGTATACAGTCTTTGCAGTCCGCCGAGTCTGTTGGCTGCGGCTTCGGAATCGGACTTGTTTTTTTCAAGCTCCGCCTCATCAGCCGACTTCTGCGAAACATACTCCTCAAGCTTTTTCGCAAAGTCGCTTCCGCTGTTTTTCAGTTCATCAAGCCTCGCGGTCTCGTCTTTTATAACAGTTTTCGACGCTTCAACGTTGAAACGGCACTCGCTCTGCTTTATATACAGCGAATTTATCTCGCTGCCTGCCTTGTCAACGCTGTCGCCGAGACGGGAGTTCTCACTTTCTGCCTGCTCAAAGCTTTTTTCTGTCTCGGCTATTTCCGCTTCAAGCGCAGTTTTCTGCTCCTGAAGAGCCGCAAGCTTTTCCGCCGCAGTTTTTTTATCCTGTATAAGCGCGTTTCGGCTCGCCTCTGCGTTGTCGATATTCTTCTGCGCCGTTTCGATAGCCTCGGTGCTGTGCTTGATATCATTTTCAAGAACAGCTATCCCTGACTTCATGTCAGAAGCCGACTGCTCCTCCTCTATCATTTTTCGGCGAAGTTCATCAGACTTGATAGTACTCTCCTGCATTTTGCGGTAAGCGTCCTCTATCTTCTGCTCCTCACGCGCGATATCATTCTCAATATTCTCGTATTCATTCCTGCCTGCAAGGAGTTTCTCGTCAAGTTCGGCAAGCTTTGCCCTGAACTCCTCGAGTTTGCTCACCCAGACCGAAATTTCAAGCTTTTTTCTCTTTTCGGCAAGTTTGACGAATTTCTTTGCCTTTTCCGACTGTATTCTCAGGGGTTCAACTCTGCCCTCAAGTTCAGAGAGAATGTCGGTCAGTCTCAGCAGATTCTCCTGCGCCGCCGAAAGCTTTCGCTCCGCCTCAAGTTTTTTGTAGCGGAATTTTGAGATTCCGGCAGCCTCCTCAAAGATATCGCGGCGCTCACTGCTCTTTGCTCCAACGATCTCGGCAATTCGTCCCTGACCGATTATCGAGTAGCCGTCACGACCGAGACCCGTATCCATAAACAATTCGTTGATATCCCTCAGACGGCACTGCTTTCCGTTTATAATGTACTCGCTGTCGCCGCTTCTGTAAAGCTTTCGCGTTACCGAAATTTCTTCCCCCATGTCTGCGACTGAACGGTCGGAGTTGTCTATATTAAGCGTAACAGCGGCAAATCCCATAGGCTTTCTTGCAACAGTACCGGAAAAAATAACGTCCTCCATTTTGTTGCCTCGAAGCGTTTTTGTGGACTGCTCTCCGAGTACCCAGCGAACCGAGTCGCCGATGTTACTTTTTCCGCTGCCGTTAGGGCCGACAACCGCTGTAAGTCCCTTGTCAAAAGTAAGGCTTATCTTGTCGGGAAACGACTTAAAGCCCTGTATTTCCAATGATTTAAGGTACACCCGTTCACCTCCTCAGTTCGCATTCATACTTGGGGAGCTCGGTATCTCCCACGATCTTTATATCAGTTCCGCGCTCTTTGAAATACGCAGCATTAGATTTTTTCTGCCCAAGCGCCTTGCTTATGCACCTGTCATTTACGGCAATTACCGCATTCGCCGGACTCCCGTGAGACTCCAGCAGAAACTCCATATTGCGGCGATAAATAAGAGCCTCACAAAGCTCTCGGAATGCCGGATGATAGAATCCTCCGACCATATCCTGCTCCACGAATTCACTCGCGTGAAGTCCGCACTTTATCACCCTTATGCCGCTGCTCTCGAACATCGCCATTGCCGATGCAGCCGTTTCCACAGCCTTGTCAAAGCTGAACGGCTTGTATTCTCCCGAAAGCAGCAATTCCCCGAGTTTGGTGTTTTTCAGCACCACGGTAGGGTATATTCTCACCGTATCAGGTCTGAGAGCGATAATTTTCTGCACAGTCTCCCACTCTTTTTGCGGAGTACTGCCGTAAAGTCCTATCATCATCTGCAAGCCAAGCTCAAAACCAAATACTTTGATAAGTTCTGCCGAATCGATCACGTCCTGCGTACAGTGTCCCCGCTCGTTGAGTTCAAGCACCTCGTCGTCCATTGACTGTGCTCCAAGTTCAATTGACGTGACTCCGCTGCTTTTCAGGATATTCAGCGTTTCAAAGTCAATGCAGTCAGGACGCGTTGAGCAGCGTATTCCGCTGAATTTCCCCTCGCCGACATATTCTTTTGCCGCGCCGAGAAGCTCCAGCATATACTGCCTCGGGATCGCCGTAAAGCTGCCGCCGAAAAAGGCGATTTCGGAATTCTCAGGCGACTTTACCTCGCGGAGCGCCTTTTCACATATCGCCCTAACGTCATCGCCGTCAGGAATATGCTGCGCACCGCTTATAGTGTTCTGGTCGCAGAAACTGCACCTGTGCGGACAGCCGATATGCGGCACAAAAATCGAGATATTAGCGTGCTTCATAGCCCATAAGCTCCAAGGCTTCCTTTGCAGCAAGCTGCTCGGCCTCCTTCTTGCTCCTGCCCTTACCCTTGCCGATCACCTGCGAATTGAGCCTTACCTCGACAACGAAACGCTTGTTGTGATCGGGGCCTTCCTCACCGATAAGGACATATTCGACCTTCTCCTCGGGATTCTTCTGCACTACTTCCTGCAAAACGGTCTTGAAGTCGCTGAATGCAGGCTTGCTTGCATGATGAAGATCCTTTGGCATGAATCTCATTATGTGCTTTGCGGCAGGTTCCATTCCGCCGTCAAGGTAAATAGCTGCAATGACCGCCTCAAAAGCATCTGCAAGAATAGAGGGGCGCTCTCTGCCGCCTGTATTTTCCTCGCCCTTGCCCAAAAACAGAAAATCGCCGAGGTGGATCTGCTTTGCAAAAACGTACAGGGACTTCTCGCACACAAGCGAGGCTCTCAGCTTTGTAAGCTCTCCCTCGGGAACGTTGAGATTTTTATAGATGTAGTCCGAAACAACTATCGAAAGAACGCTGTCGCCGAGAAACTCAAGGCGCTCATTGCTGCCTGAAGCAAGCTTTTTCTCATTCGCGTATGATGAATGGGAAAGAGCCTGCTCCAGAAGTCTTATATCATTGAATTTATATCCGAGTATTTCTTCAAAGGCTTCCGTGTAACCCATTTTAATCACTCCTTTGCCATGCGTGACACATAACTTTCAATTTCTCCGATGACGTTGCCGTCAACGATTTTCTTCGCCTGCCTTACCGCATTGAAAAACGCTGTTGCATCGGAGCTTCCGTGCGCTTTGATAACGGGCTTTTTAACGCCGAGCAGTGCCGAGCCGCCGACCTCCTTGTAGTCCATTTGTCTGCGCAGTTCCTTTATCTTTCCGAGCGATACTATCGCTCCTATTTTGCCGAGACCCGAGAATATCCACTTGAGTTTCTTTGAGAAAAAGCTACCCATGCCCTCGTAGAGCTTGAGCGCGATGTTTCCTGTAAAGCCGTCTGTGACAACGACCTGAACCTCGCCCTTCGGCATATCCCTCGCCTCAATGTTTCCCACAAAATTCAGTCCCGACTCCTCAAGCAGCTTATACGCGGCAATTTCAAGCTCTCTGCCCTTGGTCTCCTCAGAACCGATGTTGAGAAGTCCGACCCTGGGATCCTTTACGCCCATTACCTTTTCCATGTAAGCGCTGCCCATTACTGCGAACTGCACAAGCATTTCGGGACGGCATTCTGTATTCGCACCGGCGTCCACGAGGACAAAGCTCCCCTTGTCTGCCGGCATAACGGGTGACGGAGCTACACGCTTAATGCCTTTGATACGCTTGACGATGAAGGTCGCGCCCATTACGAGCGCTCCTGTACTGCCTGCCGAGACAAAAGCGTCGCCCTTTCCCTCTGAAAGAAGCCGCAGTCCCAACGCCATTGACGAATTGCTGCCCGACTTTATTATCTCCTTCGGCTCTTCATGTATATCAAAAACATCATCTGTGTGCTCGATCTCAATGCCGCTGAGACTGATACCGTTTTCAGCGGCGCATTTTTCTATTTTATTCCTGCTGCCTGTCAGAACGACGTTCACGCCAAGCTCGCTGACTGCTCTCGCGCAGCCCTTTATCACTTCGAGCGGAGCGTTATCTCCTCCGAAAGCATCAACAATTACCCTCATATCCAATCCTCTCTGTTTCGCTCCTGAGCGACCTTACAGCACGGTCGGCGTATGCTCCGTACCTTTCCTTCTTGTCCTTTATCCTTACGCCGATATCGGGAAGTATTCCCATATTCGCACCCATTGGCTGGAACTTCCCTGCATTGAACGGGTCGCTGATGTAGCGCGAAAGTGCGCCTGTCATTGTATCATTCGGAAGAACGAGCGGTTCAAGTCCCTTGATCTTTCTTGCAGCCGCAATTCCGGCAATAATTCCACTTGCGGCGGACTCCATATAGCCCTCAACGCCCGTTATCTGTCCTGCAAAATAGATATCGGGGTGCTCACGCATGGAAAAATCCGCATTGAGCAGCTCGGGACTGTTGATGAACGTATTTCTGTGCATAACGCCGTACCGCATAAACTCAGCATTTTCAAGTCCGGGGATCATCGAAAATACCCTTTTCTGCTCGCCGAATTTGAGGTTTGTCTGAAATCCCACAAGATTAAAGAGCGTACCCTCGCTGTTTTCACGGCGAAGCTGTATCACGGCATAGGGTCTCTTTCCTGTGCGCTTATCAGTGATACCGACAGGCTTCATAGGCCCGAAACGCATGGTATCGACTCCGCGTGAAGCCAGAACCTCGATAGGCATACATCCCTCGTAAACGCTGAACGGGTGAGTTTCAAAATCCTTTAGCTGGACCCTCTCGGCATTTACAAGAGCCTCATGAAACGCAAGGTATTCCTCCTTGTTCATAGGACAGTTTATGTAATCGGCATCGCCCCTGTCGTATCTTGATGCAAAGAAAACCTTATCAAGATCGAGACTCTCATAGGTCACGATAGGAGCTGCCGCGTCGTAAAAACTCAGTCCCTCGCCGCATAGCTGCTTTATAGTGTCAGCCATTGCTCCGGAAGTGAGCGGGCCTGTCGCAATTATCACGATTCCGTCCGGAAGTGCGGTCACTTCTCCGCCCACGACCTCTATAAGCGGGTGAGATCTTATCTTTTCCGTCACGCAGTCGGAGAATTTCTCGCGGTCAACAGCCAGCGCTCCGCCTGCTTCGACGGAGTTCTCCTTTGCACAGGGAACAGTCAGCGAGCCGAGGTGCTCCATTTCGTATTTAAGCAGTCCTGCCGCTGACTCCAGACGTGCAGCTTTAAGGGAATTCGAGCATACAAGCTCGGCAAATCCCCCGTATTTATGTGCAGGGGAAAATTTTTCAGGCTTCATCTCGTAAAGTCTTACGTTTATTCCCTCCTGCGCAAGTCTCCAAGCCGCCTCACAGCCTGCGAGTCCCGCTCCGATAACGTTAACGGTCACACTCATTTTTTAAGCTCTCTTTCATAGCCGCAGCCTTCATTTTCACAAACGAGCCTGCCTGATTTTCCGCCCTTCATGAACAGCGTCTTGCCGCACTCGGGACAAACTTCGTTAGTCGGGACATTCCACGTCATAAAGCTGCAATCGGGGTATCCCTCACAGCCGTAAAAGCTTCTGCCCTTCTTGGATTTTTTCAGCAGCATTTTCTTGCCGCATCTCGGGCAGTTTCCGTCTGCCTCAGTAACTATCTTCTTTGTGTTCTTGCACTCTGGGAATCCGGGACAAGCAAGGAACTTGCCGTACTTGCTGTACTTGATGACCATATTTCTGCCGCAGTTTTCGCAGACGACATCAGTCTCCTCGTCCGGAACTTTTACACGTTTGCCGTCCATTGCCTCCTCAGCCTTTTTGAGAGTTTCCGAGAAGTCGTCGTAGAATTCATGCAGAGTTTCCACCCAGTTCTTCGTGCCGTGCTCGACCTCGTCAAGCTCGTTCTCCATGTCGGCTGTGAACTTCGCGTCAACTATCTTGGCAAAGTGCTCCTGCATAAGCGTTACGATAACTTCGCCGAGGTTGGTCGGTTTCAGAGATTTTCCCTCGCGCTCAACGTACTGACGTGCCGTAATGGTCGTAATTGTCGGAGCATAGGTACTCGGTCTGCCGATACCGTTTTCTTCAAGCGCCTTGATGAGCGAAGCTTCCGTGTAGCGCGGAGGCGGCTGGGTGAAGTGCTGATTTCCGTCAAGCGATTTGAGTTTAAGCTTATCCTGTTCTTTTAATTCCGGCAGCATTTTCTTGTTGCCGTCCTCACCCTCTGTTGTTTCAACATAGAGTTTCATAAAGCCGTCGAACTTGACAGCGTATCCAGTTGCGCGGAAAATACAGCCGTTTGCCTCAATATCGGCAGAAACCGTATCAAGGACCGCATTTGCCATCTGGCTTGCAATAAAACGTTCCCATATGAGCTTGTAGAGCTTGAACTGGTCAGAGGAAAGGTTTTCCTTGACTCTTGCAGGCGTAAGGTCGGGAGTTGACGGACGGATCGCCTCGTGCGCGTCCTGAGCATTGTTCTTGGATTTGAAAGTCCTCGGCTTGTCGGGGAGGTACTCCTCGCCGAAAACTGTGCCGATATACTGAGCGGCAGCAGCCTTTGCCTCGTCGGAAATACGCAGGCTGTCGGTTCTCATGTAGGTTATGAGTCCGACCGCGCCGATCCCTGTGACATCAATACCTTCATAAAGTTCCTGAGCGGCTTTCATGGTGCGCTTTGCACTGAATCCGAGTTTCTTGGAAGCCTCCTGCTGGAGCGTGGAAGTAATGAACGGTGGAGAAGGCTGTTTCTTGGTAAGGCGCTTTTTCACCGATTTTACGGTATAATCTGCACCTTCAAGACGTGCAAGCAGTCCGTCAGCCTCAGCCTGATTCGGTATCTCAAGCTTTTCTCCGTCTACCGAAATGAGTGCCGCATCGAAAACCTTTCTCGAACCCGGCGCTGTAAATTTCGCGTCAATAGACCAGTACTCTTTGGGAACAAATGCGCGTATCTCGTTTTCCCTGTCCACGACAAGCTTTACCGCAACCGACTGAACGCGCCCTGCCGAAAGTCCTCTCTTGACCTTTTTCCACAAAAACGGACTAAGCTCATAGCCCACAAGACGGTCAAGGATACGTCTTGCCTGCTGTGCGTTTACAAGGTCGATATCAATTTTGTGCGGATCGTTCATTCCGTTCTGAACTCCCGTTTTGGTGATCTCGTTGAATGCAACACGGTTGTTTTCGGACATATCAAGTTTTAAAAGCTGAGCAATATGCCACGAAATAGCCTCTCCCTCTCGGTCAGGGTCGGTCGCAAGGTATACTTTGTCGCACTTCTTGGCGCGCTTTTTGAGTTCCTTGATAACGTCCTCCTTGCCCTTCATGTCGATGTACTGAGGCGCAAAATCATGCTCCTTGTCAACGCCCATTTTGGACTTGGGGAGGTCGCGGATATGACCCATCGAAGCAATAACCTCATACCCCGGCCCGAGATATTTCTGTATTGTTTTCGCCTTTGCAGGCGACTCTACTATTACTAAATCAGACATTTATCCTTTACCTCTATTCACATATTTCATACATTTTTCCCGCCAGCGAGCGAATCTCGCCGTATATTTCAAGCTCGGTAAGCTCAGTCATCAGATCTGCCGCGTCAAGTCCGAGCCTTGCTGCAATAACGTCCGCGTGGAGCGCTCCTCCGCGCAGCAGAGCGACGATATTATTTTGTCTCTCCGTCAGCTCATCATTATATGCAGATATTTCGGGAATATTTTCTGTTTCTTCTTTTTCTTCAAGCGCAGGTTCTTCATCTGTTTCCTGCGGTTCTATGTATTCTTCCTGCGGTTCAGCCGTATTTTCGGAAATTTTCACCAGATCATGAAGCTCCGAGCGCAGTTTTGCCGCCGTCACAGAAGGCAGTTCTGCACGTATCTCCATGTCAGCAGCTCCGCCGAACCTGAAATAGTCCATAATGTCAAGACTGCCGTACAGAGCCGTTGCTCCCTCACGCAAAAGCTCGATATTTCCCGCAAATGCTCCACTGAAAATATCGGCAGGCGGCAGACAGAAAAGCTCTCTGCCCTGATTTACTGCAAGTGACGCTGTGATCATCGAGCCGCTTTTCGCAGAAGCCTCAAATACAACAGCCGCACGTCCGAGAGCAGCAAGTATCCTGTTTCGTTTGGGAAAATTTCCCGAATGAGGCGGAGTTCCGGGCGGATACTCCGAGACAAAAACGCCGCCGCTCGCGAGTATCTTGTCGCGGTATCGGAAATTATCGCGCGGATAGTCGATATCGACTCCGCAGCCAAGAACGCAGGCAGTCGGACGATTTTGGTCAGCCGCCGCAAGATGTGTGGTTATATCAATACCTACGGCAAAACCGCTGACGATAACAAATCCGCTTTTGGCAAGCTCTCCGCAGATCTGTGAAGCCGCTCTCAGACTGTAATCGCACGCGCGTCTTGTTCCGACCGAAGTCACAGTCTTTGTTCCCCTCAGACAGCCGATGTTTCCCCTGTAATAAAGAACCGCGGGCGGATTAAATATATGTCTGAGCTGCGGCGGATATTCCTTGGAAGAATATGCCGCAAGGTGCACATCGGACTTCTCACACTGCTCCATAAAAGCCTGAACCTGTTCAAGCATTGTATTCTTTATATTTTTGGTTTCATGTTCCGAAAGCGTGACATCTACTTTTCCCGATTTAAGGGCATTGTACGCCTCGCGCGGATTTTCAAAGAGGTTCATTGCCTCCCAGATACGGCGGCTTCCTGTGCCGAAAACCATTGAAAGCCACAGCCAGTATTTTATCTCATTCATAGTAATCCCTCCGTCCCATATCGCAGAGCGATTATTTTTTAAGTTCCCACATAAGGATCCCTGCCGCCATTGCCGCATTGAGCGAGTTGACATTTCCGTGCATGGGAATGGTTATCCTGCGGGTGCACGCATTAGATATTTCACGCGGCAGACCGTTGCCCTCGTTGCCGATAAGGACTGCTTGTCTTCCCTCAAAGCAGAGATCCGCGACCGGCACAGCGTCTTTGTCTATAACAGCCGCAGAAGTTTCCACACCGCTGCTGTGAAGCATTTCAAAGAGCTTCTCCGCGTCATTCTCTATCATTATATTGACCCTGAAAACCGATCCCATTGTCGAGCGGATAACCTTCGGGCTGTAAAGATCACAGCTACCCGAGAGTATAACTCCGTCCAGTCCGAGTGCATCGGCGGTGCGGATCATCATGCCGACATTTCCGGGATCCTGAAGTCCGAAAAGGACGATATATCTGCCGTTCTCGGCAAAAATCATCTGCTTTTGCGCAGGAATGCGGCAGATAGCAAAAACTCCCTGCGGCGTTCCCGTTGAAGCGATCTTGTTTCCAAGCTCATTTGAAATTACGATGACCCTTGTATCTCTCAAATCAGCCTGAAACAGCTTTTCGCCGTATTTGTCATAAGCCTGCTCAGTTATCAGAATATGCGAAAGACCGCTCTCCTCACGGATCGCGTCCTCGGTTATCCTTAATCCCTCCAACACGAATAAGCCGTACTGAACCCTTTCCTTTTTCGAGGACGAGAGTTTCTGATACAGCTTGATAACGGGATTATCCTTTGATGTTATAATATTTTCCAATAGTACCCTGCCTCCTTGATCAGCCAGTCAGAGGAAAGCGCTGCATCGCTTTCCCCGCCAACTACAACAAAACACGCTCTTTGTTATGTAAGGAGCGTGTTTATGATCTCGATTAAAGAGCAGCCTTTGCCTTTTCAGCGATAGCTGTGAAACCGGCAGCATCGTTGATAGCGATCTCAGAGAGCATCTTTCTGTTGAGTGTGATACCAGCCTTCTTGCAGCCGTTCATGAATGTTGAGTAATTCATTCCGTTGATCTTTGCAGCAGCAGAGATTCTTGTGATCCAGAGCTGTCTGAAGTTTCTCTTCTTCTGCTTTCTTCCGATGTATGCATAGTTGCCTGACTTCATTACAGCCTGCTTAGCCATCTTGAAGTGCTTGCTCTTTGAACCCCAGTAGCCCTTTGCAAGCTTTAAGGTCTTATTTCTTCTCTTACGAGTCATCATTGCACCTTTAATACGTGCCATAGTCTTATACCTCCAAAATTGAAATTACAGTTTACCGTTTATTTGCGCTTATTTTATCTTCCCGAATTAAAGGTAGGGAACGAGCTTCTTTACTGTAGGTGCATTTGTTACGTCAGCAACGCCTGCGTTACGAGCAATTCTCTTACGCTTAGTATCCTTCTGGGTAAGTCTGTGTCTCTTGTTAGTGTGCTGATACTTTACCTTACCGGTTCCTGTAATCTTAAAACGCTTCTTTGCGCCCGAATGAGTTTTAACCTTAACCTTTGCCATAATATGATCCTCCTTACTTTGCTGCCTTAGGGGAAACGAACATTACTATGCTGCGTCCCTCCATTTTAGCAGGCTTATCGACAGTGCCGACTGATGAAACCGCTTCCTTGAAGTGTTCAAGCAACTCTTCTCCAAGCTGCGGATGTGCAATAGCTCTCTTGCGGAATCTTACCGATACCTTGAGCTTATCGCCGCCCTGCAAAAACTTGACAGCCTGATTTACCTTTGTTTCAAAATCGTGAGTATCTATGGTCGAGAACATTCTGATCTCCTTGATAGATACGACCTTCTGATTTTTTCTGGCTTCCTTTTCACGTTTAGCCTGCTCAAAGCAATACTTGCCGTAGTCCATAATGCGGCATACGGGCGGTGTTGCCTGAGGAGCGATCTTAACGAGATCGAGATCCTTTTCAAAGGCTATCTTCTGAGCCTCTGCTGCTGATAATACACCAAGCTTCTTACCGTCAGCGTCGATTACGAGAACTTCCTTGTCTCTTATCTCTTCGTTGATCTGCAGTTCCTGTTTGCTAATAGTCAAGCACCTCCAAGCGATATTATTAAAACAAAAAATGAGTGCAGAAAATATTCGCACTCACACAATACACATACAGCAGGGGGACATATAATGTCCGTATTCTGTTTACATATTGACCGTTACGGCTCAGCCTCACGGTGAGAACGCATAGTTCTGCTTTGTTTACTAGCTTAGTATACCCCATTTGCCTCAATTTGTCAAGGGTATAGCTTTATTTTGTGACATCTCACAATTTATCATTCGATGATCTCTTTGATTTTGTCCCAAAGTGCAAATCTTACCTCATATTTTTGCGGCTTATACATGATATCGCACTCTTTCTCGCTGAAAAAATCCTTCTCGGTCTCCTTATCGTCCTCAACCTCACTTGCCGCAGGTATGCAGAGCGGCGGATACATCACGCACCACCAGTTGTGGCCCTGTGCAGCCCCTATTTTGATTCGCAGCGCACGGTAAGTTCCGGCAGGCATGGTGATATCGCCGTAGACACGCTTGTCAAACTCGACATCTGCCAGTTCCGCGGTAACGTTGCTGTCACAGCCGTTTTCACGAAGCGTCTCCTCAGCAAGTTCCACTATTTCGGGCAGCTTTTCCTGAGCTATAGCTTCAGCCTCTCCAAGATCCTCCGCTCCGTCAAGAATGCCGCTTTTCAGCAGTTCGTCGCGAACTGTCAGTTTCAGGCGCTGATCCTCCTCGCTGTCGGAATTCGCAAGAATGTGCAGCCGCAGAACCTTCCCCCTGAGCCTGTCGAGATCCCTGCCGTCACGCATAAATGAACCAATATTTGAAATAAGTACCGCAAGGGCGAGTCCCGACGCAAAAATGATTTCAGTAATTTTTCTCATATATGTCACCTCACAGATAATAATTGGCAGTTTTTTCCGATTTATTCACTCTCCGCAACCGACATTTTTCAACATTCAACTGTTATATAATAGGGAAAGAGAGGTGTGAAAAATGAATAAAATAATTACTTTTATAGCAACCGTGCTTTCGCTTATTATGATCCCGTACCCTATAAAGGCTCACGCGGAAGAAAACCGTTCCGGCTTTTGCTATACTATTATTAATGGCGAAGCTACCGTAACAGGCTTTGAGGGTACGCCCGAAATCGTGAATATTCCGCCAACGCTTGAGGAGTGTCCCGTAACGCAAGTGCGCGACAATGCTTTTTATAAATGCACATCGCTGAAAGAAATATATCTCCCAGAAAGCATAACGCAGCTTGGTCATCACAGCTTTTATGGGTGCAGTTCACTCAAATCAGTCAGTCTGCCAAGCGGAGTTTCCTTTATCGGAATGGGCTGCTTTTCGGGCTGTACCGCCCTTGAACAGGTCAAACTCCCAACAGCACTCAATATTCTGCCTGATTCCTGCTTTCGGGACTGCGTGTCCCTCACGGAGATATATCTCCCCCAGTCCGCGGCAGCTGTTGAAAAGTTCTGCTTTGCAGGCTGCGAGTCGCTGCAAAATATTTACCTCGGAGAGCAAATCGAAAGTATCGGCAGCTATTCCTTTTATATGTGTGACTCGCTCGAAAGCATCTATATTCCGCCATCTGTGAAGAATATCGGTGAATACGCTTTCGGTTTTACTCAGCATGATAATGAGCAGATACAGATTGTTGAGTTTATGATTTACGGCACGCAAAACTCCGCCGCACAAAGCTACGCAGAGGAAAATCAGTCAGAATTCACGATAGCCGAGGACTCCGCGCAGGCTTTTGCCCAAATAAACAATACCAAGCTTGTCCAAGATCTTCCCCTGCCATTGATCCTCGGCGGCGCTCTGCTGATGCTCGCCATAATAATATTCATGTTAAAACAGCTAAAAAGCAGCAATTAGAATAATGTTATTTATTTAGTTTTTCAAAAATCTATTGCAATTCAGGAAAAAATGTGTTATTATTAATGCATAAGATTACTTTAAGTTGAATCCGTAAATTATTCTACTTAAATTAATATAAGTACTTTATTATTTAAGTTAATGCCGCACAAAAAATACTTTTCCAAATTATGCAAAACGGATTCTTTTTTTCGGAGGGATAACATGAGAAAAAAATTACTAAAAAGGAGCACCTGCGCGGTTCTCACCGCCGCTCTAACGACAGCAGGTCTTGCACTGCCGCCAAAAACCACACAGATATCTGCCGCCGATACCGTTCTGAAATATGAATTTGAGGACGGTTCTGTCTCGGGCGGAAAAATCTACAGAGAGGGATGGATAGGCAATACTCAAGAGGACGGTTCCGGCGAGGAAATGGATCTCACCAACTTCTCGGGAAGCGGATTCTCCTACCTTGACCAGAAAGGCACTACCGTCAGAGTGGAGGTCGACGTACCCGAGGAGGGACTTTATGAGCTTACTATCGCCTACTGTGAGCCTTATGACACCAACAAGAAGGTTCAGTATCTCAACATCAACGGTGTAAATCAGGGTGAAGTCAGCTTTTCACACAACCTCACTTTCAAAGAAACTTCCGGCGGAGTCGTAAACCTCAAAAAGGGCAAAAATACCATCGAATTCAAAGCCTACTGGGGCTACACATTCTTTGACTACATCACGCTTAAGCCTGCCAGCGAAAAGCTTTCAAATCTTTCGCCCACGCGTGAGCTTTCCAATCCGAACGCTTCGCAGACTACCAAAAATCTCTACAGCTACCTCTGCGACCAGTACGGAAACCACATCATTTCGGGTCAGCAGGAATATTGCGGCGAACACAATTACAATCTTTGGAACTCGCCCGATGTTTTCATAAAGGATAACGAGGAGGAGTTTGAATTCCTCGAAAAAACGACCGGCAAGCAGCCTGCTATCCGCGGAATCGACCTGCTCACCTACAACTCGACAACAACATGGCGCGACCACGCTCCGGAACGCGCTATCGAGTGGTTCAACAAGTATCACGGTATTCCCTCTCTGACATGGCACTGGAGCGTTCCGTCAAATAAGGACAATACAGAGGCTTATTTCTACGTTGAATCCGCCAACGCCCAGTACACAACATTCAGTATCTCAAAAGCTCTTGAGGAGGGCACTTGGGAGCACGAAAAGCTCCTCGCGGACATTGACGTTATCGCCACAGAGCTGACAAAGCTCAAGGAGGCTGACGTTCCTGTTCTTTGGAGACCGCTCCACGAAGCTGAGGGTGCATGGTTCTGGTGGGGCGCTGAAGGTCCTGAAAACTGCAAGGCTCTCTACCGCCTGCTCTACGACAAGCTGACCAACGAGTACGGTCTCGATAACCTTATCTGGGTTTGGACAGGTTACACTTACGCAACTTCTGCCGACTGGTATCCGGGTGATGACGTTGTCGATATTGTCGGATACGACAAGTACAACGCTGTTGACGGTCTGCCGAATCTCAGCTCAATCTCTTCCACATTCTACAGTCTCGTCCAAAGCACAGACTGCAAGAAAATGGTTGCTATGTCCGAAAACGACTCTATCCCCTCGCTTGAAAATCTCGTCAACGACAAGGCTGCATGGCTATATTTCTGCCCTTGGTACAAGAATTATCTGATGAGCGAGCAGAATAATCCCACCGAAAATCTCAAGGAGATCTACAACAGCGAATATTGCATTACGCTTGACGAGCTTCCGGATATACGGACTTACAAGTCCGGGGAAGATCCTACTTCTGCAACTACTGCTGCTTCAACTGCGGAGGCTCTTCTCAAGGGCGATGCAAACTGCGATGCGAAGGTAGATATCTCAGACGCGGTGCTTGTTTTGCAGTCGATAGCGAATAAGGACAAATATGGCTTAGAGGGCACAGATGAGACCCATATCACCGCACAGGGCGCTGCAAACGCTGATGTTGTGGGAAAAGACGGCGTGACTACGCTCGATGCCCTTGAAATACAAAAGTACGTTGCAGAACTCATAACAAGCTTTGAAGATTAAAGGAGGAAAAAATGAAAGTATCAAAACGCATTCTTGCAGCAGCTCTTTCGCTTGCAACAGTTTCGGGAACTATGACCGCTGTCGTGCCCGTTAACGCCGCCAAGCCGATAAGCGAAATCGTTGAGGACTCGGGACTTGACATTGACTATGCCCGCGCCCTGCAATACTCTATGTACTTCTATGACGCAAATATGTGCGGCACGGAAGTCGACGAAAACACACGCCTTTCATGGCGCGGTGACTGCCACACATATGACGCTCACGTTCCAATGCAGTCGATGAAAGACGATGAAGGAAATCTGCGCAACGGCACGAATCTCTCAGATGAATTCATGGAAAAGTACAAGGACGTGCTCGACCCCGACGGTGACGGAACTATTGACGTTGCAGGCGGTATGCATGACGCAGGCGACCACGTTGAATTCGGTATGCCTGAAAACTACGCTGCCGCAACCCTTGGCTGGGGATACTACGAGTTCCGCGACTCATATGTAAAACTCGGTCAGGACGACCACATTGAAACGCTTCTGCGCTATTTCAACGACTATCTCATGAAGTGTACTTTCCGCGACAAGGACGGAAAGGTCATCGCTCACTGCTATCAAGTCGGCGAGGGCGGAATTGACCACGCTGTATGGGAATCTCCCGAGGTCGACAGCATGGTTCGTCCCGCATTCTTCCTTACCGCAGAAAAGCCGCAGACCGATTACGTTGTTTCCGCCTGCGCTTCCCTTGCGATAAATTACATGAATTTCAAGGATACAGACCCCGAATACGCTGAAAAGTCGCTTGATTACGCTAAGGCTCTGTGGGAGTTCGCAAACGAAAACGAAAAGCAGCTCTCTGATAACGGCGACGGACCTGTACAGTTCTACAGCTCCTCAAAGTGGGAGGACGACTGGTGCTGGGCTGCTGCATGGATGTATCTTTGCACAAGCGATGCTTCATGCTTTGACTACGCTGTAAGCATATTCGACTACTACGCTCCTTCCGGCTGGTGCTACTGCTGGAACGATGTCTGGAGCGGTGCTGCTGTTATGTGGGCTGTTATAAATCAGGAACACCCCGAACTCAACCTTGTTCAGAAGATCAGAGATGCTCAGGGCAAAAACGAGTATGTCTTTGACGATTTCTGGGACGATGACTGCCTTGGAAAGTGCTACAGAACGTGGAAAGACACTGAAACCAAGGGAGGTTACGCTTACCTCAACGAATGGGGCAGCGCAAGATACAACACCGCTATGCAGTTCATTCTCATGGTTATCGACAAGCACCACAACTATGATAAACCGAGCGAATACAGCGAATGGGCTAAAAAGCAGATGAACCTCATTCTCGGTCAGAACGATATCACCTACACAGAGCGTATAAACGCTAATCAGGCGGCTGAAAACGCAGGCGAGGAAAAGCCCTGGAGCGATGACCAGCTTCACGGAAAGAGAAGCCTCGTAGTCGGCTACAATGACGACTCAGTTCAGTATCCTCACCACCGTGCAGCTTCGGGTCTCCTTTCAGCCGAGGACACTCGCGAACAGCGCCACGTTCTTTGGGGAGCTCTCGCAGGCGGCTTCGACAACAATGACGCTCATGACGACTACACGAACAACTATATTCTCAACGAAGTTACGATCGACTACAACGCAGCCTTCGTAGGTGCGTGTGCAGGTATGTATCACTTCTTCGGAACTGACGACATGAAGATAACTCCCAACTTCCCGCCCGAGGACGAAGGAAGGGGAACTTCCTCAGAAGAAGGCGGCTCAGGCTACTGGGTCGAGGCTTGCGGAATCGACGATCTCCACTCTGACGGCGCAGGCGTAACAAAGGTTTCGTTCAAGGTCATGACAGGCGTAACCAAGCCTTCAACCAAAATATCCGTAAGATATTATTTCAGTTCAAAGGAAATGTCGAGTATCAGCTCGGTTAAGATTGGTGAGCTTTATGACCAGTCATCGGCAGAAGTCACAGGAGTTGACGGCGTTATCTCAGGCCCGTTCAAATATGACAAGACTCCCGACACCTACTACGTTGAAATTTCATGGGACGGCTACGCTATCGCAAATTCAGGCAAGAAGTATCAGTTCTGGACCGGTATGTACTACGGCGATAAGTGGGATCCCACAAACGACTGGAGCTATCAGGGACTTCCTATTTTCGAGGGAGATGACGCTTTCTTCGGCAACGGCAACGAATCCAAGGTCGATAACATCTGTGTTTACGACGACGGCGTTCTCGTTGGCGGAACAGAGCCTGACGGTTCAACTCCTGATGTTGATGAGCCTACAACCGGCACGACAGGCGGAGATATCCTTTACGGAGATGCAAACTGCGATGAGACGGTAGATATCTCAGACGCTGTTATGATATTACAGACTCTTGCAAACAATGATAAGTATGGTATCAGCGGCACAGATCCCAGCCACATCACAGAACAGGGCATGAAAAATGCTGACTGTTCAAGTTCCGGTGACGGCGTTACTACCAAGGACGCTCTTGCCGTTCAGAAATATGTTGTTGGCTTGATCACTCTCCCCGAGGAATAAAGCACAAATACAAACTGAGCGCCTCATCATAATGATGAGGCGCTTTTTTATGTATCTTTTATTTTGCCGCAGCCGCTTTCTGCGGTGAAGCTTTTTCGTGCTTTTTAAAGAGCAGTTTCAGAATTATCGGAGTTACTACGCTTGATACGATAATAAGAAGGATTACGGCTGTAAAATATGACGAATCAATGATATTAAGACCGAGTCCCTTATTCGTGATAATAAGTGCAACCTCGCCTCTGGTCATCATTCCTGCACCGATTTTCAGGCTGTCGAGCCAACTGAATCTGCAAGCTTTTGCAACAGTTCCGCAGCCGATGACCTTACTGAGCATAGCCACTATAACAAAACCTATTGAGAAAAGTATCATGCTGCTGTCAATGTTGTCGAAACTTGTCTTTAGTCCGATTCCGACAAAGAAAATAGGTGCAAATATCATGTAACCGTTGATACTTACACGGCGGTCTATGTATTCTGCATCGCGGACGTTACACAGAATGATTCCTGCGATGTATGCTCCCGTAATGTCAGCGATCCCAAAGTACTTTTCAGCTACATAAGCCATAATAAAGCAGAGCGTTATCGCAATTATCGGGATCCTTCTCGTGTGGGGATATCTCTCGTCCACAACCTTGAATATGCGGTAGAAGATATAACCGAGCACGACCGAAAGCGCAAGGAAAAGGAAAACTTTTCCGATTACGAGCAGAGTATTGCTGCCGGGGTCTTTGAATCCGAGCACGAACGTAAGCGCGATAATTCCAATAATATCATCAATAATAGCCGCGCTGAGTATCGTCTGACCGACACGCGTGCTGAGGTAGCCCATTTCCTTAAGAGTTTCAACCGTGATTCCGACCGATGTAGCGGTCATGATACAGCCAACGAACACAGCCTTGAAGAATTCGTCCGAACCCCACGAGGCAAATCCGTGGAAACACATAAACAGCAGCGCTCCGCAGATAAGTGGCACGATAACTCCGACACAGGCTATCAGAAGGGCGATAAGTCCCGACTTTTTAAGCTCCTGAAGATTAGTCTCAAGTCCTGCTGAGAACATGATGAGTATAACGCCGATCTCCGCCATCTGACTGATAAAATCCGAGGGCTGAACCACATTAAGCAAGCACGGACCGATTATAAGGCCGGCTATGATCTCGCCGACCACCATAGGTGCTTTGCATTTTCTCGCGATAAGTCCGAAAAGTTTCGCGGAAATAATTATCATTGCCAGATCGCGAAGTATTTCGTAGGTTTCCATAATAAATCACTCCTATTTGATTTTTGCAAACATATTTTTTAAATACGGTTTCCTATTAATTATACTCTCATTTTCAATTTTGTCAAGGTATAAAAAGCAGTCCCACGAGTGGAACTGCTTCTTTGGGTGCAAAAATTAAAGGAATACATACTTGAGAACGAAAAGAACCGCAAGAACGTACATGATCGGGTTGATCTCCTTTCTCTTGCCGCAGATGAGATTGATAACAACGAACGAAATTACGCCGATAGCAATACCCTCTGATATGCTGTAGAACAGCGGCATTGCGATAATGCAGAGGTATGCGGGGATGGCAGAAGCGTAATTCTTTTCACTGAGCTTTATCTCCGAAATCGTGCTGAACATGAGGAATCCTACAAGAATGAGTGCAGGAGCTGTTGCAAATGACGGAATAGCAATGAATATCGGTGCAAAGAGCATTGAGAGCAGGAAGAGAACCGCTGTCGTGAGTGCGGTAAGACCCGTTCTGCCGCCTGCCGCTACACCTGAAGATGACTCAACAAATGTGGTTGTGGTAGATGTACCGAGGACTGCACCTGCTGATGTTGCGACTGCATCTGCAAGAAGAGCAGGCTTTATCTTCGGGAGCTTTCCGTCCTTGTCAAGCATATTTGCCTTTGTACTTACGCCGATGAGCGTTCCGAGAGTATCGAAAAGGTCAACGAACAGGAACGAGAAAATTACAACAACGAAGTTGAAAATTCCTACGCCGCTCATATCGACATTGAAACACTGTCCGAATGTCTCGCCAAGCTTGGAGAAGTCTGTCATTTTGAAAGTGGGCAGAAGTGAGAAATAGCTCTCATTGTCGGGAACATAAATATGAACCAACTGGCAGATGATCCCGAGGATCCATGTTCCGAAAATTCCAATGAGTATCGAACCTTTCACCTTTTTGATGTAAAGGATAGATGTTATGAGAAGTCCGATAAGTGCAAGCAGGGCACAAATGCCTGTCGTGCTGAAGTTTTCGCGGAAATTTACAAGTGATACGAGGGTTGCCGAGTCAACAGCAAGTCCGGCATTCTGAAGTCCGATGAAAGCAATAAAGAGTCCAATCCCGACAGATACAGCGCGTTTCAGAGAGAGCGGTATCGCGTTGAATATCGCCTCGCGGACATTCGTAAGCGAAAGTATGATGAATATGATTCCCTCAATGAAAACTGCAAGAAGCGCTACCTGCCATGAATAGCCGTAGATCCCGCAGACCGTGTATGCCATGTACGCATTCAGTCCCATTCCTGCCGAAAGCGCGAACGGAAGATTTGCCATGAAAGCCATGCAGGCTGTTCCTATGAATGACGCAAGACAAGTTGCGAGAAGAACTGCTGTGCTGTCCATTCCCGTCGTTGAGAGTACGCTGGGGTTTACCGCAAGTATGTACGCCATTGTCATGAATGTTGTAAGACCTGCGGCAAGCTCGGTCTTAACTGTGGTTTTGTTTTCTTTCAGCTTGAATAATTTTTCTAACATTTTTACAACTCCTATTCTTCAAATTCTGCTATGCACGGAAGATTTCTGTAATACTCACTGTAATCCAGACCGTATCCTATAACGAACTTGTCAGGAATTGTGAAAAGTGAATAATCTGCCTTTATGTCAACGAGCCTGCGATCAGGCTTGTCCAGCAGTGTTATTATCCTGAGTGAAAGCGGATCGCGGCTCTTGAGTATCTTCGCAACCTCTTTCAGCGTTCTGCCTGTGTCAATGATGTCCTCAACGATGATGACGTTGTACTTGCTGATGTCCTGCGACAGGTCGAGCGTTATCTCAACGTTGCCAGAAGATTCGGTAGATTCAAAGTAGCTCTTTGCCGCCATAAATCCGATCTCACACGGAACGCTTACCGCGCGGCTCAAATCAGCCAGAAAGACAAAAGCACCCTTGAGAATGCTCACCAGAAGTATCGGTGAACCGTCATACAGTGAATCGATAAGCTTTCCTGCTTTTTCCACAGCCTCGCTTATCTCCTCTTTTGAAATGAGTACACCTTTAATGTGTCCCTCATACTCCTCCCTGCTTGTAAAATTCATTAATGCCACCTCTTATCAGAAATTTGTCTGCATTTGCAGAAAAAAGTAAGACAATACCGTACAAAGCCATCAGGGGTGCTTTGTACGGTTTTGCCGTAAAGCTTTCACTTATTATAGCACATTTGAAAGAATAAAGCAATAATTTTTGTATTTATCCGCGATTTAACAGAATTTCCGTCAATGCGCGCAAAAAGTTCCCCTCCTTATGTGCATAACGCACAAATAAAAAGAGCTGCTCCACAGTGCGGGCAGCTCTTACAGCCTTATTTATCGGCAGTTTTTGAAGAAAAGATCTTATTTGCGGCAATGCATATAACTATTGTAGCCGCCATGTCGGGAAGGGTATTTCCTACGGGAATGTCCACTCTCATCAGCAGTCTGTACAGAACAAAGCCGATCACCCACACAACGCAGTTTACCGCGTTGAAGTTCTTATCCGAGGAATCACGGCGCAGAATAAAGTAATCCGCGATCTGCACCGCTATCATAGGAGCAAACACCGAACCGATGAGATAGAGGAAATTGGTGATATCGTCCATCGGGAAAATTACCGCGCCCAGAGTTCCGATAACGGCTGCCGCAACTGCTATCCATTTGCCCTTTATCTTGGCAAATATCGACTGTCCCGAAATTCCGGCTGAATAAGCGTCAAGGAAAGTCGTTGTAACTGTCGAAAATACAATTATGAGAAGTCCTGCAATACCGAGACCAGCCTTTACCATTATCTGTGCTATGTCGGATTCGCCCGTGAAAATTGCAGCTCCCATGCCGATAACGTACATCCAGCAGCTTATAATTCCGTATACTATTGCGCTTACAGCAGTTGCTGCGGCAGGCTTTTCAGCCTCGCGGGTATAGTCGCTTATAAGCGGCAGCCACGAAAGAGGCATAGCAACAGAAAGCTCAACTGCCGCACCGAAACTCATGGCATCGCCGTCCGCAACAGGAAGCTTACTGCCGTCAAAGAAGATGACCTTGCACAAAATCAGCGTCAGGACAAAAAGTGCCGCCATTGCAACGGTGTTCACCTTTCCGAGATTGCTGATACCGATAAGTATCCACACTATTATCAGCGCGCCGATTATGAGGCTCCACAGCCAAGCGCCCGTCTTGAAGATACCGTTTGCAGCCAAAGCTCCGTCATAGATCATGATAGCTGTCCAGCCAACGAGCTGGAGCACATTAAGCACGGAGAAGAAAATTCCGCCCTTGCTGCCAAAGCTCATTTTTACTGTCTCCATTGCGCTCCTGCGAGCCTTTCCGCCGATAAGTCCTGCCGCAAAAAGCATTGCGCAGCCGATCATGTGACCGATTATAATAGCGGCAAGTCCCTTGCCAAAACCAAGCGGAGCAAAATATGTACCTGTCAGGATTTCGGCGAGCGAAACTCCTGCTCCGAACCATATCAGTCCGTTTTCATATATAGAAGTGCCTTTTTTACCCATTTCATTCAGCCTCCTCTGCAAATACTCCGCCAAGAGCAAAGGCGTGATCCATAGGGCCGCTTCCCTTTCCAAGGTCGAGCATAGCCGCGAGAGCGCCCGAAATATACTCTTTCGCACGTTCAACGGAAGTCTCCAGTGAAAAGCCCTTCGCGAGATTTGATGCGATCGCGCTCGAAAGCGTACAGCCCGTACCGTGAGTGTTCGGATTGTTTATCCTCTTGCCCTCAAACCAGCGCCAGCTGCCGTTTGAATAGAGAAGGTCGTTTGCGTCGTTGAGGTTGTGTCCGCCCTTGCAGAGCACAGCACAGCCGTATTCGACGCTTATTTTTTCGGCTGCCTTTATCATATCTTCGGCGTCGGAAATCTTCATCTCCGAGAGCACTTCCGCCTCGGGGATATTCGGGGTGAGCAGAGCAGCAAGCGGCAGGAGTTCCCTTTTCAGAGCCTCAACAGCTCCGTCCGCAATAAGCCTTGCTCCGCTCGTTGCAACCATTACAGGGTCTACAACGATGTTCTCTGCCTTGTAAAAGCGAAGCCGCTCCGCAATTCTGGCAATAAGCCCCTCCGATGCGACCATTCCTATCTTGACCGCATCAGGACGGATATCGGTAAATACCGCGTCTATCTGCTGACCGAGAAAGTCGGGTGTGACTTCCATAATTCCTGTAACGCCGGTCGTGTTTTGCGCTGTGAGTGCTGTTACCGCGCTCATTGCAAAAACACCATTCATAGTCATTGTTTTCAGATCTGCCTGAATGCCGGCGCCTCCGCAGGAATCGCTTCCTGCGATCGTTAATGCTGTTCTCATTTTTTCATTACTCCTTTTCATGGTCTGGATCCGTCTTATAGACCGATCCTCAGGACAACACCGGCTTATGACTTTGCACGGTGTTGCCTTAGCATTAATTTTATATGGCGACAGAAGGTGGTGCCCCCGATCTGCCGCGGCGGGAGTTCACGGTAACATCAGGTATCTCACGCGTAAAGACACCTGCAAAACTGAAAGGCTAAAAATAAAAATGAGCGCACCTATGGCAGGTACGCTCAGATAGATCACTTAGCTCCCTACGTTGGCATTACCCAAATCAGGTTCGGTCGGAACTTTCATTTCCCTCTCAGCCCGTCCCACGAGCTCCCGTAAGTATATTATATCACATAATTTTAAAAAAAGCAATCCTTTTCGACAAAAAGCATATGCAGGAGTTATTCAGACAAATCAGCAATTATTCTGTCAAACACCTCAAAGTCCTTATCGTAAGTTTCCTTCATGTCCTTATAGTCCGAATACAGAAGCTTTTGCGGATTTCTTATCGCAAGGAAAAGACTGTCGTCAAGGTCAGCTTTATCAGCTCCTATTCGCTCTGCAAAATCCGTGTCCTTCAGGTAAAAGTAGTAATCCTTAACGTGCGGATTATCGGGATATATCTCGCTGAGGTCGGTGAAAACATTCTCCGGCTCAAGAATATCCGTTATACTCGCTCCGCCGATCACTATTACCGAATCCGCCGTCTGGAGCTGAGACATAAGCTTTCCGTCTACGCCGTTCGCGTAATTCTTGTATTCGTCCTTCGTGTAGGGAATGTAGTAAACTTCGACCTCGGTTTTTCCGTTGTCGTTGAAGTCCTCCGCGAATGAGGCGATGTAATCGTCAAGATTTTCCGCATAACCCACGCTGTCATACTCACCAATGACAAGGATCGTCACATCGGGGCGCGGCTTGCTGATAAAATTGTAGATCAGAAAAACTGCCACCACCGCAAAGAAAGTGCCGATACCGAGCCACCACTTGTTATGGTAAAAGAAGTTTCCGATCTTCTTCCAGAACGAAAGTTTCGGTTCTTCCTCATGCTCCTCGTGAATGGTCTCGCTCTCCTCAATAAGTCCCTGTTTAAGGCGAATAAGCTCCTTTTTCTCCTCAAGAATACGCCGCTCGTAAGCCTCGCGCTTTTTCTTTTCCCGCTCCTGAGCCTGTCTTTCAAGCTCCTTCTGCTTTTCCTCAAGCTCGGCAAGCTTCTGCTCATGCATTTCGCGGTTGACCTGAAAAACGCTTTTGCTCACGTCTATTTTGTCATCATCAAGAGGTTCGTTTTCCTTGATTTTATCCTTATCCTTCATAAAATCTCCATTTAAGAAATCAGGCGGAATCAGATCCGCCCGAAAATAATTATTCTTCTGTTTCTTCGTTCTCCGCCGAAACCGTTCTTCCGCTGTTTGCAGGAAGCGACTTCATTGTCGGGAAAAGGAGCACGTCTCTGATAGACGGGCTGTTTGTGAGGAGCATTACAAGACGGTCGATTCCGTATCCGATACCGCCCGTAGGAGGCATACCTATCTCAAGCGCACGGAGAAAATCCTCATCTGTGCGGTTAGCTTCCTCATCGCCCTGACTGAGAGCTTCTTCCTGAGCCTTGAAACGCTCGCGCTGGTCGATAGGATCGTTAAGCTCAGAGTAAGCATTACACATCTCTCGGCCTGTGATGAACAGCTCGAAACGCTCAACATAATCGGGAGCGTCAGGCTTTTTCTTGGTAAGGGGCGAGATCTCGACAGGGTGATCCATAATAAATGTAGGCTGAATGAGGTGTTCCTCAACAAAAGTCTCAAAGAACAGGTTGAGGATATCGCCGCGCTTGTGACGCTCCTCAAACTCAACGTTGTGAGCCTTGGCAGCCTCTCTTGCTTCTTCAAGAGTCTTTATCTCATTGAAGTCAACACCCGAATACTTCTTTACAGCGTCGATCATGGTGAGTCTTTCAAAGGGCTTGCCGAGGTCTATCATGTATTCGCCATAGGGAACGCAGGTAGTTCCGCAGACTTCCTGTGCAACATGGCGGTACATATTTTCTGTGAGATCCATCATTCCGTAGTAGTCGGTGTAAGCCTGATAAAGCTCCATGAGCGTAAATTCCGGATTGTGACGAGTATCAACGCCTTCATTTCTGAAAACTCTGCCTATCTCGTAAACTCTTTCAAGTCCGCCTACGATGAGTCTCTTGAGGTAGAGTTCAAGGCTGATACGGAGCTTAACGTCCTCGTCAAGGGCGTTGTAGTGAGTCTCAAAAGGTCTCGCAGCAGCTCCACCCGCATTTGAAACGAGCATAGGAGTTTCGACCTCCATAAAGCCCTGATCGTCAAGGTAACGGCGAATAGATGAAATTATCTTTGAACGCTTGATAAATGTATCCTTGACCTCGGGATTGATGATGAGGTCTGTGTAGCGCTGGCGGTATCTTGTGTCGGTATCCTTGAGACCGTGCCACTTTTCGGGGAGCGGAAGGAGAGACTTTGAAAGGAGGGTGATCTTCTTTGCATGAATGGATATCTCTCCCCTCTTGGTTCTGAAAACATAACCCTCTACTCCGATGATATCGCCGATATCCCACTTTTTCTTGAATTCCTTGAAAAGGTCTGCGCCGATGTCATTTGAACGCACATAGACCTGGATTCTGTCAGAAACATCGCGAACGTCAATAAAGTTAGCCTTACCCATATCGCGCCAGCTCATGATCCTGCCTGCGATGCGGACAATTTTTTCGTTGAGTGCAGCAAGTCCCTCGGCGAGTTTTTCCTCGTCTCCGCCTGCCTCCTCGGTAACTTTAGCCTCGTCCGCCTCATACTGCTTTTTGTAATCGGCAGCGTGACCTGTTACGTCATATTTTGTCACCTGAAAAGGGTCAGTACCGCTCTCTCTGAGTGCAGCGAGCTTATCGATCCTGTCCTTCTTCAGAATATTTATATCCTGCTCCGGAGCTTCCTGCTCCTGAGCTGCCTTGTTAAGCTGATTTTCGCTCATTCTGTTATACGTCCTTTCGGGGATTATTTTGAAATTTCCATTACCTCAAAGCGGAGTTCGCCTGCGGGAGCTTCAACAATGAAAATATCTCCGACCTTTTTATGCATTGCTGCCTTGCCGATAGGCGACTCATCGGAAATCTTCTTTTCTCTTACGTTAGCGTGATTTGTGTCAACGATAGTGAACGTCTCGACCTTGCCGTTGTCAACGCGCTTGATCGTGATGATCGAGCTCATGCCGATCTCATCGACAGAAATGCTTGAATCGTCGATAACTACGGCGTTTGCAATGGTGTATTCAAGCTCCTGGATATGAGCTTCGAGGATAGCCTGTTCATTCTTTGCCTCGTCGTACTCAGCGTTCTCGGAAAGGTCTCCGTAAGAACGTGCGACTTTCAGTCTTTCGGAAACTTCCTTACGTTTATTGATCTTGAGATCATCGAGTTCGGCGAGAAGCTTTGTATAGCTCTCCTGTGACATTTGTTTAGCAGCCATGTTATCATTCTCCTTAACAGATATATTCCTGCAAATAAGCAGGGGCAAACAGCGGTATGAGCGGATAAAGCCGCTCCCGCACATCTACAAACTATTAACTTAAATTATATCACACTTCCCTGTAATTGTCAAGCAGCACAAAAGCGCCGAACGCACCATACCGCCGCATTTTCCGCACAGCCGCAAACGTATTTTCTCAGCAAAAGTGTGTCGTCCAAAAAAAGGCTGCCGGATCACCCGACAGCCTTTCATTTAATTTTAAACTCAGAAGAGGTCAAAATCACCGAATGTATCGCCATTGACAACGTAGTAGACCTTGTTTACCTCAGGCTTTACATAAACGTCAACCTTCTTGATGCTCTTAACTTCAGAAGCAATCTTTGCCTTTTCAACGAGCTCATCAGTGTTTACCTCTGAACCGCCGAACTGAACAACTACCTTGCTCTCGGGAGCAGCGGGTTTCTTTGCAGCAGGCTTCTTCGCAGCAGGCTTCTTCGCAGCAGGCTTCTTTGCAGCGGGCTTCTTTTCTTCTGTAACAGCAGCGGCAGTTTCTTCAACAGCCTTTACCGGCTCAGCAACAACAGCAGCTTTAACACTTTCAACAGCAGCCTTTGCCGCAGCTGTATTTCTCTTAGGTCTTGCCATTATAAATTCCTCCTTAAAATTACTTGTTTACAGCGCTCTTGAGAGCCTGACCTGCCTTGAAAGCAGGAGCCTTTGAAGCGGGTGCAGTCATCATCTGCTTAGTCTGAGGATTGATGACCTGCTTTTCCTTACGGTCACGAACCTCGAATGTACCAAAACCAACGATCGAAACCTTCTCGCCGCTTGCAAGAGCATCTGTAATTGTAGCTATGATAGCGTTTACAGCAGTTTCAGCATTCTTCTTTGTGAAATCTGTCTTATCAGCAACAGCACTAATTAATTCAGTCTTTGTCATTTTCATATCCTCCAATAAATAAGATTTTTACAATTTGAATTATATACCATTTAATTTGATTTGTCAAGGAAATTGTGAAAAAATGACATATCGACCGATTCTACGCGATCCGCACGCCCTTTTTTATAAAAAACAACCATAGAATAAGGCTATTTTCCGTTAACCCGGTTAGCCCTGTTTACGGGCAAAAGCCGGGATAATCCCGCACATTCCCGACATACCGCAAAAAAGCAGTTGCCCCCTTACGGAAACAACTGCTTTTACGCTATTTTCTTTGGTTTGTGCAGACAAGCGAATCGCCGCACAAGTTTTCATCAATCAGCCGTAAGATTGCCGTTTTCATCGAGGTCTATGTCGATAACGTCACCTGCGGAGAGATTTCCGCCGATTATCTTCTTAGCTGCAATAGTCTCAACTCTGCTCTGGATAAATCTTCTGAGCGGACGAGCACCGAAATTCGGGTCATAGCCGTGCTCAACGATGTAGTGCTTTGCCGCATCGCTTACATTTATGCGCAGATGCTTGTCGTCAAGACGTTTCTGCAGATCAGCAAGCATAAGATCTACTATCTTTATGATCTCGGTCTTTGCAAGCGGCTTGTAGAAGATTATCTCATCAAGACGGTTGAGGAATTCGGGGCGGAACTGCTGTTTGAGCAGAGTCTCTACCTGTCCCCTTGCCTCGTCGGTGATGTTGCCATTTTCGTCAATACCCTCAAGAATATAGGGGGAACCGAGATTTGAGGTGAGTATTATAATAGTATTCTTAAAGTCTACCGTTCTGCCCTGTGAGTCGGTGATACGTCCGTCATCAAGAACCTGAAGCAGAATATTGAATACATCAGGATGAGCCTTTTCGATCTCATCAAAGAGAACTACCGAGTAAGGCTTTCTTCTTACAGCCTCTGTAAGCTGTCCGCCCTCGTCATATCCAACATATCCGGGAGGCGCTCCGATAAGTCTGCTCACGCTGAATTTCTCCATGTATTCGCTCATATCGATACGGATCATGTTACGCTCATCATCAAAGAGTATCTCCGAAAGAGCCTTTGCAAGTTCGGTCTTGCCGACACCGGTAGGACCGAGGAAGAGGAACGAACCGATAGGTCTGTCAGGATTCTGTATACCTGCTCTTGAACGGAGTATAGCCTCGCTGACTTTAGTTACAGCCTCGTCCTGACCGATAACTCTCTTGTGGAGCAAGCCTTCAAGTCCGAGAACCTTTTCCTTTTCGCCCTCCATGAGTTTTGAAACCGGAATACCTGTCCAGCGGCAGACGATTTTTGCGATCTCGTCCTCAGTTACCTTATCACGCAGAAGTCTGTCGTCGCCGATATCCTTCTCCGCTTTCTGCTCAAGTTCACTAAGCTCTTTGCGTAACTGCGGCAGTTTGCCGTATTTAAGTTCCGCAGCCTTGTTGAGGTCGTATTCACGCTCTGCCTTGTCGATATCCTTGCTTACGCTTTCGATTTCCTCACGAAGTTTCTGAACTGCCGAGATGTCGGACTTTTCATTCTCCCACTTAGCTTTCATGCCGCTGAATTTATCGCGAAGTTCCGCAAGTTCTTTCTGGATCTCTGCAAGGTGTTCCTGTGAGATATTGTCGTTCTCCTTTTTAAGAGCAGCCTCCTCGATTTCAAGCTGCACTATCTTACGGGAAATTTCATCAAGTTCTGTCGGCATTGAATCCATTTCTGTACGGATAGTAGCACACGCCTCATCAATGAGGTCGATCGCCTTATCGGGAAGGAATCTGTCGGTGATGTAGCGGTTTGAGAGAACCGCAGCCGAAATAAGCGCATTATCGTTGATTTTAACGCCGTGGAAAACCTCGTAGCGTTCTTTCAAGCCTCTGAGGATAGAAATCGTGTCCTCTACTGTCGGTTCGTCAACCATAACAGGCTGGAAACGTCTTTCGAGTGCAGGGTCTTTCTCAATATACTGACGGTACTCATTAAGAGTCGTTGCGCCGATACAGTGGAGTTCGCCCCTTGCAAGCATAGGCTTGAGGAGGTTGCCTGCGTCCATAGCGCCGTCTGATTTACCTGCGCCCACTATTGTGTGAAGCTCATCAATAAAGAGCAATATCTGACCATTGCTGTTCTTTATTTCATTAAGTACAGCTTTGAGTCGTTCCTCGAACTCGCCGCGGTATTTTGCACCGGCAACAAGTGCGCCCATATCAAGCGAAAATACCTTTCTGTCCTTTAAGCTGTCGGGCACATCTCCTGCAACGATACGCAGGGCAAGTCCCTCAGCAATAGCGGTTTTACCGACACCCGGTTCACCGATAAGAACAGGGTTGTTTTTGGTTTTACGCGAAAGAATACGGATAACGTTTCTTATCTCGCTGTCTCTGCCGATTACCGGATCGAGCTTGTTCCTCCTTGCAAGGTCTACGAGTTCCTGACCGTATTTCGTGAGTACGTCATAGGTGTCCTCGGGATTCTCGCTGGTAACGCGCGTGTTGCCTCTTACCGACATAAGTGCGCTGAGGAAATTCTCTTTCGTGATCGCGAAGTTTTTCATAAGCTGAGACACGTCTCTGTCCTTGCAGTCAATGAGGGCAAGCATGATGTGCTCAACCGAGATAAACTCGTCCTTCATGTCAGAAGCAATTTTTTCAGCCGAATTGAGCATACGGTCGCAGTCGGCAGTAATTCCGACCTCGTTGCTTCTGCCGCTGCCTGTTACCTTAGGCAATGCGGAGATTTTTCTGTCAACTTCCTGACCGAAAATATCCGTGTCAATGTTCATCTTTTTCAGAAGCTGCGGAATGAGTCCGCCGTCCTGCTTAACAAGACCCGCCAGAATGTGTACAGGCTCAATGACCTGATTCGACATCATAACAGCAATGCTCTGAGCCTTCCTTATAACGTCAACCGATTTCTGTGTAAATTTCTCTGCATTCATATTTCATACCTCCATATCATTTTAAGATCACGCCGTATGCGCTATACTATAAGATGTATTTTTCAAGCATTTTCCTATAATTCTTTTCTATTTCAGGAACTGACTCCGCAATTTCGGACGGAGCTGAAAAGTAGATCTGCAAGGCCTGATTCAGCTCTGTGAGATAGCCGCTTATCGCTTTTCCCGCCTCCTCAACATCAAGTCCGCTGTTAATGAGACGCCGCGTAAAGCTTCCCTCGCCGAGCTCATACATATAATTATTATACCCTCGTTCTGTAAGACATTCCTTTTCAAGAGAGACCCAACCTGAAAAGAAACTGTCAAACAGATTTATCAGCGCCGCGCTCTGAGTTCGTATCTGGACCCTGAGTGTGCCGAGGCAATCGACCGGAGCACGTTCAAGCTCGACTTTGAAATTTATCGTCGGGCGATATTTGTAGTCCAGCGCTGTCCTGAGCGTCATAAGGGACGCCGAACGCTGCTGCTGTATCCGAAAAGCGCCGCCGATAAGTTCGGTCATCGAGTCGAAGATCTCACGCATTCTCATTTCCGGAGTCACGCACGAAAGCCTTTCCGCAAGTATCTGATTTATGAGGTTGGAACGGCTCGTACCAAGCCGGTAAGCCTGCTCGTCCACCGCCTTTATCACATCGTCCATAAGGACGAGACTGTAAACGCTTCTTTTCATTGGATCACCCTTTTCTTTTCGTTTTCTTAATCATAGCACAAATTATAGAATTTGTCAAGCATATTATATAATCTTTCACGTAAATTTCACAATCAGAAAAAAATCCACTCCGAAGAGTGGACGCATCAGATCCCAACGGCAAAACCGTTTAGCACTATGGATCAGATCATAATTCATAAGTTAAAACAAATAATTGAGAATAGAAAACATGAAAAAATCACAAATGAAAGGGGTCAGTTTTATTTCTTAACAAAACTATTTCTGTGTTTTGCAAGTGAACTAATACCCAGTATCAAGCACATGAGAGGGGAGGGCACTTGATACCGAGTACCAATTATCTTCATTTGCTGTATATATTATATTGCAAAGAGGCTCACTTGGCAATACGCTTTTGGAAACAAAACTGTAAAAAAGTATACTTTCAAGCAATTTCACTTATATTTTCGCGTTAATTTTATTTTAATTTGTTATGTGATAACATTTATTTACATAAAATCCAATCATTCTTTTTATCACTTTATTGTAAAAAGGTTCTGCCCGTCAGCCACGGTGTACTCCCCGCTTGTGCTGCCGCCTACAACAGTGTAGAAACTGTCACCCGAGGCGATCTCGGGAGCAAGCATCATGAGACACCTGAACGGATTCTGCGGCTCAAAAGATATCATCTGAGTTCCGCCAAGAACCATTTCGACCAAAGTTCCAGCCGCTGTGGACTCGCCGAGGTCAACAACTATATACGGATTCGCCGAAGTCGTGGGTACGGAAACCTGATTTCCTGCCGCAAAAAGATAGCCGCCCGTATAGTTAAATGCTCCGGCTGCGAAAACCGAGCTTTTCTCCTCTTTTGTTCCGCCCGAAAGCACCGCATATCCGCCGTTTATGTTCATTGTTCCCTTGGACTTTATACCGTTCGTTCCGCCTTTTATGCTAAAGTTTCCGTCATTTATGGTTATATCGTCATGCGCAAATATTCCCGACTTTTTCGAGGTAATGTCAAAATTTCCGCCGTCAATGACAATATCATCATCGCTCGCAATACCGTGAGCATTGTTTGCATTAATTTTCAGCGAACCGCCGCCCTTGATTTTAAGGGTATCGTTCGAGAAAATAACGCCGTCATTGACCTTGTCCTTTGCGCCGTCCGAGAGAACCGACTCTGTTCCGTCAACAAGCTCTATTATGCACTTCTTCGCGTCATTTACGAGAATTGCAGGGCCTGATGAATTGGAAATACTTACGCCGTCAAGGAAAATTTTTACCTTTTCCTCATCGGCAGTATCAACGTATATCTGACCATTGTCAACACTTCCCGAAAAATAGAAAGTTCCGTCGCCGCTTATTGTTACAACCGAACCGTTTGCGGAGACATTTTCGCCCGTAATGCTCGGTGACGAGCCAAGATTTACAGTTGCAGTATAAGTCTCCTCCACGGACGGAGTTTCGGTCGGAGTTGTATTATCAGATGAGGACGAATTTTCGCCTGACGTTGACTTGTCCGAACTTCCGTCCGAGGACTGAGAGTTTCCGCCGCTGACCGAGTTTTCGGACTTACTGCCGCTGCTTACAGAACTTGCAGAGCCGCTGTTTTCCTGTGATGATGTATCTGCCGAAGCAGAATTTCCACTGCTCGGCGAAATTTCACTATTAGCACCATTACCTGATTTATTCGCGGAAGTTCCCGCGCTCTTTGCAGTTTCACCGATCTTATGAGCAGATGACGCAGTTGTGGTTTCGGTCTTTTCTGGCCCTGATCTTTGAGCCGCTGTTGTCTTTGATGAGGACTTGCCGCTGCTTTCAACTTCGTCCTCTTTATTTACGAAATCGTCCGTTTTGCTGTCTTTCGTGGAATTTTCTGTGCTTATTTCAATTTGGCTCTCGCTTGCACCGCTTTCGTCCGTGTCGGTTTTTCCGCATGAAAATGCCGATACCATAAGCGCAAATGAAGCTGCCGCAGTGATAATTCTTTTGTAATCCATAGCAATTCTCCTTTCCCCATATATGAAATTTGTCAGACGTCTGCACTAAAGTCTGACAAATCTCATTTGAGAGGGTAATATAAGTTGTAAGGCAATTTTTTGTGTTGCTGCCTTAACTGTCAGTTTTCATAAACCTTATCGTCGTACTTGAAAAGCACAAGATTAACGGTCATGTTTCCGTTGAGAGCACGGAGTTCATCAATGAATTTCTTCTGGTCTATTGTATCGTCTATCTCAACGCTGTAGATAAGCTCGAAAAGTGTTCCGAAATTTGTAGTCTTTACTCTTCTGAGCTTGTGGAAAGCGGTGTACTTATTGAGCACCGGCTCGAAAATTCCCTGATAATCGAGGTTTTCGGGAATTGCTATCTTGAGGGTCATGTGGGTTTTCTTGCAGCCTCCGAAATTAAGCTCTGCAATGAGTATCATAACAACTGCAAGTATTGCAAAGAATACGACTGCAAAACCTATGTATCCCGTACCGCAGGCAACTCCGACAGCCATTGCAAAGAAGAGATAGGCTATATCCTTTGGGTCACCGGCAACGCTTCTGAATCGAACAAGCGAAAATGCTCCTGCAACGCTGAGGGCACCTGCTACCGAGTTGATTACAAGAAGGATAAGGCAGACCATTGACGGGAGCATTATGGTCGTAACCACATAGCTCTGCGAATAGCCTTCTTTTCTGTGGGTGAACATATAAACTGCGCTGATGAGAAATCCTATTACAAGCGCCGTGCAAATGCAAAGGAAAAATTCCTTTGACGAAACAAGGTCAACTTTCGACGTTGAAGAGTTGCTTATTACCGAGCTTCCCGACTCACTGTAGGCGGAAAAGATATTTCCGAAAAATCCGTTTTCAAACATAATTATACGCTCCTGTTCATGAGATGATTGTTTACCAAAGATATTCCTGCCACATAGATCTGATGTGAAGTTTCCGTCTGCGCCGCGCTTTCAGTCTGGCTCTGCACGAAGTTCTGATAAGCTCTTCCGTATTTTGAAAAACTTATCTTGTAGATACCCAATTCAGAGAGTTTTGCTACGAGCCAGTCGGGGATCGCATTCGAGACCTTTATCTCCATAAGCCGATGATCTGCACCTATAATGTAGTTTCCGTAGCTCTCATAGTTCAGTCCGAGATCATAGCGGCGTTCGGTGATCTTTCTGTCGAATGTAAGTCGGAAGTCATTATCGTACTTGCCGAAGAAAGCCTCTCGCTGATAGCTTATATACTGCTTCGGCGCGATCGGATAATGGTCGAGAAAAGCGTCAAGTTCCCTGAAAACCTGCTCCGTTATGTACTTATGACACTCGGGCTTCGTCCGGTCAGCAAGGTAGGCATCAGACTCCGCAAGAGTCATCGAAACTCTCCTCTTGGTAACGATACCGCCGATCTTCTTCTTGATCTCAAGGAAAACCCTGTCATCGGGAGACGCAGGAGAGTAATAGCTGCGAAGTCTTATTTTTTCCTTGTAATAAGGCTTTGAGAGTGACTCGCGAATCAGATAGTCGTCCGGCGTATCGTAGTAGATGTTGTAGATCCCGTACTCCTTGCCGCCCACGCAATAAGCATCGGGATCCATGTACTGAGGTATGACCTCCATAAGTCCATTGTACTGTTCCATAGTAAGCAGGAACTTTATTTCCTTGCGGGCAAATGTATTTATAGCCATATTCACCTCCGAAACAGCCTCTGCTGCACGGAGCTTCACGCTCCTTTCCGTATTGATTGATTGTATTATATTAAATCTATCTTAAAATAATCTTAATTTTGCATATAGAAACTTACAAAAAGCACAAAAAGCGTGAAAAATTGTCAACTCGTATTATTCCCCAATGTTGCGCGGATTTCCTCATATTAGGTCGTGTTGACACTAAGCCTAACAACGCATCTTTTCGGCAAAATTTCACGCATCCTGCGTTAAAAGTCTTGACAGGCGACAGCCTGCCTGCGACTTTTTGCCTTGTCTACGTAAAATTTATGCTCGAAAATCTGCATATTATCTTAGTGTCAACACTCCCTAAAAAAACAGCCTGCGGAAATCTTTCACACAGTTTTCCGCAAGCCGTCACAAATGGACTATTCTATTTCTTTTTCCGGTATTTTGTCGGAGTCTCCCCCACTATTTTCTTGAACTGCCGCATAAAATGTTCCTCATTATCGTAGCCGCACATCGCCGCTACCTGCGAAACGGTGCAGTCTGTCTCGCTGAGTATCTCCTTTGCCTTTTCTATCTTGCCGCTTATCACGTCCGAAATACACGAAACGCCAAAGACTTCACGATAAATATGCTGAAAGTACGAACGGGACATATTCACGTCCGCCGCCATTGTATCAACATTCCACTTCAACTGGGGATTGCGGTAGATCTTCTCGCGCAGTTCGATAAGTGAGCTGTAATGCGGATCGGAAGTCTGCCGCAGTTCCCCGCGCCTGTCGGTGGTCTCGCCCACCTTTGCAAGGAGAGTACGCATCAGCGCGTCAAGCATTTTTATTCTTGCTGAACCGAGCGAGTAGAACTCCGTCATGATATTGCGCATGAGAACATCTATTGTCTCACTGTCACAATGCGGGATGACCCTGTTTAATGGGAGTTTCAGCGCGTCAATGAACTCGCTCTCGTCCTCGGCATCAAAACATATCCAATCGCACACGAGCGGAGCTGCGTCCGCGGCATACTGCCTTTCGCAGGTATCATCATATATAATAAGAGAATTCGGCGCGGCTGAGATACACTCACCGTTCACCCAAAAGCGTGCACGGCTCTTGGTAAGAACGAGCATATAAACTCCCATTTCCACTTCCGCCTGAAACGAGTAACTCCCCGCATACACCGAATTATAGCCGATACTGCGTATATTCATGCGCTCACCTCTTGGCTATGAACCGCCATTCGATATCCCTCCAGTATTCGCCTGCGTAGTCGATCCCAACGCGCGGAGCTGTAACTATTTCGGAGCGAAAACCGTCGTCCTCTATCCATATCTCGCTGTCATCGTAGATTTTTCTCTTGTTGAAGTCACCGTTTACCTGAAGATATTTCGTGAGCTTTGCAGGGCCGTCATGCACTTCTCCTGCACGGATAAGGACTCCCTGCGGCATATCCTTTTCGCCCGTAATAACGTTCATAAGCCAATGCATTCCGTAACAGAGATACACATAAATAAATCCGCTATCGCCGTAGAGTATCTCAGTTCGGTTAGTTCTGCCCTTTGAGGCATGGCAGGCTTTATCTTCCTCGCCGCAGTAGGCTTCGGTCTCGGAAATGCGCTCACTCAGCAAAGTTCCGTCAGAAAGCCGGCGCACAATGACCTTGCCTACGAGGTCGCGTGCCACATCGAGCGCTCCGCGGTGAAAGAATTCCGCCGCAAGCTTCATGACTTCACCCTCAGACTTTGTTCAAGCTCGGTATCGGGCTTGACAAAGGCGGTCTTGTAATTGGTGAAAATAACCTTTCCGGGTTTTGCGCCCGAGGGCTTTTTTACATACCTCGCAAGGCAGTAATCAACGGGCACGAGATTCGAGTCCTTTCCTCTGCTGTTCACCGCCGCAATGACTGCCGCCTGTTCTATTGTGCTGTCGGGCGGAGTTTCACCCTCCGTCACTATAATGACGTGAGAGCCTGTGATACCCTGTGTATGGAGCCACATATCGCTCTTTTCGGCAAATTTCAGCGAAAGCTTGTCATTCTGATAATTGTTTCGTCCCACGAGGATCGTATAGCCGTCCGTAGAGCGGTACTCGATCGGCGGCAGAGCCTTCGGAGGCTTAGCCTTGCCGCCCGAGGACTTGACATAGCCCTGCTCACGAAGTTCAAGGCGCAACTGGATAATGTCGTTCTCAGAGGAGGCTCTTGTCAGCGAATCGAAAACGCTGTCGATATACTGTAACTCCTCCTCGCCTTTTTCTATCTGAGCCGCAAGCTTTTCCTCGGCAGTTACACACTTTTTGTATTCAAGGTAGTAGTGCTGCGCGTTCTGCGAGGGAGTCTTTCTTACATCGAGTTTTATCTCGATCGTCGGACACTCCTCATCATAGAAATTTTCAAGCGCCGCCGAACTGTCCCCTTTCTGTATCCTGTACATATTCGCAGAAATGAGGTCGCCGCAAAGCTTATAATAGTCTTTCTGGGCACACTCGGCAAGTTCCTCACGCTGCACGGATATTCGGCGCGTAATTCTGTCCGTAAGATTCACAAGCAGCTTGAAAAGGTCATTCGCACGCTGTTTGGTTCTCGCGGCACGGTCACGCTCAAAGTAAAAATAATCCAGAAGTGCCGACGCAGACGGCAGCTCTTTGGTGTACATAAGCGTTCCGAACTGCGACAAGCGAATGAATGAGAAGTCTTTAAGCTGTCCCTCTTTTGTGCTTACGGCAGAAAAACAGCACTCACCGTCAAGAAGCTGCTCCTTGGTTCGCTTTATCGCGAAAAGCAGACGGTCGAGCTGATCTCCGCCGATAGTGCCACTCTCAATATGAGCGCCCCTGCCCGCAAAAAACGCCCACTCGCGTGCAAGTATCGGGGAAATTCCCTCGAATGTGCGGATAAGAGCCTTTGAAAGCTCGGCTGCTCCGACCTCGTGAAGTCTCGCGGTCATCTGCTCGGGATCAGCCGTGAGGAAATTCAGCCTGTCGTCCCTCGGAGGAAGCGTATACTTCATTCCCGGGAGCACCATTCGCTCGCGCGACATATCCTCGTCAACGCGCTTTATACTGTCGATGACCCGACCCTCATGGTTGATCACGATGAGGTTGGAGCATCGTCCCATTATCTCGCAGGCAAGCGTAACAGTCACGATATCGCCGAGTTCGTTCACGCACTCAAAGTCCATAAACAAAATTCGTTCAAGACCGTCCTGCCGTATGTTGATGAGTTTTCCGTTGCCGATATGCTTTCTCAGGAGCATACAGAACATCGGCGGAACCTGAGGATTGTCAACGTTCTTTTCAGTGAGATGAACCCTTGCGCTGCCGGCATTTGCCGAAATATAAAGCTTTTTCGCACCCGAGCGCGTGCGTATCGTTATCAGTATCTCCTCGCGTGAGGGTTGATGTATTTTGTCAACTCTGCCGCCGATGAGCGGCATAAGCTCGGTTTTCACCGCATAGAGAAATGCTCCGTCAAGAGCCATATGATCCCTCCTTAATAGTTGCACGGCATCTCCGCGAACTGCCGCAGTCCTGCCTAAACTTTTCTATATACAAGAAGCTCGAAATCCACCTGTGTTTCGAGCGTTTGAAGCGCTTCAAGCCGAGCTTTCTGCTCCGCGCCGGTGCGATAGTAGTATGGCGTCATGGAAAAAAGCGAGCGGATATCCTCGGGCGAGTCAAGCGTAATTTTATAGCTTATACGCTTATTCTCCGCCAGTTCAAAGCCGTCAAGAGCGTATGGCTTGACCTCGTTTTTGTATGGCGTGTCGTAAACTGCCTGTTTCAGCTCCCAAAGGTGGTATTCGCTCGGGATAGCCATTATCATGACTCCGTCGTGCTTTAAGATCCGCAGAAACTCCTCGCCGCAGTAAGGGGCAAAGAGAGTTATCAGCATATCGCAGGAATTTTCCGCAACAGGAATGTGGAAAACGCTTGCGGCGGCATAAGTCACTCCGTCCTTACGCTTGGCAGCGCTGTCGGCGGCAGTTTTTGAAATGTCGATACCGTAAATACGAGCCTCGGGCAAAGCCTTTGCGACCGCCGAGGTGTAGTATCCCTCGCCGCAGCCGGCGTCTACAATAATATTGCCGCTGAAGTACTTTTTTGCCGCCTCGCAGAGAGCTTCCCTTAGCGGCTGATAGCTGCCCTTTTCAAGAAAATTTCTCCTCGCCTGAACCATAAGCTTGTTGTCGCCGTGAACAGTCTTGCCGACGTGTTTGGAGAGCAGCAGATTCACATAGCCGCTCTTTGAGATGTCAAAGCTGTGGCGATTGGTGCAGGTGTAGCTTTTTTCAGTTTTACTGAGATTTTCGCCGCAAACGGGACATATCAGAATACTCATCGCCTACACCTCACAAATATATGCATGGGTCAGTCGAACTTTCGGCGATCTCCACGTCAAGCTGTGGAAATTTCTCCTCAATAACGCGCCGCAGTTCCCACAGAACAGGATTTTCAGTATGGAAATGCCCGCAGTCGAGGAGCGTGATATTGCGGTTATTCGCCTCTATCCACACATCGTGCTTGACATCGCCGGTGATCAGCGCATCGCAGTTTTTTTCGAGAGCAAGTCCGAGCATAGAGCCGCCCGAACCTGAGCAAAAGGCGATCCGCGATATATTTTTACTGCCGTATTTCGTCAGCCGCACATATTCGCAGCCGAAAATTTCCTTGCAGATTTTCGCAAGCTGCTCTGCACTAACGATCTCCTTGAGATCTATTATCCAGCCGAGATTGTTAGCGCCAAGCTCCTCGAAAGGCTCGGGAGCGCCGCTGAATTCAAGCTTTTCCGCAAGTTTTTTCAGAATAACGCCGTTCGTACCGCCTGCCGCAATGTCAACATTCGTGTGCATACAAATAGCTGCAATATCGCCGCAGACAAGCCTGTAAACAGGGTCACGGCGGCTGATAGACCTGCGCGGCTCGAATATGACGGGGTGATGTGAAATGATGAGGTCACTTCCCTTTTCTTCCGCTTCAAGCACTGACTGAATGGTTATGTCAAGGCTGAGCAGAATGTGCCGGCACGTCATTGTCGTATTTTCAACAAGAAGTCCCGAATTGTCCCATTTTTCCTGCAAATCGAAAGGATAAACGCTATCGAGAAAATCGTATAACTCTGATATTTTCACCGAGTCCGAGCCGTTCACCATACGGCAGCTCATTGCTTTGAAGTGCACAGATTCGTCATGCTTTCCGCCCTTTTCGAGATTCTCAGCGATTTTCGCAAGTCGCTCCGCCTCACGTTTGCGATATTTCTGTGCAAGCGGGTCATCATCATCAAAAAATCCGTAAAGTGCCTCTGTTTCGGTAAGTTTTTCGCCGTCGTCACTCGGTTCGGCAGTCATAACGATATACAGCTTATCGCCGTCCTCGATCACGCTCTCGGAAGTTATCACAAAGCCGTTGCAGTAAAGCTGTTTTCTCAGAAATTCCGGCTTGCTCATCGGCTGGAGTATCAGCCTTACATATGAATCAGAGCCTATCCTCGATTCGCCGCTGATGATCTCCGCGATGTTTTCGCCGCCCATGCCTGCAATTACTATGTCGGTAACACCTTCAAGAGGGACATTTTCAAGGCCGTTTGAGAGTATAAGGTCGATTTTGTCCGACAATCCGTACTTTTCAACGGTTCTCGCCGCGGATTCAAGCGGTCCTTCCTTTATATCGGAGGCTATTACCTTTTCACATTTTCCGCTTTGGATAAGTTCTGCCGCGAGCAGCGCGTGGTCTGTTCCCACATCTGCGGCGATCCCTTTTCCGCTTACCAGTTCCGCACATTTTTTCAATCTGTTATCAAGCATAACGCACCTCTGCATACAAAAATTCAGGCGTGTCGGATAACCGACACGCCCACTACTGTGTCAAAATTAAGCCTTTTCGGCAAAATGAGCATTGAGCTTCTGCACAAGAGCATCGGGATCTGTACCGTGAACTGCGCAAGCATCCTCAATTGACTCGCCTCTTGAAGCGGGGCAGCCGAGACAATGCATTCCTATTTCGAGGAAATAGGGAGCAACATTGAAATCAGCGTCAAGGATGTCTCCGATAATAGTTTCTTTTGTGATCTGCATAAAAGATCCTTCCTTTCCTTGTAACAATTGCCGATCCGGCATGGTTGCGCCGAATCATTTATATAAATCCGGGCACAGCGAAAAGGCTGTGCCGCAGATCATATACAAATTATTCTTCGTTCATCTTAGCAAAGCACTCGCTGCAATAAACTGCTCTGCCTTCCTTGGGCTCAAAAGGAACCTTAGCCTCACCGCCGCAGGAAGCACAGGTAGCTGTATACATAACTCTTTCAGCTCTACCAGCATTCTTTCTTGCGTCACGGCAAGCCTTGCATCTTTGGGGCTCATTTACAAAGCCTTTCTCTGCGTAGAATTCCTGCTCGCCTGCGGAGAAGATAAATTCATTTCCGCATTCCTTACAAACTAATGTCTTGTCTTCGTACATTTTACTATACCTCGCTTAAAATATTTGGACCACGAGCCGGACTTCCACCGGCACCTTTGTATAACAACGCTCTTTAGTTAAGCTACCCGGTCATACAGACTTTATTCATTTAAAAGCGCCTTGATTTTTCTCCTTGCCCTCTGCATGGCGTTATCCACCGACTTTTCGCTTATGCCGAGCTTTTCGGCAGCAGCCTTGTAACTCATGCCGTTCACGCAAAGCGTAAGGACTTTGAACTCAGTCACCGAAAGAGCCGATTCGATATTTTTCCACAACTCGGTGAAGAATTCCTTATAAAGGCAAATACTCTCCGGCGTAATGTCGTCGGAAATCAGATCTGCCATTTCGGAATACTCAACGCTGTCGGGAAAGGCAGAAGCTTTTCTTGTTTTCGCGGAGAAACTCCGCATACAATTTACAATACACACCTCCGCAAAGGTAGAGAATTTCACTCCTCTTTCCGGATCAAAGGCTTCCATAGCTTTCAGGAGACTCATCAGCCCCTCCTGCCGCAGATCATCCTTATCGGACGGTAAATCCGCGAAAATTTCCGATTTAATGAAAACAAGGTCTGAGTAACGCGCCGCAAGCACCGCGGCTGCCGATTTATCGTGCTTTGCCAGAACAGCAAGCTCCTCGTCGGTTTTATCCTTAAAACCGGTCAAATTGAAATCCAAATCAAGCAAGATATCCACCTAATGATATGTCCGACAGATAATGTCGGTAATTGTAAAGTATTTATACTGCTCCGTCCCGAAAAAACGAGACGGAACAGTTTTATTAACATCTTACAGCGGCGTATGCCGTCAGTTATTTTCGCTTTCCTTAGCAGCTTCTTCCTCGGCAGCCTTTAAAAGTTCTGCCATGTCAAAGTTGAAGTTTGCGCTCTTCTTAGCAGGAGCCGACTGCTTGGGCTGAGACGGAACAGAGGACATCGAATCATTCTTGTTGAATGAGTTCGCAGCATTGTTGTAGCCGCCGTTACCGAATGTTGAATTGCCAACGCTTGCAAAAGGATCAGCCTGCTTAGCTGCTGACGGCTGCTCGGAAACGCGATCCGAAGCCGAACTCTTGGGAGCCTTTGACGGCTCAAAATCAGCCTTGGGCGCATCGTTCTTCTTGATATCAACGCTTGCGTCACTGCTGTCGATAACCTTTCGAGCCTCACCGATAATAAGCTGAGCCTCGCTCATTCTGTCATTAGCCTGACCTGTAAGGCGGCTGAGAACAGAAGTAATATCGTTGAACTTAGTATTGACATTTTCGATTTCATTAAGCAGCAGATCACGAACAGTTTTCGACATTTCGTTGACCTTTTCTGCGTGTGCATTTGCCTCGTCAACGGTGTTCTTAGCCTGATCGTTAGCTTCCTTGATGCAGGTCTCAGCAGTGAGATTAGCGCCTGAAACGGTCTTTTCAGCCTCAGTATTAGCCTCCTTGAGTATCTGGTCAGCCTTTTCCTTAGCTTCCTTAGTCATTCTGTCAGCGTTTCTCTGAGCCTCAATAGTGATCTTTCCTGCGGTCTTCTGAGCCTCAGTAAAGAGAGCGCCCATATCGAACGAAGCAGGGATAGCGCTTCCCTCATTTTCCTTGAGGTCGGTTATTTCATCGTTAAGTCTTACGATCTCAGCGTCCTTCTTAGCAATAACAGCAGCGTGATCCTTTGTGATCTGAGCAAGTTCGCGGTTCTTGGAATCGAGGCTGCTCTTGCTGGTGTTGAGTTCGTTTGTGAGGTTGGAAATTTCCTTTGTTTTTGCAGCGAGATCGTTGCTGATTCTGGTAATTTCCTGCTTAGCCTTGGCAAGCTCCTCGTTCTTGGCTGCACCATTCTGTGCAGGAGCGGCAGAATTCGGCTTCTGCTGAGCAGCAGCAAGCTGAGACTTCAGGGTCTCGATCTCCTTCTTTGCTGCATCAAGAGCAGCATTAGCCTGAGCATTTGCAACAGGTGCAGCCGCAGCCGCTGCCTTCTGCTGTGCAGCAGTAAGCTGAGACTTGAGATTATCGATTTCTTTTCTTGCAGCTTCAAGAGCCTGAGCGTTTGCATTAGCCTGTGCGCCTGCCTGAGCATTTGCTGCGCCTGCATTTGCGCCGCCTGCCTTGAGCTGAGCGATAAGCTTTTCATCAGCTTCAAGCTGTTTCTTAGCTTCTTCAAGTTCCTTTTTGGTATTTCTGAGAGCATTATTGGAGGTATTGAGCTTTTCCTGAAGATTCTCTACCTGATTTCTGTACTTGATAAGCTCCTGAGGGTCAGCAGGGCCTTTTTCCTGAGCCTTTTTAAGTTCGTCTTCAAGAGAAACGATCTTGGAATTGAGCTCATCGAGGTACGTCATAACGTCCTCTTTAACAAATCCACCGCCTATTTTGGTGGTTCTTAAAACGGTTGGTTCGTCCATGATACACTCCATTTCTCCCCGGCAAGCCGAGGCAACATAAATTCAAGGGGGACAAGGTGCGGCGATTACGAAACCGCTATCCTTTCAATAAACCTTGAATTAATTATATCATAGTTCTTAATATATTTCAACTATTTATATGTAGAAAATTCCTCTTGATTTTAGTGCATTTTACAATAAAAAGCATCAAATTTATACTACTTGTATACAAAACGGCCAATAGATAAAATAAAACAGCCACCTTATGACAAGGAAGCTGTTTCATAATCACTTAATTGCCAAGCATTTTAAAGATGTCATCGAGGTCATAATCCTGATTTGAAGCAGGAGCTTTCTGCTGTGAATTTGATCCGCCGAAGCCAAGTCCGTCAATAAGCGGATTGTCGATCGGGATCACATCCTCCTCGGGTGTTTCGGCAGCAGTTTCTTCCGCAGCAGGTGTATTGCTGTCAGGATCGTCAAACCCGGCAGCGATAACAGTAATATCCATCTCATCCTGCATATCTTCCTTGAAAGCAGTACCGAAAATGAACTCAACGCCCTCAGCAGCCTTATCTGTGATCATCTTTGTAGCTGTATCAACATCGGAAGAAAGAATATCTTCTGACATTGCGATATTGATAAGGAGTCTCTTTGCGCCTGAAATAGATGTTTCGAGAAGCGGACTCTCGATAACAGCATTTGCAGCGTCCTTTGCCTTATCCTTGCCCGAACCGTGACCGATAGCCATGTGAGCGTAGCCTGCACCCTTCATGATAGTGGAAACGTCAGCAAAGTCGAGGTTTATGTAGCCTTCCTCAACGATGAGGTCTGAAATGCTCTTTACACCTGTCTTGAGGACATCGTCTGAAAGCGCAAACGACTGCATCATTGTAAGCGGCTTGTCGAGTCCCACGAGGAGTTTCTCATTAGGGATAACAATAAGCGAGTCAACGTACTTCTTGAGCTCTGCGATACCTTTTTCAGCCTGAGCCATTTTCTGCTCCCTCTCAAAGAGGAAAGGCTTGGTAACAACAGCAACTGTAAGAATATCCATTTCCTGCGCGATCTTTGCAACAACAGGAGCAGCACCTGTACCTGTACCGCCGCCCATGCCGGCAGTAATGAAGATCATATCCGCGCCCTTGAGATGTGTTTCGATCTCGTCACGGTTCTCCTCTGCACTACGCTGACCGACCTCAGGCTTGTTGCCTGCGCCTCTGCCCTTGGTAAGCTTTGTACCGATCGGTATTCTTGTTGTAGCCTTTGATTTATTAAGAGCCTTTGCATCGGTATTGATAGCAATGTACTCGATATTATTCACGCCGGAATCCACCATACAGTTTACGGCATTGCCGCCGCCGCCGCCAACACCGATGACCTTTATGTTAACATCGGGTTCGAGGGCTTCCTCATAATTGAAATCTGACATTAAAACTCCTCCTATTGTATAACCTGTATTTTATCTAATATCTTTTAAGCACTATAAATACACTTTATATTTTAGCATAATATTTGTCTTTTTGCAAGCCTCAGAATAATTTTTTTGAATTTCAGCGCATTTGACAATTAAGCATATAATAGTCTTAACGTTTTGCACAAATTCGTATATATTACCACTCTGATCCATCCGAATATCCGCTGTCGTCATAATAATCGTTCGAGTAGTCGTTATAGTCGTAATAGTCCGAACCGTCATCATAGGTCTGGCTGTCGGAATAGTCGGACGAATCATCGCCGTTGTAACTGTCGTCCTGCGAAGTATCGCTGCTCTGGGAAGTACTGTCACCGCGGTTGTTGTACTCGTCAAAGATAGCCTCCTGCTCGGGATTTGACTCGCCGCTTATCACTTCGCCGTTTTCATTGGTAGTCTTTGCAGTTGTCGGCTCGATATTGTCGTGAACCTCCGCAGGAGCATCGCTGAGACGGAAACTGCACTGGTTAGAGCCTACCATGGTGAGATATCCCTTTTTGCCCTTGACGCTGTCGTCATTCATAACAGTATTCGCAAGATTGAGCTTATACTCTACATCGCTCCAGTTTCCCATTTTGAAAACCATGCCGTTGCTGTAGTTTACCACTATCGAATACTCATCGCTCATATCAATGGTCGCCACGCTCACATCTTCCATTTTTCCGAATGCGGAAACAAGCTCGGAAAACGCTTTCTCCTTATGGTCGTTTGCTGACTTCAGCGTTTTGCCCGGCTGTGGATCTTCGGGTTCATAGCCGTACACAATAGTAAGTCCCTCGGTAACTGCGGCATTATCCGCGAGTATCTTTCCGTTTTTGCTGACGAGCAGTATTCCCGAATCGTAGCTGACGTTGAATGCAGGAACGCACTTGGTAACGGTAATGCTGAGGGACGAAGGAAAGTCCCTGTTAACGCTCGCAGTTTCAACGTAAAGAAGCTTGTCGAGGATCTGCTGCTGTGCCTTTTTCGGATCAAGCCTGAGAAGATTGTCGCCCTCGCTTATTCCCGAAGCCTCGACTATCTGCTCAGCCGTGTACATATCGGATTCCCCCGAGACCCGTATCTCGTTTATATTAAAAAGGAAGGTATAGCTGATCGTGATGCCGGCAGTTATAACAAGCAGCAGCACCACAAGACCGTAAATATTCATATTCCGCTTACGCCTTCTCATGCGCTTGCGGCTGTTCTGCCTATTGACATTTGTTTTCTCGACGTCCTTCATATTTCCTCCGTCGCTGAATATCAGACTCTCCGGATATCTCCGCCAAGAGCCGTAACAGCCTCCTCTATTTTTTCATAGCCTCTGTCTATGTGGGTTATCTTAGAAATTTCGGTTATTCCGTCCGCTGCGAGTGCCGCAACAGCCATTGCAGCTCCGCCGCGAAGGTCGGTAGCTTCAACATTTGCACCGTGCAGTCTGCGGACTCCCTTGACGATAGCGACCTTGCCAAGCACCTGAATGTCCGCTCCCATCTTCACGAGAGCCTCGGTGTGGCGGTAGCGGCAGTCAAAAATATTCTCCTCAAAAACGCTCGTGCCGTCAGCTACTGCAAGCGCCGCCATAAGAACAGCCTGCGCGTCAGTCGGGAAACCCGGGTGCGGCATTGTGCGGATCCGCTCCCTGACGGCTCTCAGACGCGGGCCGCTGTGCAGGTAAATTCGGTTTTCCTTTGTGTATATACTGCACCCCGTTTGCTCAAGCACGGATAAAAACGGCTCGGTCTCGGGAATGCAGGCATCAGTAAGTATTATCTCTCCGCCTGCCGCCGCAGCCATGCAAAGGTAGGTCGCAGCCGCAATGCGGTCGGGCATGATAGTATATTCACAGCCGTGGAGCTGTGAAACTCCCCTGATAACGACACGGCTCTCGCCGTCACCTGTGATCTGTGCTCCGCAAGAGCGCAGAAAGCTGCAAAGGTCGCATATCTCGGGTTCTCGCGCAGCATTGTTTATGACCGTCTCGCCGTCAGCAGTAACTGCACAGAGAATAATATTCTCGGTAGCGCCGACTGACGGGAATGCAAGCGAAATTTTCGCCCCGTGAGCCTTTTTCTGCGGAATACGGCAGATTATCCTGCCTGCGCTCTCGTTTATGTCCACGCCCATGCGCCTCATTGCGGCAAGGTGCATATCTATGGGACGCGGCCCAAGTTCGCAGCCTCCGGGAATACTTACCGCACACTCTCCTGCTGTTCCGAGCATTGCGCCCATAAATATTATCGAGGAGCGCATTTCACGCATAAGTTCCTCGGGGATCTCGGTTCTGTCGATGTTTCGCGAGTCTATCACAGCACAGCCGTCCGAAAATGTACATCTGCACCCTACGCAGTTGAGTATCCTCGACGCGGCGTATATGTCTGTCAGTTTCGGGCAGTTTCTCAGCCTGCATTCTCCGCGGCACATAAGTGAAGCCGCCATTATCGGCAAAGCGCTGTTCTTGCTGCCCTGAACGGAAAGCTCCCCGCGGAGACGTTTTCCGCCCTTTACGATCAATTTCTGCATTATACCACCTCACAGCTTTTTGTGTATACTATGCCGTCAGGCGGTTTTTTGTGATTTATTTACTTTTTCTTTGCGATAAGCTTGTCAATGACCGCAAGTATGCGCTCGTTCGTATCGCTCAGGTGAAGCTTTGCCGCGCTTTGCGACATCACCGCAACCGTGTCGGGTGAATTGTAGAGTTTCTCGATCTCCGAGATTATCCTCTTTGGAGAAGCGTCCTTCTGTTCAACAACAACAGCCGCTCCTGCCTTGCCGAGAACCATTGCGTTGTGATACTGGTGATTTCCTGCAACTATCGGCGAGGGTATCAGGATAGAAGCCCTGCCTGCCGCCTCAAGTTCCGCAAGAGTTGATGCTCCCGAACGGCAGATAACAAGGTCAGCCGCCGCGAGACATACGTCCATGTCATTTATGTACTCGGTAATGCGCAGATTATTGCTCTTGAGCGGAATCCCTGCCGCTTTCATTGCCTGCGGAAAAGTATCCTTGCCCATTCCGCCGTAGCCGTGAATATGATTTATCGCGAGGCCCTTGCCGACGTGCCACTTTATCGCCTCGGTCATGGTCTCATTGATACAGCCTGCGCCGAGACTTCCGCCGAACGAAAGTATCGTAAAGTCGTCGTTGAATCCGAGTTTTTTTCTCGCTTCCGCGCGGCTTATGCTGTTTTTGATATTGCTCCTTACAGGCAGACCGGTGACGGTGTGCTCGAATTTGCTGCCGTCCATGAAATTCAGGGCTTCCTTTACCGTGAGCATTACATGATCGACCTCTTTTGAAAGGAGCTTGTTTGTAACGCCCGGATAAGCGTTCTGCTCATGTATCGCGGTCGGTATCCCCATTCTCGCAGCCTTGCGTATCACAGGGCCTGCCGCATAGCCGCCCGTTCCGATAGCTATATCGGGTTTGAATCCCTCGATTATCTGCTTTGCGCGTCTGCCCGAAGTTATAAGGTAAGCCACGGCTTTCGCGTTTCGTCCGATGTTTTCAAGCGATATCCTGCGCTGAAAGCCTGCGACCTTTATCGTCTCGAAACGATAGCCTGCCGCCGGAACAAGCTTTGCCTCCATGCCTTTCGGAGTTCCTGCAAAGAGAAACTCCGTGTCGGGGTATTTGCTTTTTATGATGTCTGCTATAGCGAGACCGGGGTTAATGTGTCCGCCCGTGCCTCCGCAAGCGATTAGAACTCTCATATAATGACTGCTCCTTTACGCGTTCTTCAATTCTGTCTGAGATGTATCCGCCCGTCTCAGCCGCCCTTTCTTCTTTTGGACAGGCTGCTCATCGGGATAGTATCTCTGCTGTGAGATATTCAGCATGATCCCCATTTCCGCAAGCTGCATGATAAGCGCTGTTCCGCCGTAGCTGAAAAACGGCAGGCTTATTCCGGTATTAGGGATAAGATTACTTACAACGGCAAGGTTCACCACAGTCTGAATTCCTATCTGCGTGGTGATACCGACTGCTATCAGCGAGCCAAATCTGTCCTTGCAGCGTACTGCTATCGAAAATCCCTCGACAACAAGCAGAAAGAACACTATTATTATTGCAAGAGCACCGACAAAGCCAAGCTCCTCACAGACGATAGGGAAAACGAAGTCGTTCTTCGTTTCGGGAAGATAGAGGTACTTCTGACGCGAATTTCCGAGGCCGAGACCAAAAAGTCCGCCGGAACCGATAGCTATGATAGAGTTAGCTGTCTGCCATGTATCGCCGAGGATATCCTCAAAGGGATTTCTCCACGATTTGAGTCGCGTTGCAACGTAACTTCCTGCAATGCCTGCCTGATATCTGAGGTATGCAGCAGCTCCCGCGATACCCGTAGTTCCAAGCAACAGGAACTGACGTCTGTTAGCGCCGCCGCAGAGTATCATTGCAATACCAATGCTGCCGAGGAGGATACAGCCAGAGATATGCGGCTCTTTCAAAAGCAGAACAAGGTAGATCCCCATAAGCACCACATATTTCATGATTCCGACGGAAAACTTGTTCATTTTCTTGCCGTCGCGCTCCATGCTGTAGGCAAAGTAAATAATAAGAGAAAGCTTTGCGACCTCAGACGGCTGAAAGTTTATCGGGCCGATGGTGAGCCATCTTTTCGCTCCCATAGAACCGCCCTCATCGTTACCGATAGCAAGCGCAAGTATGAGCAGTAAAAGTCCTGCAACATAGAGAAGTCCTGCAATATTGAATTTTTTCAGTATCGGCAGTTTGAGCGTCTTGAAGTTGTGATAATCCATTTTCATGAAGAAAATCATTGCGGCAAAACCTATAGCCGCGTTTTTCAACTGATTCTTGGCATAGAAAAGACCGTCGCCGCCATGCTCGCTGTAAGCCCACGCATAGCTTGCGGAGGACATCATTACGATACCGACAACGAGAAGTATCATCACATAAGCGAAAAATGAAAGACTGAGGTCTCCCTTTCTGCTGTCGCCGAAGAAAGCCTTGCCAAAGGATACTCCGGAGCTTTTTTTTGATTTTTTAGCCGAAGCCATATTTTCCTCCCTCTATGAGTGTACAGACTGTGCAGCTTAAAATGCCAGCAATGTAAGTATTCCCAGTATGCCGAAAATAATGCCCGTTATCGAAAATGTAATGACTATCTTGTACTCGCTGAATCCGCTCATCTCGAAATGGTGATGAATAGGAGTCATCTTGAAGATACGCTTGCCCTCGCCTGTTTTCTTCTTTGTGTACTTGAAGTAGCTTACCTGAATCACAACCGAGAGCGCCTCTATGATGTAGACCATCGCAACGAGGAGCATTAGAAGGTGCTTGTGGAGAATGAGGGAAACTCCCGTCACGGAAGCTCCCAGAAACATCGAACCTGTGTCACCCATAAAACACTTCGCGGGATTGAGGTTCCAGAGAAGGAAGCCAAGACAGCCTCCTGCAAGAGCCATGGTGAAGTAGGTCATCTCGTACTCTTTGAGTATCGAGCAGCAGACCGTAAATATCAGCATCGCCGCAAAAGTTACCGAACCGCACAGTCCGTCAACGCCGTCTGTGAGGTTTACCGCATTGGTAAGGTAAATTATTACGGGTATCATAAGAATATAGTAGAATATTCCGAGCGAGGGCGAAGTCCAGAAACCAAGGTCGATTCTGGTCGAGCCGTCACCGAATTTATAGATTGCAAAAAGGAATACCACCGAGAAAACAAGCTGTAGGGCGATTTTCTGCATCGGTGAAAGTCCGTCGTTATCCTTTCGTGCAACCTTTGTGTAGTCATCTATAAAGCCTATGAGTCCGAACAGCGCCGCAAATACCACACAGCTAAGCATACGGTAAAACGGGTGAAAGCTTTCGCTGTCTGTCACGTCTATACCCGAATTAAGCCTGTATATCCAGTAACCGCCTATCGAGGTGATAATGGTCGAAATGATGAACATGAAACCGCCCATTGTCGGCGTTCCCTGCTTTTTTGCGTGCCACTGAGGGCCGTCCTTGATTTTTATCGGCTGACCGAATTTGATCTTATGCAGAAACGGTACCAAAAAGATCCCTGAAAGACCTGCAATAGCGAATGACGCAAGCGCCGTAAGTAAATTTATTACCCAAAAAGACATTTTATTCCAACAACTCCCGATTTTTAGTCAAGCAGGGCAAGACCCTGCGCTACGATCTCACGCTCGTCAAAGTGAATGTGCTCGCCGCCTGCAAGTATCTGATAATCTTCATGTCCCTTGCCGGCAAGAACTATTATATCACCTTTCTGTGCAATTTTCAAGGCGTGGTAAATCGCCTCGCGCCTGTCGGTGACAACGTCATAGTCAGCCGAAGTATTTTCGAGCCCGACCAGAATATCCCTGATTATCGCCTCCGGATCTTCATTTCGAGGATTATCCGAGGTAACAATGAGCTTATCGGCATACTTTGCCGCAGCCGTAGCCATTTTCGGACGCTTTGCACTGTCGCGGTTTCCGCCGCAGCCAAAGAGACAAATGAGCCTGTTTTCAGTGTATTCCCTGACACTTTTCAACACGTTTTCGATAGCGTCAGGAGTGTGAGCATAGTCACATATAACGGTAAAATCCCTGCCCGTGGGAATTATCTCACATCTGCCCTTTACGCCGGGGTATTCCTCCACAGCACTGATAATATCGTCAAGCGAGATGCCAAGCTCCATGCATACCGCAATCGCACAGGTAACGTTCGAGACGTTGAAAAGTCCCGGTATCATTATCCTGACAAGGTGAGATTTCTCCCCCTTGCAGAACCAGAAGCTCGAACCTGCCGCTTTCAGCTTAATACCGTCCGCGTAATAGTCGGAATTCTGCTTTATGCTGAAACTAAGCTTGCGGCACTCAGTCTCGTCAAAAAGACGTTTGCCGTAATCATCGTCAATGTTTATCAGTGCAGTATCGCACTTGCCGAAAAGAAGCTTCTTTGCCTGATAGTAGTCCTCCATGTCCTTATGGTAATCGAGGTGATCCTGAGTGAGATTTGTGAATGCAGCGACTTCAAAATGGGATGAGCCTATTCGGTTCTGCACAAGCCCGAAAGAAGAAACCTCCATGACCACATACTCGCAGTCTGCCTCGACCATTTTTGCAAGGAGTTCCATGAAATCATGCGTCATCGGCGTTGTGTTGTCTGTGTGCAGAACTTCACCGCCGATCTCGTTCTGTATAGTTCCGACAAGACCCGTTTTATGACCGTTTTTCATAAGGATATGCTTGATTATGTTAGTGATGGTAGTCTTGCCGTTCGTGCCCGTAACGCCGATCATTTTCAGCTTTTTTTCGGGGTGTCCGAACCACGCTGCGCAGAGTTCGCCGTAAGATCTGCGTGTATTGTCCACTATGATCTGTTTCTCACCGAGTCCGAGATCGTGGTCGCAAACTACCGCAGCCGCGCCTTTTTCGAGCATTTCAGCCGCCGCAGAATGTCCGTCAAATCTTCCGCCCTTTACGCACACAAAGAGACTTCCCTCTCCGACTTTTCGCGTATCATCGGTAACTCCGCTTATTTCGGCATCTCCTATTGAAGTTACAGCCTTGTTTTCAAGAAGTTCGCATAATTTCATTTTCTCTGCCTCCTGTCTCTGTTTGCAAGAAAGGTTTTTAAAGCCTTAGTCGCTGTCCTCGTTTACTATAAGTTCAAGCTCTATGCACGTTCCCTTCGGAACCTGCGTGCCGGGTTGTATGGACTGTGAATTTACTATAGCGTCACTTCGTGTAGCCGAAGCTCCTCTCGTGACGTAATTCAGCTCGTTGTAAGTAAGTGTTTCGTTGGCAGTTTCCGGTGAAAGATACTGCAGATTGGGAACTGTTGTATATTCAGCAGTATTGCCTGCTTCAGTGTAAAGATACACACAGCCGCCCTTTGCAACGGAAGTTCCTGTTACAGGTGACTGAGCAACTACCTCAATACCGCTGCCGATAACCTCGTAGGTCATGCCGAGTCCGTCAAGAGTAGCCTTTGCCTCGTCTATCGAGCCTTCAAGGATCGGTATCTTCACATCAAGATTTTCAAGCTCATCATCGCTGTATTCGGGGCTGATCCCGAGATACGGGAGAACATCTGTGAGAATATCTCGTGCAGTAGGAACTGCAACCTGACTTCCGTAATAACCTATGCTCTTATCGGGCATATCAGCAAGAACAAGAAGTATTATCTCCGGATCTTCGGCAGGCGTAAAGCAAACGTAAGACGCACCGTACTCCTGTTCGTCTGCGTCCTCCTCCTTGCCGTTAGCAGTTTGACCCTTTTCGGTAACGCTGAGTCGCTGTGAAGTGCCCGACTTGCCGCCGATAGAGTAACCCTTGATAGTTACGTTTCCGCCGCCGTTATCGGTAACAACGTTTTTGAGCACAGTCCTCATGGTCTCTGATGTCTCCTCGGAAACCACCTGACGCTTAACAGTCCTCTCGTTCTTTAAGATAACGTTTCCGTCCTCGTCGACGACCTTGTCAACAACGTAAGGCTTGAGAAGGTATCCGCCGTTGATAGTTGCACAGTATGAAGTTATCATTTCGATAGGCGTTATTGTTTCGCCCTGTCCGAATGACGAAACCGCAAGGTCAACATTAGTCATTTTATCTGGCTGGAAACCGATACCCGAGCTTTCAGCGGGGAGGTCGATCCCGGTCTTTTCAGCGAGTCCGAAAGCGTCAAAGTAATAGCAGAACTTGTCAATGCCGAGTCTCGCACCGATCTCCATAAACGCAGGGTTGCACGAATGGGTAAGAGCCTCCTGAAATGTCTGCGCACCGTGACCGTTGGTGTTGTGGCACTTGATAGGGTAATATGCTCCCTCAAGTGTGACCTGACCAGAGCAGAAGAAAGAATCATTTTTGAGGTCGATAAGGTTTTCCTCGATCGCCGAAGCGCTCGTAACGACCTTAAATACCGAACCCGGCTCGTAGATCTCGGTAATGCACTTGTTTTTCCACTGTTTCTCGCGCTCCTCAGATGTGAGCTGTGTTTTCTCGTCCTCATCGGTGAGAGCCGCAAGCTGTGCCTTTATGGTCTCGTCCGAAATCTCATAAGGCTGGTTGAGGTCGAATGTCGGAGCCGTTGCCATGCCGTAAATCGCTCCCGTCTTGGCATTCATGAGAATTGCGCATGAGCGGTTCTTTACGCCGAACTTTTTGTTCATCTCCTGAAGGTGTTTCTCCAGATAATACTGGATATTCATGTCTATCGTTAGGTAAACATCGCCGCCGTCCTGCGGAGCATAGGTCTTGGAATACCTGTACGGAAGCTCGTTGCCGTTTGAATCCTTGGCTGAAATGGTTTTGCCGTCATGACCCGAAAGGTATTCATCATAGTAAGCCTCAACGCCGTAAGCTCCGCTGCCGTCACCAACGGTAAAGCCGATAACTGACGCCGCAAGATCGTTCTGGGGATAGTATCTCTTTGTATCCTCCTCAACATTAAGAGAAATGAATCCGACATTGTTGAAATAGTCAAGAACTTCATCCGCAACGGGCTTCTCAACCTGATCCTGCAAAACGCTGTACTGGGTGTTTTCCTCCATTGCCGTCTTGACCTTTTCCTCAGAAATGCCAAGTTTGAGCGCAAGGAAAGTAACAGTTTCGGATCTGAAAGCATCAAGTGACTCGGGCAGAACATCAAGCTCATTGCCCTCCTTGTCGTACTTGGGAGTATAAGTTCCGGCAGCCTTTTCGGAATTTCTCTTGTCTATCGACTTTTGCAGGGTATCCATATCGTCGCGGAACTGCTTGGGGTCAAGGAAAACCTTGTACACCGAGGCACTCTTTGCGAGGGTATTTCCTTTCGCGTCGTAGATAGAACCTCTGTGTGCGGAAAGGGTTATTGAACCGAAATGCTGGTCGTTAGCCATTTCCTGATACTTTTCATTTTCCACAACGGATATCTTGAAAAAGTTTCCGGCAACAACAGCAAAAAGGACAAAAAATACCGAGGTCATCACGATTTTCGTCCTGAATCTCATAGAATTTGAAGGGTTTGACGCAGCCATTATCCCTCTCCTTTCTTTCGGGGAAATGTATCGGGTAGCTATTTTCTGACGGCAGCACGATAAAAAACGGCTGTACTACCTAAATAAATAGGGCAGGGTAACTACGCTGCCCCGCCCTGTTTTGAACATCTTATATTTCTTTGTGGATGTCCGTTTCTTCTGATACGACGAAGGATTTTCGCTGTAAAAGCGTGGAATCGCCGTCCCTGAGCCCGTTTTGCTATCTCAAGGGGCTCAGGAACCGGTGATCCCGGTATTCCGATCACCCGCTGTATCTCCGTGTTCTACTATTACCTCGGCTTATGTATTTTTCGCCGATAGTGTTCTTTTGTTATACAGGCAGTCCCTTGTATATTTATATTGGTACTACCCTCTGAAATATTCCACACAGCGGTCAAAAAACGCTTTGATCTTAGCGGCGATGCCCTTTTCCTGTGCAGGAATACTTACAACGTCTCCGGTTTGTATTTTAATGTATTTGATCTGGGATGAATCTATCTTCTGCATTCCCAGTACATTCTCGGCATAATCTTCGACGTTTTTAGCAGATACTTTACTGTCAAGCTCAGACTGGAGTCTTACGTTTTCTGCTTTTGTGAGTTCAAGCTCGTTATTGAGAGTCGCCACCTTGTTATACATGGTGTTTCGTCTGTCAAGCGAATAGACGACCGAACCCAACAGCAGTGCGGCAAGAAGCGATACAAAGACGATCGTTAAAATCGCTCCGTCTCTTGCATCGTTTTTATGCTGAGATATACTCCGATCATTTTCATGCTGCTTTTTGTTTTTTTCTTCAGCCTCCGGTTTATCCGCAGAATAGTCCTCATTATGATCATCATTATAATAGTAAACAGAGTTTTCAGGCATTGTTATCCGCACTCCTTTCTATTATTCTGAGCTTTGCGCTTCTGCTTCTGTTGTTTCTTTCAAGTTCCTTTTCTTTTGCCTCGATAGGCTTTCTGTTCACAAGCTTTCCCTGCGGCTTATGTCCGCATACGCATTGGGGAAAATCAGGGGGACAAATGCAGCCTTTGCACCATTCTGCAAATTTTTTCTTCACAAGTCTGTCCTCCAGCGAATGGAAGGTAATGACTGCGAGCCTGCCGCACGGTTTCAGGCTGTAAAAAGCTTCATCGAGTCCCATCGACAAATGCTCAAATTCGCCGTTGACGGCGATCCTGATAGCCTGAAAGGTTTTCTTGCATGGATTTTTTTCTCGTCTCGCCTTCTGCGGAACACTGTTCCTGATAATATCCGCAAGCTGTAAGGTGGTCTCTATCGGAGCCTTTTCCCTTGCCGCTATGATATTGGAGGCGATCCTGCGGGAAAATTTTTCTTCCCCGTATTCAAATATTATCCGAGCAAGTTCGGATTCGGAATACGTATTAACAATATCCGCCGCGCTTACGCCCTCTTTGCTCATTCGCATATCGAGCGGAGCATCGGAGTGATATGAAAAACCTCTGCTGCCCTCATCAAGCTGATAGGAGGAAACTCCGAGATCCATAAGGACTCCGTCCACCTTGCCGACACCGATCTCATCGAGCACCTGTCTCATCTGAGAATAGTTGCTGTGTATCACCGTGGCATTCGGGAATACCGAAAGCCTTTCGGAAGCGGTTCTGACCGCATCGGGGTCTCTGTCGAGAGCAATAAGTCTGCCATTTTCGCCGAGCCTTGCCGCAATAGCGGAAGAATGTCCCGCACCGCCGGCGGTCCCGTCAACGTAGACGCCGTCAGGCTTGATATCAAGACCTTCTATACATTCCTCAAGCAAAACGGGAACATGAGTAAATTCCATTGACACATCTCCTTACAACACAGCCTTGCGGCAGTATTTTACAGAACCAGATCTGCAAGAGCGGCATCAATATCAGCCATTGAAATGCTGTTATTGTACTCTTCCCAATTTGCCTTTGACCATATCTCGGCTTTGTAGGAAGCTCCGATGACCACGACTTCATCGGTTATCTCAGCATACTCGCGCAGATAATCCTTGATGAAGATACGTCCCTGCTTATCAGAGGTCTGTTTATCTGATTTGGCGATATAATAACGCCTCGCAGCCTCACCCTGAATGCCGGTAATGGTATTGAGCTTACCCATAAAAATATCGTACTCCTCAGGTGAATAAACAGAAAGGTACTTTCCGCCCTTTCCGGGAACGATGAAAAATTCCGGACCGAGGATATCGCGAAGCTTATTTGGGAACGCCATTCTGCCTTTGCTATCAATACTTGGATAGTAAGTGCCGCATAACGGTTCTGCCATTTCAGCGCCTCGCTTTCTTTCGGTTTACGGATTTCATCACCTCACAGGTGGAATTTTCCACCTTCAATCACCCTACAAATATTTTACCACAAATCATAATATATTGCAATATGTTATTTCCTACAAGATGCAACAAAATCAAGATTTTCATTTTGGTGATTATGCTTATTTTTGATACCATTCCGAAAGTAAGCGAAACAAACGTTTTAAAAAAATTCACCTTTTTGCCGCAATTGCGGCAAGTTTTTCAACATTGGATCAACAGAAGTCAGAATATGAAATAAGCCTTTGAGCGCAACTGTTCCGTTGTCGTACCCAAAGACTTATTTCTTTTGTTCCTGAAATCACCTGCGCATCACCTTTTTGTGCAGACGATCCGTCTATATATTTTTATTTCAGCTCATTCAGCCGTCTGAGTCTCCGTTGCTGTATCAGCAGCAGAAGCTTCGGTCAACTGTGCCGCAGTTCCTGTTGCCGACTCTGTTGAGCCGCCGTCAGCAGGTGTTGTTGCAGGCTCTATGACTTCCTCGTACTCGGGAACATCATAGGTATAGGTCATGTTGAACTTGCACGACTTCAGCCCCATCATCTGCGTGAACTGGTAAGCCTTTACAGTCACCTGTCCATCTATGGTAACATAAGTCGCATAGCCTGTTTCAGCCGAATATTCAGGCTGTATCCATGTGCCGGGATCATTCGACAGCGTGATTCCGTAAGCCGCCTGGATCTTGCTTCTCACATAATCCTCACTCATGTAGGTAACTGTTCCGTAATGCGGGTCAAATCCTGCATCGTAATCGCTCGAAACGCTTCTGAGGTACGGAATATCCGCATAGAAAACCTCATAGCAGTTCGCGCTGCACCCTCCGCTCGAAGCCGAGAACATCGAATTTGCATAATAGCCGTCGTAATAGAGCGCCTCGCCGAGAACCTCCCTGCAAGCGTCAATTACATTCTGCGGCGGATTCGGTTTGCCGCGCAGGTCGTTCGAGTCATCGCCGTTATACTTTATATATGTATATACGGCAACAGCCTGAGCCTTGATAGCCTCGTAAGCCATACCTCCTCCGACTTCGGCGTTTACTATGCTCGCAACCACGTCAAGCGTGTCGCCTGCCGGCTGGTGAGCGATCGTAAGCTGTTCCACGTTGGTAAGACCCGTATTCATTAAATATGTACCCGGATAGTAGTGATACAGGATATCCTGATAAGTCCAGCCTGCATAAGAAGCGTAGAAATTCGCGCCGTTCTGGCTCATTCCAACGCCATGACCCCAACCGTAGGTTACAAACGCGAACTCGCCCGGTCTTGTTTCAACATCTGCTGTCTGAGGTGCAGGAACTTCTCCGACCTCAGCGCCCGATGTGTAAAGCTCCACCTCTGTCGGCTCAACGTTTCTGCCGTTTGACTTGATAAGTGTCGGCAGCCCCTTTCTGAGTTCAGTAAGTATCGCACTTTTTTCCTCGTCCGTAAGCTGCGGCTTTTCAGCAGTTTCAGTCGCTGCCGACATTTCGGGAGTGGCAGGCTCATAGCTTACCAGCGTAAGGCTTGAATCATAAGCGGAGATATCGGCTTTGTCCCAATCCTGAACAACTATCTCCTCCTGCCCGTCTTGTTCCTCCGCAGCAGTTGTTTCCTCGGTCGTGTCGGAAGTTTCGTCCGCAGCAGCGGCTTTTTCGGTATCTTTATCACTTTTCGCATTGGCGGCAACGGCTGTCATGCCCGAAAGTGCAAGCACCAGAGCAGCAATCGCTGCCGTCCGCCTGAATGGTTTACGCATTATTTATTATCACTCCTTTGAGAGAATAATGTTACTGTGCATTTGCCTCCGCAGCAGCCTTTGAGGAAGCTTCCTCCTCTGCGGCAATTGACGCAGCCTCATCAGCAGCCTGCTGCTGTGCCTGAATATACTCGTCAGTACGCTGAATGGTCGAAAGATCGCCTGCGACCTCACCGTCTCTCAGTCGTCTTGCAACCACGATAAAACGCGAATTATCCTCGTTTGCGTAGCAGGTCGAGAGCGTGAGCAGCTTATCGCCGTACTGAACGTCAATACCCGTATCGAGCATCTGGCGGCTTCGGCAGGAATTGATGTAGAAGTCAAAATCCTCCTGCGTTTCCATATTCTCCATATCCCAGTATCTGAAGTCGGTATCATCGTAGTTTCCGCTTGTAATAAGATATGAGAATATTACATAGTCATAGTCCTTGTAGTTGGAACTCAGCTCAATAAACGGAGCAGTTTCGTAGAAAGAGCTGTCCTCTCGGTACTTTCTTATCGAACCGAACATGGTGTTATTCGCCATATTGTGACCGTAGATGACGATATTCTCGGACTGCTCCTCCTCGTTATCGCCAAACACGTCCATGCAGTCGGCAAAGAGCGTTCCGCCCCTTGCATAACCGCCGACCATGTCATGGTCAAGGTAGTACTCGTTGTGGAGATACTCCTGATTTCCGTAGAATGCGTTATCCGCCGAAATAAGACCCGGATCAAGCATGAACGGATAGTAAACGTCCGTTCCGCCGATGGTTATCCAGCCTATCACGTCCTTGTTGATACGCAGGAGCGACTGTGCCCTTGCCGAAAGTCCCATTGGTGACGGAGAATAGCTGTACAGTTCCGCCCAGTTTTCCGGAAGCGGATCGACCTCGGGAGCAGTTGTGGGCTGAACTTCGATTGTGCTGAACGTCGGAACTTCTTTGTCATCTTTATGAACAATAACGGCAAAAGCTCCCAGACCGACCGCAGCAGCGCCTGCTACACAGGCAGAAATAATTTTTTTGGACTTACTCATTATTTACTCCTCAGTATTGCTTGTTTCCGTAGTTTCAGCAGTTTGAGTCTCTGATGCAGGGCCGTAAGGAACAAACTCAGCATCGGGATCATACTTTGCGTTCGGCTTGCTGTTGTAATACAGCGAAGGCCACTTGATGTTGTTGTTTTCAACGCTTCCCGTCGTACCTTCCAGAGGATCTTCGCCGTCTCTTACCAGACGAGCCATGACGATAAGCCGTCCTCTGTCGCCGAGGATCGTGTTGCAGGTCGACAGCGTGAGGAGCGGATCGCCGTACTTCACGTCAACATTTGTAAGGCGGAGCGTTCTGCGCTTTGCCTCGTTGACGTAATCGTAAAATTCCTCCTCGCTGTTGAAGTTAAGATAATTCCAACAGTCAAACTTGGTCTCAGTTTCGTCCTCGGCATCAACTATAAAGTAAGCAAATATTTTATAGGTGTATGTCTCATAGTTCGAGTTGAGATAAATGAGCGGATGAGCCTCGTAGTAGTCGTAATTTCGCTCGTAATACTTCAGAGTTCCGAACATCTCATCATTTTTCATATTGTGACCGTATATAATGAGGTTTTCGGAATTCGGGAATGCAAGCTTTCCGTCAACCACTTCATCAAAGTGATTTCTGAAATCAAGGAATATCTCGCCCGATCTCGACTCAGTACCGTTGATCTTGACATCAAGGTACTTTTCGTTGTCATCAGCCTGCATAACGGGATTATTAACGGGAGTATCAGGGATAGAGATAACTCCGACAACGTCCTTGTTAATATCAAGAAGCTTTTTCGCGCCGTCAAGGAGCGTGTATATCTTCTCGTCACCCTCCTCCATGGGTTCTTCCGGTTCGTCCTTGGTAACGGGATAGGTGTCATAAATGGTCATGACCTCGTCATTTATCTTTGACGCTCTCCACAGGTCAAAGTAATAATCACTGACTATATAGCCGCAGACGATTATGGCAACTATCGAGCCGAGAAAGACCATTTTCCGGAGACGTTCGGGGAGCGAGTCCTCCTTTTCCGGAAGAAGTGCGCGAAGTCTCGCGGCTACGGTCTTTTTCTTCTTTTTTTTCTTTTTCTTTTTTACGGGAGGCTCTGGCTTTACCGAAGCCTGCTCAGGAACGGTGATCTCTGCCTCGGGGAGCGGCTCGTGCTCCGCAGTCTCCTGCTCAAATTCCGATTCTTGGGGAACGTAAACCTCCTGCTCGGGAGCAGGAATATCCTCTGTTTCTTCGGTTTCGGTATCGTCAGCCGTCTCAGCGGTTTCTTCGGCAACTGTCTGTGGTGAAGTTTCCTTGGACTTATCCGAATCAAGCTCTCTAAGAAGTTCTTCCGCCGCCGAAAGCTTGCCCTGCTGGACTTTCTTTACGCGCTTTGCTATCCTCTCTGCAAGTTCTCTCTCCCACTCGGATTCAGACTGATTCGCGGGACTGCTGTCAGCAGCAGTATCCTTTGTCTCGGAGCTGCCGATAGACTTCTTTATGCTGCTTATCCGAGCGGCTCTGCGCTGCTGTTCGGATAATTCATTTTTGTTTTCGCTCATTGCTCTTTAATCGCCTCCAGGAGTGCTTGTTTAACGGTGCTGAGTGCATAGAGTGCCGCACTCTGTCTGATACTCTGCCTGTTCAGTTCGGGTATGCCGTCCAAAGGGAGAAGCCGCACGAACTGTTCCCCGCAGATATCAAAGCCTATATAGACTGTTCCGACAGGAGTTTGCGGAGTTCCGCCGCCCGGCCCTGCTACTCCCGTGACGGAAATGCACACATCAGCGCCCGAGCGTTCTTTCAGTCCTCTTACCATTGAAAAAGCGACCTCCCTGCTCACAACACCGTGCGCATTTATCACCTCCATCGGTACGCCGAGATACTCGTTCTTTATCCGCTCCGAGTAGGTGCAGATCCCAAGCTCAAAGACTTTTGAAGCTCCTGCGGCAGAAGTTATCTCCGCGGATATCAATCCGCCCGTGCAGCTTTCCGCCGTTGAAACAGTAAAATTCATTTTATCCAATAATTGTACAACAATTTCGGCTTCTTTGTCAAGTTTTTCGCTCATACATTCACAGAATCCACTCATCATATCTGTATCACCGCCTTGTTTTTGTCCGCAATTACAGAAATGAGTTGTACTTTCTGTAAATTAGGTGTAACATTTACATCAATTGCAGTCCCCGAAATTGAAAACCTTCATTTCCGTATTTTCAACAGCTTTCTGTATAAGAGGTTCAAAATCGAAACTGTTCTGAGCCTTTTCAATATCTCCAAGCTGAGGCCTTACCTTTGGGTGGCGGGGAGTGAACACCGTGCAGCAGTCCTCATAAGGCTCGATAGATATATCGAATGTGTCGATCTTACGCGCGATCTCAATTATCTCGGTCTTATCCATTCCAACGCATGGGCGGAATACCGGGATCCTGCAAACCGCATCTGTGCAGGCAATTGCAGCCATGGTCTGGCTTGCGACCTGTCCGACGCTCTCACCCGTAATAAGCGCAAGGCAGTTATCCTTTGCGGCAATGCGCTGGGCGATCTCCATCATGAGCCTTCTCATTATAATGGTAAAGTACTCCTCGGGGCAGTTGTCCTTGATAGCCTCCTGAAGTTCTGTAAACGGGACACAGTAAAACGCGATACCACCGCAGTAGTCCGTGAGTTTCTGGCAGAGCGACTCGACCTTGAGCTGAGCACGGTCGGAGGTGTAAGGAGGACTTACATAGTGAATAGCCGCTATGTGAACTCCACGCTTGGCCATCATGTAACCTGCAACAGGACTGTCAATTCCTCCCGAAAGCAGGAGCATAGCCTTGCCGCTGCTGCCTACAGGAAGTCCGCCTGCGCCCTTGATATTCTCAGCGTGTACGAAAGCATTCTCATCGCGCACCTCAACAGTTACCGTAACCTCGGGGGTCTTTACATCAACGCTGAGGTGAGGAAACTTTTCGAGAAGTCTGCCGCCGAGCTCCATACATATTTCGGGAGATTTCATGGGGAAAGCCTTGTCCGAACGCTTTGCGTTCACCTTGAAAGTCTTTGCCCTGCCCAGAACGTCCTCAAGATATTCATAACTCTTTTCGCAAATGTCCTCGAAGTTCTTTTCACAAACACAGGCACGGCAGAGAGCAGCTATCCCGAAAATCTTCCCGACCACTTCAACGACTTCGTTAAGATCGATATCCTCATCAAGCGGAGTAATATAGGTGGTAGACTGCGCGCTGGTAAGCTGAAATTTTCCAAGAGGTTTCAGTCTGCGCTTGATATTTTTTGTGAGCATATCCTCAAAAGACTTTTTATTCAGCCCTTTGAGCGCCATTTCTCCGTATTTTACAAGTACTATTTCCTTCATATATCTTCTCCTTTATGGTCAAGCCGTACCGAGACTGACTTACCCTCTGATTTTCGTCATTCCCTCTGCAAGAGCCTCCGCGAACTCATCAAGTTCCTCCTCGGTCGTCTGAGCGGTAATGCTTATGCGAACAGCTCCGTCAGCGCGTTTGCCGCTTATGCCGAATTCTCCGAGGACTCCGCTCTGCTGTCCCTTTGAGCAAGCCGAGCCGCTCGAAACATATATCCCCTTGCTTTCAAGGAAGTGGAGCATTATTTCCGACCTCTTACCGACTGCCGAAATATTTATAACATAGGGTGAACCGTCAGAGGGCGAATTCACAGCGACATTCTCTATTCCGCCTATCTTTTCGAGCAGATGTGCCTTTAGCTGAGAAACCCTCTCGTAACGTTCTGCTATCGTGGGTCTGAACTTGTCCACAGCCGCTCCGAATGCGGCAATAAGAGGAACGCTCTCTGTACCCGAACGGATACCCTTTTCCTGTTTTCCGCCCGTAACTATCGGGATAACGCGCACGCCTTTTTTAATGTATATCGCTCCCACACCTTTTACTCCGTGAATCTTGTGGGCACTGAGCGAGATCAGGTCTGCTCCGAGCGAAGCCGCCTTTATCGGGAGCTTCATATACCCCTGAACGCAGTCGCAATGTGTGATAATTTCGGGGAAACTGCGCTTTACAGCCATAAAAGTCTCCCTCACGGGCATAATATATCCGGTCTCGTTGTTGACGAGCATCATGCTCACAAGGCAGGTATTCTCATCGCAGGCGGAAATAAAATCGTCCGCATAAAACCGTCCGTCATCGCGCGGAGAGATCCGCACTATTTCAAATCCGTTCTTTTCAAGAGCCGAAGCAGTCTCGTCTACGGACGCGTGCTCAACAGATGAAATGACGATCTTTCTGCGTTTTCTTCCATAAGCGGCAGAAATCCCCCTGAGCGCAAGATTATTGCTCTCGGTAGCTCCGGAAGTGAAATATATCTCTGAGCTGTCAGCTCCGATCGAAGCCGCTATCGCTTTCCTTGCCTTGTCCACAGCAAGCTGTGCGTCAAGACCTGCTCTGTGGAGCGATGAAGGGTTTCCGTAATTTTCAGTCATAGCGTCAACAGCGGCACTTACCGCTTCCCCGCAAGGCTTTGTTGTTGCCGCATTATCAAGGTAAATCGACATTTTTCCATACCTTTCGTTACGAACCAACACAGGTTCTCATTTTGCATACCCTTTATTATATCATACATTTATAAAGAAATCAACATCAAATCAGCAACTTTTCACAGCAGCCGCCCGTTTTGCCAACGAATGAAAACAAAAGAACATAAATTTCATTTTTTCCTTGCAATAGCCGCAGCAATATGATATAATTAATAATGTATATTCTTGGGAAGCTTTGGAGGTTTCAATGTCAAATAAACTGCGCGGGTTTTCCCGCTGTTCAAAAGAAAAATATCTTGCGGCGTTCCTGCTTGGATTCGGCTGCATGATGCTCACGCTGATACCGTTCATGATAGCTGAAAAGGGCTATTTCATCTACTATGGTGACTATAATGCACAGCAGATACCCTTCTACAACCTTGCCAATGACGCAGTCCGTTCTCATCAGACAGGTTGGAACTGGTTCACCGACCTCGGCTCGGACTTCATGTCATCATACTCGTTCTACCTGTACGGAAGTCCCTTTTTCAGGCTCTCAACTCTCCTTCCGCGCGCATGGGTCACATATTCAATGCCCGTGCTCCTTGCACTCAAGCACGGAGTTGCTTCTCTGACAGCCTACGCATATATCCGCAGATTTGTACGCAGCAAGAACGCGGCGCTCGCAGGCGCTCTTGCGTATACTTTCTCGGGATTTCAGATATTCAACCTTTTCTTCAATCATTTTCAGGACGTAACTGCTCTCTTTCCGCTTATGCTCATCGCTATGGAGGAGAACATCAACAACCGCCGCAAAGGTGTTTTCGCACTTACCGTTGCACTCATGGCGGTGGTAAACTACTATTTCTTCACGGGCCAGGCAGTGTTTCTCGTTCTCTACTATCTTTTCCGCATGAAGTGCCCTGACTTTAAGACTTCGTGGAAAAAATTCTTCGGTCTTGCTTTCGAGGCTATAGTGGGAACAATGCTCGCGGCATTTGTTCTTCTGCCGTCCGCGCTCGCGATCCTCGGCAACTACCGCGTGAGCGAGAGACTTTACGGTCTTGACGTTCTCTCCTACTTTGACAGAACTCTGCCCCTGCGCCTTATCCAGACCTTGTTCATGCCCGCAGATACTCCTGCTTCCCCTAACCTTTTCACCTCGGATTACGAAAAATGGGCTTCTATCGGCGCATACTTCCCGCTTTTCGGCATGGTCGGCGTTATCACCTTCATGCGTTCCCACAAAAAGCACTGGGCTTCAAGATTCACATTTTTCCTTGCAATATGCGCATTTATCCCGATCCTCAACAGCCTGTTTCAGGCGGCAAACGGCTATTACTACGCGCGCTGGTTCTATATGCCGCTTCTGATAATGGCTATGATGACTGCACGAACCTTTGACGAGGAGGGCGCTGACGTAAAGCCTGCCGTTATTATCTCCGCGATAATTCTTGCAGTTTTAGCCGCAGCGTCATTCATTCCGACCAAGGGCAAAAACGACAAGATAGAATTCTTCAAATTCGCAAGCGACCTCGGCTATTTCTGGATAACTATTGCGGTTGCCGCAGTAAGTCTTGCTGTTGCCGCTTACATCTTCCACCTCAAAAATAAGGGGCGCTCCTACGAACAGCTTGCGGTCGGAGTCATGGCTTTCGCGTGTGTCGGCTGTATCTTCACAACGACTCTTTACGGAGCAAACAGCACAAATTCCGCCAGGGAATACATCTCACGCACCATTGAAAGCCAGCCTTACGAAAAAGTATCGGAAGATAATTTCTTCCGCGCCGATATCTCCGAAAACTGCGACAATATCCCCATGATGTGGGGGATTCCCTCAATACGCGCTTTTCAGAGCGTTGTCACGACTTCTATCATGGACTTCTACGACTCTGTCGGAGTTCACCGTGATGTTGCCTCACGCGCAGAACTGTCGCACTACACGCTACGCGGACTTCTGTCTGTAAAGTATTACTACAAGCAGATAAGAGAGGACTGCCGCTATGAGGAGCTTAAATCAAAATACGCAGGCAGCAGCAAGCCATCGCTCAAAAATGAAAACGGAGATGAGGATACCGCAGAGGCGATAATTCCCGATGAACTCCCCGGATTTGAGTATATCGGCGAAAAGGACGGATTTGAAGTCTACGAAAACACCCTGTACATTCCGATGGGCTTCGCTTACGACAGCTACATCACACAAAAAGACGCTGACGCAAAGAAAACCGCTCAGAGGGAAAAGCTTATGCTCAAATCGCTCGTTCTTACAAACAAGCAGGCGGAGAAATATTCCGATATTCTGAGCGAATACGACCCGACCGCTCACTCCGCACTCACGACCGAAAGCTATAAGTCATTCTGCCGCGAAAAGCAGGAGAACAGCTCCTCATCATTCAGCTATGACAGTCACGGATTCAAGTCCGAAATAACGCTCGATAAGCCGCAGCTTGTATTTTTCAGTGTCCCCTACAGCGACGGCTGGAGCGCAACAGTCAATGGTAAGTCGGTCGATGTCGAGAAAGTAAACTACGGCTTTATGGCTGTCGAAGCAGGCTCCGGCGAGAACGAAATAGTTTTCACCTACGAGACTCCCGGACTGAAGGTCGGCACTATCATCAGCATTGCAGGAGCTTTGATGCTCTCAGTCTATATCGCGCTCGCGTATATTTTCCGCAAAAATGACGAGCCGCGCCACACACATTACTACGATTACGTTTCAACCCACAAGATCTCAGCTTCGCAGGAATACTGCAAAAGCTTTAAGAAAAAATAACGGAGGTATGCAAAATGCATTTACAGGAAAAAACAGTCAAAAGCGATGTGGTCTATGAAGGCCCTATCTTCACAATAACCCATGATATCGCAGAACTCGAAAACGGCAAGAATTCCGTGAGAGACGTTCTTCACCACCACGGCGGAGTATGCGTTGTTCCCGTTACCGAAAACAACGAGATATACCTCGTGCGCCAGTTCCGCTATCCGTTTGCAGCGGTCACAACGGAAGTTCCCGCAGGAAAGCTTGAAAAGGGCGAGGACCATGCTGCCTGCGGCAGGCGCGAGCTTCTTGAGGAAGTAGGCTGCGAGTGCTCCGAGTTCATTTATCTCGGAGAAATGCTCCCGACTCCTGCATATGATACGGAGATCACGCATATGTACCTTGCAAAGGGACTTTCGTTCAGCTGCCAGTCCCTTGACGAGGACGAATTTCTCGACGTTGAGAAGATACCGCTCGCCGAAGCTGTAAAGCTTGTAATGGACGGAAAGATCCGTGACGGAAAGACTCAGCTTGCGATCCTCAAAGCAGCAAGGATACTCGGAATATAAAAGCTCATATTCACAGGGCAAGCCGGTGTTTTTTGAAAGCCCAGCCGTATCGGTAAGCAAATTCGTATAAAAAAATCCTGCCGCATAAACGGCAGGAAAGTTCAGCTTAAATTAAATTTATGCCTCGTGAGCGTTAGCTGAAGCAGCATCTTCTTCAGCTTCGAGCAGTGCAAGGTGCTTGGAGTAAGCATCAAGGATAGTATCCTCGATAAGTCTCCTTGCCTCGCCTGTGATAGGATGAACAATATCGCGGAAAAGTCCGTTCTCGTCCTTTCTGCTCGGCATTGCAACGAACAGCCTTTCATCTCCCTGTACGATCTTTATGTCATGCACGGCAAACATATTATCTATAGTGATTGAAATAACTGCTCTGAGTCTTCCCTCCGATAAGATCTTTCTTACCCTTACATCTGTAATTTCCATAAAACAGCCTCCTTGAGCATTTTATATGTGTGTGATAATGAATATTTTCGCCCTTAACCTAAAAAATATTCACATTTGACACTCCTCAGTTGTAATTATAGCTTATATTCATTAAAAAATCAAGTGTTTTTTCAAATCTTGATGTTAAAACTGTAAATTTATTCTGAAAGAAAAGGTGATTCTCTTGGATAATAATATTTTAAAAGACAAAAAGCACATCCACTTCATCGGTATCGGCGGTTCGGGTATGTATCCCCTTGCACAGATACTCCATACACAGGGATATTTTCTGACAGGCTCGGACAATAACGAAACCGAGACTCTTGATGCAGTGCGCAAAATGGGCATTCCTGTTTTCATTGGTCAGCGTGCTGAAAATATCGAGGGTGCAGACCTCATAGTCCACACGGCTGCCATAATGGAGGACAATCCCGAACTTATGGCTGCAAGAGCAAGCGGAGTTCCCGTGCTCGAACGAGCAGACCTCCTCGGAATAATCACACAAAGCTACAATAACGCGGTCTGTGTTTCGGGAACTCATGGTAAGACCACGGCTACTTCAATGATAACCCAGATACTGTACACCGCCGGAATCGACCTCTCGGCATACATTGGCGGAAAACTCCCCTGTATCGGCGGCAGCGGCATTGCAGGCAAGAGCGATATTCTCGTATGTGAGTCTTGTGAGTTTGAGGACCACTATCTCAAACTTTCCCCCGATATCTCGATCATTCTCAACATTGACGCCGACCACCTTGACTACTTCGGCACGCTTGAAAACATTATAGCTTCATTCAGAAAATTCGCGCAGAACAGCTCAAAGCTTCTAATCGTGAACGGTTCTGACGCGAACACTATGAAAGCGATCAATGGCCTTGACAAGAATATCGTTACATTCGGCAAGGACAGTTCATGCGACTACTATCCTGAGAATGTAAAGCACATAAACGGTATGCTCACAACTTTCGACGCTATGTATAAGGGCGAAAAACTCGGAGAGATCACACTCCATGTTGCAGGTATCCACAATGTCCTCAACTCCCTTGCGGCAATTGCGGCTGCACGTTATCTCGGCACGGACTTCTCCGCTATACAAAAGGGACTTGATGAGTTCCGCGGAGCAAAGCGCCGTTTTGAAAAACTCGGCTTTGAAAAGGGCGTTACGGTCGTTGACGACTACGCTCACCACCCGACAGAGCTTGAAGCTACACTCAGAGCCGCAATGGAAATGAATTTCAACCATGTATGGGCTATCTTCCAGCCGTTCACCTTCTCGCGCACCAAGCTTCTGCTTGACGATTTCGCAAGAGTACTGCAAATTCCTGACCACGCAGTCCTCACCGACATCATGGGAAGCCGCGAAAAGAACACATACGGCATATTCACACGCCACCTTGCAGAGAAGATACCAAATTGTATCTGGTTCCCGCAGGACGAAACGGCAGAGTGGACTGACGAGAGAAAATATGCCAATTTCGCACAGATATGCGACTATGTATGCGACCATGTGAGCGAGGGTGATCTCGTTATCACGCTCGGCTGCGGAGACGCTTACAAAATCGCAAAAATGATTCTCGAGAAACTCGCCCGAGAGGAGAAATAAAAATGCTTAAAGAAAAGGAACTCGCCGTATTCAACTACATCAAATCGCGGATCAGCGAGGGGATCTCACCTTCCGTAAGGGAGATCATGGACGCGATGGGCTTTAAGTCAACTTCGACTGCCCACCGCTACATAGAAACGCTCGTCAATGAGGGACTTATTGAAAAGACAGGCAATCTCAACCGCACGCTCAGACTGCCGAACAGCGATACTCTCTCCGTTCCTGTTATCGGCACTGTAACGGCAGGACAGCCGATAACCGCCTATGAGGATATCACAGGCTACATAGGCTTTGAGGCTCACGGAGTAAGCGCGGATAAGCTCTTTGCGCTGAAAGTTCGCGGCGAAAGCATGATAAATGCAGGAATACTTGACGGAGACATCGTAATTGTCGAGAGCACTCCCTATGCTGAAAATAACGACATCGTAGTCGCTTTCATTGATGGCGAGGACGCTACCGTAAAGCGTTTCTTCAAGGAGAACGGACATTACCGCCTACAGCCGGAAAACGACACCATGGATCCGATAATCCTCGACCATGTGGAAATTCTCGGCAAGGTCATCGGACTTAAAAGATACTATTAAAACCTGTTTAGGGAGTGTTGACACTAAGATAATATGCAGATTTTCGAGCATAAATTTTACGTAGACAAGGCAAAAAGTCGCAGGCAGGCTGCCGCCTGTCAAGACTTTTTAACGCAGGATACGTGAAATTTTGCCGAAAAGATTCGTTGTTAGGCTTAGTGTCAACACGACCTAGTATCTTTTTATGTGCGGAGCTTCGACACAGTCAATGGCAAGATCTGCCGAAAGGATATTTGGAAAAAGATACTGAACAGGCTATTAAGGAAACTGTTGCTTTATTCGACAAAATGTGATATAATGCAGAGTGGTATGTATTGCCAAAGAAAGGAAGATACAAAATGCTTAACGAAGTAAAAGTTATCGTTTGCGGAAAAGAATACAAACTCAGAACCGCTGAGTCGCCAAATTATGTTTTCGCGCTCGCAAGAGCTCTGGAAGCAAAAATAAACGGATATACAAACGGCGGCGGTTCATCGCCCTACACGGCTTCGATAATGGTGGCGCTCAGCCTGCTCGATGACCTCAACAAGGCTAATCAGCGGCTTGACAATATCCGCAACGAGACTAAGGAATATGTTGACGAAGCAGGCAGATCACGCATTGAACGCGATGCTGCCCAGAAAGAGATAGAAGTGCTCAAATCCAAAATCGTTCAGCTTGAAAATATGGTAAAGCTCAAGCAGCTCAAGGACAGCATCTGATGCGGACTCCCGAAATTCTTGCCCCTGCCGGCAGCATGGAGTCGCTCACAGCCGCACTGAGAAGCGGTGCTGACGCGGTTTACATCGGCGGAAAGAGGTTTTCCGCGCGAAACGGAGCTGCCAATTTCTCGGACGAGGAGCTTGCGGAAGCTGCCGCGCTTTGCCATAAATACGGTGCAAAGCTGTTTATTGCCGTCAATACCATCATTTCCGACGATGAGGCTGAGGACTTCTGCCGATACATAAAATATACCGCCGAGATCGGCGCAGACGCGTATATTGTTCAGGACTGGGGCTGTGCGGCGCTCATAAAGTCATGCGTCCCTGATGCCGTACTTCACGCATCAACGCAGATGTCCGTCCACACAGTCAGCGGCGCGGAGCTTCTTCGCGACCTCGGCTATGCAAGAGTTGTTCCTGCGCGCGAACTCGATAAGGATACGATCGCGGGAATATGCAGGCTCGGACTTGAGACCGAGATCTTCGTTCACGGCGCGCTGTGTATGTCGGTTTCGGGACAATGCTATATGTCCGCGATAATGGGTTCACGCTCGGCAAACCGCGGCTGCTGCGGACAGGCTTGCCGTCTGCCGTTTTCAGCCGCAGGAAACAAAAATGCCGCCGCACTCTCGCTCAAAGACCTTTCCCTTATCCCAAAGGCTCGCGAACTTGCTGAGATCGGCGTGGATTCGCTGAAGATCGAGGGAAGGATGAAACGTCCCGAATATGTGGCTTCTGCCGTTAACGAGCTGAAAAATGCTCTTTCGGGCAGATCTCCCGACATGGCTGTGCTCCGCGGAGTTTTCTCCCGCGGCGGCTTTACTGACGGCTACTACACGAATGTCCGCCGTGATATGTTCGGAGTCCGCGAAAGGGACGATGTGATCGCCGCAAAGGAGATTCTTCCGAAGCTCCACGAACTTTACCGCTTTGAGCGAAAAACTGCTCCTGTTGACTTCCATGCAGTCATAAAAGCGAACAAACCTGTGAAAATAACGGCAGAAAGCGGAAATCTTTCCGTATCTGCTGAGGGCAGTGTTCCGGAAAAGGCTCTCAATCGCCCGACTGATGAAGCCGTACTGACAAAGCAGCTTTCAAAGCTTGGCGACACGATTTTTACGCTTGGCAAAATAAATGCGGAAATAGACGGCGGTCTCATTGTACCGGCAGGCGAACTGAATCGTCTGCGCCGTGAAGTCACGGAAAGGCTCACGGAACTTATCATACAGAAAAACAAGCCGCATTTCACAATAACCGATTTTGTTCCGGATACGGGGACTTTCTCCGCCTCGGAAACAGCTACCGCTCCCCTTCCGCGCAGAGTTTTCTGCCGCACAGCGGAACAGGCTGAAACTGCCGCAGAATTCGCGCAGTTTGTGATACTGCCCGAGAACATCATTTCGCAGCAGCTCATCGAAAAATGCGGTGCTGACAAGATCATCATCTCTCCGCCAAGGTTTATTTCCAATGAGGAAAAGACAATAAAGCGCCTTTCCGAACTGAAAGAACTGGGGATCTCGCGTCTTTTCTGTCACACTCCCGACTGCATTGCGATAGGCAGAAAGCTTGGTTTCAGGCTTCACGGAAGCTTCACGCTGAACATTTACAACTCCTACAGCGCAAGTTACATGAAACAACTCGGGCTGGAGGACTTCACGGTATCGTTTGAGGCAAAGCTTACCCAAATTGCAAAAATGCGCCGCGAAATACCGCTCGGAGCTGTTACCTACGGACGGCTGCCGCTTATGCTCACGCGAAACTGTCCGATAAAGAACGAGGTCGGCTGTGCACAATGCAGCGGCAGTATTACAGACCGAACGGGCAGGAAGTTCCCGATAGTCTGTGCAAAGGAATATGTTGAGATACTAAATCCGAACACGCTCCTCATTACTGATAAAGAGATGTGCGGAGCAGATTTCTCGCTTATTATGCTCAACAAGGAAACTCCGCAGCAGGTTCGCGACGCTCTCTCGGGCAAGCGACCCGACGGTGATGTTACACACGGACTTTATTACAGAGGTATATGATATGAAACTCACATTCAAAAAGCTCGACCCGAAGGCTTTCATTCCAAGCCGCGCAACTCAGGGCAGCGCCGGTATGGATATCTGCGCCTGTCTTGACGAACCTGTCGTTTTACAGCCCAATGAGATAAAAATGATCCCTACGGGCATTACTGCCGAACCCGACCGCAGCGACATTGCTCTGCTTGTCTATCCGCGCTCGGGACTTTCCGCGAAGTTCGGCGTTTCGCTCGCTAACTGCGTCGGCGTTGTTGACAGCGACTACCGCGGAGAATGGTTTATTCCGCTTATAAATCACAGCAGCGCGCCTTTCACTGTTGAGCACGGAATGCGTATCGCACAGCTCATACCTACTCCGATACTCATACCCGAGATCGAAGTCAGCGACGAACTCTCCGCAACAGACCGCGGTGAGGGAGGTTTCGGCTCATCGGGTATCTGATGACATAAAACCAAGACAATTTGAATGCCGCTTTCTGCGGCGGATAGGAGATAAAAATGAAAAAAGCCCTTTACATGACCCTGCTCCTTGCAGCAGCCTGCCTTCTCGGCGGTCTCATCGGCGGAGCGGCAAAAGGCTACTGGTCTTTCCTCGGCACAAAGATCGGCTTTGAATTTGAGCCGGGCAACTTCCTGCGCACAGACTTTTTCTCGCTGACGTTCGGAATTTCCCTCAGTCTTAATCTTGCACAGATAGCGCTCATGCTCGTTGCGATTTTCGTATTTTACAAGACTGCCCCCAAGTTCATAACTTCAAAGTAAATTTCGCCAGTTTTTATCACATTTCAGCCGCCTGCTTGCAAAAGCTTTTACAAATTTTCGGCGTGGAAGAATTTCTCACGCAAAATTCTTGTCTATACGCGGCTTCGGTGATATAATATACATATTAGCGCAGTATTTGATTTTTCATGAATCCGGTGTTCCTGCACCGCAAAAACTAAAAATAAAACATGGCAGATCAAATACTGCACTATTACCATATGTTAAGGAGCTAACAAATGTTTACAAAAGATATCGGTATCGATCTCGGTACTGCAAATACGCTCGTGTATATGCGCGGAAAGGGTATTATAATAAGAGAGCCTTCCGTTGTCGCAGTCAACACGAGAACGGATAAATGCCGCTATGTCGGCAAGGAAGCCAAGGACGTAATCGGAAGGACTCCGGGATCTATCGTCGCGGTAAGACCGCTTAAAGACGGTGTTATTGCCGACTTTGACATTGCTACGACTATGCTTCAGGAATTCATTAAAAAGGCGCTGCGCGGAACTCTTTTCACAAAGGCAAATGTAATTATATGCATTCCCTCGGGAGTTACAGCCGTTGAGAGACGTGCCGTGCGCGAATCCTGCAAAAAGGCAGGCGCGAACAACGTTCTTATCGTAGAGGAGCCTATGGCTGCCGCTATCGGTGCAGGACTTCCCACAACCGAACCCGCCGGCAGCATGATAGTTGACATCGGCGGCGGTTCAAGCGAAGTGGCAGTCATTTCACTCGGTGGGATCGTTGCTGCACGCTCGGTAAGATGCGCGGGTGACGAGTTTGACGCGTCCATAATCAACTACATCAAGAAAAAGTACAATCTCCTCATCGGTGAAAGAACCGCCGAAAACATAAAAATAGAAATCGGCTCGGCATTTCCGAGTGAAAAGGAGGAGTCGCTTGAGATCAAGGGCAGAAACCTGCTAAACGGACTCCCCGAAAACATAATTGTAAACTCTGCCGAGATAAGAGACGCGCTTGTTGAGCCGCTGTCGAGGGTCATTGACGCTATCAAGTCGACACTGGAGGAGACTCCGCCTGAGCTTTCCGCAGACATCATCGACCACGGGATCACTCTCGCAGGCGGCGGCGCTCTGCTGAGAGGTCTTGACAAGCTCATAAACCGCGAGACCGGTATGCCCGTCTACATCGCGGAGTATCCCCTCGACTGCGTTGCCGAGGGAACCGGAAAGATCCTTGAAAATATCAATGATTATCAGGACGCTCTCACAGAAAACGTCAAGTACTATTAAGGAGGAAGCTCTCCATGCGTGATTTTCTCAAAAGCACGAGATTCAAGGTTCTGCTCGCTTTCCTCGCCTTTCTTGTCGGTATCATGATCTACTCCGTTACCAAAGGCGGCTACTCGATCTCTGGAGTTTCCTTTATCAACACAGTTACAAAGCCTTTCCGCACCGTGTCAAACAGTATAAGCGCGAAAATGGAAGGAACTGTTGACAAGCTGAGAAATGCAGACGAATACTATGACGAAAATCAGCGGCTGAAAGCTGAGATCGCTGACCTCAACAAGCAGCTCACCGAATATGAAGCTCTGCGCGAGGAGGTCGAGGAACTGAGAAAGTTCGTTATCATCAAGGAAGAACACCCCGATTATGAAATTTCTCAGCCGGCTGAAGTTATCGGCTATACCACAAACGATCCGTTCCGCTCATTCTCTATCAACAAAGGCTCTGCGGAGGGTATCAAGGTGAACTGTCCGGTCGTTACGGCTGATGGACTCATCGGGATCACAGTCGAGGTCTCCGACCATGTTTCGACCGTAAGGTCAATTCTCTCGCCCGACCTTTCTGTTGCGGCAGCTTCGTCCTCAAACAGCACAAACCAAGGTATCATAGAGGGCAACGTCATCAGCGCCGAGGACGGAAAAACCCGTCTTATCCACGTCAGCACCGAGAATACCCTCAAAGAGGGCGATCTCATTATCACTGCCGGTTCAAGCGGACTCTTTCCCAAGGACTACGCGATAGGAACTGTTGAAAGCATAGGTCTGGACGCCGGCGGTCTTTCCGCCTGTGCCGAAATAAAGCCCTGCGTTGACATCACAAGGCTTTCCTCAGTCACGGTCATCACCGATTTCAGCGGCAAAAAGGAGGACAGCGATGAGGATTAGATCCACACGCGAACACAGAATACTCGTAATTAAAACCTCCGTGCGCTGGCTGCTGTACTATCTGGTCATATTCATCAGCTTTCTTATCATGACCTCCGGAACGCTGCTGAAGCCTATCCTGCTTGTTCCGATAGCGATATGTATTGCGATCGACAACAATCAGTACGCTTCGGTACTTACGGGAGCTGTCTGCGGTTTTCTTATCGATATAAGCTGCGGAAAGCTTTTCGGCTACAATGCCGTTATTCTCTCGTTTTTCTGCATCGTTGTGTCGCTCCTCTTTGAACTGTATCTGCGGCACCGTTTCACGAACTATATTCTCATTACAGCCGCAGTCTCGTACATACAATGCAGACTCGACTATAAGTTCTACTACCAGATCTGGAATTACAAAAACGTTGAGAGGATATTCACGCACGTTACCCTGAAAGTATGGGTATACACCGTGATCTCGGCAGTTTTTGTCTATCTCGTCATTGCGCTGATAAACCGCTTTCTAATGCCGAAGGAACACCTCACTATCGAGGAGGCTATCAAATCAAACTGAACAAACACCGCACACTTTAATGTGCGGTGTTGCCTTAATCCCTGAAAAGGAGGAACTTAATTGAAAGGACTCGCTGAAAACCTCAAATCCATTCTGATAATCCTCTTGGTTGTCGCACTTGCATTAATGAGCGCGCTGAGACTTATGGAGATACAGGTAGTCGGAGATGACACCATAAAAAATCAAGTGACCTACAGTGCTGATGCAATTACCTACACAAAGCAGGTAAAAGCTGCAAGAGGCGAGATCCTCGACTATAACAGCAACATTATCGTCACCAACGAACCTCAGAGCAATCTTGTGCTTGAAAAGGCATTTTTCCCGTCTGACCTTAAAGAGGGCAACAAAACGCTCCTCGGCATATACAATGCGCTTAAAGACAGAGGCTACGAATATAAGGACAGTCTCCCGATAACGCCGGATCGTCCGTACGTTTTTACTGTCGAGGACTCAACAGACGTTATCGAAAACCTCAATCTCAATGTCTATGCAACTGCTGAAAACTGCGTGGACAAGCTTATTTCCGACAATGAGATAGACGAAAGCTACTCCGATGAGGAAAAGCGAATAATCGCAGGTATGCGCTATGACATGATCGAAAAGGACTTCGCATACAGCAATGACCTCGTGCTTGCAGAGGACATTGACGAGACCTCTGTTATCGAGTTCAAGGAACTGAGCAACTTCTACAAGGGCATTGATATTGTCGAATCTTCAAGCCGAAAAATCGAACGCGGCGACATTCTCCCCCACGAGATAGGAACAGTTGGCCCTATCTACGCCGAAGAATATGACGAACTGAAAAGCAAGGGCTATGCAATGAACGATTCTGTCGGCAAGAGCGGTATTGAATCCGCTATGGAGACTCAGCTCCGCGGTCAGAACGGCGAGGAGGAACTCATCGTTGAGGACGGCCTCATCAAGAGCGACAAGCCTATCGAGGAAACTGTCTCGGGCGAGACCATAAAGCTTACAGTTGACGGCAACTATCAGCTTAAACTTCAGGGAATATTAGAGAACTTCCTCACGAATTTCCCATCAATAAATCCCAGACCCGAGAGCCTGAAAAACGTCCGCTGCGGTGCTATCTGCGTGCTTGACGCTAAAACAGGCGCTGTCAAGGGAATGGCTACTGCTCCGACCTACAACCTCAAGGACTACTCTGAAAACTACGATTACTTTCTGAAAATCGAAGACTCTCCTCTCGTAAACCGCTGCACCTACGGTCTTTACCGTCCGGGTTCGACATTCAAGACTATTACCGCGACAGCAGGCTACAACGAGGGACTCGTAGACGGAAATACCACATTTTTCTGTAATCAGAGATATATGTACTACGGCACGGAATACCGCTGTACAGGCAGACACGGAAGCATTTCCATGCGCCGCGCCATTGAAGTGTCATGCAACTCCTACTTCTACGAACTTTCAAGTATGCTCGGAATCGACAACATCACCAAATATGCACAGCTCTACGGTCTCGGACAGAGCACGGGACTTGAAACGGGCGATGCTCCGGGTTACCTTTGTAATCCCGAAACCTTCGCTGCAAACGGTCAGGAATGGTACATTGGTTACGTTATTCAGGCAGGTATCGGAAATCAGGACTGCGGCATGACTCCCCTGCAAATGGCTGTTGTAGCAAGCACTATCGGCAACAGGGGCGTAAGATATCAGCCCTATCTTGTTGACAGCTACTATGAATACGGAACAAATGAACTCGTCAAGAAAACCGAACCTACTATCGCACAGCAGATAGAAGTAAACTACGACGATATGTACGACTACATCATAGGCGGTATGGTCGATGCTTCTGCAAATGTTCCTGCACAATATTCGCTCTCAAACCTTGGATTTGACGTTGCAATAAAGACCGGTACTCCTCAGACGGGTAAAGACCTTGAGGAGCAGAACTCTTTCTTTATTGGATTTGCCCCTGCTGACGACCCCGAGATTGCTTTTGCAGGAGTTATTGAGGGCGGCGAATATTCAAAGTATATGATCCGCGACATCATTCTTGCTTATCAGGAGTGCTACGGTCTCAACGGCGTAAAGCCCTCGGCAAGCTCAAAGCTGCCCGCTGAGGTTCGCCCCGAGCTTACTACAGGCACTACCACCACGACCGGAACAGACATCACAACCACTTCTTCTACTGCAACAACTGACTCCGATACGGTTTCAACCACAACGGAGTATAATGATGATCACCAGCAGCAGACAACGGCTCAGTCATATCAGAACGAGCCTGCAACAGCTCCGATCACAGAAGCTTCTTCCGAAGATTACGTCACAACAATGCTCCCTCCCGAGATATACGATCCACAGGGCGATCAGGCATCAACTTCAACAACAGATTAAATGAAAAAGGCCTCCGAATGGAGGTCTTTTTCAATCTGTTTGTGGGGCTTTGCCCCACACCCCACCAAAGGCTCTGCCTTTGGAATCCGCTAAAGGGTTTATACCCCTTTAGAATTCCTTTATTAGTTAAATGTAAACGACCTCCATTGGAGGTCGTTTGTTGTTTCTACTGATATTGTTACTTTGCGGCATTAAATTGCAGCTTAGTGTGATTTTTTGAGACTTTCCTGATACATACTGCACATACTATACTGCAATAGATCGTTGCAAGGATCCATGCCGCCTGATCCGTAAAACATATCGCCCAAAAACCAAATTTCGGCACAAACGCCTTGCTGACGGCAATTCGCGCGATCATTTCAATAACTCCCGAGAATATCGCAACTGCTGAATAACCGAGTCCCTGTATAGTCATTCGCGTGGTGTTGAGGATTCCAAGCAGCCAATAGAAGAATCCTGCACACATCAGATACTGTGCCGAGGCTGCAAGAACTGCGGTCTCGCTGCTCTTTATGAACATAAATGAAAGCGGTCTGCCGAAAAAGATGAGAACCAATCCTATCACGGCTCCGTAGCCTGCTCCGACAGCAACACCGTTAAAGATTCCCTTGCGGATACGTTCAGGCTTTCCTGCACCAAGATTCTGGCTCGTAAAGACGGAAACGCCTGTAGCAATAGCGTCAAACGGACACATTGCAAGCTGCTTTATCTTGCTTGCCGCGGTAAATCCCGAAACATAAGAGCTTCCAAGACCGTTGTTTGCTGACTGCATGACCATGCTTCCGATAGCGGTTATCGAGTATTGCAGTCCCATGGGAATACCCATGATAAACAGTTCCTTTATCGCATAGAAGTTGAATTTGCAGTACTGACGCTTCAGCCTGAGGAGAGGGTATTTCTTCTGAATGTAAATAAAACACGCGATTCCGCTGACAGCCTGCGCTATTACCGTAGCAAGAGCAGCTCCGGCACAACCGAGCCTTATAACGGCAATGAACATGATGTCAAGGAAAATGTTCAGAAAAGCCGATATCATGAGGAAAATGAACGGCGTTCTGCTGTCGCCTACTGCACGCATTATTCCGGCAAGCAGGTTGTAAAACAGAATAAACGGTATGCCGAGGAAAATTATCAGCAGGTATATGTAAGCGTCATCGTAGATATTCGCAGGAGTTGCCATAATATTCAGTATGTTGCGGCAGAAAAGTGCTGTCGGTATAGTCAGCAGCACCGCAAAAGCTCCTGTCATGAGGTAGGCATTGAAAATGCAGGTTCGCAGTCTTTCATAATGCTCTGCGCCGAAATATTTTGCGACAGGTATGCTGAAACCCGCACAGATTCCCATGCAGAATCCCAGAACCAGAAACTGAACGCTGCTTGATGCTCCGACACCTGCAAGAGCGTCCGCACCGAGCACTCGTCCAACTATAGCCGCGTCGATCATGTTGTACATCTGCTGCAATAAATTGCCTAAAAGCAGCGGAAGTGAAAATTTAAGTATAAGCTTTATCGGAGAGCCTGATGTCATACTTTCCGTCATAAAGGATCCTCCTTATAATAATTGATTTATCGGGAAATATCGCCGGTATACGTTCATTTATCCCTACTTGCGGATAAATTCGCTGTCTATATCCGCATTTTCATCATCTGAAAGATAACGCTCCACGGTCATGTGGAGGTCGTATTTATCACGCAGCTCCGCTATCGTCCGCATCATCGGAGAAGCGTGATGTTCGTCAATGGCAGACTGGTCTTTCCAACTGTCAATGAGAAGGACCGTTTCTTCGTCCTCCATAGGGAAAAAGTATTCGTACCGCAGATTTCCGTCCTTGGCGCGTATCTTGGCGACTGTGCCCGACTCCACCATTTCACGCGCAAACCTGCGCGCATTTCCGCCATTTCCGCGATAATAAATATTCACCGTAACAGCCATTTTCTCATTCTCCAAAGCCTGTATTTTTTTCGTGCATTTGCAATTATACTACAGATAAATAGCAATGTCAATACTAAAATGAGGAATTTATTTTTCATTTTTTGCTAAGCAGCAGATAGCTGCAAACGCGAAAACAGGAAAAGCAAAATTCTGTTATTCATGTATAATTTCGGGTTATATGACAAAAATATAAGCGGAGGTGTTATCGTGAAGAAAAATTTATTATCTGATAAAAAACACGGCAAAGGCAGCAAGGGCTTTTACACAGCACTCGGAATAAGTGCGGTAATGATAGGCTCAGCCTGCATTTTTGCCTACCAGCAGGGTGAAAAGCTCACCGACCGCCAGCTAAAGGCTCAGCAGGATCTGGAGATCGCCGAGGAAGAAGCAGTTGACCGCCAGATCAACGACATACCCAAGACCACAACTCCCGCTTACCGCGTGACTACTCAGCCGCCGGTCGTAACCACGACGCAGGTCCTCACGACAGTTCAGGCGCCGACAATCCCCGCCTCTGATATAATTGAGGACGAGCCGCCTGTTGAAGTTGCTGAGATCTATGACGAACCTGCCGAAGCTGCAAACGCACTCATCGAGGAAGAAAGCGTAAGCGCAGGCGTGCAGAAAATCGAAAACCCGAAAGCTCCGCTTGCCGCAGCAGGAGAAATTATCGGCACATTCAGCGGCACTGATCTTGTAAAAAATGAAACCACCGGCTCGTGGCAGACCCACAACGGCACGGATATTGCAGCCGAAGTAGGCGCAGAGGTATATGCTGTCTCAAACGGAGAGATAACTTCCGTTTCCAATGATCCGCTGTGGGGCGTGACAATTGTCCTTGACCACCATAACGGATTCATGACGCGCTACTGCAATCTCGGCGCAGATCTCTCCGTTCAGGAGGGCGATGTGGTCGTAAGCGGCGATCTGCTCGGAACAGTCGGTGGAACTGCTGACATCGAGAGCGCTGTTGCACCGCACCTGCACATCGAAATGAAGCATAACGGCTCATACATTGACCCGATGAGCCAGATAAGCCAATAAATACAAAAGCCTGAAAACATTGCGTTCTCAGGCTTTTTTGTGTCAGTAGCAGAGGTCTACGAGCCTCTCGCCGCTTTCATCTGTTGGTATTTCATCCGAAGATGAACTGTCATCGGAATATTCTGTAGTGGGCGGAGTTATATGGACTCCGTTCCTGCTGCCGTCTGTGGTGACTTCCATTCCCGAGATCGCACCATTGATGAAGTCCGCGAAAAATGCGTCAAAATCATCATAACCCATAGCCGACCAGTACTTGTCGAATTTTGGATCTTCGTACTTCTCGAACTTTTCAGGTATCTCTCCTGTTGCATTGTATTCATCAACGATCTCCTGATAGTGATTTGAAAAATACACAATATCAGGCATTATCTTGACGTAGAACATTACATAGAACCCGAAAACTACCGAGGACAGCACCGAAACCACTATGCTGATTATCGCGAAAGCCTTGCCGCGTCTGTGCGATGCGAGCGAAACTATCGCAAAAACCAATGAGAGCGGAACTGCTATTATGCTGAAGACTCCGCCGCAGAATACGAGGTTAACTAGAGCAATGATGAATGCCGCAACGGCGAACCCTACTCCCTTACCTTTTTCCTGAACAGGTGCAGGGGGCGGCATCATTCCGTACTGATTGCCGTTGCCCTGACCACCATAAAACTGATTATCCATATTTTCTCCTTCTTATCTTTATTGATTACAGGCTCGTTTCCCAGTTCCAGTTGCGCACCTCAAGCTCCTCAAGATTATAGGGAGTTTTCTGGTAAACGCAGTAATTGAGCCAGTTTGTGAACATAAGGTTTGCCGTACATCTCCACGAGAACACCGGTACATTGTCGGGATCGTCATCGGGAAAATAGTTGTACGGGAGCTGAATGTCGATACCCTTTTCCAGATCGCGCTTGTATTCGTTCGCAAGCGTTTCCCTGTCGTACTCTGAGTGTCCCGTGATAAAGTACTGCCTGCCGTTCTTGTTGGCAATAATGTGGACTCCCGAAATATCCGACGAAGTGAGTATTTCAAGCTGAGGTATGCGCTCTATGTCCTCGCGGCGAACCTCGGTGTTTCTCGAATGTGGAACGTAAAAAATGTCATCGAATCCGCGCAGGAGCTGACTGTTGCTGACCTCCATACGATGCGGAAAAATGCCGAACATTTTATGCGGAAGCTGATACTTCGGTATTCCGTAGTGATAGTAAAGTCCCGCCTGAGCCGCCCAGCAGATGTGTATAGTTGAAAAAATGTGGGTCTTTGACCACTCCATTATCTCGGTTATCTCGTTCCAGTAGTCGACCTGCTCAAAATCGAGCAGTTCAACGGGCGCTCCCGTTATTATCATGCCGTCGTATCGGTTGTTTCTTACCTCGTCAAAGGTCTTGTAAAAAGCGTCAAGGTGGTGGCGCGATGTGTTGCGCGAAACGTGCGAAGCCATCTGCAAAAGGTCGATATCCACCTGTAAAGGAGTGTTGCTGAGAAGGCGCATAAGCTGATTCTCAGTGTCTATCTTCTTTGGCATGATGTTGACGATGATGACTTTAAGCGGACGTATGTCCTGATGCTCCGCCCTCTCCTTAGACATTACGAAGATGTTTTCTTCTCCAAGCGTTTTGAACGCCGGGAGTTCCGATGAAATTCTTATTGGCATTTCAAATCGCTCCTTTCATTTTACTTTTCCTTGCCGATCGCGTTTCTGAGCGCGCGAAGCTCGTCTGCAGTAAGCTCGCGGTATGAACCCGGCTTGAGCATTCCGAGTTTGAGCGGACCGATACTGATTCTTCTGAGTCGTGCAACCTCAAGTCCGACTGCCTCGCACATTTTTCTTATCTGACGGTTTCTGCCCTCCTTGATAGTGATGAGCATTACCACTCTGCCCGGTTCCTTGTCCTTAACGACAACATTTGCCGGAAGCGTCTTTCTGCCGTCAATAACAACACCCTCAGCAAGCTGAACGAGCTGCTCGTCGCTGACATCTGGGCGAACCGTTACGCGGTAGGTCTTGCTGATGTGGCGGCTCGGGTGCATGATATCGTTCGCAAAATTTCCGTCATTTGTAAACAGGAGCAGTCCCTCGGAATTTCTGTCAAGTCTGCCGACAGGATAAACGCGCTCCTCAACGTCCTCCAGAAGATCCATGACACATCGGCGGTCAAGCTCGTCCGAAACAGTCGTAACGTATCCGCGCGGCTTGTTCATCATAATGTATATGAAATTTTTCTTTCGCGGCAGGTAGATCCTCTCGCCGTCAATGGTTATGAGATCCTTAAAGCCGCACTTGTCGCCGAGTTTTATCGGTCTGCCGTTTAGCTTGACTCTGCCCTGAGAAATAAGTTCTTCCGCCTTTCTTCTTGAGCAGAATCCGCTGTCGGCTATCATTTTCTGAATTCTTATCTTTTCCACTTTATCTCCAATCTCTCAGGAGAAAATGCTCCCGAGTCTCGTAAGTAACTTTTTGAATTTGTTTTGTGTTTTGCTTTTATCCTTTGACTGAGCTTTCGCGATCTCCTCCCCTGCACAAAGCGGTATCCTGCGTATCTCCCTGCCGTTATAGGTTATTTCAAGCTGAGCAAGTTCATCGCCTGCGGCAACAGGTGCATACACAAACGGCGATGAGATGACCGTATACTGCAAATCAGAAGGCTTTGCCGCAAGAGCCGTTATCGAAACTCCGTCCTCGCCGGCAGTAAGAGTGACCTTACCGGAAACTCCCCCCACAACGTCAAGCGAAAGGTTTTCAGGTAACTCTGCTTCAACGGCGCTGACCGTCTCAAAGCCGTAATCATACATTGCGATGTGGTCGTCCCAGTCATTGCGGTCATTCAGCGTAACGCAAATGAGATCATCGCCACCGCGCTCGCAGGCAGAGACGAGACAGCGTCCCGCCTCATCGGTAAATCCCGTTTTCACGCCGTAAACTCCGTCACACATCGTGAGGAGCTTGTTGGTGTTTTTCAGCCAGCGCTCATAAGGAGGATTGCCGAATTCAAGCTTTTTAGTCTCGGACGAACATATTTCGCGGAATGTCTCATTTTTCAGAGCCTCACGCGCAAGGATCGCCATATCGTAAGCAGACGAACCGTGACCCTCACCCTCAAGACCCGAGGGCGTTACAAAATAGGTGTGCGAAAGTCCAAGCTGCTGCGCGCGTTCATTCATAAGTTCTGCAAAGGCTGGAATACTCCCTGCAAGCTTAACGGCAGCCGCATTTGCCGCGTCATTTCCCGACGGCAGCAGCATTCCGCAGCACAGCGCGTACTTCGTGACGATATCGCCCTCCTGCAAGCCCATTGACGAACCCTCGACCTTTATCGCCTCGCTGTCAACAACGAATTCCTCATCAAGGTTTCCGCTTTCAAGACACAGCAGCGTGGTCATTATCTTAGTGGTGCTTGCCATGGGCAGCTTTTCGCGGCAGTTTTTCTCAAAAACTATTTCGCCCGTATCGGCTGAGATAAGCACAGCTCCCTTTGCCGAAATTTCGGGCGGATTCGCGGCTTTGGCAGTCAATGCGCCCGAACTGCCGCAGATCACGAACGCCGATATCATAACAATAAACAGCTTTTTCATTCACATATCCTCCACAAAAACACTTTTTGTACAGAATATGCTGTTTTTCCCGTCATTATGCAGAATTGCCGCCAAACAGGAAAAGCTGTTCAGCGTTACGCGCAAAAGCGATCACTCCACAGAGACTTCCTCATCATCGCCTTTTTTCTTGCCTATAAAGCTGCTGACATAGCTGACGATATCGGGGAACTTGTCGATAACTGTATCAATAGCTCCGCCCGATGTCTCCATGCGAACCATTCTCGCGTTTCCGTCGGGAGAAACCACGAGGAAACCCTCTGGCTTTATGGAAACGCCTGCTCCTGCGCCGCCCCCGAAAAGGTTCTTGTCATACTTTGAGGGAATATCGGAGCCGCCGCCGCCAAAACCGTATGAAACCTTTGAAATAGGAATGATCGTAACGCCGTTGTCAAGATTTATCGGCTCGCCGATAATGGAATTAACGTCAGCCATTTCCTTGACCTTTTCCATTGAAATTCCGAGCATTTCACTCAAAGGAGTATTATTTCCGTTCATTATAAAACCTCTCTTTTTCGTTATTCCTGCACAGCGGCAGTCTTTTTAAGCTTTCTTTCCTTCAGCTTTTTGGGTAATAATATTCTGAAAATATATGTCATCAGGAACCATATTCCCGATATGACCAATGTTCCTAAGCGGAAACTTACACTGACCGAAACGTCCCAGCGGCTCTTGTTCAGACTGAAACCCGGATTTATGTCTACGGTCTTGATACGCAGGTCAAATATCCTGCCGAGCACAGCAAGTCCGTTGTAGGTGACTGCGCATATCCTGCCGTATTTCAGCGCACAGTCATAAGCGTCCTCGTTTGCTGCAATGAAATCAATGTACACATCGCTGAGATGTATCCCCTTGAAAATTTTCTTTATGGGATACTTTGCGCTGTTCCATATTTCAAGGAGCGAACCGATTTTTTCCGCGGCAGACTTCACTCCGGACGGAATCCCGTCATCTTCGTCTCCCGAATCTTCATTATCGGCAGATCGGAGTTCTTCTGCTGCCGGTTCGGAATGGCTCTCGCTGTTTTCGGCAATAGTTTCCTCTGCTTCCGATTTTTCAGGCACATCAGGTTCTTCATCTGCTTCATGTGTATCGGGAACTGCACTCTCATCAGTAGTTTCTTCTGCGTCAGAAGATACAGCCGAATCTTCCTCCTGAGAGTCGTCCGACTCTGACTTCTGCGGAGTTTTACGGCGCTTTCTGAGCCACGCAATCGCTCCGCCGCCATTTGAATCGGTTACATTCAAGAATGAAACCTTGATCTTATACGACAGCTTTTCGTCGATAAAGCTTATCTCAGCTCCGACAGGCACAGCAAGCACTATAAGAATAATGCCCAGAACGGCAAGGATAATATACAGCAGTATTTTTAATATCAAGAGCACTACACTCATTATGTCACTCCTAATTATCTTAATTCAGGCACTCTTCATGCTCCGCCTCTTCCTCTCTGAGAAGAGCATCTACGTCCTCCGTGGTCACTTGTCCGGGAAGGATCGGCAGATCATCGGTAGATGCCAGACCAAAGCTGCGCAGGAAAACAGGAGTCGTGCGGTAAACTATCGGCTTTCCGGGAATGTCAAGCCTGCCTGCCTCCTCGATGAGTCCCTTTTCAACAAGATTATTGACAACAGATGAGCTGTCAATACCTCTGACATTCTCAATAAAGCCTTTTGAAACAGGCTGATTGTAAGCAATTATCGTAAGAGTTTCCATTGCCGCATTTGAAAGCGGCGTACTGCGCTTTGTTTCAAGCGCTGTCTTTATCATCGGAGCAAATTCCTCGCGCGTGCACATCTGATAGCTGCTGTCGAGCTTTTTTATGCACAGTCCGCTGCCGCAGTCGTCATAGCGTTCGTTGAGCAGCCGCACGAGCCTTGGGATAGTTCCCACGTCAACTCCGCTTGCTTCGGAAAGGCGGTATATTTCAATGGGATCGCCGCTTGCAAAGAGAATAGCCTCTATTGCTCCGAGCTTTTTTGTGATTTCCAAGATTTTTTCACTCCGTTCTTTCTTCCCTTAAAGAAAATCATCGAATTATCTTCGCTTATCGTTATGCGCCCCGATTTCGTAAGTTCAAGGACTGCGAGGAATGTCGCAACTCTTGCGGAGCGGTCGGTGACTCCGACATAAAGCTTGTCCATAGCCACTTCGCCTGTCGAGTAAAGCTCCCTGAGAATATGCACGACCTTGGTCATTACCGAGACTATGCGCCTTTTCACGACTGAATTTATCTTATTTTCGACTTTCAGCTTCTGTCTTTCGTTCCTGATAGCCTTTGTGGAAAGTGCAGAATAGGCGATCGCGAGCCGCTCAGGTTCATGGACAAGGGTATACGTCATATCCGCCTTTATTTTCATCTGCCTGCGCACGAAAACATCTCCGCCGATATATCGCCTTGCGAGGTCGGCAGCCGCTATCTTGCACATAGAATACTCGATAAGTGCGCCCTCAAGCTCCTTTTTAAGCTGTTCCGCCTCCTCGGGACGCGGCAGCAGAAAGGCTGTCTTTATATAAATGAGTCTCGCAGCCATTTCGAGGAACTCCCCCGAAAGTTCAAGATCCTGCTCGTGCGCCTGATCCATGTACAGCAGATACTGCTCCAAAAGCTTTGATATCTCAATATCACAGATATTCAGCTTGTGCTTGGTGATAAGGTTCAGCAGCAGGTCGAGAGGACCTTCAAACACCTCTAATTTGAACGAAATGCTCTCCATTACCAGCCCCATTTAACTCTCGGTATCCACGAAACCGCTTTCCAGAGAGCGTTGCTTACAAAATCAGTCACTATATAAAGAGGATTGTGAGCAGAAGGAATGTAGGAAAGTCCAAGAATGACCACAATGAACGCAAATGTTACTTCGCGCTGATGACGATAGAACCAGCGGTCTACCTTTTCGCTTGTAAAATAGCTCAGTACGTTGTATCCGTCAAGAGGCGGGATAGGAATGAGGTTGAATACTGCCAGTCCGACATTCACCTGAAACAGAAAGCTCAGAAGCAGCAGAACGCATGACATGGTCGTTACTTCAGAGCTGACCAAAGCCATGAGTCCGCTTTTAGTACAGATGATAATATTGTAGGCGATTCCGGCTACAAAAGCTGCAAGCAGATTCGATACAGGGCCTGCAAGAGCGGTGAGCGAGATCCCTGCACGATATTTTTTCATTCGCAAAGGATTTATAGGAACAGGCTTTGCCCAGCCGAATCCCGTAAGTACCATGAGCAGTCCGCCAAACGGATCAAGGTGTGCAAGCGGATTCAGTGAGATCCTTCCCTGACGCTCAGCGGTATCGTCTCCGAACCACTTTGCGACCAAAGCATGAGCGGATTCATGCAGAGGAAGCACCAAAAGCATTGTTATTATTCGTGAAAAGTACTTTATAAAAACCGTAATATCCATATTGATCCTTTCATCTGTTTCGTTTGTGAAGTTACATACATTATATTATACTACATAACGGTATATTTTTCAAGTAAAATGATGAAATTTATGATTTTCAAAATTTTTTCAAGTTTTTTTTAAAAAAGGCTTGCTTTTTTTTTCATTATGTGCTAAAATAATCATGTTGTCTTTATTTGATGATAAAGAACTTGTAATCAAGATAAGGAGGTGCAGCCTAATGGCAAAATGTGATATCTGCGGTAAGGGCGTTACTTTTGGTATAAAGGTATCTCACTCACACAGACGCACTAACAGAACATGGAAGCCTAATGTAAAGCGTGTAAAGGCTATCGTCAAGGGTACTCCTTGTCATATCTACGCTTGCTCAAGATGCCTGCGTTCCGGTAAGGTTGAAAGAGCATAATCAGGTAATTTCCGGATATCAGAGCTGCGCAGCCGCGCGGCTCTTTTATTTTTCATGCGGAGTATTGCTTTTATCACTTAAATATGTTATAATATAACATTAGCTTTAGTCAGCGCCGTGCAGAACGCTGACGACTTCAATATTATCTGAATAAAGGATTGGTTTTAATGGATTATAATGCACTTGCAGAGCTTCTTTTCCCGGAGAGCACCCTTACCCGCGAGGACATCGAAGCAAGATACCCCGAGCGCGACCTTCCCGAGGGCGCGTTCGTAACGAGAATCGGCCCGAGCCCGACGGGATTCGTCCACCTCGGAAACCTCTACAACGCTGTAATTGCCGAGCGTATCGCGCACCAGTCGGGCGGAGTCTTTTATCTCCGTATCGAGGATACCGACAGCAAACGTGAAGTTGAGGGCGCAGTCGAGACTCTCATCAACGCAATGGCTTACTTCGGAGTCACATTCGACGAAGGTGCAACTGCTGACGGAGATAACGGAAAATACGGCCCCTACCGCCAGAGACAGCGCAAGGAGATATACCACGTTTTCGCAAAGGAGCTCGTTCAGCGCGGACTCGCTTACCCGTGTTTTCTCACTGCCGAGGAAATAGACGCTATCCGCGAACAGCAGACCGCAAATAAGGAAAATCCCGGAATTTACGGAAAATACGCTGAAAAGAGCCGCAGTCTCACTCTTGAGCAGATAAGTGAGAATATCAAGGCAGGCAAGGAATGGGTGCTCCGCTTCAAGGGCACTGAGACTGACGAACATATAACCGTTGAGGACGCTATCCGCGGAAAGCTCGAAATGCCGCGCAACAACATGGATTTCGTACTTCTGAAAAGTGACGGTATCCCGACTTACCACTTCGCTCACGTTATAGACGACCACTTCATGCGCTCGACCCACGTTATCCGCGGTGAGGAGTGGATATCATCGCTCCCCATGCACGTTGAACTTTTCAACACACTCGGCTGGAAACAGCCCATCTACTGCCACACAGCTACTCTCATGAAACTCGAAAACGGCAGCAAGCGCAAGCTTTCCAAGAGAAAAGACCCCGAACTCGCCCTCACCTACTATCAGCAGGAGGGTATCTGCCCCGAAGCTGTATGGGAGTTCCTGCTCACGCTGCTCAACTCCAACTTTGAAGAGTGGCGCATTGCAAATCCCGAGGCTGATTTCCACGATTTCCCGTACACCATTGAGAAGATGTCTATCTCGGGCGCTCTCGTGGACATGGACAAGCTCCGCGATATCTCCAAAAATGTCATCTGCCGTATGTCTGCACAGCAGGTTTTCGACGGCTGGAAGGACTGGTGCGAGGAGTACAATGCCGAGTACGCCGACCTCATAAAAAAATATCCCGAGCGCACACTCGCTGCCATCAATGTCGGAAGAGGCGGAGCTAAGCCGCGTAAGGACATCGAAACATGGAAACAGGCGTGTGACTTCATGAGTTTCTACTACGATGAGACCTTTAAGGTCTCCGATCCGATGCCCGAGGAGTGCGACGATGAGACAAGAAAGCTCTTCTTCGCAAAGTACCTTGAAAGCTATGACCATGCCGATGATTCGTCAGAATGGTTCGCCAAAGTCAAGGTCATCACCGAGGAACTTGGCTTTGCCGTAAAGCCTAAGGACTACAAGAAGAATCCCGACCAGTTCAAGGGAAGTATCGTTCACATCACAAATATGCTCAGGATCGCGCTGACAGGTCACGCAAATGCTCCCGACATCTGGGAAGTTAGCCACGTTCTCGGTGAGGACATCGTAAGAGCGCGCATGGACAGATTTGCCAAGTAATTATAAAAGAGGATTGGAAAATGGCTGATAAAAACAACAAGAATTTTGAGATACCGCGTCCCGTGTTCCCGAAAAGAGCAGTTATCACTGGCGGTATGCCCTACGGCAACAAGGAGCTCCACTTCGGTCACGTTGGCGGAATGTTCGTGTTTGCGGACACTTTCGCGCGCTTCATGCGTGACAGGATCGGCAAGGAAAACGTTATATTCGTCGGCGGAACAGACTGCTACGGTTCGCCTATCGCCGAGGGCTGGAGAGTCAAGGTGAAGAACGGCGAGTTTGACGGAACACTTGAACAGTTCGTCCAGAGAAACCACGATAAGCAGCAGGCTACACTCGATGCTTACGGAATTTCCCCGAACCTTTTTGCAGCTTCGGGACTCGGCAGAAGCAAGGAGATCCACGCCGAAGTCACAGACTGGTTCATCAGCTCTCTCCACAAAAAGGGACAGCTCAAGCAGATAACCACAATGCAGTTTTATGATGAAAAGGCAGGTATGTTCCTAAACGGCAGACAGGTCATAGGAAAATGTCCGGTCGAAGGCTGCACCGCTGAAAAGGGATACGCTGACGAATGCGACCTCGGACACCAGTATATGCCCGAGAACCTCATCAATCCCGTAAGCACGCTAACAGGCGAAACTCCCACTATGAAGCCGGTAACAAACTGGTACTTCAAGCTCCGCGATTACGAGCAGCTCATGAAGGACTGGGTGGAGGAGCTTAAAAAGCGCAAAGATGTTCGTCCGGTCGTATGGAAAACGATAGATGAGTTTTTGAAAAAGCCTGTCATTTATATAAAGCGCGAGTTCGAGGAAAAATATCTCTCACTCAAGGACGAAATGCCTGCACACAACTACCTTGAAGAACCAAAAAAGCCCTCGTTCACTATAGAATTCGACACACTTTCCGACTGCGATGACGCCTGCCGCATACTCACTCACAACGGTATCCGCTACAGAACGGGCAAGACCCTTGTTCCGTTCCGTCTCACGGGCAATATTGAATGGGGTGTTCCTGCTCCCGTCATGGACGGAGTTGAGGGACTTACCGTGTGGGTATGGCCGGAGTCACTCTGGGCACCTATTTCATTCACACAGACTTACCTTGAACAGGAAGGCAGAAGCCGCGATGAATGGAAGGACTACTGGTGCAGCAAGGAATCGGGCGTTTACCAGTTCATCGGTCAGGACAACATCTATTTCTACGGGATCGCAGAGCCTGCTATGTGGATGGCTCTGCAGGAATCCGCGGACAAGACTGCCTCGCCTGCCGAGGGCGAATTGCAGCTCCCGACAATTGTGGCTAACCACCACATTCTTTTCCTCGACAAGAAGGCTTCAAGCTCGGGCGCAGTTAAGCCGCCTATGGCTGACGACCTGCTCGAACACTATACTCCCGAGCAGCTCAGAATGCACTGGCTCGGTCTCGGTCTCGGTCAGCGCTCGGTAAGCTTCATGCCGAAGCCTTATAATCCCGATGCAAAGCCGGAAGACGCAGATCCCGTTGTAAAGGACGGTCTGCTCCTCTCAAACGTTTACAACAGAATGATACGCACAGCTTTCTACACCACGCAAAACGAGTTTGACGGAATCATGCCCGATAACGCACCCGAGGAAAAATTCCTCGCAGACGCTAAAAAAGCAGTCCTCGACTACGAGAGACACATGAGCAAATTTGCTTTCCACCAGTGTACTTATGTACTTGACAGCTACATCAGAAACGGCAGCAAGTATATGGCAAAGGCTCTCAACGGCGATTACAGCGACAAGGAGCAGTTAAAGCAGTCGCTCGCAAATCTTTTCTACATGATAAGAATTGCAGGTGTTCTTCTCCACCCAATGGCTCCGTTCGGAACTGAAAAGCTCCGCGAGTACCTTGAAGTTGACGAGCGTATCTGGTCTTGGGACACGATCTTCGAGCCGCTCACCTACTTTACAGGCGAGAACCACAAGCTTAAATTTCTTCCCCCGAGAACGGACTTCTTTACACGTCACGAAAGCCAGTTCGCACAAACTGAATAATGCAAAAGAGGCAGTCAATTATTTGACTGCCTCAATTTGTTGAAAGCTGTTTGTTGGGCTTGCCCCCGCTGCCTTTAAAATCCCTCTATTTTTAGGTCGTGTTGACACTAAGCCTAACAACGCATCTTTTCGGCAAAATTTCACGCATCCTGCGTTAAAAGTCTTGACAGGCGACAGCCTGCCTGCGACTTTTTGCCTTGTCTACGTAAAATTTATGCTCGAAAATCTGCATATTATCTTAGTGTCAACACTCCCTAGATATATACCTGTTTTTTGAGGAGCGCGGTAATGGTTCTTCCGATGATCGCAAGGTAGTTTATATCCGCAACCGCCCACTTTTTGAAGCGTCCGACATAACAAAACGAAATGAGCCCCTTGATAATACTGTCATCTGTCATGAGATACTGCACAGCTCCGCCGATATTCTGCGCGCTAAGCTGCGCAAGAGCCGTATCATCACGGCCTTCAAGCTCGTTAACATTGTCGATGACGAATATCCCGTCTCCCGAAAATCTTCCCGTGTAGTTATTCGCGAAAAGATACTCCGCACTCTTTGCGTCAGAATTTCCGCAGCTTAGAATAAGGCTCATATCGTTGCCTGCAAATACACATATGTCGTCGATCCCAAAACAAACGCGGATCTGCTCCAGAAGCACGGAAACATCGGGAGTACGTCCGAGTACAAGCCATTCGGCAAGCTGTCCCACAAAAGCAAGCTTCTCGGAAGTCTCTCCGCTGCTGCTGAGAAAAGCTATCTTGTTCTCGATATCCTTTTCCACGGGGCCGTGCTTGGCGATATCATAGATAACATAGCGGTTCTGTCCCTTTTCCTGCGCAATGTACAGCGCCTTGTCCGCCTGCATGAACAGCTCGTCATAGTCGGCGCTGTCCACAGGATAGGTGGAAACTCCCATAGAACAGGTCAGGCGGAAATTCTCAAACCTATCGCTGAATGCAAATTCCGTTTTCGTGCGGATAGCCCGCAGGATCCCGCGCAGATCGGTCTCATCACGCGTGTCCTCAAGCACAAGCAGATAACCGCCGCCGCTTATACGGCCTGCGAATCCGCGTGTACCTATCTCGGTCTTGATGATACGGGCGATCGTATAGATGACCTCGTCTCCGAAAAGATGTCCGTAACTCGAATTTATATCTGTAAAATTATCAATGTCAAGAATAACTAGATTGACGTTATACTGCGGTTTTTCGGCAAGTATCTGCTGCGCGACGGAAGTTATCGCGCGCTTGTTGAGCAGTCCCGAAAGAGAGTCCCTGTTGGATTCAAGGGCAAGATTTACGTCCTTGCTCTTGCGCCCAGAACTTACTGACGAGATTATTCCCATTACCCTGCGGCAGTTCGGGTCGTCATAGCGCGTGATTCCTCTGAAAAGGCAGCATTCTCTCGTCTTGCCCGATGTGAGCAGCGATGACTCGAATTCATAGTCAAAGCGATAAACTCCGCTGCTGATGTCTCGGCAAAGACTGTTGAATGTCTCGGCATAGCGTGAGAGAACACGTCCCGAGTCGAGCGCTTCTCTGCGCCATGTTTCGAGATCTGCGTCCACAAGAACTATGTCGCGGCACGAATCGCACATATAAATCCGTATACGCTTGGTCTCAAAGCGATACTCAAACGCAAGGTCGCTGATAAGACTCAATGTGCAGCGATAGTCCGAGACCTGCTGCTGTTTTCCGTAGGCAAGGCTTTCGAGCGAAAAAATATCGCTCAGAGCGATCTCAAATGAAGCTGCTCCGCCTCCTATATCAACGTTCCTCACACTCGCCAAAGCCCAGCGGAAATCCCCGTTCATGCCCTTGACGCGAATAACCGTGCGGCGCCGCTCCCCTGACGAAACACTGTCAATGCAGTCCTTTATCCGCGGAAAATCAGTGTCGTCAATAGTCCTGCGTATCGAATATATCACGTCATTGCCGAAATAGCTGAAAAAAGCCTCATCCGCACTCTGCGTATGAAAACTCTCGTCAATAATGACTCTGCCCATGCTGTATATCTGTTCGCCGGGGAAATCGCCTGAAGCAACCATAGATAAGCTCCTTATAATATAATGTATATAATATAAATATATCACATTGTTCAGCCAAAATCAACAGTAAAATTTTCAGGATTCGGTTGATTTATATTATAAAATAATGTATAATCATAATGGATAATTATATCAGAGAGAGGTTTACGCTATGGATAAAAAAGAAATCAAACGAAGTATCTTCATCGCCGCTCTTGCTGTAGCGGTATGCGTCACGGTTCAGAATTTCGATGTGATCGCACAGGTTTTCATGATCGCGCTCAACGCACTGAAACCGCTTATCATCGGCTGCATCATCGCATATATTTTCAACATAATCATGAACAGCTTTGAAAAGCATTACTTCCCGAAGTCCACTTCGCACAAGGTCGAGATCACGCGCCGTCCGGTTTGCCTTGTGGCATCATTTGCCATCACTGTCGCGATAATCGTGCTGATACTCTACATTGTTATCCCAGAACTGGCAGGAGCGATCAGCGTATTGTATGACGAGATTCCGTCACAACTGGTCAAGCTAAAGGACTTCGTAGCAAAGGAACTTCAGCAATACCCCGAAATACAGCAGAAGATAAGTGATTTTAACGTTGACTGGTCTTCCATTGTCGAAAAGGCAACAAATCTCTTCACTATAGGTGTTACGGGTATATTAAGCTCCGCGGTCGGAATCATCGGCGGACTCACAATGACCGTCACCAACCTCATTCTCGGATTTGTTTTCGCAGCTTATCTGCTCCTGCGCAAAGATAAGCTTTACACGGACGTGAAAAGGATCATGACCATTGCATTCAGCGAGAGATCCAACAGAAAGATCCGCCGAATATACCACACCGCGCACGATACTTTCAGAAGTTTCTTCGTCGGACAGTTCGTTGAGGCTATAATCCTCGGCTCGCTGTGCTTTGTGGGCATGACCATACTCAAACTCCCCTACGCCGGCATGAGCGGAACTCTCGTCGGAATTACGGCTCTTATACCTATTGTCGGAGCTTTCATCGGTGCTGGAATAAGTGCATTCATGATACTCACGGAAAATCCCATGCAGGCGCTAATCTTCCTCATTTTCCTCATCATTCTCCAGCAGGTCGAGGGCAACCTCATCTACCCCAAGGTAGTCGGTTCTTCGATAGGTCTGCCCGGAGTGTGGGTTCTTGCCGCGGTAACAGTCGGCGGCGGACTTTTCGGGATCCTCGGTATGCTCCTCGGAGTACCGCTCGCAGCTACTATCTACAAGCTTTGTTTTGAGAAACTTGAGAGACGCGAAAAGGCACTGGGAATTACGTCTACCAAAACCGAGACTCCTGCCCAAAAAACACCCGAAAAATCAAAAATTCCTGTCTCAAAGTCTCAAAAAAAGAAATAACCAAATAGTTTTCAACCAAATTTTTCAGCTTTTAAACAAAATTTGCGCTTAATCAACAAGTATTTTCTGATATTTTTGTGTATAATCCAGATTGACAATTATCAGACATTATGATATCATAAGTAGTGCAAAGTAAAAAATAAAGGAGTGCCGATAGACATGACAAACACATGGTTTAAAGAATGGGACGGCTTTACAGAAGGCCGTTGGACTAAATGCATAAATGTCCGTGACTTCATCCAGAAGAACTACACCCCCTATGATGGCGATTCATCATTCCTCGCTGGTCCTACAGAGGCTACAAAGACTCTTTGGAGCGAGGTTCTCGACCTCATGAAGAAGGAAAGAGAAGCAGGCGGCGTTCTCGACATGGACACAAAGGTTGTTTCCTCACTCGTTTCTCACGGTGCAGGCTACATTCACAAGGATCTCGAAAAGATCGTTGGTCTCCAGACAGATAAGCCCTTCAAGCGTGCTCTTATGCCGTACGGCGGTCTTAACATGGCTGCAAAGGCTTGCTCTGACAATGGTTACGAGATCGACCCCGAAATCGCTCACATCTTCACAGAATACCGCAAGACTCACAATCAGGGTGTATTCGATGTTTACACTCATGAGATGAGACTCGCAAGAACAAACAAGATCCTCACAGGTCTTCCTGATGCTTACGGCAGAGGCCGTATCATCGGCGACTACAGAAGAGTTGCTCTTTACGGTGTAGATAAGCTCATCGAGGACAAGAAGGCTCAGAAGGAGTTCTACACCCGTCCTATGACTGATGAGAAGATCCGTGCAAGAGAAGAGATCGCAGATCAGCTCCGTGCTCTTGAAAACCTCAAGAAGATGGCTGCTATCTACGGCTGCGATATTTCTAAGCCCGCTTCTACAGCTCAGGAAGCTGTACAGGCTCTGTACTTCGGCTACCTCGGTGCTGTTAAGGATCAGAACGGTGCTGCTATGTCCCTCGGACGTACATCTACATTCCTTGATATTTACTTCGAGCGTGACTTCAAGAAAGGTATCCTTACTGAGGAAGAGGCACAGGAGATCATCGATCACTTCATCATGAAGCTCCGTCTCGTTCGTTTCGCAAGAACTCCTGAGTATAACTCACTCTTCTCAGGCGACCCGCAGTGGGTTACTGAGTCTATCGGCGGCGTAGGCATTGACGGCAGACATATGGTAACTAAGAACAGCTTCCGTTACCTCCACACTCTTGAAAACCTTGGTACATCACCTGAGCCGAACCTCACAGTTCTCTGGTCTACAAGACTTCCTCAGGGATTCAAGGAGTATGCTGCAGGCATCTCTATCAAGACATCTTCTATCCAGTACGAGAACGATGACGTTATGCGTGTAACTCACGGCGATGACTACGGTATCGCTTGCTGCGTATCTTCAATGAGAATCGGTAAGGAAATGCAGTTCTTCGGCGCAAGAGCTAACCTCGCTAAGTGCCTCCTCTACGCTATAAACGGCGGTGTTGATGAAAAGACCGGCGTTCAGGTCGGTGCTAAGTATCGTCCTATCGAAGGCGATTACCTCAACTATGACGAAGTTATGGAGAGATACGACGACATGATGACATGGCTCGCAGGTCTCTATGTTGATACACTCAACTGCATCCACTATATGCACGATAAGTACTGCTACGAAAGCCTCCAGATGGCTCTCCACGACAGAGAAGTTAAGCGTTACTTCGCAACAGGTGTTGCAGGACTTTCTGTTGTTGCAGACTCGCTTTCAGCTATCAAGTACGCTAAGGTAAAGGTTATCCGTAAGGATATCGAGATCAAGAACAAGAAGGGCGATGTTCTCGGCGTTTCTAAGAATGTTGCTGTTGATTACGAGATCGAAGGAGACTTCCCGAAGTACGGAAACAACGATGACAGAGTTGACTACATCGCTGTTGAGATCCTTGAAAAGTTCATGGATAAGGTTCGTCAGAATCACTGCTACAGAAACGGTGTTCCTACAACTTCTATCCTTACTATCACTTCAAACGTTGTTTATGGTAAGAACACAGGTTCTACTCCTGACGGACGTAAGCTTGGTGTGCCGCTCGCTCCCGGTGCAAACCCGATGCACGGTCGTGATACTCACGGTGCTGTTGCTTCACTTTCATCAGTTGCTAAGCTTCCTTTCACTGATGCTCAGGACGGTATCTCCAATACATTCTCTATCATTCCTAACGCTCTTGGTAAGGATATGCAGGTATTCGCAGGCGACATCGACCTTGACAAGCTCAAGGGTGAGAACTAATGGCTGACCTCAAAGAGGAAGTTGTCGGCACGGTCGATGATCCCGTCGAGCTTGCAAGTCTTATAGACAAGCTTATGGCTGAGGGGAACGGTCATGTCAACATTGAAGCTAAAGAAACCGAATCGGGTTCAAGAATTGCCACAGTCACTACTGTCAACAGCACCGAATGCTCCGGCAAAAAAGGTGCTTGCTGTCAGCCGACTGAGCTTGAATGCGATGACGATGATTAAATTCATACAGTTACTTAAATCCTAAAAGGAGGAAATCATTATGGCAACACAGCAGGTTGAAAACCTCATCGAACTTCTCGATGGTTATGCAGAAAAAGGTGGTCACCACCTCAACGTAAACGTTTTCACAAGAGAGACTCTTCTTGATGCTCAGGCTCATCCCGAGAACTATCCTCAGCTCACTATCAGAGTTTCCGGTTATGCAGTTAACTTCATCAAGCTCACTAAGGAGCAGCAGGACGAGGTTATCTCGCGTACATTCCACTCTTCACTTTGATCAACAACGAAAAGAGCACTTCGGTGCTCTTTTTCTTTTTTGGGACAGCTATGCGCTGTCCCTTTTTGTCATAAGGCTTCATTTTTCAGAATATACTCCACTATGGAGGCGATATTATGAATATGAACGAACTCAGTTCACAGAGTGAGAAATACAAGCGCGAAATGATGAAACTTTACAGCCGCAGGACTCCCATGGAGCAATACTCGCAAAGCAGTACGGTTGAAAAATACACCCAGCCTTCTGCACAGGAAAAAGCTCCAAAAACTGAAGATTTCCGCGAAATTACAGGTAATAAGGCTGAAACCCCAAAGCCGCCGTCAGAGGAGATCATAGAAGAAACCAACAATTTGCAGAATCCGATATCGGAGAGTATCGGGGAAGTCAACCCTAACGCTCCGGACGATACAACATGGGCGCCGTATTCGGAAAAGGAAAACGATAAGGATTCCTCTGACGAGGAAAAATTCAACGCCCGTTATCCCGACCCCGATATTTCCGTGCTTGAAGGCGCAACAGACACAGCCTACACGCCGCCGATCTACGACTCTGTCGAGAGTCTTGGGAAATCGACAGGATACATAAAGGTGAATGTGCGCACAGGTTATGGTTCCTCTGCGATCGGGGGAGCTTCTGTCACGATCACCGCTATTGTGGACGGCAAGCGAATGATTATTGCGGCAGGAGTTACCGACAGCAGCGGATGTATTCCGAAATTTGCAGTCCCCGCCCTAGAACTCAGCCTTTCGCAAGCTCCTGGCTCAAAAGTCCGTCCATACAATATCTACGATGTGAGCGTCTCAGCGGACGGATTTTTCAACGCAAGAAGTGTCGATGTTCCCGTATTTTCTGGAACTACCTCGGTTCAGAATTTTGAAATGATTCCCCTGCCGATACTGATGAACCCGTCCGACGAAACTGTCACCTACTACAATCAAGAGCCTGTTTACCTGACGGGAAAGGAGTGAAACCATGCTTACAGGAACTCCGTACATTCCCGAAACCATAACCGTTCACCTCGGAACGCCCGACTCAAACGCTCCGAACGTTACGGTAGACTTCGCGTCCTACATCAAAAATGTGGCTTCGAGCGAGAGCTTCCCGACATGGCCGGAAAGCTCTCTCCGCGCAAATATCTACGCGATAACGTCATTCGCACTCAACCGTATCTACACCGAATGGTACCGCTCAAGAGGCTACGATTTCGACATAACTTCAACCACTCAGTTTGACCAGAAATTCATTAACGGCAGAGAGTATTTCCAGAATATCAGCTACATCGTTGACGAACTGTTCAACGACTATGTCAGGCGACAAGGGAGCGTTGAGCCGCTATTTACGGCTTTCTGCAACGGCACTACCACTACTTGTGCCGGACTTTCGCAATGGGGAACGGTCGAGCTTGCCAACCGCGGAATGACACCCTATGAGATCCTTCAGCATTACTACGGCGATGACATTGACATCGTAATGAACGCTCCCGTCCAGAGTACTATGCCGTCATATCCGGGAATCGAGCTGAAGGTCGGCTCGATCGGAAATGACGTGAAATCGCTTCAGATCTACCTCAACCGTATTTCAGGCAACTACCCTGCCATTCCGAAAATAGCCGCAACCGACGGAGTTTTCGGCAGCGATACGGAAGAAGCAGTCCGCAAATTTCAGAAGATCTTCGGGCTTGAAGTCACGGGAACTGTCAGCTGCGCCACATGGTACAAGATAACCTACATATACACAAGTGTGAAGCACATTGCCGAACTCGACTCCGAGGGAGTGCGGTTTGAGGAAATCGCACAGCAGTTCACCGAAGATCTGAAAATCGGTATGCAGAGTATCGAGGTCAGTATGCTACAATACTATCTTGCCGTTATCGGAGCTTACTATGAAGCTGTTACGCCTGTCGATATTACGGGATATTTCGGCGAAATGACCGAAAATTCGGTAAAATCCTTTCAGCGGGTTTTTGGACTGCCGCAGACAGGCGAAGTTGACCGCGAAACGCGAAACGATCTCTATCGTGCATATCAGGGTATAGTGGAGTCTGTTCCGCCTATTTATACCGATGTTGCGCTTTATCCGGGAACTGTTCTGCGCGAGGGAGTTTCGGGCGAATCCGTTAAAATCATTCAGGAGTATCTCTCACTGATAAACAAAACCTATCCGAACATTCCCGCTGTCAGCAATACGGGATATTTCGGGCCTCTCACCCGTCAGTCGGTCACAGCCTTTCAGAATCAGTTCGGCATTAATCCTACGGGGATCGTAGGCGCGGTAACGTGGGATAAGATAGCAGGAGTCTATTCTGATCTCAGGTACGGCTTTGACAAGCGTCCATATCAGAATCCCGGCTACACTATCACCACATAGAAAGGAGCTTTCACCATGGCATACACAGATTCACAGCGCAGGCAGCACATTCTTGAACTGCAAAAGTACCTGCATTCAATCTCTCTTTTCAATGACAACATTCTCACTATAACTCCCGACGGAGTTTACGGAAAGGACACTGCGGAGGCTGTAAGAAATTTTCAGCGCGAGTACGGACTACCGCAGACCGGAAACACGGACTCGGCAACATGGAATAAGGTAGTTGGAATTTATCGGGGGTATATCAATGCAGCCCCTATCCCCTACCGAGCTTTTCCGTCACGCAGCTACACTGTCCGAAACGGCGACAGCGGACAGATAGTTTACATCATTCAGGCAATGCTTGACGCTCTCAGCGCGAAATATGATAATATGCCGCGCGTTGAGGTCGGCGGAAATTACACACCGCAAACCGCTGCCGCGATAAGGGACTTTCAGCACATTGTCGGTCTGCCGCAAAACGGCATAGTAGACAGCGGAACATGGAATCTTCTTGTCCGCACAAGCGAATCCACATAAGCTGAGCCGACAGGTCACGAATTAACACCGAAAAAAGCACATCCGCTGCTCTTATCCGAAAGCGGCGGATATGTGCGCAAGGTGAATTTTTAGGGAGTGTTGACACTAAGATAATATGCAGATTTTCGAGCATAAATTTT